>Ga0209518_1002632_pt1 | contig 16449 bp, 23 predicted proteins | sample RifGroB1_FD_183993 | JGI IMG/M metagenome (GOLD analysis project Ga0209518, IMG submission 183993) | Groundwater microbial communities from Rifle, Colorado, USA - Groundwater B1 (SPAdes) (version 2) | ecosystem: Environmental > Aquatic > Deep subsurface > Groundwater | place: Rifle, Colorado...
ATATTTCACACGAGAATCATTAATATTTTCTTGTGAACAAACAAGAATTTCAAACGATTTATAGATTCCGAAAGTTTTATAATAAGCCTCTTGCGCGAGGAAAACACTATCGACAGTATACTTTGCCCATTTGTTATATTCTCTTTTGGTCGGAAGTATAAACGATACGTCATACATTTTACTTCTTAAACCTTGCCCAAACTGATGGAGCGTTTTTCCAATTGTTTATGTCTAACTTCATATTATTCATTGGCCATTGTGGATTTCTATATCTCAACTGAAATAAAGGCTCGTCATAATTTACTTGTGCATGCTCAATATACGTATGGTCCGATTGATTGTGGTCGCAATCATACAAGATAACATCAACCATTTTAACTTTTGCACTAGATGCCTGAGCTCTTATTGCCAAATCCGAAAGTCCCATCGCAATATGCTGAAATTCACTGTCCAGTCCACCAAGTTCTTCAAAAAAACTACGGTACATGACGGCTATATTAAAAATCCACCAATCATTCGAAATAAACTTTGATTGCGTGCACGGTGCGCCATTAATTTTGTAATATAAATCAGATTGAAAAGTCTTTTGTGTGCCATTTGGACCTTCTAAATATTTGGCTGTTACTACGTTTTTGTAATCATCGCCCATTTCATTTAAATTGTCGATAACCTTGTCTAAAGCACCTGGTAAATAAAGCACATCATCTCCAGCGCAAGTTATATATCTTCCTTCAGCCAATAAGGAAGCAATGTTATAACATCTGGTAGAAGAGCCCATATCTTTAATATATTTTACATTATTTTGATTTTGCAATTTATCAGTTAAAGAATATGGTCCACAAACAATCAATTCGAATTGACGTTTTGTTGAAGATAAAATACTATCATAAAACTTATCTAAGTTTTCTTTCCTTATCGATGGCAAAATTATACTAATTTCTGGTTTATTCATTATCTCTCCACATACCCAGGACAAGAAAAATCTTCATTTTCCACTCTTTCACATTCATACCCCCCAACCATGACAACCTGGACAAAGTATTTTTCCATCAGCCTCTAAACACTCAATAGAACAATAATCAACCATATATTCTTCGTTTCCACAACTCATGCAATTATGGTACCTATGTCCGCAAGATTTACAAATTGTGCCGCACATTACCATTATTTTGTTGCCTCAACGTTCAACGACATCTGCATTCCTTCTCTTGAAAAGGGAGGGGACAGACTAGCGGCCGAGTAATCATCAATAAAGAAGTGTTCAGTCTTCCATCTGTCATATCTTCTTACATTTTGAAAACCAGCATTTTCTAGATATTCTTTCAATGTGTCAAAATCAAATCCAATGTAGTGATAATCGTAATCGTTTTTCGCTCCACCCCACGCGAGTCCATACAAAGTTTTTAAATCTTTATGGACCATATAATGTTTACATATCATTTCAAAATTTGGGACACTTATTCTCAGAATACCACCTGGTTTTAGTGCGTCATACCAATCATTTAACAATTTTGGAACTTGATGTTTATCATGATGCTCGAGCACGTGAGAATTGTATATTACATCAACATTTTTGAACATTTCACTTATTTTTGTTATGTCCGCAACAATATCTGGATTGCATTCTGCGCGTGCATCGATGTTTACCCAACCATGAATTTTACGGTCTCCGCAGCCTAAATGTAAGCGTGTCATAAATTTTCCTTCATAAATAAAACAATTTTTTCAAATTTACAATTACGATTCATTTTAGCCAATCTTCATTTATTTTTTTCTTTTGATTCTAATTCAATAATCTTAGCTTCCAACTCTTTCAGGCGCCGTTTGTCTTTCCAAATGTCTTCATCAAAAAAATATCCTGTTCTTAACAACCTTGAAATATTTTGAAAAAATCTAGAAATTGCTTTATTAATCATCCTTAATGTATATTTAAAATAATAAACATGAAAACTACCTAAACTTAATTGTTTAAATAATTCTTTTCTCAAAGAATGAGCCCATCGATACTGCTCTTCTGCGCGCATGTTCCATTCTTGCGCAGGTTTAAGAATTACAGCATAGCGTCGCTTATATTTCAGAGTTAGCTTTTCAAATCTTTGACAACGGCGATTTAAACGACGATTTGTCCTTTTGTACCGCTCTATTTCTTTTTGTAATTCTTCAAACATTTATTCTACTCTTAATATAAGTAATAACTTCATCAATGCTTTCATCAAGTGATATTTTTGCTTCGAATCCAAGCAAATTTTTTGCCTTGGATATGTCTGGAACTCTCTTTGACACATCGTATACAAATGACTTATCACAAATATATCTAAATGGCTTATCGAGATTTATTTTATTCCATATTTTCTCGGCAAGTTCCAAAACGCTTGTCGAAATTGGTGTAGAAATATTAAAATCTTCATTTATTGCTTTATCGCTTTCCATTGCAAAACAAATACCCCTTGCAATGTCGGAGCCATGAGTATAACATCTTATCTGATTACCATTTCCATATATGTGCAATGGGTCTTGTCCTTGAAGGCATTTTACAATCAAATCTGGAATTACGTGACTTTCCCTGTCCTCCAGGAAATCATCTTCGCCTATACCACAACAATTAAATGGCCGTATTATGGTAAACGGAACGTGGTACTGCTCCCACGCTCCTTTGCATTTATATTCCGTTGCTAATTTTGAAAATCCATAAGTAGAAGAAGGTGTAAGAGTTTGTTTTAAACTATCTTCCGTAGAAGGATAAATATTTGTATTCTCATAGACCATTGATGAACTAAGAACAATGATTCTCTTAAAATTATCTGATACTAACTTTCCACTGAGAGCAACTGCTGCACTAAAAATATTAGAATCAATAATAGAATTGTCATGAAGCAAATCATAAGAAAAATCATGAAAATATTTAATTCCGCCCAATCGCGCAGCACAATGAATAATATAATCTGGGTCGACTAGCAAAATTGTATCTCTTATTTTCCGAAAATCTTCTCTCAAATCCATTTTATAAAATGTGAAATCTTTATGATTGTCGTGCTCACGAACAATGTTTCCATATTTTATTAAATTGTCTATTCCTACCACTTCATAACCTCTTGAAAGTAGCTCTTTAATAATATAACCTGCAACAAATCCTTGTGAACCTGTTACTAATACCTTGCATTTTCTAATCATGTTTCACCAATCATTAAAATTCACAATAAGATAGAGATATATCATATTTTGTAATATTTTTAATAAATTCTTTATCAATCTTGCCTTTATGAATAAATTCAATATCACTAACAGTTCCCCAGGGAGTCATAAAACGATTAATATTACAATCGTCCAAATCCAATTCTAAAATATATGGATGATGCCGCACACACCATTCGTTGGTTAATTGAGTTTTAAATATGTGCTTTACATCATTGGTAAGATAAACAACATTTGGATAATTTTTCTGTTTTGAAGATTTATTGTTCGGCGTACAAAATCCAATACCTTTGTATGGAATAATGCCCTCCAATAAAATTGAACTTAAACCTATAGCAGTAGTAATATGATAAAATTTCATCTATCTCTATTCTTTAGAAGATGTAGATGCTCATACGAACAACGCGCATTAGCACGGTCCGTTTGTATGGACCACGTGGTACTCTCTGTCCCAGTTGCTATGTAATCCAACAATTTTCTATCAAAAGTCTTCACTTCATTCTCATTCCATCTGGAACAGTCTTGATATATTTTTCATTTTCTTCAATAATATGTTTAAATAATTCTACTTTTGTTCCTTCACACATTTTATTAAGTGCTGGTAAATCTTTGCTAAAACAGGATCCACAATATCCTCTCCAATTTTGATTCACAAGCAAATAGTCAGGCGGAATATGTGGAATATTCGTCATCGCATTTTTGATATTGTCGTAATTTGCTCCATATTTTTGAGCAAGTTCATAAAATGAATTGGCAAATACAACGCGCATAGCGTTAAAAGAATTCAGAAAATATTTGCAAAGCTCTGCTTCTGTCGGACTTACCTTTTCAAATTTCTTCGGCAATCTTCCATGTGCTTCTTTAATCTTTTCATAGACCAACTCACAATCAGTCCCAATAACACATAAATCTTGTCTCTCGGAAAAATCTATAATCGCAGAGCGTTCTTTAAGGAACTCTGGTACAAAACAAATGTCAAAATCGGAATGTCTTTCTTGAATCTTTTTTGTGGTTCCAATTGCAACTGTAGATTTGATTGCAATAATAGGGCGAGAAGGCCTTGGAACCATCATTGCTTGCGCTCGAGCAATAATATCCTCAACAACATCTTCTACAAAACCTATATAACATGAACCATCAGAATCCATAGGCGTTGGAACTGTAATAAAAATTATCTCACAATCGATAACATCAGCAATGTTTGTTTTTAGTTTTAAATCATGGCATTTTACTTCATTCCCGATAAGCTCGAATCCGAACTTGCAAGCAGCGCCGACAACGCCCTCGCTTCCAACAATTCCAATCTTCATTATTCATTTCCCTTCAGAACATCTTCATAGCTTTTAGGAATGGTTTTAAATCTTCTTGTCCACACAGCACTCTGGCTTGCCCAATTATTTATGTCAATTTTAACACGATTTTTCAACACATCTGGGTCCGAATACATTTTCGTAAACAATGGTTGATCGTTTTCCATGTGCGAATCGTAAATTGCACCATGATCGACAGTTTTACCAATGTAATGGTCACACGTTGTAATCTCTTTCGGAGAATCAAAGATTCTACCGCCGTCATACTGTAACCTGAACATCATATCATGTAGACAAAAATTCGCATGCTCAAATAAGCAATCATATCCGCCGAGTTCTATAACATAATCTGTTTTAAGCATATGATGAAGAGATATTTTATAATCTATTGGAATACCTGATAGTTGCAATGGACCATGAAACCAAGCATTCCAATAGCCTTCTTGCATAGTTACACCAGAATAATTTGCACCTTCTTTATAGCGCATATTAACCACATCTTTGTAGTTACAATTTTTCATAAAGAAATCGATAGCTTCGTCGATTGCATCCTCATAACATAGGGCATCGTCAGTTGTATGAAAAAAGAGCGCACCTTCGGCCTCAAAAAGTCCTAATTGAAGACATCGTGTCGGATGACCGTAATCTTTTATAAGTTTTATATTGGTTTTAGATTTTAATTCTTCTGGCAAATCAAATGGAGAAACTAAAATAAGTTCCCATGCATAATTTTTGCATGACTTTTCAATGCTTTCATAAAACTTTGGCCATTTTGGTACCCGTATAGCTGGTACAACAATAGAAAGTAACGGAGCAGTCATAGATTATCTCATTCTTTCGTCTTCAAGAATTCTTGTCCAAAACATTTTGGCAATATATTTTTCTTGAAACTTTTTATAACCATTTTCGGCTATTGTAGCTCTTTCTTGTTCATTATTCAAGTAGTGAATTATCTTTTGTGCTAAATCTTGTGGATTTTCAAATTCAATATATTCTTTTCCTGGAACAAATAATTGATTTGTTGCATTATTCTTTCTCTCCAACAATAAGGAATTGCATGCCAGAGCTTCATATACCCTACCCTTACATTGGTCAAACGAACCATTGCACCATGGAAAATTGATATTAATTTTACTCCTGCGGATAAAGCTTGCATACTGCTCGTGTGATAACTGCTCCATACGCTGTCCACCGCGCACCATAATGGGCACTTTGTTTGCCATCAAGAACGATATGCACTGATTGCGTTCGGCCGTATTAACGCTTCCTATGAAGCTTACGGGGATATCTCGTTGAGCGTCCTTGAAGAAGTATTTATCATCTTGTGGAACCCACAAACGAATAAAGTTGGATGGCTCTTTCCATGTACGATGGAATTGACTATCGGGATTATCCCAGGCAACGTGCAAATCTACCAAATTATCATTTAATTGTTCTATTTGTTGAGCTCCCCATCCACTGTCACTGTATCCAGTGTCTTGCCATTGAATACAAACCTTGCAACCTTTGCTCTTCAAGAACTTAAATGTTTCAATTGATGGATTACCAGGATATTTTCCTATCAAAGAAATAATTGCAACTGTTGGTTTAATCTTTTCATAAACTTTTGAAATCAATTTATCAACATGCACGCCATGTTCTCGAAAACATTCGTCATAATAAAAAACATCAAAAGGAACATTTATCCCACAATGCTTAAACGAACCAATTATATTGTGAACATTATTTGACGAACCAGAAGCTGGATTACCGTCACAATGCTGATCTAACATTAAAAGCACTTTGTTATTCATTATTATTTACCATATCAACTTTCAATTTATCAAAAAGAAGCTTCCAAAATTCTGTTGCAGTATATTTCTTTTTATATTCTTCATAACCTTCGTTTGCAATTTTTATTCGTTCAGCATCATTTCTAGAAAAATAATCAATCTTCTGAACCAAGTCCAGAGGTGTTGTAAATTCTACATAATGCTTTCCTGGTATAAGCAATTGTCTTGTTTTTTCATTTGCACTTTCGAGCAAAAGAGTATTACTTGCCAAAGCTTCGAATACCCTTCCTTTTACTTGATGATCGCTTCCAGGAGAACTGGAGAAGTTGATAGTAATTTTGCTTCTACGAATAAGATTTGCATATTGCTCTGGCGATAAAAAGTTTTCTCTTTGTCCTCCTTGGACAACAATTGGAATTTTATTCTCAACAACATGAGATAAATACTGTTGCCTATCGCCGTAACGAACCGAACCAATAAAACTTATTGGAATATCTTTCTTGCTTTCTTCAAGAGGGAAGTACAACTTCGGATTTTCTGGGGACCACAACCAAAGCAATTTATCTGCAACAAATGTTTTTTCATAGGCAAGCGCAATATGCAAATCTGCAACGTTGTTATATCTTTCTACATTAGAATAAAATTGTTGATTGTTTAAGTCAGGCCAAACGAAACACATCTTATCAATATGTTCTTTACATTTTTTTAAAACATCCATTGACGGAATGTTCGGCGGTAAAGCTGCATGTATTCCAACAATCATGACCGTTGGTTTTAACTTTTTACATATCTTTTCAAGTATTTTATCAATGTGTGTTGCGTGCTCTAGATGAACTTCGTCATAATGAACGATGTTCATTTGTTCGGAGCTATAATTTTGTTTAAAAGTTGCAAATAATTTGTCATGAAAAAACGTCAATCCATTGTTTGGATTATGATCGGTCCACTTATCAATAACAAATAATATATTATTTTTCATTTAAGGATTAAACTTTCGTATTGCAATGCGTTAAGAACCATTCGGGTTTTTCAGTCATATTTTACCTTTATAAAAATTTGCTATTTTTTCTAACTCATCAATAGATGCATCACTCTTAATTCTATTTGCTCTAAAAGATATAACAATAACATTACCCTTAACATATCCTTTAGAATTATCTATTCTATCTAGTGAAGGACTATTTCCAGTTCTTTTTATATTTGACACTTCCAACTTTGTATCCAATACAGGACAATTTTCAGGAACAATAATATCTTCTAAAGAAATATTAAATTCTAAATTTTTGGATTTGGCTCTATATTTTGCCTTACGCCAAAGATTTTTTTCTAAATGAATATTTTTCATACTTTTTTCATATTTAACATTTCTACTAATAATATTCTTCTTATTCTTTTCATAATACCTTTTAGATATATTTTTAATAATATCTTGATTATTTTTAGTGTAATTTTTAGTTTCTTTATTGGAACACAATTTACAATGATACTTTATTCCCAAAGGTTGTGTTTTATCTTTATAAAAAAGAGATAAATCTTTATCAACGTTGCATCTTGAGCAAATCATTTTTCGTTATAAAAATCAGATATTTCAACAATTATGGTACTTTTTCCATCTTCACGCAAATAAGCACGCTCATATGCTGGAAAAATATCGTCTGGCTCGAGCAACTCAATTACTTCGATATTTTTTAACATAAGCTTAAAACCGTCAGAATAGTTGTTGCGATGTTGCGCTTGCGGATCCAAGGGTCGTATACTGCCTATTCCAACTCGCGTTATGACTTTTGGCTTATATTCGCCATTAGAATAATCAATAATTTTATCAAGATGATTTAATATCATGTTACTAGCACACACCGCAAAATCAAACCTCGGAAATATTGTAATTGGAATTGTTTTACCGTCTAAGGCCATACCAATTGACATGCCCATTTGGCTGTCTTCCATAATTGGTAGTTCAATACGTTTGTCCAACGACACATCTTTGAGAGTTGCATACATGCTTGTCCCCTCGATGGCACAAGACTGCCCCAGAAATACAGTATTTTCCTTTTCTCCAAGCCAAGTCATCGCGCGAACAAGCTCATTAAAATATCTTAATTCTGCCATAAATTTTCCTTAAAAAACTATCCTAACCCCAGATCCAGCGTGCTTATACTTTTCGTGCAAATTATATTTGTAATACCAAACTTTTTGGTATAAGTTCTTTTCTACTTTGCCATATTCGTAATATTTGATTTTGCCACTGCAATCAAATGGCTCATATGGCAAAATATTACAATTCCATACTTCCCTGGTATTAGTGCAAACCGAAAGGGAATTGTCTTCTATTATGAATGTAATTGGTAGGTCCCAATTCATTGCATATTGTTGCACTTCTCTAAATTGTCCTAACGTACTAGTCATTTCACCTAGAAAAACCCAACAATGTTCATTCAATCCTCTTCGCTTAATTTCCATTGCTTTTCCAAGAGCAATAGACAAATTTCCACCTACAATTGCACTTGAAAAAATACGTTGTTTTGCAAAACACAATGAAATTGAATGACCATCTAAAATTGCTTGTTTTAGCTCTTCTGGATTAACTCCCTTGAGCAAACATTTGTAATGTGACCTCCACGTGCAGAAGCACCAATCGTCTTCGTTTACGTCATTAAACACACTTATCAATTGCTTTTCATTGTTAAATTCAAGGTGTATTGGCGCTCTAATCATTTTGTTATTGAACCGTTGCGCCACGTCTTCTTCGAAAGCAATTAACTGTTCAGCAGTCATTAAGTTTTTCATTTTTCACCACGCTAAGAACTCATACATAATATACAATGCGCATTAAGGCATAATATATGATACTTAATCCATTTCAACATCCTCTTCACACGAAACTGTAATACAATGTGTGCAAGCGTCTTCTATTCTTAGATTATTTTCCTTTGCCACAGAAGCCATTTTTCTAAGAATTTCAGCACTCGATTCCATCATTTCAGCATGAGCTATAAATGCATCGGCATCGTTTTCTGTATGCATTTTATAGCCACAAAGGTCGTCGCCTTGTTTAAAATATGGTAATGATAAATCATAAACTTTTCTCATGCATTTCTCCTCATTTCGCAAAATAATTGTTTTGCTGTTTAAACATATACTGGTTTGCAATAAACCATGTCATTGTTTCTTTAACGCCTTGCTCCAAACTTGTTTCAAGATTAAATCCAGTTCCTTTTAGTCGTTCTGTGTCCATTAATCTTTGTTTATCGCCAGTTGGTTTTGTCGTATCCCACTCTATATCAATTGTTTTTCCCGTTATTTCTTTATATGCTCGGCAAATAATTTCGACTAATTCCTTAATCGTAACACCTTCCCCAGAGCCAACATTGACAGGCAAATTAATTTCATTTTCTACTGCATAAACAACCGCTCGAGCAACATCATTGGCATGAATAAAATCTCGAACGGCACTTCCATTGCCCCATACTCGCAACGGATTTTCCCCAGAAACAATTCTATTAATCAACGATGGAATAACCATTGCTGTATTTGGGTCAAAGTTGTCCCACTTTCCATACACATTCGCTGGCCTAATAATAGAAGTATTTTTCATATCATATTGAACATTATATGCTTCTAATTGCAATTCGCCAATTCTTTTTGCCCAACCAGCAAACTTATCATTCTCGGACGGAAATATTTTCCATACATCGTCTTCATGAAGAGTGGGAGCTTGCGCATATACACCAATAGAGCTTGTATAAAGTATCCATTCTGCATCACGCCTTCTGGCAGCTTCCAATAAATTTGTATTAAACATTATCATCGGTACCATAAAAGAGGCTGGTTTGGTTTTTGCCATCAGTGGACTTCCTTTAATGCCAGCCAAATGCAAAACTATGTCTTGTCCTTTGCAAACTTCTAAACAATTCTCTAAACTTGTTAAATCGACTTTCCGAAAGAGAACGTTTTCTGGAAGATTGTTCGGTTCATCCAAGGATGCTATTGTTATAGTTTTGCAATTCTTGTTTAGTAACATTTCTACAAGATGACGACCAATCATTCCTGTTCCACCGCTTATTAGCACATTTTTGTTTTCAAATTTCATTTCTCTTGCACCATCCAATTGTATTCTTTATTCCATCATCAATAGAAACTTTAGGCTTCCAGCCAAAAACTTTAAATGCTTTATCATTTTTCATTGCCAATTTTGTTGCAACAAGAGGTTTCGAAACATCATATTTGATTTGCAATTTCTTTCCAGAACAATCGATTATTTTTTGCACAACTTCAGCAACAGAAAACGATTTACCATAGCTTACATTGACAATTTCAAGAGGATTTATTTGTTTTTGAATAGCCGTATCAACAAAATCAACAACATCGTCAATGTAAATCAAATCTCTTTCCGTTGAACCGTCACCCCAAACAACAATATCATCATTTTCTTTAGCTTTTAAAACTTTTGTTATATTTGCTCCAAAAAAGTGCGAACGCTTCAAGTCAAACTTGTCATATGGACCATACGTGTTGCTATGTCTCATTACAGTATGTTTCGTTCTACCAAGTCGAGAATAAAATTCACACATTTTTTCTATATAAACTTTCGTCCATCCAACACCAAAATAAGTCGAAACAATGTCGATATTTTTATCCACATCTTCTTCTGAAACTGGACTTTTTGCTGGACAATACATCACGCCGCAACTAGGGAAAACAAAATGTTTTATATTGTTTTCGAAGCACTTTCTCAACAAAAGAGAATTCATTACAGCATTATCAGTAACATGTAAATAAGGCTTATTAATCGTGTCATCAATTCCAGACGTAACAGCAGCACATTGAACAACAACATCAAAACTGTTGGTCAAAAAAAAAGAATCAACTTCTTTACGATTTGTTAAATCAATTCCATTTTGGAAATTACTATAATTTAATTTTCTATTAAGTCCAATTCCAAAAGTTTCATATTCAGTCTTATTGCTAAAAAATTCAAATATATTTCTTCCAACAAATCCAGTCGCACCGCAAATTAAAATCTTCATTGTTCTTCTGCTTTCTCTTCCATAGAGTCTCTGCCAAGCTTTTTATCCAGACTTTCTTTTACTTCTTTCCATTCATAATACCATTTCATTTTCACCTGAGCCATTCCAATACTTATAGACCAACAATCTCTTGCGGACAAAATCCATTCCTCCCGACAGCTTATTTTATCACCAAAAAATTCATACATTTTTGTGTATAACCAGCTATAAAAAAAAGAAAATGGAATTAACAAATAATGTCTATATCGCCAAAGTTTTTCCAACTTAGAACAGTCTTGAAATCGTTTTTCATCCACTTAATAAATCCTCCACATATTCAGCAATGCTCAAACAGCACGTTAATCCAGGCGACTCGATACCAATTAGATTAATCACGTTAGGATGAGTTTTATCTTTTTCAATAATAAAATCCGTTTTGTTATTAATTTTTGGCCTGATTCCTGCATAATCTGGGGATAAATCGATTTCTGTAAATTCTTTATTAAGAAGCCTGCTCATTTCTTTAAGAAAATCTATTTTGTTTTCTTCCCGCACGGAATATTCTATTTCGTTGACAAAATAAGCATTAGGGCCAAAGGAAATTTCACCGCTCAAGTTCATCCTTGTATGAATTCCTAGCGAATGTTCTTGTGGAATAGTGTACACCAAATGATTCATGTTTTTAATAGAATTTGTTTTAAAATATTCACCTTTGCAATATTTTATTTCATAATCATTCGCGCTAACCATTTTAGAAACTTTGTCACTCCATAGACCAGCACAATTTATTAAAATATCAGTTGTAACTTTAAATCCTCTCTCAACTTCGACCGAAAATCCATCAGTTATTACAGAAATTGTAATAACTGCATTGCCATACGCAATCATCGCACCACTTTGTAAAGCAAGATATTCTAATTTTTTCATTAAAGCATGAGAATCGATTATTCCAGTAGTGGGAGAGAATATAGCTGAATGGCATTCTTTTAAAGAAGGCTCCATTTCCGTCAATTCACTCTTGTCTATCCAAATCAACGGAACATCGTTTAGTAAACCATTATCATAAAGTTTATGTAATTTTTCAGAATCTTCTTTTGAATGCGAAACAATCAATTTGCCACACATTTTATGTGGAACATTATGTTTCAAACAAAATTTATATAATTGTTCATTTCCGCTCGAGCACAACTTAGATTTTAAACTGTCTTTTGGATAATAAATTCCAGAATGTACAACTTCGCTATTTCTGCTAGAAGTATGTTGGCCAAATGATTTTTCTTTTTCCAAAACAAGAACTTCGTATTTTTTGGAAAGTCGTTCTGCTACTGCTAGCCCAACTACGCCAGCCCCAACGATAACAACATTAACTTCATTCGAACTTTCCAAACTTTTCCTCTAGTTCTTTGCGTTCTTTTTCATAATGATTAATATATTGTTCTGAAAGTTCTAACATTTTTCTAAATCTGTCATAATCTCTAGGGTGCATTAAAAATGCATCCCAATGCCCATGTTTACATTTGTAACCAAAAATATACTTAATGGCAATCCATAGTCGCTTATACCACTTTTGCCAATCATTCAAAAAAACATAAGCACAAATATCATATCCATCTTCTCTATCAATTTCGAAAGCTAATGTATGTTCCTGTGAATAACACTTGCACCTAAAATATTCTGGCTTCCACTCTTTGATTCCAAACTCGTTTTCAAATTGTTCGTCCATTTAGTAATTTGACCTCCAAGGTTCCTCTAACATTTCATACACTCGTTTCAGTTCCCATATTCCCTGCTCAATAGAATAGTTACAATTAAAACCAGTTTTATAAAATTTTTCTGAAGAAATAGCGTAATTGCGTTTGTCTGGATCGTTGGTAAACTCGGCAAATATAATTTCTAAAGGAATTTGTTCTTTTATTTTTTCGACCAATTGCAATTTAGTCATATTAATTGCATCGTTCCCGACATTATAAACTTCATCCATAAGTGATCGAGTGTACATGCTTTTATTTGTGTGACTCACTATGTGCACAAAAGCATCTACCACGTCACGAATATGAATATAGTTTCTCATAAAATGTGGCTCATATAAAACAATAATCCTGTCTTTTAAAGCCTTCAATACGAGATTATTGACAAGCAAATCGAATCGTGGACGAGAAGAAGGCCCAAAAACCGTAGCAAGTCTTAATACAACACGATTTGGTACTTGACAAATAGCTTCTTCGGCCATCAATTTTGTTTTACCATAAAGCGTAATTGGATTCATTGGATTTTCTTCAGTACAAACTGAACCACTGTCTGTTGATCCATAACCACTATTTGAATTAGGATATATGATAACCTGATCTTTCGACTTCCATTCACAAATCTTTTTATTTGCTCTGTAATTAACCAACTCCGCATCAATTGGGTTTTTTTCACAAAGTGGGAAACCCACTAAAGCCGCAAGAGAAATAATAATATCGTGTTTTTCAACTTGTTTTTTTAATTCACCATCATTTCTTACATCGCCACGAACAAAAGTAAAATGTTTATCTTCAGCCAATTTCAAAAGAGAAGTTTTATCATATAATTGATTATCAAATACTGTAACTTCGTCATGGTTGTAATTTCCATATAATAAACGCTCCGTAAGCCTAGATCCTATGTACCCCGCGCCGCCAGTTATAAGAATTTTTTTTCTCATTCGTCACACCCTTCAACACCACAATCAAAGCACTTACCAGTCATATCGATATGAAGATGAACACATGGTTTTATTTTTGTTTGTTTCTCATCGTCCCAGCTTGGACTCCAATTAATATATTCATCCGTCAATACATCAATTTTATAATCTTTCCTGCCATTAGAAAAACAGTCTTGGATTTTGTTCTTAGCTAAATTACGTATAGAATTTAAAGAATGACTTTTCAGTAAATCATTTCCATCTTTTTTACCTTGTCTAGCATTACTCTCGGAAAGCCAGATTTCACGATTGATTTGTGCTAATACAATTATCGCACGAATAGTTTTGGCATTCATTCGAATATCAACATCGCTTTCGTCTATATCTAAATTTAAATCATGTTCAATGTCGGCAATCTCTTTGGCGTACTCTTCTCGATGTTCTGGAATAAGCCATTCTTTCAATTGACAAATTGAAAGTCTATCGATTTTTTCTGCAAATGTTGGTAAATATTTTCGTTTTTGCTTCTCAAGATTTTTTCTAGCACAGTCACATCCAACATCTTCACAAGTAAGATTATATTTCTCAGTTTTCTTTTTCATTCGCTATCCTCTTCGTTACAGATAATATCTTTTGTATTAATTTTTGACCATTGTGGTATAGACGTTTTGATATCCACGACAAGACCGTCTGTAAATTTTACATCTACATTGACAAACTTTCCGCATTCACAACTACTATACATCTTCAAAATCATATGAGGTAACTCACCCATATCGCAATGTCGACGATTTTCAGGAAAAAATGCTTCTTTTCGAAAATATCCATCTCCTGGTTTTTTGTGAAAAAATTTATTCCAAGCGGAAGAAGGAGATTTATTATTAAAGCCTTCTATCTCTTCAGAAGAATATTCTTTCCAATATTTTTCATCTGGTGCGTCTAGCAAATACAATTTTATTTTTTCTACCGAAAGAATTGAATTATTTTCATCATGATTACTGTTCGCATTTTTGAGAATATATTCATCCAGCGCCGCATCTAAACATTTGGTCTGAAATGTTTTTGGCAATAATTTATAACACTCGGGACATCTAATATTTCGATTGTTTAGCACGTCGCCACTTACAATAATCGTATCAAACACGCCCATTCATTACCTCACTCCGACAATCCAAACTGAAATAACAATTAAAACAATATGAAACAATTGATCGATGCCAATTCTAGTATAATGCCAGAATTTTCTATTATAATCAATTGCAGAGCAACACTCATCATGCATTTTCCAAACGCGCTTGTCAATAACAATATGCAATATACAATTAATAATTGCAATTATCATGGCTTTTTCAATGGAAACAAACGACAAAGAAACAGCAAAAATTACAAATAAATGCCACAACACATGTTTAAATAACGATAAATTGTTATTGACAGCTTTCCAAGTTGGATGAAAAAAATATTCTATTAGAAAATGACAAACTGTCAAAATCGTTACCATCGTTAAAAACATATTATTTATCCAATCGAATCAAAATAAGGTTTGAAAATGTCAAAATTGTTTGGAAAAACGTCTTTATATTCATAAAATATTTGCTTTTCTTCGCAATGTTTTTCTTTTGTTTTTTCAACATCAGAATTGGACGTCGATATTCCAGTTGGATTAAAATAATAAAGTCCAACAATTTTATTGATTTTTTTCAACTTATGATTTTTTCTTACCGCCTCCAACATAAACTTCCAATCACAAGCATATCTAAACGTTTCATCGTACCATCCGACTGTGTCATGTACTGATTTCAAATACATCGGCATTGGTCCAATCAAACACTTGATACAGTTCTCTTTTGTAAAATCATTTGCAGAATGTTCGTACAGCTTTCCTCTTGAACTATTATTTTCAATCGTTTCGTTAGGTTTATTGGTTTGCAAACAATTACCATAAACAACACTGACGTCTGGATTATTCATTAGGTGCTTCGCCAGAGTCTCCAAATGGTCTTTGGCTAAACGATCATCAACCATTACGCTGGCTATATACTCACCACTTACATGTTCCCTAACAGCAACGTTAAACGCCTTTGCGGTACTGATTCTTTCGTCAGTTCTCACGTATCGGATATTCTGATACTTATCCAAATAAGGCTTTATTGTCTCAATTTCATTCTCAGGCGAATTTGCATCAACTATAATCAATTCTGATTCGTTAAAAATTGTTTGATTAACAATTGATTCCAAATAACCACCAATATGCTCTTTGGCATTATAAATTGTCGTAATAACGGAAACTTTAGGCAATTTCACTGAATTAAATTTTTCGATTTCCTCGCCATTAATCACTTTTTCAAACAAATCAATTGTTTTCTCTTTTCGAGCAATAACATAATTTAACAGTTCTTCGCCCTTCAACTTGAAGAATTCTTCAGACGCGCAACCAAGTGCTTTATTTGTTATCAATTTGCATCCAAGAATACGAGCCTCTATGGCAACCCTACAAAATGTCT
>Ga0209518_1002638_pt1 | contig 16393 bp, 10 predicted proteins | sample RifGroB1_FD_183993 | JGI IMG/M metagenome (GOLD analysis project Ga0209518, IMG submission 183993) | Groundwater microbial communities from Rifle, Colorado, USA - Groundwater B1 (SPAdes) (version 2) | ecosystem: Environmental > Aquatic > Deep subsurface > Groundwater | place: Rifle, Colorado...
AAGAAACCCGCAAGTTTGAGGCGAGCAAGGCCACAGTCATGCTGGCAGTAGAAAATTACCGATCAACTCTCGGCCTGGTGACAGCTAAGGCAGACATTGTTCTCAAGAAAGGTGAGCTTGCTCTAGGTGCGAAGGCCAGGCAGCTTGCGCTGGAGATCGAGACTTTCAGAGCTTTGGCTCTCGGAGCGCAGCAGATGATCGCAGGGGCGATGAACGGTATCAGCGCCAGCGCTTCGTTCGGGTTCGCAGGTCGTCAAGATCAGGTGTTGAATACCACGGCTTAAACAGCTTGTAGCTTGTTACTAACTGGTGTATGGTGTTGAAAACGTAGGCGGCAGAGGGGGTACATCATGGCTGGATATAGCGGAGCAAGAGTAAACTACGAACTGACGGCGCAGGACTTGGCGGGTATTAGACGTAACCCTACAGGTGTCTATCCTGCGGCTCCGGCAATGAACTCCAACGCTGGCCAGCAGATCCCGATGGGGCGGCAAGGTTTTGTACCGTCTACACCTACGCCGCTGCCAGCGTATACCCCGATCAAACTGGAGACCGTCGAAGCGCATGTTAAGCCTGATGTACCGTGGACTATTGCTGAGGGTGGCAATCAGGTGCGTTCCAACATCCTCCCGGCACTGGTTGACCGCACCAGTAAACTCTTCGGCTTTTCGAGGAGTCCTGATACCTCTACTGCTGCGCCTACCTCTGCACCACAAGAATCCGCATCAGGCTTTACACCTGTTACGACTCGCAGCACACCCAATACTACCCTTGACAGCCCTGGTGCATCCACCTCTATGACCCCCCAGCAGATGCTCGCCGCTACGCCGCTGCCCAAAGGCTTCGGAACACAACGACAGCAGGACGTAATACGCACCCTGCCTGTACCTGAAACGCCGGTTATGTCTCAGGCCGAGAACAACGCCCTGACCGAAGGGCGCGAAGCGTTCGCACGAGGTGTCGAGGCTGACCGAGCCAAGGCATCCGGCTTCAAGGCCACTCAAGATCGTATCACCCTGCTCAACGACGTTATCCGCGCCAACATGGGCAACCAGTTCGACGGACCTGAGCGCATCGCCGCCGCACGCTCAGAACTGGCCTCCATCACTGGTCAGCAGGACAAGGCACTCAAAGCCTCCGAGATCGAGGCAGGGATTACCAAGGAGAATATTCAGGGGGGCTTCAAGCTCAGAGAGCAAGCACTCCGCAACGAGGGGGCGGTAGCGCAGGAGAATGTGCGGGGCGGCTTCAACGTCAAGAGCCGTGACCTCGACCCGTCGCAGGTTGAAGAGAACAAGGCAAGGGCGCTGTTGCTGACTAAACAGGCTGAGGGTACACTGTCCAAGAAAGAGCAGTTAGAGTTGAACGCCTCCAACAAGCAGGCAGAGATCATCCAGACACAGAAGAAACTTGGTGCCGACGCGTATACCAAAACTATGGCGGAGACAGGCGACCCGCTGAAAGCCGCAGACGCTCAGATGGCGGTAGAGGCAGCGCTATCTGGCGACCAGTTTATCCCTGGGACTCAAGCGCAAAAAGGTACGTTCCGTTTTGGTTTTGGCAAGTCCGCAACCAAAGCAACGCCGGGGAGAGTTATAAAGAAAGAGACGCCGCCTGTTGCCGGTGCTGCGAAAGCACCTGATGGCAAATGGTATGTATCCGATCCGAAGCGCCCAGGAAAATATCTCCAAGTAGGGGTGTAATATGCCTGATCTAACTCCCGTGGATCACGACCCGTTTGCCTCGACTTCAGGTACACCCCTCACTCCTGTTGAGGGAGATCCGTTCGCCCCGCCTATACCAACTCCAGAAGAACGAGGTCTGGTCGGTGAGACCGTCGCAGGGTTCAAGCGTGGCGGACTCCAGCTTGTCGATATGGCAGGCAACATCGCTCGGGCTGTCGATCCTGCCGGCGGTGTCGATGTGGTACGCAATGCAGGGTTTGGTCTGTCCAAGTTCGCCAAGGAGCGTGCCACACAGCCAGACGTTGCCGAGTCTGCTTATGTCGAGAACAACCCTATTCTCGGCAACATCCCCAAAGCCGCTGAGATGGTTATCCCTTCTGTAGGTATCCCCCTGGCTATCGGCGTTGGGAGTGCCGCTGCTGGCTTGTCCGCTCCGGTTGCCGCAGGGGTAGGCATTGTCGGTTCTGGTTTGGCCTTTGGGGCGTCACAGTTTCAGGACACTAAAGAGCGCGGTCTGGAGAAAGGTCTCACCAACGAAGATGCCACCACCGCAGGCATCAAGACAGGCCTATCTGAAGGTGTGTTGGAGGCTGCCTCCAACGTCATCCCTGCCGCCAAGATCTTCAAGCTCGGCAAACCTGTCGCAGGCTCGGTGGTCAAGTCGCTGTTCAAAGCCCCTACAGTTGGTGCCGCCGTAAAGACCCTGCTCAACGACGCCGCGCAGATCATGACCGGTGAAGTCTCGACCGAGATGGCTCAAGCCTATACTCAAGGATTGACTGAGAAGAACGCTGGTATTCGCCCTGATGCCGATCCGTGGCAGGAGTCCAAAGATGTCATCGGGCCGACCATCGCCCTATCTCTGATGCTGGGTGGTGCGGTCGGTGGAGCCAATAAGCTGTCCAAGGTTGCTACTGAACGGGCTCTGACCAATGAGCGCGTCGGCGAAGATGCTCGCACCCAGGCTGCCGCCAGTGTCTATCAAGGATTGGTGCAGGCGGAGGAGGCTGGTTCTGCACCGGCAGGTAGCGCAGAGAACTTCATGGTCAATGCCTTGGAGGCGATCAAAAATAAGGCGCCACTTACCTTGTCTGATGACCTGCTGACCCCTGCCACCCCTAAAGTTACAGTCGAGCCGGATGAAGCTCTGGTGAATGTACTGACCAGCATGGCTGAGGGGGCATCACCATCCGAGGCTGTCGATGCGCATAATGAATCTGTAGTAGCGGCGAAACGTGATGTGATTGCATCTGAGGATGCGAGGATAGCAGAGCAGTCGGATTTAAGTGCTCCGACCACAGCTCCTGCAAGTACCATTACCGCCGACGAAACAAATGAACTCGACTATCTCACAAACCAACCGTATGATAGTCTGACCGCCGCTGAAAAAAATAGGCTGCTGGATCTGGATGAAAAAGCAACACCGGTTGATAGCCTAGAGACTTATGATATGTCTGAGGTGCATCCTGACACAAAGACTGCTGCGTATCATCTTCTTGAGGGCGCTGACATAAGTACTTTTGCACCAGAGTATCACGCCGAGATATTGGCTGAGGCCGAGCGGCAACGCAGCACGCACGCTGATGTTAAAGCAGTAATCCCTCCGTCCGTATCGACTGATACGCTGGTGAGAACTATTGACGAATTTACAACACCAACCACAGAAACAATAGATACCACAACCGGAGAGATCCTTGATGAGCCTGTAACCACCGACCCGCTTGACCTGCTGAAGGGCTACAAAAACAAAGAGGCGGCGTATAAGGAAATCAAGAAGCGGGGGCAGTTGGAGACCCACGAGACGGTGGAGCGCAGTGATGGGCAGGTTGTTATTGTGCCAAAAGCAGAGCCGGTTATTTCTGAGCCCTCTCTCGCACCCCGTGGTCCAGTCGTTCAGGCTGGTGATGTCAGCCCTGACCCAAGCCTTCGATCTAGGCAAGGAGAAAAGGTAGTCCCAGGCGGCAAGCCGGTCAAGGTCGCTGACAACGAAGTGGTCGCCCTGAATGCTGATAACACTCAGGCTGTGTGGGCCTGGGAGTCGCAGACCGGTGAGGTGTTCAAGACCTACGCTGATGTCAATGACGACGGCTCGGTGGACATCTTCTCCCCTGGTATTGCTGATGTTGATCGTGTGGCGATGGCTACGGCTCTCAAGGCGGCAGGGCTGAACGTGGTTGACTCTAAGGGTGTGCCGTATGCTTTTGGAGGCGAGACAAAATTAAGTGCGAAAGGACAGGACGATGCTCAGCAACGAGGGTCAGTATCTGATGAACAAAATCGGCAGGAAGTTACGGCGCTGGGGTCTACAGCGACCAATCCCGCCGGACTTCGAGACGTGGATGGGGTGTCCAGGAGTACGGATGTCAATGTGGTCGGGGCGCCTGTATTATCTGGTAACGGGCAGAGAAGCCAAACTGACACCCAAGGAGCAGCGCAAAGCGCAGAAGATGTGGGCGCGGTCAACGGACAAAAGACGCCGGCGCAGGTACAGGCGGAATCTGGTAGCGACTCAAATAACACTTTGACCGAACAGCAGCTCCGTACTGCTTTGTCTGGTTTGGTGGGGCGTAAACTCACTGCTAGCCACTTCAAATTCACAGGCAGAGATTCTGTAAACTCAGTTTTGCACCTAATCGCCGAGGCGTTTGGATTTAAAGTCCAGCCGTACAAGGCGTCTCTGTTTGGTGACGGCTTTACCAGCCCTCAATCCCCCGGTATTATCTATGTCAACAAGGATGGTAAGAGTTCTGCCGTATTCCTCATGGGCCATGAGCTGACACATACCTTGAAGACCAAGTATCCAGAACTATATAATGAGTTGTGGCAGTATATCGAAACAACTACCACACCAGAGAAGTTGGCTGCACGACGCAATGAGATGCGCGGTACGTCAGAGCTGCGTAAGGTACTGTCTGACGCCGAGCTGAACGAAGAAATAGTGGCGGACATGGTGGGCGATGAGTTTCAGAAACCTGGGTTCTGGGATAAGATGGCTGAAGCAGAGCCAACGCTGTTTGCCAAGACTATTAACTTGGTGCGCGTGTTCATCAGCTTCGTCAAACAGAACTTCACCAGAAATCATGCATCTATTGCGTACGACCTGAAGCGGATGGATGTTGTAACCGCTAAGGTGTTTGCCAGGTATGCCAAGCTCCAGAGTGATGGTAAGTTTACCGGAGATGTAGCTGGTGAGGGTATTAAGTTCGCTGCGGCATGGGAGAACGAGAAAGGAGAAACAAATGGAAAAGACACAACTGCCGGCTGGCTTGCTGGCGCTACAGAAAAAGCTCAAGGGAGTAACCTTGGGTCAGCCATCGACCAGCTCGGAAGAATGGTCGAAGAACGCTTCTACGATACCACTAAGTTCAGCCCAAGAGCAAGAAAGGCAAAAGAGGCTCAGGTCTTACGAGAGTGGTCCACCAAAAACGGACTCATCCGCGACCACGTAGCCTTCGACAAACTGTGGGATAAGCAGGCGAAAGATGGCGTACCTATTCGTGGTAATGAGCATGATGTCGTCTTCAACGACGATGACACTGTAACCAAGCGGAACCACTTGCCCGGCACATATCACGTTTCATACCGAGAGCTTTTTGATCGTGTAGCACTATTCAATCACCTATTCGGGGGTGACGCCGTGCTCACATTGTCGGGCTTCCAAGAGACCCCTGACGGGCTGCTGCCTGAGTTCAGTCAGAAGTATCTGCGTGGCGAAGCCGCTCGTATTGAGCAGACCGAAAAGATGCTGGAAGACGCAGGATTCAAGCGGATTGAAGGTCTGACCGCCTACCAGCTCCCCAGCACAGACATAATCCTGACCGACGTATTTGGTGAGAACACCCGCCAGGTAGGGGATGTTACCGTGCCGATGGACTACGTTATCTTCCACGGCGAGAGAGCAAAAGCGTGGCTCAAAGACCAGAAGAAGGCTACCAAAGATTTCAGCTTTGACCAAGATGAGTTCGACAAGGCGTTTGATGATGCTGGTATTAAGTTCTCCGCCATGCCTACCAAGATCGATACCATCAAGGCGGTCAACGACTGGTTCAAGAACAGCAACATGCTCCAGACCGTGATAGACAAGACCATGCGCTTTATCATGCCGACCGACCGCACCATCGTCATGGCTGCCTCACAACAGAACTACGCCTCGATCAAGACCCTGCTGCTGCGTTACAAGAACCAGAGGCAGGAAAAGGCTGGTGAGATCCAGGCGGCGATGGGTGACGCCCAGCATGTCGTCAAGCTGATCGAGAAGGCGTTTAAGACCAAGGACGAGATGGGTGCCTTCTCCACACTGGTGTTCAAGGCCACTGAGTACCAGCTCCACGCTGATGGTGCTGCCTCCGGCTGGACTGAGGAGTCGTGGAAGGCTGCCAAGATGGATGAGGCTACCGGCAAGACGCTGGCCGCAGCGCAGGCCGAGCTGACCGCCATGTACCGCAGGGTGCTGCCTACGGCTGAGAAGAAGACGGCCCACTCCGCCATGCTCAACCAGCTCTCCAAGGTGTATCTGAAAGGACGCGAGGCGGCTCTGGCTCCGTGGCTCCAGGCACACGGCAAAGATGTGTTCGACCAGGCTGAGAAGTATAACGAGGACTACGCCAAAGCTGAGGAGTGGAGCTTCAAGAACCGGAAGCCGGTGGTTGACCCCAAGGCGTCCGATGAGGTTAAGAGTCTGGCAGCCACCATCAAGCTGATCAACGAGCGTTTCCCACAACTCAGGGGCGACTACATGCCGCTGATGCGTTTCGGCGACTACATGGTGCGCACGGTAACGATGGATGAGAACGGCGAGACCGGTAAGCGCACCCGGACGGAGTTCTTCGATTCCCAGAAGGACGCCCTCAACTATGTAGACCTGATTAATGCCAACCCGACCAACGGCCTGCACGCCCAGATCGAGACGACCAAGAGCCTTGGTGAGCGCGGTGTGGTCAACATCCCGGCAGTGATGATCGACAAGCTGAAGGCGGCGGCGGAGTCCAGAGGCATGAGCGGTGAGGCGTTGGAGCAACTCATTCAGGACGCCGAGGCGCTGCGCATCAACATGATGCCTCGAACATCCACCTCTGGCAACAAGCTGCACCGTAAAGGTGTGGAGGGTTACAGTGAGAACGTGCTCAAGGTCTTCGCCTCCTATGTGCGCAACCACGCTAATGCCAACGCCGGTCTGATTCACGGCACCAAGATCGAGCAGACCTTCCGCGACATGGGCAACGAGATCAAGGCATACACCTCGGAGAAGGGTTACGACCCTAAGGCCGCCATTGATATGGACACTCTTTATAAGCAGCTCTATGAGAACGAGCGCTCCAGCTCGCGGCTGAAGATCAACACCTTTGTGCAGGGTATGGGCAAAGCGTCGTTTATGTGGTATCTCTCTTCCCCGTCGATCTGGGCGGTGCAGTGGAGCCAGCCCTTCATGGTGACGATCCCCAAGATGGCCTCCAAGTTCGGCTACGCTACGGCGTTCAAGGCGTACACACAGGCAGCCAAGCAGTACCTGCACGGCGACTTCTCCGACGAGAAGATCGACAAGTTCAACCGGGATAACAACTTCATCGGGGACAATATTTACGACCTGATTACCCAGAGCCGCGAGGAAGTCGGGGCTAAGAAGGCTGCGCTGGAGCAACAGATCAAGACGCTATTCAACAGCATTACAGACAAGAAAAATAAACGGTTGGTGGTCCTCAAGGTGCTCTCCCTGCAAGGCCGCATCGACCTGTCCGCCTCGCACTCGCTACAGGATCTGGCAGCCGCCACCAACGCCGGAGACAAGCTGGTGGATAAACTCAGCAGCGGTGGCCAGAAGGTTATGGACAAGGCCGGCTTCTTCATGCAGCACTCTGAGACCGGCTCACGCCGCGCCGCTGCTGTAGCCTCGTTTGAACTGGCCCTGGAGAAGGAAGGCTTTGTCGGCGCCAACGACTACGCCTCCGACATCATCAACGACACCTTGTTCGACTTCGACTCAGGCAATCGCGGCAAGGCGTGGCAAGGCAACACCGGACACATCCTCGGCCAGTTTCAGTTCTTCCGGATGCACATGCTCGGTAAGATGCTCCAGCTTGCTAAGGACTCTTGGAAGGGTCAGACCCCTGCGCAGCAGAAAGAAGCACGCAAAGAAGCCGCCTACATGCTCGGCACATCCTTCGCTCTGGCCGGCGCAGGCGGCACACCTCTCGCTTTGGCCTTCGGCAACACCCTGTCAACCGCGCTGTTCCAAGCCGTCGGTTATCTGTTCGGCGACGATGACGAGCCGTGGGATGTCAAGCGCGACTTCGAGCTGGCGGTGCGCGAGGGTCTAGGCGAGACTACCGGCAGTGTGGTGCTCAAGGGTCTGCCGTCGCTACTTGGTGCGGACATCTCGCAACGTATCGGCCTGGGCAACGTAGGTGACGTGGTGATGGGCGACCCGCCGGCAGGTGCTACCGGGACAGCCAAGGCCAACTGGTACGCAGGACGTATTCTCGGCCCTGCCTGGGGTATGGTCTCCGACACGATCAGGGCCAGTGATGCTCTGGCGGAAGGTGACCTCGCCAAGGCCATCCAGTATTCATCGCCCAAGGTGCTGCGTGATTTCGTCAAGACCTACGAGATGGGTGAGCATGGCGTGCAGGGTGGCGGCAAGACGCTGCTCAAGGCTGAGGATGTCAACCCGTACTCCTACGCCCTGATGATGGTCGGCATAAACCCACTGGACGTGTCTCTCGCCTCTGAGGAGAGCCGTTACCTGAAGAACCTGTCTACGTCCTTGAGTTCCAGACGTTCAGGTCTGATAAAAGACCTGGCCACGGCCACAATGGACAGTGACTTGGAAGCGAAGGATGAAGCGGTCGAGGCCATTAACGCCTGGTCAGAGAAGAATCCCAAGCTGAGGATCACGGCGCAGGAGCTGGTATCGGGTATCCGGAAGGAAAAGAAAAAACGGGACGGCACGCTGACGGAGAAAGAGAAGATGATTAAGGCGGAGTATGGTGTGGCAGGAGAGTTGTAGCGGAAATCTTGAGGGGCTCAGAAACACGAGCCCCTCGTCATATAAAAAACTCCCTGAGAAATCAGGAGGGGCGACCTCTCAGGGTGAGGCAGAGCCTCAACTGGTTAAAGACTTGCTTATCTGTTCGCCGATCCAGCGCATCACCGGTACAGCCATTGAGTTACCGAGTGCTTTATATCGTGGGCCGTCAGGTGTCGGCTTGCCTTTCGGCTTGATGTCGGTGTACCCGACCGGGAAGCCTTGCAGGATCTCGCACTCTTCGGGGGTGAGGCGGCGGACTTGCATTTTTGATTGAACCATCTGTGTATTACGCCCAGAAGCATTGGGGTTCGTCCCTACTGTGCCTGAGATTGCGCTGGTAAAGATGTCTCCGGAAGCGTTTTGTTGGAAGGCAATAGCATTTGGCTGCGCTCTATCAAGTGTTGGGTTTATTTCGAGTCCGAGTCCGTTGGCTCCTGTGTTTGCTGTGATCATTGGGTAGGCTACTATCTGCGTCTCATGGTTGCAAGTCAGCGACGGCGGTTCGCCGTCGCTTCGGATCTCGGCGTTGGCTTGGCTGTGAGCCATGATTATAACCAGATTCTCATGTGAGTCCTACTCCCTCGCTCTCAAAGTTCCTGAGCCTTCTTGCCAGTAACCTGATCCAGTTGTGTGGAAGCCTTCAAACGCGACCACTGGATCTTGCCCTCTGGTTTCTCCAGCTCTTTCTACGCCCCTGCCACTGCTTGTAAGGCTTGGTGCAACTGGGTGGGTAAGACTTTCCCCCGCTTTTCGGCGCGGCGGAGTATCCCGGCGCAGGCTTTGGCCGATAGATAGAATCTTGGATGGGCAGAGGTCTGGAGAATCTGCGACAGATTGGGTATCGACGGCAAGGACAAAGATGCGTCTGCGCCGTTGTGGTACGCCGAAGTATTGAGCGTCGAGAGTGACCCACGCCACTCGCCTTCGTCCACCGATGACCAGACCGTTACCAGGCCATTTTCCTTTGAGAGTTTCAATGGGGTCATCGAGTCCGGCAAGGCCGGAGAGCAGGCAGCCGAAGGCGTTATCTTTGGTATTAAGCACTCCTGGGACGTTCTCCCAGAGGGTAAATCGAGGGTTAAACTGATCTGCGATATTGCAGAAGGTGAGAGTAAGGTTCCCCCGCTCGTCGTCCAAACTCCGTCTTGCACCAGCAACACTAAATGCCTGGCATGGGGTGCCACCCACAAGTAAATCAAGGCGTTCATCAAGTCTCCAGTCTTTGTGTTTCGTCATATCGCCGAAGTTCGGCACGTCAGGATAGTGGTGCGCCAGTACCGCCGAAGGGAACGGTTCGATCTCAGAGAAGCCGAGAGGGCTAAAACCAAGATGGTGCCATGCTGTGCTAGCACTCTCAATCCCGCTACATATAGATAGATAATTCAAAAGCCCTCCTCCATATAAGTCAGTATTGACTTCAACTCTTCTACTGTTGAATCTGATTTAATCCTGTTCGCTCGGAAGGATATTACAAATATATTTGTTTTTACATACCCTAAGGCAGGGACTTTTCTATCCAAAGAGGGTCTGCTGTTCCGGTCGCCTTTTAGCATTAAGGGTTTTGGGAGGTAGTTCATTTCTGCACCGGAGCTGCCCCATCGATAAAGCGGTAATTCACCCCAGACTCCAGAAACATGTCGGTCACGATGGCGAAGTCTTTTGAATACTGCGGGTCCAACCAGTCAGGCTCGTAGCAGACTACTGAAGTAATCCCGGCCTGGATGATCGCCCGAGCGCAGTCGGCGCAGGGAAACCACGGCAGGTGCATGGTGCAGCCTCTTGTCGGGTGGCCGTTGGCTGCGGCGTTGTAGATCGCGTTGCGTTCAGCGTGCTCTGTCCAGAGGTACTTCTCCGGTCTTTCGTGCCTGTAATCAGGATTATCGGCAACACCGCGAGGAAATCCGTTCCAGCCGAGGCTCACCAGTACGTTCCTACTGTCTACGATAACGGCGCCGCACTTCCGGCTCCTGTCCTTGCTCCATGTGGCCACCAGACTCGCCACGCTCATCCATCTTAGATCCCAGCTCATAACCCCACCACCTTTTCCGTTTGTTTGAGATCCTTCACCAGCCCGAGTGTCCGCCGACCCAGCTCTACGCAGTCCAGGTCGATCTCCCACACCGGCTGCTGCGCTCCGCCGAAATACGTCCCGCCGCCTAGAACCTTCCTGCGGTTGGAGTCGATCAGTGCTCCGACCCGCTCCAGTTCGTTCCTGAGTTTGGTGTATGAGCCGTAGTTTTTCTCCAGGAAGGTCTTGATCGCCTGGCGGGAGATGAACAGGCGCTTGGTGTCCTCATTGATGCGGTAGACCAGCGGGGCACGGGGTTCGCGGATGATGCCGACCAGTTCTTTAGGTAGGTTATGGGTCGTGACCAGTGCGCCGGCAGAGTGCTGGTCGAGGAACTGACCCAACAGGTCGGTGTAGTTGGTGACTTGTTCACCTTTACTTCTTCGGGCGTTAATGATATGTTTCTTCACCCATGCCAGGATCGGTGCTACCGAGAAGTCGATCAGCCCTAGCTTGGATGCTATCAACCCGCCGTAGATCGCACAGCCTGCTACAGCCGACCAGAAGCGCTCCTCAGGTTTGGCATCGGTCGCCAAATCTAAAGACCTTACAATTAAATCTATCTTATCCCTATTGACATCCTGTTGACCCGTAATATAGTTGATGTATATGGGGCCGACTAAGCCAAAATTCTGGCGGAAGGTGTGGTAGACCTCAGTGGCCTGCTCTCTGTCAAAGCCTCTAACAGCGCGTGCGTCGATCTCCATGATGCGGTTCATCTCGGCAGAGGCGTCAGTCTTCAGTGCGGAGAGTTTGTCGGTCAGGGAGTGGTTGGATGAGGCGATGGCGATGGTGTTCCATGAGTTGATCAGCGAGCGCTCGTTGCCCGAGCGGCTCAGACGGCCCTTGTCCCGGCCCTGTGTGACCTTGTAAACCAGATCACTCAACTCCTGCCCTTCGATGTTGCTGATCTCATCTACATACAGCGGCAGTGAGCCGTACAGACCCAGGCGTTGCACCAGGAAGTTCTTGGTGTCATCCTTGAGCAGAATCAGTTTCTGCGAGTCGCCATAGACTGACATGATCCACTCGCCCAGCAGCGTCTTGCCGATACCCGACTCCCCAATTAAGGCCACCATTGCTCCCGCAAACCCCGTGAACTTGATCAGCGGTGCTCCGAAGGCTCCCGCCAAAAATGCAAAGGCAAACGGCTCCATGCCAGGAAGACCTAGATATTTGGTTGTCTTTTTCCATGCCTCGATGTCTCCTTCCGGGCGGAATGCCTTGCCTGCCTCCGGCACGTTCTTGGCGAAGCCGACCGTTATCGGCTCCTCGGTCTTCCTGAATACCTGCTCACCCAACACGAAGGTCTTGCCATCCTCGCCCTCATGCCAGCCCATCTGGCTGTGCAGCTCGGCCAGTTTGCGGCGTGCTCTCAGAGTTGCTAGCGAATGATCGACATAGTTTATCATCTGTTTCCTCGAATCTCCTCCAGTTGTCTGGACGTGGTTATCTGCGAACTGCATCAGCAGTTGCTTGGGGTCGTGCAGCAGTGACGTACGCACGCTGAAATTGTTGTATTCTGTATAGAGCGGCATCCGGTGCTTGATCGTGGCCGTCTCGAAGCCTTGGGTAAAATCGTAGGCGATGGAGTCAATGTAGAGGTCGTAAGGATAGAAGCGGTGCCACTTGCCGTCGTCGTTCCAGAACAGGCCGTCCTCGCCGCGACGGAAGCCCTCAGGGGCTAGCGCCTCTTCTTCCGGGGTGGCTATGGATACAGGGTCGGGGCGTCCGAGCAGGATGGGTGACTTGACTGAGTTAGCATGAGGGCAGGCGAGGCATCCGGATGGGTTGTCAGCAGCAAACTTTGCGCAGGTTGTGGGACCGTAGCCGCCGAGTTCGAGTTGCCTGAGCTTCGCTTCCGTCGCTTGCGCGTCATATTCACTGTGCCCTTGAGACCACGCATGGAGAATACCTCCGTCTAGTAGTTCGCGTCCTTCTTTTGCTTCTGAGGTATACCGAGCCATGCCGAGAAAGTTATACCATGTGGGTTCGTCAACGTCTCCACGACTATCTCGAATCTTACGCACCTGGGCACAACGCTCCGCCACTTGGTGAAGCGATGAAGGCGGTCCTTCAATACCAGAGGTAAAGTCATCGTTGAGTCCTTTGAACGCGGCCGGCAGAGCCAACGTGGTTGCTGTGACCTTGAGTTTTTTAGCGGCTGTTTCTAGCGCGGTGGTGAATGTGCTGAGTGATATGGGTTGTGACAGGTGCAGGATCTTGACTGGTTTGGATGCACCATTCTTCCTGTTGGTCGAGCCGGCAGGGCGGAGTACCGAGGAGGTGTCGGATGTACGTGACGGGTCTTGCTTGAATCCTGCGGCTTGAGCTACGCCTTTCAGGATGGTGGCCAGCACCTTCCACTTGTCGGCGGGGATGTCTTCGTCGATTAGCCAGTGACTATAGAGGCCATTTCCTGAGTTGACAACAGTAGGCAGCGGCAGCCCCATGACCAAAGCAAATTCTTTTATGGCAACACAGGCATCGGCCTGTGTCGGGTATGCCTTGTCAGGGGTCTCAGCGAACTTCTTTTCGCCACAATCGATATCCATCCAGAAGTTGCGGGCGTAGGCGGCGTTCTCGGTCTTGCGGTTCTCAGGGGTTTTATATGATGCCTGAGCCACGTACATAGTGTGACCGGCGGCGTCTTGCTGCTCGATATGAGCTATTAGTGCGGAGGTGGTGTCAAAAAATCTGTGGATGAAGCCTTTGCTAGCAACCTGGGCGGAACAATACAAGCCTTGCGTCGGGAGCAGTTGGGTAAGGAAATGGCTCATATGCTTCCGCCTACTACGCTTAAATCCCTGCGGACGCGGGATACAATCACATCGCAGTATTTCTGCTCCTTCTCTATGCAGCACCAACGGCGGTTAAGGTTCTCACAGGCAACAGCGGTTGTTCCAGACCCAGCACAGTTATCCAGCACCAGAGCGCCTTCGTTGGTGTAGGTCTTAATCAAATACTCGAAAAGAGCTACCGGTTTTTGAGTGGGGTGGACGCTGGTGTGCATCTCAGTCGGAATACTTACGACTGATTTGGGGTAGTACAACCCTTTGTTGTCATAAAAATGGCCATCCTTCTCCCCTGTTTTGCCTAAGTGACCTTCGCTACGGTCTTGGGTATGTTGTGTTTTGGTAGCTGGTTTACCGGCAACCATCTGTGGGGTGAATGTAGGTAGTTCAGTGTAAAAAACCAGCACATCTTCGTGCCATTTCATGAACATTTTTTTGGCGTTAAACACGTTGGTGGGTCTTGTTTTCTCCCACACTAAAGACTGGCGAAACATCTTAGGGTTGCTCATTACCAGAGCAGCTGTAAAAGGCTGAGAAGCCGTCAAGACTATCGCAGCGTTCTTCTTGGCGATGCGTTTGTATTCAGCCCACAAGGGCTCAAAAGGGATTATCGTGTCCCACTTACAAGCTGTTGTCCCATAAGGAAGATCACAGAGGATCATATCGACGGAATTATCAGGAAGGCGTTTCATTTCTTCGAGGCAGTCGCCGTGGATCAGGGCACCACCTGGTTTCGAGAAGTAAAGCATTGAGCCTCCAAAGGCAAATAAATTACAAGGGGGCGGGGAGTACGAAAGTACGCCCACCAAAGTAGCATGTCAAGCTGAAAAATTGGTGACTACTAAAGATGTTTACGCAGTGCTTGCACAAACTCGGCCTGCCTTGCCGCCTTCTCGATGTCGGCGTGCAACGGCAGATCCCCTGCGGCGATGGCCTTCTCGAAGGTTCGGATCAACCGCTCGGCGTTGGCCAGCAGGAGCCCCTGCGTCGGGGCGTTGCCTGCACACCAGGCATACATTGTGGGCCTGGAGATTTTGAAAATGATCGCCGCCTCGGCGATGGTGATACCGGCACGCTCAAGAAGTGCGGCGAGTTGGGCGAAGTCGTAAGTGGGTATGTTCGTCATGGTTTTGAGTCCTTTTCGATTTAAAAATATTGGGGTTGCGCCTTATACCAACGCGCCGGGAGGCTTGGCATTACTCAGAAGTCACTCTTATCCCTTACTTTTACGAGGTAGCCTCTTTTCAGAGAGTCCGCAGCTATCTTTTCGTGGTCTGCTCGCCGGTTCCCCGTCCTTGGGGCGCAACCCCAACCTGCTAAATAATATCCGGCGCTGCTAACGTGAATCCAGCCGCGCCACCTTTGCCTTCTTTGTGATGGCCACCCCCGCCGAACGCCTTGGCGACTACGCTCACATCAAACCCGTTTCTGGATCTAAGAGAGTAAGACCTTTTGCCGTCGGCGCGGTCGCAGTAAGAGACGCTGAAAGGTGCGTCGGGATATGCCTCGGGCAGTTGGGTAAAGTCGTATGTGGGGGTGTTCGTCATTTTTAGGCCCTTTGGCTTTTTAGTATTGTCGCATCTAGCTTGAGCTTACTAATCAGGGAGGTCATTTTAGCGAGGTCTTTCCGAGCATCTTCAATATGCGTATCGATCTCCCACAATATCGACGCCCCACGCATCCTGGATACAGCACCATCGTCAACTATTGCTGCTGTGAATACCTCACCCATAGTAATAACCACCTCAACACCGCACACCTTACAGAGTGCATCCAGCCGTTGTTGAGTACTGATCAAGTCTGCTGTGAGCTGCATTGTTGCACAGCCTAATTTCAGGCTCTGTGTCTCTAATTCCCGACTACGGGCCTCTAACTCCCGACTACGGGCCTCTAATTCCCGACTATGGGCCTCTAATTCCCGACTACGGGCCTCTAATTCCCGGCTCTGTACAATATAGTCGTTGAAAAGCCATTTTAATATTAGTTTTTTCATTTTTGGGTCCTTTGGCTTTTAAATTGTTAAATAATATCTGGTGCCGCCAGAGTGAATCCTGACGCAGAAAAATGTCCACCGCCTTGAAATGCCTTAGCCACCGTGCTCACATCGAAACCGTTTCTCGACCTGAGAGAATAAGACCTCTTGCCGTCGGCGCGATCACAATAAGAAACCGAGAAAGGTGCGTCAGGATATGCCGAGCACATCGCTTCGCCCAGTTCACTGACATTCTCCGAGGCGTTGACGAAAGGAACAAGCGAGTAAGGTTCTTCCATCGCGCAAGGTGTGTGGAAGTAGTAATTTTGGGTGGGAACGCTTGCTTCGATAATAAACCCCATCATCCTCACATCTTTCAACCGCTTCTGAATCTGTGCGTTCTGGAAGGCGATCACCGCCTTACCTGCCGTATACGCCTCGGGCAGGTAGAAGTTATCCCACTCCTCGAAGTTTTCAGGCATGGTGGCGATGTAGGCGTTGATCTCCTTGCTGTTCTCCAGCTCGAACCTCCACAGGTCGCGGTCTTGGACGTAGAGTAGGATTTCAGGCATCGGCAATGAGGCTTGCAGCTCGTCAACACCGTGTTCGTTAGGGTTCCAGTCAGGATCGAGATGAAACAGATCCCAGGTCAGGCCACAGCCGGAACGCTCCAGGTCGAAGAAGTACGACCCTGCACCGGGATTCACCGACTGTTCCGGCAGCCATGCTTGGAGTTCCGGCAGTGCTGACTTATGGTGGTCGATTACTGTGAGATCGGGGTAGATTGACGCTATCCCTTCGAGGATGTGCGTTTTGTAAGAGAAGTCCACAATGAAGACCTTATCCGGC
>Ga0209518_1002639_pt1 | contig 16391 bp, 16 predicted proteins | sample RifGroB1_FD_183993 | JGI IMG/M metagenome (GOLD analysis project Ga0209518, IMG submission 183993) | Groundwater microbial communities from Rifle, Colorado, USA - Groundwater B1 (SPAdes) (version 2) | ecosystem: Environmental > Aquatic > Deep subsurface > Groundwater | place: Rifle, Colorado...
TTTTTGGAGCCTTAGGGTCGGCGATGGTTATTTCAATCGGCACACCGATTCTAGTTACCCTTCTAGTTTTCCCCGTTGTCGTCGCCCTGATTTTGTTCATCATCAACTCCGGCGCCTACGTCGTTCCTCCGGGAGTAATCGGAACTAGCATAATACACATCCCGCCTGGTGGAAACTTAACAAAGTGTGATCCCGAAAAAACCGGCACAGACATTACTGAACAACTTGCAAGTTCAATTAGAAATGGGTCTGTTTATCTTCTGCCAAACTCTCTGGGCTCTAGAAAAGATGGTATTTGTATGGACCCTACAATGATAATTCTTCACACATCGTCGGGTTATGATAATGATGACGGAAACATACGAACATATGAAACTTTAGTTGCGAGAAATGTTTCTTGCCAGCTGGCAACAGACACAAACGATACAATACTTATGTTAAACTTTTTTGAAAAACAGGTAGAATTTGCCTGGTGTGCCGATAATCTTAATGCCGGTGGAGTCAGTATTGAAATGGCGGGTGAACCAGACCCCGGTTTTGGCCCTTTTTCAAAATGTGCGCCCACAGGGGACCAGACATTTACCCCCAACGGGCCCCACCCTTGCCTTGATGAGGAAGATCTTGCTTTTGATGCAATTTGTAAAACCATGCAACAATATAAAATTCCCTGGACACAAATTTTTCAACACGAAGCCTCAAACGGAACTCATGTAGATCCTAATGGAGATGAATGGGTTGATAAATTTATCACCAGGTTTAAAAATAATTGTCCAGTATAAAATATAATGTTTACCAAAATTAAAGATTTTTATTTTAAACACAAAAGGCTCATAATAATACTTGCCTTAATAACTTCCGTTATTGTTTACATGTTGATCGCTAATGCCCGTAAACAAAAAGGGGCGGGACCTATAGAAATTAGCGAAGAATCTCCTGCCCCGGAAGTTACAAGTGCCGGCACCAATTATTTTACCGGCAGTTCAACCAGGGCTTATTTCATTAACCAGATAGTCACAAATATCCCCCCCGTGACAGGCTACTCTTGGTCGGGCGACCTATTAATATATTCAACGAAAGATGGCGTCTTTGAAGCCGGAACGAATAATCAGATTCTTATAAAGAATATTCAAGATATCGTCTGGTCGGATAATTTTAACGGTCTAATAAAAAGCGAGGGAAAATGGGAAAAGTTTGATTATAAAAATAAAAACACTATCGACCCGGGTCTCGATCTAATATCTCCGATAATTAACTCCCGGGGAAACCTGATAGCCGATTATTCAAAAAACAAAATTGTTATCTATAACTTGGAAACGGGGACAAAAAATGAAAAGTATCTTAGTGAGCAGGTTGATAGAATTTATTTTCCGAAAAACGGTGATGGGGTTATTATTTTTACAAGCTTTGGAGACAACACCTTTGTCTATAAATTAGACAATAACCTTACAGAAAAAGCATCCATAAAACTTGAAAAAGCTTATATTCCGAACGCGGTTTCGAGTGACGGGAGCCTCTTTACGGCTTCTTTACTTAACGAGCTCGTCATATCTGATTTTTCCGGCATCAAATATACGGACGTTTTCTTAAAAGGATCCGGGGTCTTTAGCTCTTTTACGCCCGACAAGAAAATCATTGAGGTGGAAAAATACAAAGACTCCCTGGGAAGGACTCTAGATAACATTTATCTGTCGGGTCAGGAGGGAAAAAGAATTAAAATATCAGACAGCAAGCCGATGATTAACCGTATTGATGTGTCAGTCCCTATCGGATTTAATTCTTCCGGGAGTGTCGCAACTTTTGCAGAAAACGAAGGGAAAATTTGGATACTGGCCCTAAAGACAAATCTTTTCCCCACCTATTCAACTGAAGGAAAACTTATTTTCAGTAATATTGAGTCAACTTCGCATTAATACTTAACTTTGAATCTTAACAGGCATTATGAGGTGGGGGTAATCGGGACTGGATAGGTCGGGGTATGTTATAATCAAACCATGGCAAAGATACAAATCGACCCGAGAACAAATGTCGGAAAACCCACAATTAAAGGCACTAGGATTACTGTGGCTACAATTCTCAATCTCATAAAAAACGGCTACACAACCCAAAAAATACTTGACGAATACCCAACCCTTAAAATAAATGACATCGAGGCGGCTCTCGATTTCGCCCAAGGCAGAATGGAGAGGGAAGAAATTTACCCCGCTAATATCAACTTTGGTATCGCCTAGATAATGTTGAAATTTCTCCTAGATGCCAACCTTTCTCCGATAACGGCAAGTCATTTAAGAAAACTGGGTTTTAACACAAAAAGCATCACCGAAGAAAAACTTGGGTATTTAATAGACGAGGAAGTAATAAAGCTCGCCCAAAAGGAAAGTAGAATTATCATTACTTTTGATCTTGATTTTGGAGAAATATACCACTCAAGAGAGTCTGGAAAAGTCGGAATAATAGTTTTAAGAATTGAAAATCAGACTTCCAAAAATGTTAATTTTATATTAGAAGAATTTATATCAAATAACATGGCCAAACTGAACAAAAACAGAACAGCATTAGTTGTAATTAAAAGGGGTTATGTAAGATTTACCCGATAATCTACCCCTGAATTTTGACTGGCATTATAAGGTGAAGGTAATCGGGGCTGGATGGGTCAAGAAAAACCCCGGGTTTATCGGTTTCCGAAAACTGCATTGCTATTTCTTCCCCACTAACAGAATTTATGAAATCCTCGAAGAATTTGTAATTGAAAGCGATTTCGAAAGGTCCTTCGGCAAGCTCAGGATCAAAACCTTCGGTTTTGACTTCTATCTTCGTTTCCTGTCTCCCTGCAGCCGAGCTCTCTGCCTTAATTATTACTTGTTCCTTATCAATTATTAATTTCACTATATTCGCATTATCCCTAGCAAAAATTGACGCCAACTTAACCGCTCTTAACAAATCTTCCTTATCAACAGTTACTTTATAACTTGAGGTTTTGGGAATGATTTTTTCCCAGTCGGGAAAGGTTCCCTCAAGAAGTCTCGAAGAAAATACCGTATCCCCCACCCCAAAAACAACTTGTTTATCTTTTTCTCGAAATTCAAGCAAGATCTCATCTTCGGAAACCCTACCTATTTCAAAAAGAATTGTTCTGGGAACAACAAATTGATAATTAGTTGATTTGTTCATTAGTTGGTTGGTCTTTACGAGGGAAAGACGAAAACCGTCGGTAGCAACAAGGGTTAACCCTTCTTTATTAAAAGTAAACAAAACCCCCGTTAAAATCGGCCTGGTTTCATCTGACGATACAGCAAATAAAACTTTCGAAAGAGCGTTTGAAAAAATGGTTTTAGGTAAACTGATAGATTTTTCTTTATTAACACTCGCTGGTATTTTTGGAAAGTCGGAAGTATTCATTCCAAGAACAGTTGAAGAAAAAGATGAAGTCGAGATATTAAGCTGTTCTTTCTCTGATTTTAAGTTGACTGTTTCTTTTGGTAAATTAGAAACTAATTCTGAAAATGTTTTTGAAGGGACTGCAATTTCCCCCTCTTCTTCAACTTTGGCTCCTATTGCATCTGAGACAGAAATCTCAAGGTTTGTTGAAGCAATTAAAAGTTTTGTTTTACTTGCTCTTAATAAAATATTTCCCAATATTGGTAACTGTGTTCTTGAGCTTGTAAATCTAGAGGCAAGAGCAATACTTTTTTCTAAATTTTCTTGAAGAATAGCTAATTTCATTTCTTCTTTATTATCATATATTAATTAGTAGTTCTAGTAGTAGATGATGGGGATAAAGGGAAAACTTTAAAATCTAAATTCTAAATTCTAATTAACTTCGGGTGATAAGTGGGTGGATAAATCTGTGGATAAAAGATATGCTTTTGTTGATAAGTGGATAAAAACCAAAATTTATCCTCAAAGGCTTTTTTTTATCCTCAAGATATCCTCACGAATTTGCACATCGGTCATGGCTAGTTGGGCAATTTTACCCACACCATGCATAACTGTTGTGTGGTCGCGCCCCACCAGTCTTCCTACTTCTTCTAAAGAAACCCTTAAATGTGTTCTAAGAAGGTACATCAACACCTGTCTTGGTCTTGCTATCAAGCGGGTTCTGGTGTCTCCAAGAAGGTTTTTTTTCCCGACCTGATAATATTTAGAAACAATATCAATTGTCTCGCCGGGCGTAGCTTTAACGGAAGCGCCATTACCCTCAACCCCCTTTCCGAGTAAAGATTCGACCATCTCTTTTGTTATAGGGATATTCTTAACATGAATTTCTGTTAAAAGTTTAGTCAGTATTCCTTCAATTTTTCTTGCAGATTCAACATTTGCAGCTATTAGTTGGACTTGTTCTGTGTCTAGATTCAGTTTTTTTTGCTCGGCTTTGATTTGGGTTATTGCACACCTCAACTCAAAATCAGGGGCTCCGATATCGACAGTCAGACCAGCCTCAAACCGGCTTTTTAATCTTTCTTCTAAGCCCGCGATTTCGGTCGGAGGTTTATCAGAAGTCATTATAATTTGACCCCCTGCCGATGTTACAGCGTTAAAGGTGTGAAAAAACTCCTCTTGAGCGGTATCTTTTCCTCCTATGAATTGGATATCATCTATTAGAAGGGCATTTAGTTTTCTATATTTTTTTCTTACTTCGGGCGTGGTTTTATTTCGTATTCCTTCTACAATGTCATTTGTAAAATCCTCTGCTGTACAGGCGAGTATATTGATATCCCCCATTTTTTCTAAAATAGCACGTCCAACTGCATGCATGAGATGTGTTTTTCCGACCCCAACCCCGCCCCAAATAAAAAGAGGATTATATGCGGTGCCGGGACTTGTAGCCACAGCCTCGGCTGCAGCAAACGCCATTTGGTTAGAACCGGACACGGCAAAGTCTTTAAAAGTGAAAGAGGGTCTTATTCTTGTTTTTTGGAACAGGGGAAGCAGGTTCTCCGATTCTTTTTTGTCGGTAAAAAGTGGTGTATCCAGTTTTGTAAGGTTTATCTTATCAGGGTTTTGTTTGACCAAAAAGATAACCTCACACGGCTTGTCCATGGTTTTACTTAAGCCGTCCTGGACGAGTCCAAAGTATCTGGACTCAATAGTATTTTTAGAGTAAGCTGTCGGACAACCAATTTCAATAACACTTTTTTTACCCACCTCTCTAATAGAATCAATAAAGGTTTGAGGAAACCATGCCTGAAAGTTTGCTGTTGAAACAGAGATTTTAATGATTTCAAGAGAGTCTTTCCAAATTTCTTTTAAATCCATTACACTCACTTATTTACAAAGTTATCCACAAAAGGTCAAGACCCAAAAAGTGTGATATAATTATTTCCAGTGTCAACAAAGCGAACCTATCAGCCTAGTAAAAGAAAGAGAGTTGGAAAACATGGCTTCCGCGCAAGAATGAAAACAAGAAGTGGAAGAAATATAATTAAAAGAAGGAGACTTAAAGGCAGACATGCTTCCGCGGTTAAATAGACTTACAGGTAAAAAAAACTTTGAGAGGGTGGAAAAAGAAGGCGAGATGTTTCAATCGCAAAATTTTGGGATAGCATTTGTAAAAAGAGAAGATAAAAAACCAAGCAGATTTGCTTTTGTCGTTTCTACAAAAATCTCAAAAGTGGCAGTTGAAAGAAACAGGATAAAAAGAATCTTGAGAGAGGCAGTTAGACAAACTCTTTTTGATTTGGTAAAGGGGTTTGATGTTGTTTTTCTGGCAAAACTCTCGATAATGAGGGCCTCGACGGACCTGATGATGAAAGAGGTTAAAAAATCTTTGAGAGATGCAAAACTTGCAAGATGAAAAAATTGCTAATTTTTATAATCACCCTTTATAAGAAGTTTGCTTCGCCTTTCCTGGAGGTTTTATTTGGGAAGGCCTGCAGGTTTAGCCCGACTTGTTCCGAATATACCCTAAACATGATTAAACAACATGGGGCAGCCAAGGGGGCATATTTAGGATTTATACAGTTGTCTAAATGCCACTCATGAATATTTTTACGATATTACTTACACAGCCCCTCGCAAACGGGTTAATTTTGTTTTATAAGATTCTCGGAGGGAATCTTGGTTTAGCAATCACATTTTTTAGCGTTGCTCTTATTTTTTTACTTAGGCCTTTAACTAAGCCATCACTCGAGTCGATGAAAAAAATGCGTGAGCTTGCCCCAAGAATTGAAAAACTCAAAAAAAAGTATGGGAATGATAAGCTGAAATTTTCTCAAGTTCAGGCGGAACTTTATAAACAGGAAAAAATCAACCCCATGGCCGGGTGCCTCCCCCAAATTGTTCAGCTTTTTGTTCTTTATGCCCTTTTCGGCGTTTTTACGACAGCACTTTCCCCAAACGGCGATACGATTCAAAAACTTAACAATCTCCTCTATGAACCTTTAAAAATTTCTTCAGAAACGGTTCTTAACACAAAGTTTTTGTATTTCGATGTAACTAAGCCAGACGTTTTTCACACACCCGGGATTCCATTTCCCATCCCCGGAATAATATTAATTTTAGCTGCTCTTTCCCAATTCGTTTCGGTTAAAGTAACCTCTCCCTATATAAAGCAGGAGGAGAAAATAGCAAAAAAAACGGAAGGCGGGAGTGATGATATGCAGGTTGCGATGCAAAAATCAATGACTTATACCCTCCCCCTGATGACAATATTTTTTGGGATGAGCTTTCCCTCCGGCCTGGCCATTTACTGGTTTATTTTTTCGCTGGTAAATGCAATTCAACAAGTTAAAACCTCGGGTTGGGGGAGTCTGACGCCGATTATTAATAGATATGGAAGAAAAAACTAAAACATTAAAAAATTTAGTGGATGAGCTTTTTTCGCTGATGGGAGTAAGTGTCAATGTGGATGTTTCGTATGACGAAGGCAATGAAGCTTTTATTGTCAATATCGATGGCAAAGACGAAACAGGACTCTTGATTGGCAGAAAAGGGGAAACCCTTTCTAGTATTCAAACAGTTCTGGCAACAATTTTTAAGGTAAAAACAGGAGAGTGGTCAAGGGTTTTGGTCAATGTGGGAGATTACAGGGAAAAAGAGGAGGACCATCTTAAAAATCTGGCCGAAAATGCCGCATCCCGCGCCAAAGAGACAGGTGAGGCCCAACCATTGTATAATTTAAAACCGGGGCAAAGGAGGATAATTCACCTATATTTGGCTAATGATACAGGAATTGAAACTAAGTCTGTTGGAGAGGATGCCGAAAGGTATCTTCTCATTAAACCCAAGAAGTAAAGCGTATAATAAGTATTAATATGTCGGGGAAAGATGATTTGATTGGGCGTGCAGAACTTGGTGTTTCTGGGCTAAGAATTGCGAGAGTGTTGAAAGAAGCTGCTAGCCAAGATGAACAATTACGGAACACAGAAGCTACGGGAAGAGACATTTTTAAAAGACTTACCTATAAAGAAGGCGGGGACCAGACCTTAGCAAGTATACTGAAAGTAACTGAGTGTTTGGATAATGCGGGTATTCAAAAGGTACCTCTTAATGACGCTGATTTGTATGAAGACAGCAGAATTGGAGAGCTATTTTTGGCGTGGCGAGAGAAAGGTAAATCATTACAGATCTTTTGTGGAGGAAGAATTGGAGAGGATTTTGTTCAGCGGAAAAACAATGTATATATGGTTCTTGTAATTTCTAATTCGGCGTTGGGTAAAGAGGTGATTGAGGTGATTAAAACTGATCCAAACAAGACTCTTGAACAAATAATGTATCGAATTTTTCGATCCTCAAGTGGAAAGTCGTTTTTACCTGAAGTTCGGTATCATCCCGGGAATGGACAAACACTTTCAACAAACCCTTTTGTTTATCCAATTAATAAAGTTACAAGTGGAGAAATAAAATAGGGTGGTATAATAAGTTGGTGGTGGTAATTAAACTCTCAAGCTCTAAATATAAAGCGTTGTTTCAAATTTCTTCAGATGTCGGTCAGGTTGTTTTTGCCTCAGTGGTTGTCCCGCCTTTATTACCCGGTTTTGAAAGAAACAGCTGGACTGCTATAGTGATAGTTGCTGGCATCATAACTATGTTATTGTTTTGGTATATGTCAACAATATTTGCCCAGAAAGGTAAACTTTAAATATGAACCAAATAGATGCAATCTGGACCTTTTACATAATTGCAGCTTTTATAGCAGTGGTTTTTAGTGCCATCCTTGTATTTGGGAAAAAATGAATACGGAAGTCCTTAGAAACATTACATTTATATTGCTCGGTATTGCCATCGTTTTACTTATTATCGCCTCGAGGAAAAAATGACCTTTCTTAAACGGATTGAAAGATTTCTCTTTTATTCCTTAATCATTCTTCTTCCAACCCAACTCGCATATCATTTTTGGCCCGATTGGTCGTTTATCTTCGGCATAAGGGTTGATTATTTGGCGCCGGCTATTTATTTAACCGACGTCTTGGTAGTTTTATTACTTGTTATTTCCCGTACGAAAATTAAATTTAGTTATTTTTTAGCATTTAGCTTTTTAGCATTTTTAAATATCTATTTTTCCATTTCACCTTGGGTGAGTTTTTTCAAATGGCTAAAAATTTTAGAACTTGTTTTTTTTGCCTGCTATATACATAACAGTAAGGACTTATTTCGGAGGAAAATATTTATCAAAGTTCTTGGTTTTTCCCTAACGTCAATCTCGGTAATTGGTATTGCCCAATTTTTACTAGGAGGAACCTTAGGAGGACCTTTATATTTTTTGGGAGAGAGGAGTTTTAATATCGAAACCCCCGGGATAGCACTTCAGAATATTTTTGGGAGAGAATTTTTAAGGGCCTATTCAATTTTTTCTCACCCCAACTCATTGGCCGGATACCTTTTTGTTTCTATTATGGTCTTTTTTCCAATGCTTAAACAAAACAAATTACTTTTGCCAGTATTTCTTATAGCTTTCTTATTAACTTTCTCTCTCTCTGCCTTTTTAGGTGCAACTTTCGGACTGCCACTTTTTTTTATGAAATTTAATTTGAGTGTACCGGAGTTCAGTGAGAGGATTTCGCTTATTAATACAGCAAAGGAAATTATTTTAAGAAACCCCTTATTAGGAAACGGACTGGGAACTTTTGTGTTTTCAAATTCGCTTATGCAACCAGTCCATAATATTTTTCTTTTAGTATTTAGCGAGACAGGAATTTTTGGATTTTTAATTCTTTGTTGGCTTTTGCTAAGAGGTCTTAAAAAAATTCTATATGTTTTTATTTTTGTTTTGATTACCGGTTTTTTTGATCATTACTGGTTGACTCTTCAGCAGAATATGTTACTTTTAGCTTTAGTTTATGGATATTTATTCTGATGGAGGAGCAAGAGGAAATCCGGGCCCCGCAGCCTCTGCATTTATTGTCCTTGATGACGGAAATGTTATTTATAAAGATTCGAAGTTTTTAGGAAAAGCAACAAACAACGTTGCAGAATATCAAGGAGTATTGCTTGCCTTAGCGTGGCTCGTAAACTCCAGTATCCAGTATCCAGTATCCAGTATCCGGTTTTTTATGGACTCCGAACTGATTGTTCATCAGATAAACGGTCATTATAAAGTTAAAGACAAAAAACTAAAAGAACTTTTTCTTGAGGTGCAAGCCTTTCTTAAAAAAATTCAGCCAAAAATTATTTTTAAAAATATTCCCAGAACCAAAAATAAACTGGCGGATTTTTTGGTTAACAAGACTCTTGATGAAAGATCGTGAAATTTCACGTCCATTTTATAAATCCTTTTAAACTTCTTAATAATGTAGTAACTTTAAAATGCGGAAAAATAAAAACCGGCATGAATGGATAAACCAATAGTTGCAATATTTTCTGACTCAAATTTTTTCAGTATTCACTTGGTAGAAAATCTTCTTGCCAAGTCATGGAGTGTTATCGTTTTTGCGCCTGACAAAAAAAACTGGCTAATAAAAACCGACCACATCGCAAATAGACTTAACCTTCGGGTAGATGAAGAGAAAAATTTTTTACCAACAATCCCACTTTCCTACTGCATTTTTTGTTTTGGTTTTCTCAATCTGCGTGCGGCATATGACAAGTTTAAGTCTTTATATTCCGAAAACGTTATTAAAACAGTAAAATCATTCGCGATTTTCCCATCTGAAATTTTCGATGCGACAGAAAATAACAATCTTCCATTGAATAGTAATTTAGCTGTTATTTATTTAAGCAATATTTTTGGTCCAAGATTGGATCCCGAAAGCGGCTTAAGAATTAGCGCAATTTTGACCGAGGTCGTCAAAGGGAAATCAATGACTGTTGGGGTAGGTGAGGTTTTTTATCCGGTGTTTGCCCCGAATGTCGCAAGAGAAATTTCAAAATGGTTGTTTTCCTTTGGACCATACGGGAAAGAAATTTTTGTTGTAGGTTCGCAAGTGTCCGCGTCGGAACTATGGAGAAGTGTTTTAAAGTTGTTGCCCGACATAAAACTTTTTTATGATAAAAATATTCAGATAAAACAAATACCCCGGGGCTTTTTGAGGCAAAATTTGGAGTCTAATTTAAGCTTTATGCTCAAGGAAACCCTTCTCCGTGTGGTTCCTAATGTAAAAAAGAAACAGTTACCAAAATTTATAAAACCACTTATTCTTTTTCTTGTAATTTATTTGGCTCTGCCTGTATTTAGTTTGTTGCTTGCTAGCGGTCTTCTTTATGCATCTTATGTTTTTTATGGTTCGGGAAAGATGGATTTGGCCAAAAATTTAATAGTCTTGTCGAAAGTGGCGTCGGGAATAGGAAGGGTTGGGCTGCCATACAAGGAGGTGGTTTACGGTCTTAACGCTTTCCGAAAACTGGGAGATGTAGGGCTGACTTCACTTGAGGTAATTGAAGTTTCGAAGGAATTTATGAGTAAAGTTTTGGGTAATGAGATTTATGACCCTGAAAGCTTTTCGGGCAGATTAAAGGTTTACTCGGATTTCATTTATCAATCAGTTTCTCTTTTGGAAGCGGAGACAAAAGTCGAAGCAGGCGAGGGTGTAATTATGGCAAAAAAAATTCTCAATAAAGTTAATTTTGAAAAGATTAAAAAAGTTGCTTTGGCAGGTTCAGGAATTTCCGAAGAATTATCAGGAGTTTTAGGCAAGGATGGAAGAAAAACATATTTAGTTCTTTTTCAAAACAATATGGAAATAAGACCCACGGGGGGATTTATCGGGTCTTTTGCTATTGTAACTTTTGAAGGTGGAAGAATGACCGATTTTTCCGTGTCCGATGTCTATTCTGCAGACGGGCAGTTAAAAGGACACATTGAGCCACCAAAACCCATTAAAGATTATTTAGGGGAAGCAAATTGGTTTTTGAGGGACTCAAATTGGGATCCTGATTTTCCGACAAGTGCAAAGAGAGCTGAGTGGTTTATCGACAAAGAAATAGGAAGAGCGGTTGATGGGGTAATCGCGATTGATTTGTCTCCTGTTAAGGATGCACTTGCGGTTATGGGGCCAATGTTCCTACCCGACTACAATATAGATGTAACCACCGAAAATTTATATGAAAAAACTCAAGAGGAAGTTCATGAAGATTTTTTTCCTGGAACGCACAAGAAAGCAAGTTTTCTGACGGCGCTGTCTAGAAACATGGTTGAGCAACTTGCAGATTTGGATAGCTCCGAAAAAACAGGCATGATAAAGACTTTTTATGAAAGCCTTGAACAGAGACATATACAGTTTTATCTTCATAATGAAAAAATCCAAAGCGCAATTTCAGGTTTGGGTTGGTCCGGGACACTAGCCCAAGGCAACTGTGGAAAAGATTGTTACCCGGATTTTGTAGGTCTGGTCGAAGCGAATGTTGGAGTCAATAAAGCCAACTATTTTATATCAAGAGATCAAAATTTAGCTGTAAATGTTTTGCCTGATAGGATTGAAAGGGAATTGACGGTCAGATTTAAAAATTCGGCAAACCCGGGCTTGGGCCTTCCTGCAAATTACAAATCGTATGTGAGAATCTTGGTTCCTGCCGATGCACAAGTTGAGGGCAACTACGAAATAACCGAAGGGGGGGGGTTAAAGGAGATTGGATTTTTACTGGAGGTGATTACGGGACAAGAAAAGGAGGTCGTCGTTTCCTGGTCTTCTTCAAAAGCGGTCGATAACTACGGAGTTTATATAAGAAAACAAGCGGGCACAGGGGAAGATGGAAATCTTTCTGTTGCCATAAATGGCGATGTCGTATATAATTCAAACCTAATCAAAGATACATGGATACAAAAACCCTGAAAGGAGAAGCTCGTAAAGTTCTTGGCAGGAAGATTAAAAATCTTAGAAAAGAGGGAGTATTACCCGGTAATCTGTATGGGAAAAAGGTTAAGTCCGAATCTGTTCAGGTTACCCTGAAAGATTTTGAGAAAGTGTATAAAGAAGTTGGGGAAACAGGTCTTTTGACTCTTCAAATTGGAAAATCGGAAAAACCTGTACTTATTCACAATGTTCAAACGCACCCCGTTACGGATGAGCCGATTCATGTTGATTTTTTACAGGTTGACCTTAAAGAAAAAGTTACAGCTGAAGTTCCGGTTGAACTAACAGGTGAGTCTCCTGCAGAAAAGCAAGGATTGGGTACAGTGGTTCTGATGATTGATGAAATTGAAGTTGAGGCCCTTCCTGGAGATCTCCCCGAAAAATTTGAGATAGATAAAGGAACCTTAACAGAAGTTGATCAGGTGGTTAAGGTCGGCGATTTGAAGGTTGATAAAAGTAAAGTTGAAGTTAAGGTGGGGGAGGAAGAAATAGTTGTCAAAGTTGAGCCTCCACAGAAGGAAGAAGTTGTTGCTCCTCCTCCTGCGCCAGTGGAAGGAGAAGCCGCCCCCGTCGAGGGAGAGAAACCGACTGAAGAACCTAAGGTTGAGGAAACCAGTTCGGGTCAACCTGCTTGACCTTGTCCCACCTTCCAAGCTCTACCCACCCCGGAATATAGTCCGGATTTTCTTCCAAGAATTTAGTCCAGAATTCATCATTGTTTGGTTCCTGCGCTTCGATTCCCAAAACTTCTTTGGGAGCTAAATAATTTTCGATATTTAGTGCGGAGAGAAGAAGGAGGGTAATCACTGCGACAAAAATAAAAAATTGGGTTACTTCTATTGACTTTTTATCGGGCATGCTATTATTAAATATAATATGGATCCACAAGTAAATCAAAGTTCTCAGACGGACTCCTCGGGGGTGAGCTTTGGCTCTCCCGAGGTGGTTGTTCCACCGAGTTCACCGAGTACACCGGCTGTGCCGATTCCCCCGGAGCTGCCAAAACAATCATTGTTTCTTGTTAAACTCGCCCAAGTCCTTCTGGGTGTGTCCATACTTGCAATCATTGCTTATTTCGTCGGAACTTTTGTAACCGCTAAAAAAGTTACTCTCACTCCAACTCCCTCCGTCTTGCCGAGCCCCGCTACCATCCCCGACCCTATTGCAAATTGGGAGGTATATATAAATACACAAAATAATTATTCGATTAAATACCCCAAAAGTTTCCTCAGTCTTATTTGTCCCAACGAGGAACTAACATTAACTAATCGAAGCGTTGACGAAGTTAGACCGGGGCCAATAGAAATGTCTACTTGTGCGAGAGGAGGGAGATATACATTGGAGACTAAGACTTATCCCTCGCCACAACCCGCCCCCCAAGAAACCAAATATTACAAAATAGAAGAAAGAACAATTACTCTTGGGGGAGTCCCAGCAAAACAATATACCTATACTTTTACAAATGTTGAAGTGGGTCCATTTCCTGTTTGGTATACGATTGCCAGAGTAAATAAAAATAATAAAACGTATGAGGTGTACTTTGACGACAATGACTCACTGATACTTTTTGACCAAATCCTCTCCACTTTTGGGTTTTTGGAGGCAAGTTCTACGCCTTTGGTTAGTCCTTCAGCCAGCCCGCAAATCTGACTTGTAATGGTGGTATAATGAATACAAATGGGAATTACTACAGTTCCCCTATCTATAACAAGTTTGGATGGAAAGAAAAAAGCGAGCGGAACTTTTTTAGTTGATACAGGTGCTACCTATACTATAGTTCCCGCTGATATGGCCAAGAAGCTTGGCCTAAAAACGGATAGGACTCAAGAATTTAGTTTAGCCGATGGAACCATAATGGAAAGAAGGTTAGGGTCTGCAGTGGTTCACCTTGACGGAAGAAAAGCGCCTTCAATCGTTGTGATTGGAGAGAAAGACGACTCCCCACTTCTGGGGGCAGTAACCCTTGAGGGTATGGGCTTGGTTGTCGACCCTTTTAGTAGAAAACTTCGTCCGATGAAATTGATGTTGGCCTAGTTTTTTGGCCAAGGTGAAGTAATTAGAAGGTCGCCTTTGTCCCGAGTGAAGCCGAGGGACCATATTTTTTCGGTCACAAAAGGCATAAATGGGTGAAGTAGTTTTAGAAAAGTCTCAAGTCCCCATTTTAATTCCTCTGCGCTTATTTCGCCTTTTTTAGCTTGTTCAATGCATTCATCGCAGAACCAGTGCCAAAATTCCGAATATAGAACTTCAGCCGCAAGGCTTAACTTATATTTATCCAAGTTCTTTGTTACTTCGTGAACAATAACTTTCATTTTTACTTTAAAGACAGAATTTTTTTCTGCTTTGCTGTCAAATTGGGTAACAAATCTGGCCGCATTCCAGATTTTATTAGAGAATTTTCTTTGGGCGTTGATATTTTCTTCTGAAAGGGCAATATCATTTTCAATCAGAGCTCCCCATAGAATCCCCATTCTTAACGCGTCGGCTCCATATTTTTCAACCATTTCAATGGGGTCAATAACATTTCCCTTACTCTTGCTGATTTTCTGGCCTTCTTTGTCCCTAACAAGTCCGTGGATTAAAACATCCGTAAATGGAACTTTATCTGTGACGTAAAGTCCGAACATAATCATTCTTAGTACCCAAATAGGGAGAATATCGTATGCCGTTTCCATCACAGAGGTCGGATAGAAAGAGTTAAAATCTTCTTTTTTGGTAGTCTTGAGGGTCACAAACGGCCACTGACCTGAGGAAAACCAGGTATCGAACGTATCGGAGTCTTGTTTTAAATTTTTACCACGACAAGACAAACACTCTTTAGGGGTTTCTCCGTCTGTTATATTCCACTCAAGGCATTTTTGGCACCTGAAGGCCGGGATTCTAATGCCCCAGACAATTTGGCGGGAAATATTCCAGTCGTGGAAGATTTTTAGCCAGTGAATTGCGATTTTTTCGTATTTTTTTGCTGCAAATTTCACTTCACCAGATTTAATAGAGGAAAGCGCTTTTTTGGCAAGAGGTTCAATTTTTAGAAACCATTGTTCGGATACTCTTGGCTCGATTGTTCCATGGTCGCGGTAGCAGGTGGCTACAAGATGGTGGATTTTCTCGATTTTTTTAATAAGGCCCGCATCTTGTAAATCTTTTACAACTTCTTCGCGGGCCACCTCAGCTTTCATACCAATATACTTTTGGAGAGTTCCTGTCATTCTCCCTGCTTCATCTATTACGGAGATAAATGGTAATTTATGTGCCTGTCCTATCTCAAAGTCTGTAGCGTCGTGCGCTGGTGTAATTTTTAAAGCTCCAGTTCCAAAATCTTTATCAACAAGATTATCAGCAATTACCGGAACCTCGCGGTTAATAAGCGGAATTTTTGCGGTTTTTCCTATCAGGTTTTTATATTTGTTATCTTTGGGATTAACGACAACGGCAACGTCGGCAAATATGGTTTCGGGCCGAGTGGTTGCAATCGTTACTGTTCCGTAATCAAGATAGTAAAGATTGTCGTCTTTTTCGAGGGTATCTATCTCAAGCTGCGAATAGTTCGTTCCGCACCTCGGGCAATAATTCACAATTCTTTTTCCCCTATAAATAAGGCCGTCATCATAAAGTCTTTTAAATGTAGAATAGACAAGCTTTACTATTTTGGGATCAAGAGTAAATTTGAAGCGGGTCCAATCGCAAGATGCTCCGAGCTGTTTTAGCTGGGTTTCCATTACCCCGGTATTTTCCTCCACATAATTCCAGATCATTTCGTAAAGAGTGTCACGGTCGTAATCAAATCTACTCTTACCTTCTTTTGCCAGTTTTTTCTCAAAAACGTACTGGGTCTCAATTCCTGCGTGATCGCTCCCGGGAAGCCAAAGAGTGGGTTCACCCTTCATTCTGTGATATCTGATTAGAACATCTTCAACTGTTACAAATCTCGCGTGTCCGATATGCAAAGGGTCATTGGCATTTGGGGGAGGCATGATGATGGTAAACGGAGGCTTCCGACGTCCTGAGCTTGTCGAAGGAAGGTTTGGACTAAATGCTCCGGACTTTTCCCAGAGTTTATAAATATCCGCCTCATATTTTTTGTGATCGTAAACAGGATCCATGCTTGTATTGCTTGCCCCGCGTAGCTTTAGCGAAGTGGGGTAGCATTGTCTTGTATTTTATCAT
>Ga0209518_1002640_pt1 | contig 16387 bp, 16 predicted proteins | sample RifGroB1_FD_183993 | JGI IMG/M metagenome (GOLD analysis project Ga0209518, IMG submission 183993) | Groundwater microbial communities from Rifle, Colorado, USA - Groundwater B1 (SPAdes) (version 2) | ecosystem: Environmental > Aquatic > Deep subsurface > Groundwater | place: Rifle, Colorado...
GATAGCTTCATTCGCTCTTATTTTGTTCGTTTATCTTTGGGCAATCAGACAAACCACCGTTAATCAAAATAGCCAACCGGCCGAAAATCTCACGTCAGTGCCGGTTAACAAACGTAAAGTTTCTTACGCGGCGCTGTTGGTGTTGGTAATTGCCCTGATTTTTATTGTTGATAATTTTACTCAAAGCAAATTATTGGGTTCCAAAATTGCCAACACCTTAAACATCACTCAGTTTGAAGTGCGACCGTCTTGGCAAGCGACTTTTGATGTTTCCTTGAAAAGTTTGGCCGCTAATCCGGTTTTTGGCGTTGGCCAAAATAGTTTTTCTTACGAATGGCTGAAATACAAACCGTTATCAATCAATGACACGATTTTTTGGAACACCGATTTTAATTTCGGTATCGGTTTGATTCCGTCAATGACGGTTACTACGGGCGCTCTCGGTTTGCTTTCCTGGTTAGTTTTTCTTGGACTTTTTCTGTATGCCGGTTTCCGGGCGATTTTCTTTACCAACGGCGACCGGTTTAATCGTTATCTTACCGTTTCTTCTTTCGCGACCGCGACTTACCTCTGGGTGTTTAGCGTCTTTTATGTTCCTAGTCCGGTTATTTTAACTTTAACTTTCTTTTTCGCCGGTTTATTTTTAGCTTCACTTTACCAAGACAAGAATTTCAAAGGCCGGGCGTTTGATTTTACTTTTTCCAATCAGCCCAAGAAAAGTTTTTTCAGCACTTTGGTTTTGGTGATTCTATTGATTATCTCATTAACAACCGGCATTACATTGGCGCGAAAGTTTGTCGCTTTCACCAACTTTCAAAAAGCGTTAATTGCTTTTAATGTTGAAGGTGATATTGCCGCCACTGAAGCCGGACTTAAAAAAGCCAAAAGTTTGAGCGAAATAGATGTTCACAATCGTTTTCTCGCTGAACTTTATCTGGTGAAAATTAACAATTTGTTTTCTCGCAACGCCGATGATTTGAAAACCGACGCCGTTCGGACCGAATTTCAATCAAATTTTGGTGAAGCGATTAATTACGCTCAAAGAGCGATTAAACTCAACGATAATGATTACCAGAATTGGTTGGAAGCCGGTCGGGTTTACGCCACCGTGGTGCCGTTTAAAATTGCCAACGCTTATGAAAATGCTTTAAGTAATTATAAAAAAGCTCAGGAATTGAATCCACAAAGCCCATTGCTTTACTTAACCTTGTCCCGGCTTGATTTGGCGAATAACGATAGCAAAAAAGCTCGACTGTCCATTGGCCAAGCTCTTCAACTTAAACCCGATTATACCGAAGCAATTTTTTTGTTAGCCCAAATTGACGCCAATGAAGGTAATTTGGACGAAGCGATTAAATCGGTGGAGAAAATTTCTCAAATTGCTCCCAATGACCCGACGATTTTCTTCCAGCTCGGTTTGCTTAATTACAATAATAAGGGTTATAAAAAAGCCGCTGAAGCCTTAGAGCGAGCTGTTGTATTATTGCCTGATTACGCTAATGCCCGCTATTTTCTTGGTTTGAGTTATTACCAAATTGGCAAAAATAATGAAGCCGTTAAACAATTTGCGGAAATCCAGAAAACCAATCCGGACAATCAAGAAATTGACTTAATTTTGAAAAACCTAAAAGCTGGTCGGGCGCCATTTACCAATGCCAAACCGCCGGTCGACGATAAGCCGGAAAACCGCGCTAAACCGCCGATCGCTGAACCGACGCCGGAAGAATAAAATTAATGGTCAAAAAGTTTTTTGGTTTACTTAGCAAAGAGATAAGCGGACTTCATGAAGCCGCTTATCTTTTGGCTTTTTTCACTTTTCTTTCTCAATTGCTCGGTTTGATTCGCGACCGAATGTTGGCCGGCGCTTTTGGCGCTTCGGCGGCGCTGGATGCCTATTATGCCGCTTTTAGAATTCCCGATTTAATTTTTGTCGCGATTGCTTCCATTGTTTCCGTTTCTATTCTAGTGCCGTTTATTATTGAACGATTGCGAAAAAGCGACACCGAAACTCGGGAATTTTTGGATGCGATTTTTTCTTTCTTTTCGGTTTTGATGTTTGTTGTCAGCGCTGTCGCTTTTTTCTTGACGCCCGCTTTGCTGGCTTTGATTTTTCCCAAACTTATCGCCGGCGCTTACGGCGCCGAGCTTGTTGCGATGACCCGTTGGCTGTTGTTCTCGCCGATTTTGCTCGGTTTTTCCAACCTTTTGGCTTCGGCCACTCAAGCCAAGCATCGTTTCTTTTCTTACGCTATTAGTCCAATTCTTTACAATGCCGGCATAATTTTCGGTTTCGTTGTTTTTTACCCGTTGTTTGGTTTGGTTGGTTTGGCGTTGGGTGTAGTGTTGGGCGCGCTATCTCACTTAGTTGTTCAAGTGATTTCCGTTGGCAAGCTGTTGCCGCGTTTTCGTTTGCCCTTTAATTTTCAAATTATCAAACAAGTGGTGGTCGTATCTTTTTCCCGAACTTTGGCGCTCTCGGCTAGCCAGATTGCTTCGTTGGCGCTAATGGCTTTCGCCGCTTATCTGGCGGCCGGTTCGGTTTCAGTTTTTAATTTTTCTTGGAATTTGCAATCGGTGCCGTTGGCGATTGTGGGCGCGAGTTACACGGTGGCACTTTTCCCGACTATCAGCCGGCTGTTCGGCGCCGGCGAAAAGGAAAAATTTCTCAAAGAAATGACTACTGCCGCCCGCCATATTATTTTCTGGTCGTTACCGGTGATTGCGCTTTTTATCGTTTTGCGCGCCCAAATCGTTCGGACAGTTTTGGGTTCGGGAAACTTTGATTGGTCCGACACCCGCTTGACGGCCGCCGCTTTAGCGTTATTTGCTGTTTCGATTCTTGCCCAATCGCTGATTTTACTTTTCGTCCGCGGTTATTACGCTGGCGGCAATACCAAAAAACCGCTGATTATTAATTTACTGTCGGCGGCGCTGATTGTGATTTTCGCTTTTGGTTTTCTCTGGCTCTTCAAACGCTGGGAATTTTTCCACTATTTCGTGGAAAGTTTGTTGCGAGTAGATAATGTGGCTGGCGCTGAAGTGTTGATGTTGCCATTGGGTTTTTCAGCGGCCCAAATCGTTAATGTGGCGATTTATTGGTTTTATTTCGCGCGTCGTTTTCCGACTTTCTCGCCAATCGTCAGTCGGACCTTTTTTGAAGTTTTTTCCACTTCAGTTATTATGGGTTTTATCTCTTACCGGGCGCTCAATGTTTTTGATAAGATTTTTAATCTTGAAACTTTACCTGGAATTTTCTTTCAAGGTTTCTTCGCCGGTCTCATTGGCATCGCGGTTGGCATAGTTATTTTAATCCTTCTCAAAAATCAGGAAATCAAAGAAGTTTGGCTGACACTTCATCACAAAATCTGGAAAGCCAAACCTATCGCCCCTGAACCAGAAAGTTTGTAATCCAGAATCCAGAATCTTTTTTGCTCTAACTTTTGCTATCGCGGGAATTAGAGCAGTTAATTTTATTTACCGAATCGGTAATAATTTTAAAAATTACTCAAACATTTTTTCTAAATCGGTCAGTTTGATTTTGGCGAGGCCGATGACTTTGTCGGCGGCGCCGTAGTAGATGAAAACTACGCCAGCGCGAACGATCGTGCCGCAAGGAAAAACGACATTGGGTACCAAGCCTTCTTTTTCATAAGTCATTTCGGGTTCAAAAATTGGCGCGGTCGTTCGCGCCAAAACTTTGGTGGGGTCTTTTTTGTCCAAAAGAATCGCGCCGACGCGATAAGTGTGGTGATTTTTGGAAATACCGTGATACAAAACAATCCAACCGATTTTACTTTCAATTGCGGGAGCATTGATACCGATTCGTTCGCTGTCCCACATAAATTTGCGCGGTGAAACAATGGGGGTAATGGTCTTAATACATTCTGAGGTGAAATTAAGTGAGGGAATCGGGTCAATACAAATGTCCAAACCAACACGATGGAAAACTAAATAATTTTTCCCGATTTTTTTGGGGAATAGAAAAGCATCTTTGTCATCAACGCCGAAAGGACTGATTATGACTGATTTATTCCATTGCCAATTTTTCGCTAGGAAATTTTTGACCGAAATGGCAGTGGCGGCAACGCGCGGCAAATTGACGCCGTCAAAGGCCGTATAGAGCATATAAATAGTGTCGTTAATTAAAGTCAGGCGCGGGTCTTCACAACCGGAATTACCCGGTTGTTTTTTCATTTCAAACGGCTCGCGCGGAACATAAATTGGTTCAACGGAATATTCGTCAATTTTCTCGCCATCTCGGCTGGCGGCGTAACCGAAAACAGAAGTATCGTCATTTGATTGAGCGCGGTAAAGTAAATGAACTTTATCACCCAAATCAATAGCCGCCGGATTGAAAACCGCTCTGGCTTCCCAAGGCAAATTTTTTCGCGGTTCCAGAATTGGTTTATCGCCCACTCGATTGACAACATCATGGTCCGGTTTTAGCGCTGCCAATAAGTTTTCCAGTTTGACTTCGGCTATGGCCGAGACCGTGTCAGCGGCGCCGTAAAAAATTTTGAGCGTTTCGCCGTCCAAAATCGCGCCCGACGGAAAAACAATATTTTTAACATAGCCATCGGTTTCGTATTTTTCTTGCGGTACTAAAAATGGCCCTTTGGTTCGGCCAATAATCCGGCAAGGGTTTTCTAAATCCAAAAGCAAAGCTTCCACTCCAAACAACGCTTCGCCGCCGAAATAATTTTGGATGTGAGCGTAAATCAACAGCCAGCCGGCTTTGGTTTTGATTGGCGGGGCGCCGACTTCCACGTGGTCGGTCGGCGAACGGCGCGGGTCAATGGCGTGTTCGTTTAAGTTTTTGAGCCAAGTATTCCAGTATTCGGCCGACCAAATGTCGGTTTCTTTATCAAAAAAAGCAAAAGCGATTTTTGCCGGCGGTCGGTCGGTATTAATGGAAAAAACCACCGCAAATTTTCCGTTGATTTTTTCAGGAAACAAAGCCATACCTTTGGCGTTAAAAGGGGTAACTAGGTGGCGTTCCAAAGTTTTAAAATCCTTAGTTTTCACTACTGCCGATTTAATGCTTTCCGAACGGAAAGGAAATTCTGATAGGGCAGTATAAAAAATGTAATAAGTGTTGCCGAATTTGGTAAGGCGCGGGTCTTCGCAACCAAATCGTTCCCAGGGCGCTTCGGGCGTAATTAGCGGCCGACGGTTTTCAAAATGAAAACCGTCGGCGCTTTCGGCCATGCCAATGACCGAAAGTTTTTCCGGGAAGTTGGGAATTTGGTGATTGGCGGATAAAGCGCGATAAACCGCCAATGTTTTTTTGCCGTCCTTAATTGCCGAGCAGTTGAAAGTCCCGGATGCTTCCCAAGGATGAGCGCTGTCGGGCGCGACGATTGGGTTGTGTTTGGAGCGACGAACAATAAACATTTTTATTTTGGCAATCTTGCTATTAAAGCATTTTTATCTATCTTGTATGCTCTGACAAAAGAATCATTAACATGAGCATAAAGCAAACCTTCATCGTTATTTAATTCAACAAAGTCACTGGCAAAAGTTATCGTTACAGCGTCGGGGTCCTCAAAAAGCGGTTCAGGCGCAACCCAAGGAATTTCTCCGGTAGTCGGATTAAACACAAATAATCCTGGTCGGAATTTTTTGTATATTTTCTTATCTTTAGTTATTTCGCTCTTTTCTCGGCCATTCATAATACCAACAAGAAGGTCGCCATGTTTTATGAAATCAGGAGAAAATATCGTGCAGGGCGAAGCATGCTCGGCGCACCATTCTTTACCGTCTTTTTTGGGATGAAATGGAATACCAATTGGTTGCCATAGCGAACTAAAATTTTTTGCTTTAGCCGAAGCGATGACAGAGTAATCTTTATTGTTTGATTCCGTCAGATTTATCCTATATCCGTTAGTGATAATGGGCGAAATTACCACTTCTTTATATCCCCGATTTTTTCCTTCAAGTGGTTTCATAACTGGTGCCGCGGTGTTCAGAGAATCAAGAGACGAACCCTTTGCGTGTCCCAAATAAACGCGATATCCGCGCTTTTTGTCCAACATAAATGCGATGGTGAAATAAATATGTTTTATTCCTTTTTCGTCGGTGTAAATATCTGGATCTTCAAGCCCGAGAAATTTACCGTCGCATTCTTTGCCAAGTTCGACAATTTGTTTTTCAATGCCGATTATTTTTAGGACTGAAATTTTGTGCCAATTCAAACCATCTCGGCTTTCAACTTGCCACAACTCGCTTTGGTCAATATAACCGGCGACATTTTCGTTGCCGACCCTTTTGGTAATTATTCGTACCAAGCCCCTTTTTGTTCCAGTATTAAAAGTTTGTTTGTCAACCGTTAATGCCATTAACAACTCATCTTTTGAATTGATTTTACCAATTGCCGGTTTGACATACATTAAGACGGCATCATTCAAACGTTTAGTTTCCATGAATTTTTTATTAAATTTTTACCGTTCGCATTATCATTTTAATTTCCGCGTCTTTTTTTAAATCGTCCAAAAATTTATCAAATGATGCCGAAGCGACGCAGGATACTTTGTCGGCCCCGCCATAATAAACAAACAATTCATTATCTTTTACAACTGCGCCGCAGGAATAAACCACTCCAGCTTTGAAACCTTCATTTTCATAGGACATATCCGGTTCTAAAATCGGTCGGCGGGAGCGATAAAGAACTTTGGTTGGGTCTTTTTTATCTAAAATCATAGCCCCGATTTTATAGCGGTTAGGGTCGTGTCGGTCCATGGCGTGATAAAGCAGAAGCCAGCCGTAAGGAGTTTTAATTGGCGGCGGTCCGGCGCCGCGGATTGAATTGTCCCAAGCGTGCGTCCGGTCGCTCGCGCCGCTAAAGCGACTATCAACAAATTTTCCGTTTTTGAAATTTAAATCATCAAGATAGCTGATAGAAATTGTTGGCGAAACGCTGTTGAGCAAAGCAAATTTTCCGTTGATTTTTTCCGGAAACAACACCCAATTCTTATGGATTTGGCCGGGCGGCGAAATTAAAATCGGTTTCTTCCAATGCCAGCGTTGGTTTTTGAAATCCGCCAATTTAATTGAAGACAAAGCTAAACGCAGTGAACCCCAGCCGTCAAAAGCCGTATAAATCATATAAACAGTGTCGTCAATTAAAGTTAAACGCGGGTCCTCGCAACCGCCGTTACCGCCACCACCCGACGCGTAAGCGAGAAACGGTCGATTGACAATCGGTCGATTGTCCATGTGAACACCTTCAAATTTTTCTCTTGGCCAATAGGCCGGTTCAAATTCACGCTCTAGAAAATTTACGCCGTCATTGGAAGCGGTATGACCGACGGAAGAAATACTATCGCGACCGACAGCGCGATAGAGCAAGTGAACTTTACCATTTTCGTAAAGCGCCGCTGGATTGAAAGTCGCTTCGCTTTCCCAGTAATTTTTACCATTTGGCGAGATAATCGGATTTTCAACTTTTCTAGCTAAACCGCCCTTTGTGCCCGTTGTTTTTCCAAATACGGAGAAACGAGGTAGGGCGACAGTCAGTAAATCCTTGCCGCCAAACCACCAGTAAAGAGCGATTTGGTCTTTAAGAAAAGCGCCACCCAGCGCCACCGGTTTTTTCTTGGCGCCATCCGTAAAATTTTGTTCAAACAATGGCCATTCGCTGCGCCAAATTACTTGCTCCGGGTCATTTAAGGAAAAAACCGCCAAACCAATCTGAAGTTGATAATTTTCATCTTTGGCAAAAGAGGCGTCATAAATTAAGTAAATACCATCGGTTTCTTTTTCCACCGCCAAAACAGATAATGGTCCGCTATCAAAAAAACCGTTACGCGGCGGCAAAGCGACAGTTTTGCTAATTTCCCAAGTTTTAAAGTTTTTGGAATAAGCGACCTGAAGTCCTTGCTTGTCGCTGTAATATAAAGCGTACTTGCTTTTCCAACCCGAAACTGGTCGGCCTCGGGCCGATAAATTTGGCACCAAGAAACCCGAATCGGGAATTTTGTCTGTTTCAATTTCTTTCCACCTCTTTAAATCGGTGGATTCGGCGGCGTGAGTAATTAAACCTTTGTTAGTTTGTTCCACATAAGTTAAGAACCACCCGCCGCGCTTTTTAGAAATTTTGAAATTATTATAATTTTTCGCTTCCAGCGGCATTTTTTTGAAATTTGTCAAAACCGCTTTCTCGCAGACATTGCCAAAATCAATGCCGTCGCGGCTGCCGGCGAAACAAAGCCAGGATTCTTTTTCGGCCAATAATTGGTAAAAAATGAACGGTTTGCCGTCGGCTTGAGTAACGGCCAACGGTCGTTTTTTTAGGGAAGATTTTTTTGAAGAAATATCGCGTGCCATTAGAACAAAAACTAAAGACAAAAAGCCGTTGTTTTAAACGACAACTTAACTATGATATTATACTCCTTATTGTCTATAATTTTATCCACAGGTATCCTGATTGAGAAGACATTAAGATTTGGCAATGGAAACAGAAATATACAAAGTAAAAACCTCGGTTTTTGAAGGGCCGCTGGAATTATTGTTGAATTTAATTGAAAGGCGAAAACTTTTAATCAATGAAATAACCTTGGCCCAGGTGGCCGATGATTTTATTGCTTATGTCAAAAACTCGGAAAAATTTCCAGTGGCGGAAAGCGCCAATTTTATTTTAATCGCTTCCACTTTGGTTTTGATTAAATCAAAATCACTTTTACCGGCGCTAGATTTGACTGATGAAGAGGAAGGTGACGTGGAAGAATTGAAACAGCGGCTTAAAATTTACCAGCGGATGCGTCAGCTTAGTCGTCAAGTTTCTGTCTTGTTCGGCAAACAGCCAATTTTTTTGCCGCAGCCGCCGGAGCGTTCGCCGGTTTTTTCTCCGGACAGTCGTTTTACCGTTGTTTTTGCCGCCACACTTATCGGAGAAATTTTGAAAAATTTACCCAAGTCGGAAATCTTAGCGCGGGCCGTGGTGGAGAAAGTTATTAGTTTGGAAGAAATGATAGAAAATCTGACTGGGCGGGTGAATGCTTGTCTGAAAATGAGTTTTCGCGAATTTGCCAAAATCAGTGGCGAGAAAAAAGTCAATATCATTGTCGGTTTTCTGGCGATGCTGGAATTGGTAAAGCAGGGAGTAATTGCTGTGACTCAAGATAAAAATTTCGGCGATATTGAAATGGAAACCGAAAATCTCGGCGTGCCGAAATATTGATTAAATCCCTTTTTTCGTCTAAACTTTTGTTTAATGAAAAAAACAAAATCAAAGCGGCCATCGTGGGATGAATATTTTTTTGGCATCATGCGTTCTGTCGGCACTCGAGCGACTTGCAACCGCGGCCGCTCGGGATGCGTAATTGTTAGGGAAAAAAGGATAATTTCCACCGGTTATGTCGGGGCACCGGCCAGGTGCAAACATTGTGACGAGGTTGGACATGAAATGCATACCGTTATCAATGACGATGGCACGCAATCTCGCCATTGTATTCGGACCACTCATGCCGAACAAAACGCCATTGTTCAAGCAGCCAGGGCCGGTGTCAGTACCGCCGGAGCGGTTTTATATTGTCAAATGTGCCCCTGCTATGCTTGCGCCAAAATTATTATCAATGCCGGCATAAAAAGAGTAGTGGCGGAAAATGATTATCACTCCGGCAAAAGAAGCAAGGAAATTTTTAAAGAAGCCGGCGTCAAATTTGAACAGCTTAACAAAAAGACGCAAACCTATTCGGATATGTAAGGGTAAAGTTCAACTTTCGAACCTGTTGATAACTACGAATGCTTAAATAATGTTGCTAATAAAGACCTTTCTTGCTGTTTAAACTTTTGATTTCGATGATTGTATCGCCAAACGTATTCGCCCAGATACAAGTGTAGCATTTTTCTCCGAATCCCGCCTTTGGCCGAGAGTTTTCTTTTGAGGTAACCCCAGAATCCTTCCAGCCCGTTGATGTGATTTCCTTTCTGGTCGGAGTACTCATTCTTCCCATGTTCCACCATGCGGTGAACATAACCTTTGGCGGCAATGCCGGTGTAACCGCGCCAAGTGTCCGAGCAAACCACAGAACCTCTTTTAACTTTCTTCTCAATGATTGGTTGCAAGTCCTCAGCTTCAACATTGTCAATCAGCTCGGCGAACACCTTGCCGTTCCGACACAAGATGCCAAAGACCGGTTGCTTGGTCGTGCCCCGACCCCGTTTTGATTCCACTGATATTCTCTTTATTCCAAGCCGTTTATTCCTCCACTGGCCACCGACGTAAGTCTCGTCCACTTCCACTGTCCCTTCAAAGATCGGGGGCACATCTTTGGTCATGGAGATGCGGAGGAAACGCAGAGTTTTCAGAAGTTTGTGTTTGGTGATTTTTATTCTCTCTAGGATCATGTTAGTGGAATGAGCCAAAACAAATTCGGATATTACTTGTCTCAAAAGTTTTTCCTTGAGGTTAACGGGGTTGTTTTTTGGTTTGAAAGTTTTCCGGCAATGACGACATTTCAATCGGCCATCGGCGGTTTTCCAAAACTTATTTTTCAAACAACTGGGACATTTTTTCTTTCTCCGGTTCATGCTAGAATACTAGCATTCGCAGGTTCATTATTTAGACTTTACCCTATGTAATATGGCGAAAATAATTTTAGGATTAGTCGGGCCGATTGCCAGCGGCAAAGACGCAAGCAAAAAATATCTGGAGAAAAAATACGGCGCGCTCGGTTGCCGGTTTTCTTCAATTTTGCGGGATATTTTGGAACGGATTAATTTGCCGAATAGCCGGGAAAATATGCAAGGTCTCTCCACGATTTTGCGGCAAAAATTCGGCGAAGATATTTTGGCGAAAGCTGTCGCTACCGATGCGGTTAAATTAAAAAGCCGCACTGTGGTAGTAGACGGCGTCCGGCGTTTGGCAGATATAAAATTTTTGGAACGGGCGCCGGGTTTTACGCTGGTGGCGATTGACGCCAAACCGGAAATTCGTTATGAGCGTTTAGTGAAGCGCGCTGAAAACTCGGGTGACGCTAAAAAAACCTATAAGCAGTTCCTCAAAGACCACCAATATGAAACTGAACTGGCTGTTCCCGTGTTAATGAAAAAAGCTAAATCTAAATTAGATAACAACGGTTCACTTGCCGATTTATACAAACAAATTGATAAATTGATTGCCCAGTTCTAATATTCTAAAATATCGAGATACACTAACCAACAGCGATCGCTGTTTTTAGGTGTATGGATGTTTATTTAGATAAAACGGCAGTAAATTTTGAAATTGTAATTATAATTGTTTTTATCGTTTTTCATGTGAGGTTCTTCTTTTTCCAAAGTCCATTTATTTTGGGCAATAGTTGGGAAAAAAGCATCACCGGAACCGTTATAATCCACTTCGGTAATATATAACCTATTCGCCAGCGGCAACATTTGCCGATAGACGCTGGCGCCGCCGATGACAAAAATTTCTTCATCACCAATTATTTTCATCGCTTCCTCTATGCTATTTATCGTTTCCGCGCCGGAAAATTTTTTATTCTTTTTGTCTGTCAAGACAATGTTTCGTCGGCCGGGCAAGGGCTTGCCGATTTTTTCTAAGATGGAGATAAAAGTGTTTTCACCCATTAAAACCGTTTTGCCTTTGGTGGTTTGGGCGAAATATTTCAAATCTGCTGGTAAATTCCAAGGCAAAGAATTTTTCAGGCCGATGACATTATTTTTGCCGACAGCGGCGATGATATTGATTGCCGGTTTGTTCATAAAATAAAAAGCTCTAGCGGGTTTGCCCGCCGAGCTTTGGTTTTCACACAATCATTTTAGCCTTGATGGGCGGATGATGCTGATAATTTTCCAGCTTGATATCCTCCATCGTGAATTGAGCCAATTCTTTAATGTTTGGATTAAGCCAGAGTTTTGGCAAACGCAAGGGTTTGCGTGAGAGTTGTTCTTTCACCGCCTTAAAGTGAGCGCGGTAAATGTGAGCATCATTAAGAGTCAAGACGCACTCATTCGGTTTCATTCCCACCACTTGCGCCACCATTGAAAGCAAAAGGGCGTAAGAAGCGATATTGAACGGGACGCCGAGAAACATATCGCAACTCCGTTGAGTCATATGAAGCGACAGTTTGCCTTTGGCGGCGAAAAATTGAAAAATCATATGACAGGGCGGTAATGCCATTTCATCTAATTCGCCCGGATTCCAAGCGGTTACTACCAAGCGGCGGTCGTAGGGGTCGGCGCGCAGCTTTTTGATTAAGTCGGCGATTTGATCAACGGCGCCGCCTTTTGGTTTTTGCCAACTGCGCCACTGGGCGCCATAAATTCGGCCGAGGTCGCCGGAAAATTTTGCTTTGGGTTTCCAATACGGCGCTTCAGCGTTATCGGTCCAAATTGTTTTTTCCTTGCCGGCGATTTCCTTTAAGCGATTATCGTTTAAACGGCCGTTTTTGCCGCCCTCTAAAAACCAAAGCAATTCGCTTTTTACCAAACTGAAAGCTAATTGCTTAGTAGTGACAGCCGGGAATCCCTTTTCCAGATTGAAACGCATTTGAATGGCGAACAAACCGCGCGTCCAGCCGTTGCGGCCTTTGCGATTTACGCCCTCCGCCATGATTTTTTTAAGAACATCATTGTATATTTTCATAACTTTTCAAAGTATACACTTTATTTGTTGAAGCGCAATTTTGCGAATAATTGCGTTTTCTGTTCTAAGTCATTTTAAGTCATGTTTGCCGTCATATTCGCTAAATACACTAACTAAATGCTATCGCTTAAAGTTAGTGTATGAGTTTTATTTAGACAATTTAAAGAGATTTAGTAATTTTTTGCTGTTTTCGATTTCGTCAACAACGAGATACAAAAGATCTTTGCCAACTTTGAAATCAGCCTTGAGTAAGGCAATTAAATCCTCGCAATCATAAGGATAAACCCAGACGCTTTTTTGGAGTTGGTTAAAGCCGATGGCTCGCAGGGTATTACGGATTTTTTCCCGCAAATATTTTCTTTTTTCCGGAATATCAAAGATAAGCAAGCGCCATTTTTTGTCCCAACGCTTGGGGTGGGGAAGTTTATATTCGCGACGCTCTAATTCACGGAGTTTTGTCTCTCCTTTGGGTGTCAATCTCAAAAAACCTTTTTCATCGCGAGTGAGTAAGTTGTGTTCAATGAGCCGCTCGCGAGAGCGGGTTATAACTTCGCGATAGCGTTTATGCGGCTTCCAGCCGAAAAGTTTGAGCGCTTGCAAAGCATTGGGCGCGAGTAAGGCAACACCAAGTAAGCCAGCTGTCGCAATCGTTCCGAGAACGATTTTTTCCAGGTTTTTAACGCGTGTTTTTCTTTTAATTTTTTCTTCCAAAATCCCCATACACTAAGTATATGCTATCGCATAAAGTTAGTGTATATTGACAAAATGAATAAGAGATTGACAAGATAAGTTGGTTGGTGGTAGGGTGGTGGGTAGAAAAAAGAGGTGTCACCTGCCGGAGAGTGGTGAGCTAATCCGCGAGATTGAATGATTGTTCGTAAAACAAGGGAATCAGAAAATGAATACAAAAACATTCGGAATAAACTGGCCGGGGCGTTTTGAAAGTATGGAGCAGGCACTTTTAGGTGGAGAGGGCGACGAGTATAATAGGGATGATATTTTTGACTTCATTCAACGCTTCGCGGAAGGTTCCTACTGGATGGGTTTTGAACCAATTCCTCATTTACAAAAGGTATTCCCGTCCCTTGATTGGGAATAATTGGGAATATTATGAGCTTCCGGATGCAGATGAGGAAATAAAGGTGGCCATGCTCGAGGAGGTAATAAGAAACTCCGATTTCTTTTGGCCAGTTGCTGGTCCAGCAAATCCAGAAGATTGGTTGATAGCCAGAAAAAGGGGGGAACAGAAGCGACTTTCCTTCTGTGGTTGCGCAGAACTTCTTGAGGATATTAAGGATTTAAAGTCCAAAAATTGTCCGAGGCTTGATAAAATGCCAAAAGCGATGAGAGTTTTGTGGTCGATATATTCGAAAGTGCCGTCAGTTTTTGGTAAGGTGATCAGTGGACGTCCCGATTTATAAATATAAAGCCAAAGATTTTTGAAGCCGATGGGTATTGTGATCCAATCGGCTTTTCTTTTTTATTAAAACCTTATACCCTGTATGTATTCGTAGCTATTCGTAGATTAGTGTTTTCATGAAAGACACCCAAATAAAAAAACTCATTGATGCCGAAAAGAAGCGGCAAAAGAAAGTGATTAATCTTATTGCTTCGGAGAATTATGTTTCCAAAGATGTTTTGGAGGCGCTTGGGAGCGAGCTCACTAATAAATACGCCGAAGGGTATCCGGGCGCGCGGTATTATGGCGGTAATGAGGTTATGGATAAAGTGGAACGATTGGCGCAGGAGCGGGCGCTTGAACTTTTTAAACTTTCATCCAATGAATGGGCAGTGAATGTTCAGCCGCTTTCGGGTTCCCCCGCCAACCTCGCGGTTTATCTTGCCCTATGTCCTCCTTCTAGAAATCCAGATTCTAGTTTCCAGCCAGCCAGAGTTATGGGTATGTCGCTTGCGCATGGCGGGCATTTGACGCATGGGCACAAGGTGTCGGCGACGGGCAAATTCTGGGTGCAGGTGCCGTATGGCGTTGATGAAAAGACGGAGGTTCTGAATTATGAGGCGACAAAAGCGATTGCGGCGTGGGAGAAACCGGCAATTATTGTCGCCGGCTACACTGCCTATCCTCGGATTATTGATTTCAAAAAGTTTCGGGAGATTGCCGACTCCTGCCAAGCAATTTTAATGGTGGATATGTCGCATTTCGCTGGGTTGGTGGCTGGTGGAGTGTATCCTTCACCCTTTCAGTATGCCGACATTGTTACTACCACGGTTCATAAAACACTACGCGGGCCGCGCGCCGCGCTCATCTTCTCCAGAAAAGATGAGCGCAACTTGCCCACGAAAATAGACAAAGCGGTCTTTCCTGGTCTCCAAGGCGGACCGCATTTGAACCAGATTGCGGCGGTGGCGGTTGCTTTGGACGAGGCGATGAAGCCGGAGTTTAAAAAATATGCCAAGCAGGTCGTGAAAAACGCCGCTGCGCTCGCGGGAGAGCTCGCGCGGCTCGGCTGGCGCATTGTTTCCGGCGGCACCGATACCCATCTTCTTTTAGTTGACACATGGATGAATGGAAAAGGAATCGGTGGCAAAGAAGCGAGCGAGCGATTGGAAAAAGCGGGTATTATCGTCAACAAAAACACCATTCCATTTGACACCCGTTCTCCAGTTGACCCTTCCGGCATTCGTCTTGGCGCGCCGGCGGAAACCACGCGCGGTAAGCAAGAAAAAGATTTTACGGAGATTGCCAAGAAAATTAATGAGGTCTTGCGAAAATGAACAAATCACTACTTTGACCCCGATATACTTTTTATATATACTATTCTTATGACCACCAGAGCAATTTTTAATATGGACAGCAAACTAAAAAGCGCCGCGATGAGGAAAGCGCGGACGCGCGGTTTGTCTTTGAGCGCCTTTATGAATTTGGCGACGCGGGCTTTTGTGGCGGGGCGGATTGACATTGACCTTTTGGATGAGAACTTGCTTAAGGCGCGCGAAGATATTCGCCACGGGCGGGTTATCGCCCAAGACAAACTCTTCAAGAGGTTGGGCATATAAAATTGATGAAAGTTTTCTATACGCAAACGGCGGCGCGGCAATTAGCGGAATTGCCCGAAGTATTGCGGGCGCGCATAGCCGACAAAATGAGATTTTATTTCTCAACGCCAAATCCTTTCAAGTTTGCCGAAAAACTAACCGATTTTGGTCTTTACCGTTTTCGCGTTGGCGATTACCGGATTGTAGTTGAAGCGCAAGGCGTTGTGATTTTTGTGTTATTTATTAAACGAAGGGATAAGGCCTACAAAAATTTATAAAAATGAAGCGAGGGAAATTCATCGTGATTGACGGTGGCGAGGGAAGCGGGAAGACCACGATTTTGAAATGGTTTGCTGAAACGCCGGTTGGGAAAAATTTTTTAATTACCCACGAACCGGGCGGGACGAATTTTGCCGACAAGATTCGGGCCCTGATTTTATCAAAGGAAGCCAAAGATGCCGGAGCGGAAACGCAATTCGGTCTTATGTGGGCGGCGCGGGCCGAACATTTGAAAAAGAAAATTATTCCGGCATTGGCGAAAGGCGTCAATGTCATTTCTGACCGGTTTGATTCCTCAACTTTCGCCTATCAAATTTATGGGCAGGAGGCCAAACATCTGGAAAGACTTTTCTGGCAGACCCGAGAGGTGTTTTTGCGGGAACGCAAACCGGATTTTTATATTTTTCTTGATAAACAACTTTTTTGTTTCCGGATCAGTTAAAATGTCTAAATATCTTTTTCGGAATCTTTCTTCCACATCTTGCAAGCCATGCCATTTTTCTGGCAGTGGTCTTAAACTTTTGG
>Ga0209518_1002644_pt1 | contig 16368 bp, 15 predicted proteins | sample RifGroB1_FD_183993 | JGI IMG/M metagenome (GOLD analysis project Ga0209518, IMG submission 183993) | Groundwater microbial communities from Rifle, Colorado, USA - Groundwater B1 (SPAdes) (version 2) | ecosystem: Environmental > Aquatic > Deep subsurface > Groundwater | place: Rifle, Colorado...
TCGGACAACGGATTTTTGGGACGTGAAATACTACGATCTGGTTATTAACACCTATTCCCACGGACCGCAGGAGACGCTGAATTTGGTTCTCCAGGCCCTGGGATATTTTTCTGCCAACGGCCAAAAAAAACAAAAACCGTAGTTTATGATTCCCGATGAAAAAACAGTGAAAGGGTTGTGGGACAGGTATCATCTTCCCCCATATAAACGGATCCATTGCGAGACGGTTGGGAAAGTCGCATTGATGATTGCAAAAATGACAAAGGGGGAAAAGGTTAATGAACATCTTTTAGTAGCTTCCGCACTTCTTCATGATATTGACAAAAACATTGAGAAGCTTGCCGGAGAACAGCATCCGGATACAGGGGTGCGGGTATTGAAACAAGAAGGCATGGATGAGGTAGCTGAAGTTATCCGAACACATCCGTTGCACATGATTCTAGATGAAAAAACTGGACCAAAAACAATCGAACAACAAGTATTGTTCATTGCAGATAAAATGACAAAACAGGATTTTATTGGTCTTGAAAAGCGGTTTGACCTCTGGAGAACTGAGGACAAAGATGAAATATCAAGAAAGGTTCTTGACGCATCATATCCAAAAGCAATAGCTTTGAGGGATGAAATACTTGGAACTGCGGGAATTACTGAAGAAGAACTGATACTGTTGCTAAAATGATGTATACTAAGAATGACATAGGATTGCCCTCCGTAACTTCCTTTGCGCCTGTTCCCTACTATTTGTAGACGGCGCAAAGAGCGTTTGCTGGAGGGTCCAAGAGACACTAAGCGAATATATTCGCAAAGTGTCTCTAAGAGAGGTATATATGAAGAAAATATCGTTTATGTGTTCACTTATTCTTTTGGTCATTGTCGGTATGGCTTTCCACACTTCTATTTATGCAGGTGAAAATATAACCGTGGCAGGCGGAGAAGTGCTGCCGGATCAGCAGCAAGCGGAGCCGGTCGAAAGCGTTATATCTTCGGTTGTTCAAAAAGTGGAATATACCCTTCCATACCCGGGGATTTTGCCGGACCACCCGTTGTATTTTCTCAAACGCCTGCGCGATACGATTTTAGAACGGCTCATCACTGACCCAATCAGAAAAGCTGAATTTTATGTGCTGCAATCAGATAAACGACTGCAGATGGGAATTATGCTCACAGATGGGGGAAAAGGAAATTTAGGAGAATCAACGATTTCAAAAGCAGAAAAGTATATGGAACAGGCAGCAGTCGGTCTTTCCGCATACAAAAAAAGCGGAGGCATAGTTCCTCCGTATGTGGTTGAACGGTTGGAAAAAGCAACAGCCAAGCATAAGGAGGTTATGACGGATCTGTTAGAGAAGGTACAGGAAACGGAAAAAGCAGGGTTAGAAGGATCAATGACGCTTCTTAAAGAAGTGATTGCATCTCTTGGATCGCTTAAGTAGGGCGTTTTGGATACAAAAGACTAAAAAGAGAAAAAACCGGTTCATAAAACCGGGTATATTTTCCGTATATTTTCCTTACAAGAAATGCGTCAAGGCCAGAAAGAACAATTGACTGCATTTGATATAAAACTTGGTAGTTGACACCCCTTCATTTAGTGTCCTATTATCTTTTTGTGCCCCACAGATAGTGTTTGAATTTTCACGTAAGGAATCATGAAATGTCCATACTGCGACAATAAGGATACTGATGTCATTGAAACCAGAGACAGTGAAGACTTGACGGTGACGCGAAGAAGGAGAAGCTGTAGCGCGTGCGAGAAACGGTTTACGACATACGAACGAGTAGAACAGGTGCCTTTGACGGTTATCAAAAAAGACGGAAAACGTGAAACTTTTGACAGGGAAAAATTACGGCGCGGTATCTGGCGGGCAAGCGGGAAAACGACGCTCAAAGCTGAGGATATTGACCGGATTGTAGATGAGGTGGAAAAAGAGCTGATCGGGGGCGATGTTACGGAATTCCCAAGTAAAAAGATCGGAGAACTGGTTGCCAAACGGCTGAAAAAAAAGGACAAGATTGCCTACATCCGGTTTTCAAGCGTGTTCCGGCAGTTTGTAGATATTGAAGATCTTGAAAAAGAAGTACACAAACTCATTTAGATAAAGTTTTGAGATGTTATAGATTAATAAATCCGAAGCACGAAACTCGAAACTCGAAACAATATTTAAATTCAAATGTTTAAAATTTAATTTTTTTGAATTGGTTTCGTATTTCGATATTCGAATTTCGAACTTAATAGTATGGATCTTACCGGTATTCGTCAAACAGTATTCTTAGATCGGTATGCCTTAAAAGATAAGGAAGGGAAGCCGATTGAAACAGAGCCGGAACAGATGTGGCGCAGGATTGCCCATGCAGTGGCACACACGGAAAAGAAGAATAAACAGGATGTTTGGGAAGAGAAATTTTATCAGGCAATGGAAGATTTTGTCTTTGTCCCCGGAGGGAGAATTTTGTCCGGCGCGGGGACCGGATATAAAGTGACGTTTTATAACTGTTTCGTCATTCCCAGCCCAAAAGACTCGAGAGGCGGAATATTAGATACGTTAGGAAATATGGTGGAGATTATGGCCAGAGGCGGAGGAGTTGGTATCAATCTCTCGTCACTTCGTCCCCGCGGATCGCGTGTGAAGAAAGTGAACGGATTTTCCTCAGGCCCTATCAATTGGGCAGAACTTTTTTCTGTGGCCACCAAAGATATTATTCAGCAGGGGGGTACCCGAAGGGGCGCTCTCATGCTCATGCTTTGGGACTGGCATCCGGATATCGAAGAGTTTATAACTGTGAAACAGGATTTGCAGAAAATAAACGGTGCAAACTTATCCGTGTGCGTTTCTGATGCATTTATGGAGGCGGTAAAAACGGATTCGGACTGGGATTTGTGTTTTCCTGATAAAGATGATCCCGAGTATGACACGAAATGGGATGGATATTTACCAAACTGGAAAAAATTAGGGAAAAAGGTCATCGTGTACAAAACTGTAAAAGCAAGAGAGATTTGGGATCTGATTGCACAATCTGCATGGAGCAGTGCCGAACCCGGAGTCGTTTTTCTGGAACGGTATAATAAACAGTTTAATAATTCCTATTATGAATTTGTCAATTGTGTCAATCCATGCGGTGAAGAGGGACTTCCGTATTGGGGCGTGTGTAATCTTTGCTCCATCAATTTAGCAGCGCTTGTCAAGGAAAACGGAGAAATGGATTATGAGCGGTTAAAGGAAGTGGTGCGGGTCGGCGTCCGGTTTCAGGATGATGTTGTGGATGCGGATGTCTATATTTTCAAAGAAATAAAAAAAGTGCAATTGCAGGGAGAACGAAGGATCGGACTTGGCACGATGGGGTTGGGGGATGCGCTTATTAAAATGAAAATCCGTTACGGATCACCGGAGAGTCTGGATGTGATTGAAAAAATCTATACAACCATCCGGGATGCGGCGTATGAATCCTCTATCAATAACGCAAAAGAGAAGGGAGCTTTCCCAAAGTTTGATGCAAAAAAATATGTGGACGGGTATTTTGTGCGTCAACTCCCTGATGAAACAAAGAAGAAATTAAAAAAATACGGGATACGCAATTCATTGCTTCTGCAGCAAGCGCCTACCGGGTCGACATCTCTCCTTGCAGGAGTCTCTTCGGGAATTGAACCGGTCTATGAGTTTGAATTCATACGAAGAGACAGACTTGGGGAGCACACGATTCGTCATCATCTATTTGACCAATGGCATGAATCATTTACAAAAGAACATGGGGTTGAGCCTACTAAAGATGATCGCCCGCCGTATTTTGTTTCCGCAAACGACTTAACTCCGGAAGACCATGTAGCAGTTCAGGCGGCAATCCAGAAATATGTGGATGCATCTATCAGTAAAACAGTCAATGCTCCGGCAACCCATACAGTTGAGGATGTGAAAAAGCTCTATACCCTTGCGTATGATTTAGGATGTAAAGGGATTGCATATATGCGGGAAGGGAGTAGAGAAGGAGTATTGACCCGCAAGGAAACAGCCCCTTCTATTATGAATGCAGAAGAAAAAGCGGCAGCATCAGTTCTCCCTGAAGTTAAGCCGCGGTCTATGGTTTTACAGGGATCTACATATGAAACGGAAACGCCGGTCGGGAAAGCGTACATCACGATAAACACAAACGGCGGAAATCAACCGGCGGAATTGTTTATCAATGTAGGAAAAGCAGGAAGTGACGTGACAGCCATGGCAGAAGGGTTGGGAAAGCTTATCTCCCTTACACTTCGGATGTCTTCTCCAATCCCCCCAATAGAACGGGCACAAAAAATTGCCAGTATGCTCATCGGTATAGGCGGGGCAAGAAGCCTGGGGTTTGGCGTAAACCGCATCCGGAGTCTGCCTGACGCCGTGGCAAAAGTGATAGATAAACATTTTGGATTTTTCCAAAAACACCGATTAGATGAAGTATCCCAGCCGGCAGAACGGGTACCCAAAAACGGAAACGGCATGGGCGAGGAAAACACGGATGTTGCCAAGCTCCTGGAAAAAATTGAAGCATCCTCAAAAAAACCGCTGGGTTTAGAAGAATCAAACAGCCGCATGGTAACAGTGGATCTCTGTCCCCGTTGCGGTGAGGGAAGCTTGGTTTTTGAAGAAGCGTGTAAAAAATGCTACAGCTGTGGCTACTCTGAGTGCTAACACACTCGAAATTTTCAAATTCCAATTTTAAATTTTCAAAAAAATATAAATTTGAAAAATCTCAAACATTTTCGGCCCTAAGGCCGACTATTGAAAATTGAAAATTTTAAATTGAAAATTGTGCATATGTCAATCTATACCCGTACCGGTGATTTTGGAGAAACGTCATTGTTTGGAGGGAAGCGTGTACCGAAATATGATGATGTAGTTGGTCTGTATGGATTGATTGATGAATTGAACAGTTTTATCGGGTTGATTGTCAGCGTGATAACAGTTATGGAAGTGCAGGAATTCTTACAAAAAATCCAAAAAGACCTTTTTGTCCTCAGCTCTTTTTTTGCAGGAGCAACCGTTGATTTTTACCATATCGAGAAAAGAGTAAAAGAGATGGAAGCCCGCATTGATCAGATGGATGAAAAACTCACTCCGCTTCATCAGTTTATCCTCCCTGGAGGTACGATGCTTGCTTCTTTTATCCACATCACCAGAAGTATGGCTCGCAGGGTTGAGCGTAAAGCAGTGTATGTTCTCAAACATGTGCCGGATTGTCCGAAATTAGATACGAGTAAAACAGACATAATTCTCAAATATCTCAACCGTCTTTCAGATTTTTTCTTTATTCTTGCCAGGTTTGTGAACAAACAGGAAAACGCTATTGAAACAGTATGGGATGGGAAAAAGGTAACACGAAACATGTAGCTATGAGGTATGGATGAAGTGTGTTGGGAATGGCATATTTGAAAAAAATCGTATACTATATAGTTTGATTAACAAACAAACGTAAAGCGAAGAGGAACACTGTGTAAATCAGTGGCTGTGCCGCAACTGTGAGTCCCTCCTTCGTCAAGTACCGTATGGTACCTGACTTCGGCGGGCGAAGCCAGGAACTCTTTTTTACGGAAAAATCCCGAGCAGGAAATGTATGAAGAAGATTATTTTTTTTAGTGCAGTTGGTATCCTTTTTGGAATAGGTGTATGGTATGGGTATCAAACGCTTCACATTCAGCAAAATTCCCCAGGAAAACAGACGTCATCTGTTTTAGGTAAAGAGAGTATTCCCCGCGTTACGCTGATCCTGGTTGAAGAAGATACTATTGCGACGTACTCCAATGTTTTGGCTTCAACAGTATTTGACGCATTACAACAGGTGGCAACCCAGAAGCACATACCATTAAAAACCAAACAGTATGATTTTGGCATATTTGTTGAAGAAATAGGAAACAAACCAACTCTCAAAGACCATGCGTGGCTCTATTTTGTGAACGGCATTTCAGGCGACATTGCTGCGGATAAAAAAACACTTAAAACCGGTGATTCGGTTGAATGGCGCTACATGAAGCCAACATATTAATATGGAAATTCTATTTTTTATTTGTATCAGCGTTCTTTCCAGACTCATTCCGCATCTTCCGAATATGACTGCCGTCGGGGCGATAGCGCTATTCACAGGCGCCAAGTATTCAATACAAAAATCACTCTTCATAACGCTTACTGCGATGGTGTGTTCAGATATTGTATTGGGATTCCATCCGGTTATGTGGGCGACGTACGGAAGTTTTACTATCGCCGTATTGTTAGGCCGATTATTGAAAAAACGGAATAATTGGAAGCGGATTGCGTTTATTGCGACTATTTCTTCGTTTCAATTTTTCATTCTGACCAATTTTGCCGTTTGGCTCACCGGCCTCATGTATCCAAAAACGCTGTCCGGACTCATAGAATGTTATTTCATGGCGCTTCCGTTTTTTCGGAATTCACTTTTAGGAGATTTGTTTTATACAATGATGTTTTTTAGTGCATTTGAAATTGTTGCAAAGTTGAGATCTTTCCACCGCATTCGCGTCCTCCTACTTAGATAAATGAATAGTACTATTATGAACACATTAATTCACACAATAACAGGTATCGGTCCAAGCCGTTTTGCTAGATATATGGCAGGATGTGTAACTGAAAATGAAAACCAACTCTACAAAGACGTTGAAGATTATGAGACAAAGAAATTAATAGCGACATCTCACATAGATCATGATGTTGCACGCGATCTGGCCCATAACATTGTTTCTAAAAGAAAAGATGTGGATGACAGGTATAAAGAAAAAGATCAACAAGGAATTGAAGGCAAAGGCCCAGAATTTGAATTCACCCCTGAAGGTGATGTGCGTTTCCCTGAATTCAACGAATGTCTTGGAGAGATGTGCGAACGACAGAAAGCAGTACGTCCACAGGAGTATAACAAAGAAGAGCATGATACAGTTATTTCGGCATACCAAACGCTTCGAAATGGCGCGAAGCAAGCCGCTCATATAGTTCATCATTATAATGAAGGAGAATTGGATATTCGTGATATTGTTATTTTGACCTATGATCATAAAACGAATACCGGACAGATGCACGTCCTCAATATTTCCCGGGAAGGAAAAAATCATCAAACTCTGGAAAGCGCGCGAGAAGCTATGAAGACGCGTCTCGGCGGATTTACAGAAGAAATAAAAACAGAGGGTGTTTTTCTTTTTGTTCGTGAAGAAAAACCAATTGACCCAGTTTCCCTTTTCCGAGAAAAAACAAATTCAGAAGAAATTCATGAAAGAACCGTTACTTCTTTGAATGATTACAGGAAAGAACCGGTACGGGAATTCAGAACAGCTAATTCCGTGCAAGAAACAATGCCGATTATTCGTACGGTAGTTTATGCGGACACAAATAAAGATGACGTGCCGTTCCGTCTGCCATTATTTCTTCAACGGCTTATGGGACGTGATGAAAATGGTGCTATGAGGCAACAAAAAAAACGGAAAGAAAAAAAACATAACAATATTGTTTTGCGTGATAATGGAATTCAAGAAGCACAAAACAGGAAGTCTACAAAGGAGACATCTTCAGTTTTTACACGCATTGAAAAACAAAAAGAAAAATCCGATGAAAAGAAAGAAAGTATTATCTTTGCCCAAAAGACCGGAGTTGGTGTGGGAGGCGCTTTGTTTTTGTTGGATGCATTAACTCAACCTGTGTCACCGTTAACCAAAAAAGAAAAGCAGGAATTGCGGAGAATCAAACGGTCGGAACGAAGTGTATTACGGGCGCGTTTAAAGAAGAAAGAAAGAGTACAAAGAGAAGATGCCAAACTACAAAGCGAGAGAGGAATGCAAAAGCCAAGAAATTGTGAAAGAAAGAAAAAGACATATAAAGAGATAAAGAGAAGAAGATATAGAGAAAAAAAGAGATTAAGAGATAAAGAGATTAAGAGATTTAGAAAGAGGGAAACAGGAAACATCATTTTTCTCCGGAAAGAAAAGAAACGGAGTATTGATTCAAAAGAAAAAAGGAAAAAAGAAAACCTCTTAGTTCATGGAAAAGAAATAGGGTTATTGGTAGCGTTGGACAAGATTACACGGAAAATCCGTTCTGAATACCAAAGGGGAAAAAGAAAACCGGAAAGGAAAATCAAACTCCATCGGAAAGAGAAACAGGATGCGCAGGAACGGAAAGACGGAGTACGCAAAACGGTCTTAGAATTTATCAGGGCGTGGATTCTTTTTTCCTTATATAAATATAATTTTCACGGGAAACCATCATTGGAAAACATGGGAACTGTCGTGTTTCGGAAAAAAATCGGGAAAGAAGAACAGTCATGTCAAGAATCCAGCCCATGGATTCTTCTTTCAATTATTTGGTACTTGACCATGATACGGGAACAGGGGAAAGTACCTATCCTGCCGAAGAAAAAAAAGAAAAAGAAAAAACCTTTTAAAAAGAAACGACGTTCGTTGGGAAAAAAATTTCAACAACTGATGTTTCAACAGGGAGTTATTTATGCGTATCAGTATTAAATTTGTGCTATGATAAAACATATGAATGACCTGCCTAAGACAGGAACTATTGTCGGTTCCCAACAATCTCAACCAGTACCGATAACCGGCAGCTCGGGCTTGGGAAAAGAAGGAGAGATAGTTCCCTCTTCGGAACTGCCTGTTCAGGAAATACAAAAAGAATTGGAACTCCCCAGAGAAGTCATCGCAGCGGGTGTAAAAAAGCAACCTACCGTTGTTACCTTACCAAAACCGATCACACAAATGGGAGTCAAACCTACCGGATCAAATGTCGGATTGGGGACCGGGGCAACTGTAGTATTACCGCTCACACAGCCTCAGATTGCCCAAGGATTACAGAAAAGCATTCTCGATTCGTGGCGATGGCTTGCTGTGTGGTGTATACGGAAATTAAAACAATTTCGGTTGTTTAATCTGACAAAACCACCATCAACGAATAACGAATCAGTACGAATAAACGAATAAAACCATGTTCCATTCGTATATTCGTAGTTTTCATTCGTAATTCGTTGATAAATGTATGTCTGATCAATTCTTGGATCTTATCTATCGGTTGCAGATGCTTGGAGTGTCTCTCGTCATGATGGCGTTTTTTATTGGGTGTTTGGCGGGTTTGGGATACGTAGCGTTTCTTGTATGGAAATACCGTGATAGGGAAATACGGTCCCTTGAATATGTCCTTCTTCAGGTAGCAGTGCCTCGGGATAATGAGATAAAAATAGATGCGGCAGAACAGATGTTTGCCAGCATCTATAGCATTTTTCAATCGGGGTTTTGGTCGTTTCTTAAACCCCAGGAACATGTGTCATTTGAAATTGTTGCAAAAAAAGAAGACATACGGTTCTATGTGTGTGTACCCAAAAAACATGTAGACCTTGTAGAAAAGCAAATTCACGGAGCATACCCGGGAGCAGATATTAAAGTCGTTGAGGAATATTCGATTTTTTCAAAAGACGGCAAAGTTGCATTTGCTGCTTTGACACTTTCCTCATCTGATTTTTTTCCGATTCGCGTGTACCGCGATCTTCCGACGGATTCCCTTTCATCCCTGACGTCGGTGCTGGCAAAAATGGAGGAAGGGGAAGGGGCAGCGATTCAAATTCTGATCCAGCCGTCAGACGGTAAATGGCGGAAAATGGGCCACTCATATGTAGCAAAGACGAAACGGGATGAGTCAAATCCGGAGAAGGCGAGCTTCAAAGTTGACCCGAAAACGCTTGAGGCGATAGATCAGAAAACCAGCAAGTCCGGATTTAACACCGTCATCCGCATTGTTGTTTCCTCTCCCGCCAAAGAATCGGCATCTATGCATCTGTCCAATATAATATCTTCGTTCCAGCAGTTTTCTTCGGATCATAACCATTTTACGAAAGTGAAGTACCCGGTAAAACAATTTTTTATCATAGATTTTGTCTATAGGTATTTTCCTCTTTTTAACCTGCCGTTTCTCAAGCAGTACGGCGTCCTGAATACCGATGAGCTTTCGACGATTTACCACTTTCCCAATAAGTCCGTTGAGACCCCGCATATTTTTTGGCTCAATGCAAAACGGGCGCCAGCTCCTATGCAGATACCCTCGTCGGGACTCTTTATCGGTATTTCGAAATACCGCGGTGTTGAGAGGCGGATCTGTATCGGCGATGATGACAGACGCCGGCATATGTACGTCATCGGAAAAACCGGTACCGGTAAATCACAGCTTTTGGAGGAACTGGTGATGCAGGATATTGAAAACGGCAAAGGGTGCGCCGTCATTGATCCGCACGGGGATCTGATTACCGGTATTCTTACCAGAATGCCTCCGAAACGGGCTGAAGACGTGATTTATTTTGATCCGTCCGACTCCCAGCGGCCTATGGGATTTAATATGCTGGAATCCCGTACCGAGCTGGAACAGCATTTTGTCGCAACATCAATTGTGGGGCTCATGTACAAACTGTTTGATCCCATGAAAACAGGCATTATCGGCCCCCGGTTTGAGCATGCCATCAGAAATGCAATGCTGACGGTCATGCAGGCAGTCCCGAACGGAACGTTCATCGAGGTGGTGCAGGTTCTCCAACGGCCGGATTTCGTGCAGGAACTTTTGCCCCGCGTATCCGATCCGATCGTCAGGAGGTATTGGACCGATCAGATTGCTCAAACTGCGGACTTTCACAAATCGGAAGTGTTGGATTATATCGTTTCCAAGTTCGGACGCTTTGTCACCAACAGGCTCATCAGGAATATGATCGGACAATCAAAATCATCGTTTGATTTTCGCAATGCCATGGATGAAGGAAAAATACTGCTTGTCAATCTGGCTAAAGGGAAATTGGGGGAGGAAAACAGTAATTTTTTGGGACTCATTCTTGTCCCCCGGATTTTAGTTTCCGCCATGAGCAGGACCGATATAACGGAGGAAGCCCGACGGGATTTTTACCTCTATGTGGACGAGTTTCAGAATTTCGCAACCCCTGATTTTGCGCAGATCCTATCGGAAGCCCGGAAATACCGTTTAAACCTCATTGTCGCCAACCAATTTATCGGGCAGATGGAGGAAGAAGTGAAAAACGCGGTGTTCGGCAACGTCGGGACGCTGGTGTCATTCAGAATCGGAGTGACGGATGCCAATTATCTCCAGCATGAATTCCAGCCGGTATTTAATGAAACAGACCTGATTAATATTGACCGGTACAATGCGTATGTGAAAACCATCGTCAAAGGCGAACCGGTCAAACCGTTCAGTGTGGATCTGACCAAAGACATGCGGCATATCAATAGTTTGCGGAATAATCAGGTCGCAAATGCCATCATCCAGCTGTCCCGCCTCAAATACGGCCGCTCCAAAGAATTGGTGGAAGCAGAAATTACCCAACGGGCGAGATTGTAAATTTTGTCCCTTTACAGAAGATGAAAAACTTGTACACTATATTTTATTGAACTTTTTTATTCATCTCCAAAGTGCATGGATCAAATAGATTTCCCAAATGGTTTACCAAAAAGATTTGAAAAGGTCGTGTATATCTTCAATATGTCTGAAGATGTATGGCCGTTTATTTCCGCTATTACCGATACGAAGCTTCATAAATGGGAAATAGATGACAATGCTGATCTTTCCGATCGGGGAGAACTTTTCACCAACGCGGATATCGAAGGACTTATTTATATTTCTCCGAAAAAAATAGATGAGTCGTATATCGCATATGTGAAAGATTTATTTTCAATAAAAACATTGGAGATTCTCGTTCCGGAAACTCATACCGGAGTTATTTGCAAAGACATACTTCGAGATGAAAAAATTATGGCACGTCTTGTGGATGCGTCAAATTCCGTTAAAAAGTTGACGCTTACCAGTTATTCAACATCTCCGCAATTTCTTCATCTCATTGATGTGTTGCGGTCAAACGGTATTACGGTATATACTCCGGAATCTCCTGAAATAGATTGCGCATGGACAGTAAACTTTTTTGGCAGCAAATCAGGGATTCGACAGCTCGTTCAAATGAGCGGCGCAAAAGAACCTGATCTTAAAATGCCGGAGGGCGTCGTTTGCAGCGGGATTATCGACGCTTCAAAAATTGCCGCGAATAAATTTATTAAAGAAAACGGGGTTGTGATAAAAACAAATAAAGGACATTCCGGATCGGGCGTTCTGATTTTTCGGGACAATGACCTTCCGTATGAATACAAGACGTGTGAACGTGCAATCTATGAAATTCTCGCAAAAGATGTGTACTGGGAACAGTTTCCGATTGTGATTGAAAGCTTAATACACGTTAATCCGTCCGTTGCAGGAGGATTTCCAAATGTAGAATTTAAAATTGCTAAAAACGGAAAGATTGAATTTCTGTATTATTGCGGACTTCGCGTGACCAAAGACGGTGTATTTCATGGCATCGAGATCAATCAGGATATCGTAACAGATCGGGTGTCTGCGCGGATTATTGATACAGGATTTTTTGTCGCGGAACAGTATAGTGCAGCAGGCTATCGGGGATATTTTGATGTTGATTTTGCAGCAGCCAAAAACGGGGAGATCTATGTCACAGAATCAAACACCAGAAGGACGGGAGGGACACACGCGTATAAAGCAGGAGAACTGCTCATCGGCAAGGACTTTATGAAGGATTCCTATATTCTTTCTGATAATGCGCTGACTTTGCCCGAGTCTGTAATGACGTTTAGAGAAGTGTATGAAAGACTTCTTTCTGTGCTTTTTGATAAAAAGAAAAAAGAAGGAGTAGTTATCGCTTCATCAAATCTTATCCGTCAGCACCGCCTTGCGTATGTGATATTTGGCAACAACAAAAGCCGTGCGCTGGAAATCGAAGCCCGCATGGAAGAGATCCTGAAAGAATTATCTCCATAACATTCCGCAATGCGTAAAGTAACCATCAGTCAGTTATAAGTATTGAATTAAGTACTTAACGTGGTGAATAGTATGTTACTATGTTTTAAAACATGATAACAAACATTATGTTTCTTTTCGTATCGAAATACTCTTGTAAAGGAAGACCGATGGCGGATTTGCTATAATTGGATGAGCGAAAGCACCCGTAGCCCTGCTCGCCATCGGCTATCGCCGAAGGCGATTGCAGGCGGGTCAGCGGTAGAGTCAGGTATTAATAAAAATATCGCGCCCATAGCTCATCGGTAGAGCACCACTCTTATAAAGTGGGGGTACTTGGATCGTCACCAAGTGGGCGCACTAAAAACGCAGCGGGGAATGTCAGGGCAGGTATTCACTTAAAAAAATTATCTGGAAGGTCCAAGTATTAGTAAACCGCTGTCCAAGCGCTCTGTAGTGCAACCAGCGTTTTTAGCTGCTTCTTCGAGATAATAGTATTGAGAACTTACACTCGTCTCTTCATTATCGTCCCAGTCTGTACCAATATGTAATTGTGCTTTATATGGACTGTCCGGCGCTACCATAGTGTCAATAGTTGTCATATCGCTTGCGTCTTTTCTATCCCATGGATTCATTTTGCGGTCAAGTAAAGCATTAAGAGCATAGTATGACATAAGAATTGGTGTTTGTGTTCCTGACTTTTTCATAATATCTCTTATCAGTCCATTATCAAAACAGTTGCCATATATCATTGCTCCTTGCATAGTAAGTGAAGGATGTTCACTGGCCGCCTGTGCTTTCCTCAATAGTTCTTCGTCAATGGTGCCCCTTTGTCTTGGATTGATCCTCATGAGACTTTTTGCAATATCCATACCAATGTAAAGTGCATTAGGGAACAAACATCTCGCTATATGGGGCATAGTAATTCCAGTTCCCACTCCGCCCTCTACAGCAAGATCCACTGTTCCAAGTTCTGGATGCCTTTCTACTAACGGAAGTATATCTTCCACCCACCCCTCTATTGATTGTTGTTCCTCTGGCGTAAGATAGTATATTGCTTCTTTTCCCATACACACATTGCCTTTTGGGCAGTTCTGACAGCCAATTATACACATAGGTTGTTTACATAACAAGCAGAGTTCGGCGAAAGGAGCTAGTTGGTAATTAATTCGGTTTCGCGCACGAAAATATGATATACTTTCGTAACGTATGAAAAAGTCAAAAACACAATTATCTTCTGGGCTTCACGCACTTCTTTGGAAAGAAGGAAATTTACACGTGGTCAAATGTTTGGAAATTGAAGTTACTAGTCAGGGAAAAACGAAAAAAGAAGCGCTTTCCAACCTTGAAGAAGCTCTTTCTTTGTATTTTGAAGATGAATCCATAACCAATCCCTCTCCATTGAAAGATGTAGAGCTTCATACGGTGTCGTTTGCATATGCCTAAACTTTATAGCGGAAGAGAGGTTCTTCGTGTATTGAAAAAAGCAGGATTTGTTATTGTTTCACAAAAAGGAAGTCACATAAAATTACGGGGAATCCGTGATGGCAAACTCCATACTGTCATTGTTCCGGATCACAAACAAATTGCATTAGGAACATTTCTTTCAATTCTTTTTCAGGCTTCGATGATGAAAAGGGAATTTGAATCAATTCTATGATTGAATATGTTGTTTTAGTTGATCGGGAGAATAACGAAATCGGTACAGCGCCGAAAGATATGGTGCATACGAAGGACACGCCGCTTCATCAGGGATTTTCCTGTTTTATATTTAATGATAAAAAGGAAATCTTGGTAACACAGCGAAGTTTAACCAAGAAAACGTTTCCGGGTGTATGGACCAATACGGTTTGCGGTCATCCGGGAAAAGGGGAAACGAGTGTTGATGCCGCACGCCGTCGGCTTCAGGATGAGTTAGGATTGGTTGTCCGCGATTTGGTTGAAGTTTCCCCATACCGTTACCGATTTACCGATAGAAACGGCATTGTCGAAAATGAAATCTGTCCGATCCTGATGGGATTTACGAATGATAATCCGGTTCCAAATGAAGGCGAAGTAGCTGATTGGAAATGGATAGGGTGGAAAGAATTTTTGAAAGACACGGAAGATAATCCCAATATGTATTCTCCATGGTGCAGGGAAGAAACAGTTATTCTTCAACGGGCAAATCCGGAATTGCAGTGATCGTGTGCCAATCCTCTTGTACCCCCCTGAAATATGCATAACTGCCGATAAAAGCAGCGTTATCGGTGCAGAGCGATGCCGGAGGCATCACAATTGTTACATTGTTACATTGCTCCATTGTTAAAATAAATTTGTTTCGTAATTGTTCATTGGAGGCAACTCCTCCGGAGATGAGAATGGATTTTGCATGATACAATTCTGCAGCTTTCATTGTTTTTGCAACTAATACATCAGTGATTGCTTCCTGTACTTCAAATGATAATTGCTCAATGAGTTCTTTATTTAACCCGCTTCGACCCGCTTCGACGCGAGGCGAGCTCGCGTCCGCTCCTCGACGCGAGGCGGGTTGTTGATTTGTTTTCAATTTATTAACCTCACGCATAACTGCAGTTTTCAGACCGGAAAAAGAAAAATTAAGGGTTTCGTCATACATCATCGGCCTTGGTAATTTGATTCTGAATTCTGAATTCTGAATTCTGAATTCTTTTGCCGCTTCCTGTATTGCAGCTCCTCCCTGTGATCCAAATCCCAAAAGTCTGGCGGTTTTATCAAACGCTTCACCTGCCGCATCATCAATCGTTCCTCCGAGCCATTTCATATCCTTTTCCGATTTCATCAAAAACAATTCCGTATGTCCGCCGGAGACAACGAGCGATATTGCGGGAAATCGAATATTCTGATTATTTAGCTTCGCAAGGCGAGGCCTTGCGAAGCTAAGAAAATTCCCGTATATATGAGCCAGTACATGGTTGACGGGGATGATTGGTTTTCCCGTGATAAACGCAATGGTTTTTGCCGCCTCAACACCAATTAATAACGAGCCGATTAAACCGGGTCCTACGGTAACTGCGATTGCATCAACGTATCGCATGATAATTTCCTTAAAGCTTAGCTTTGTCGACAAAGCTAAGCTTTTTTTTGACGTATGGGAAAAACATGAAAGCGCTTCCGTTAAAACCGGTATTATTGATACTAGCTGTTCTCGCGCTGCCACTTCCGGCACAATTCCGCCCCATTTTTCATGCATAGCAGTAGATGAGGCTATAACATTGCTTACTATTTCCGTTCCATCACGAATAACAGCACATGCCGTTTCATCACAACTGGACTCTATGGCTAAAATATTCATAAGCCTGCCCCGTAGATGCGCTCTTGCGATGCGTGGCCGTAGGCCTCGAGAGCAAGGAAGCATTCTACTGGGGTCTCGTCACATGAACTTTCAATAGCTAGGATAATCATAAAGATAAATAACCCACGCCCTTACGGGACGGGGTTTTTATGATTATTCAACTCCGAAACGGAGTTGCCCTGTATCTTTTTTTCCTTGATTCTCAACGTATTTTTTGATTACTAATTCATTCACACCTAC
>Ga0209518_1002645_pt1 | contig 16367 bp, 11 predicted proteins | sample RifGroB1_FD_183993 | JGI IMG/M metagenome (GOLD analysis project Ga0209518, IMG submission 183993) | Groundwater microbial communities from Rifle, Colorado, USA - Groundwater B1 (SPAdes) (version 2) | ecosystem: Environmental > Aquatic > Deep subsurface > Groundwater | place: Rifle, Colorado...
TACCGCTTGGGGCTTTTTTTATTTACAATTGAAATTATCGCTACAATTTATTATTCTATTGGTATGGATATCAAAGAGTATAAACAATCAGCCAAACTTATAAGAGACAACGAGATTTATAAAGTTTACGACCTGTCTGATCTGAATCATTTAACGGTTTCTTTAACCGAGCTTTATTCTCAAAAAGCCACGACTGGCCATTCCCACAACAATGCCGACGAGGTTTATGTTTTTATTGACGGCGAAGGATTAATGGAGGCGGCTAACCGCAAGTTTCAAGTTAAAGCCGGAGACATAACGCTCGTGCCGGCCGGCGATTTTCATAAGGTTTATAATCAAGGAGAAAAAACTTTGAGTTTTTGGACGATTTTTGAAAAATATGAGGGCAGAGGAAAATAAAATCTCTGATTGTTTATATTAATACGATTTCGCTTTCTCTAATAGCTTTGGCAATTAGATTTTTTACACTGAGTTTTTTCTCGGACGATTTAACGATTTTAAGATTGGCCTTAGTTTTCGGGCTTTTAGGTGCGAAGAGTGAACAAGTGTCGTCGCAGGGGATGATAGAAGTTTCAAAAGTGCCGATTTCCCTGGCTTTGGCGATAATTTCTTCTTTATCAAAGCCGCACAAGGGTCTTAAAATCGGAATTTTTATCGCTTCTTCAATAACTTTAATATTTTCCAAGGTTTGAGAAGCCACTTGGCCGATTGATTCGCCTGTGATAAGCGCCGAAGCTTTTTCAGTTTCAGCGATTTTTTCGGCGATTCGCAGCATAAATCTCCGGTAAAGAACAACTCTAATTTTTTCATCTATGCCTGAAGAAACTATTTTTTTTTGGATTTCGGCAAAAGGAATTAAAATCAGTTTTGATTTTTGTTGTTTTTCTGCGGGAGAAAATTTATTCAAAATTTTCACTAAATCTTTTGCTTTTTCAATGGAATTTTTAGAAGTGAATGGGTAGGAATGGAAGTGGAGATAAATCGTTCCAACTCCTCTTTTTTGAACGAAATAAGCGGCTACGGGAGAATCAATGCCGCCCGAAAGAAGTAATATTCCCTTGCCGCTTGAATTAGCCGGCAAGCCGCCGGGACCTTTAATTTTCTCTAAATATAGAAAAGCGTTGTTTTCGGTTATTTCTATAAAAATCGTTATTTCCGGGTTTTTTAAATCAACTTTCTTTTTCAGATTTTTAACAACGCTTTCGCCGACTTTTTCGTTGATTTCTTGAGAGGAGAGAGAAAATTTTTTGTTCGATCTTTTAGCGGAAACCCTGAAGGTTTTAAATTTTTTATTTTTGACTAGTGTTAGAACTGTTTCTTGGATTTTTTCAATTTCGTTTTTTGTTGAAACTGCGAAAGCGAAATAGGCGATGCCGAAAATGTTTTTTAAAACATCCGATTGTTGATTTTTGTCAGTTAATTTAATCAGAATTCTTCCGGAGATTCTTTTTACAAATTCCCAGCTCCCCGGTATTTGAATGTTTAGCGCGGCTTTGATGTTGTTTACCAATTTTTCTTCAAAAAACTTTCGGTTTTTTCCTTTTATTCCAATTTCGGCGTAATGGCAGACGATGTAATTCATTCTTAAAATTATACCAATTTTCTCTATTTTTGATATTATAGAATAATGAAAATTCTCGCCATTGAAACTTCCTGCGATGAGACGGCTATCGCGCTTGTGGAAGCGAAAGAGGGCTTGAGTTCTTCAACAAGCTCGGGGTTGCGTTTTAAAATTCTGAAAAACCTCGTGGCTTCACAAATTAAGGTTCATCAGCCGTTTGGCGGCATTGTGCCGAATTTGGCAAAACGCGAGCATCTTAAAAATCTGCCGATTCTTTTTAAAAAAATAGCGGTTAATGGGCATGCCATAAACCCCGATATTGTCGCCGTTACCGTTGGTCCGGGATTGGAGCCGTGTCTTTGGACGGGAATAAATTTTACCAAAGAATTATATAAAAAATCCAAAATTATCGGCGTAAGCCATTTAGAGGGCCATTTATACAGTTTTTTGATTTCAAAAAGGAAAATTGAATTTCCGGCAATTTCATTATTGGTGAGCGGCGGACACACAATTTTACTTTTAATGAAAGATTTAAATCATTATAAAAAACTTGGAGAGACGCGCGATGACGCGGTTGGCGAGGCGTTTGATAAGGTTGGCCGTTTATTGGGTTTGCCTTATCCGGCCGGTCCGATAATTGAAAAATTCGCAAAAAAGGGAAACCCTGAGGCAGTTAATTTCCCCCGACCGATGATTAATCAGAAAAATTACGACTTCAGTTTTTCGGGGCTGAAAACGGCGGTTTTTTACTATCTTAAAAATCAAGAAGAAAGATTTTTGGCGGACATTGCCGCTTCTTTTCAGGCAGCGGCTTTTGATGTTTTAATTTCTAAAACTCTGAGAGCGGCTCAAGAATACGGGGTTAAATCGATTTCTATTTCTGGGGGAGTGGCCGCTAATAAAACTTTGCAAAAACAATTTAAATTAAGAATTAAAAACTTGAAATTAAAAATAGATTTTTTAGCTCCGCCAAAATTTCTATGTACGGATAACGCGGCAATGATTGCGGTTGCCGGTTATATAAACTATCTTAAAGAAAAAAAACGGCGGCTGACGGCAAACGGGAATTTATCAATCTGAACAATAATATGGACTTTTTTTCTTTCTTAAAAAATTTTGATTGGAGATTAAATTTATCGGTTTTGTTTCTTACGGCCGTCGGGTTATTAAGTTTAGCCAGCACAGAACAATCTTTGTTTTATAAGCAGCTTATTTGGCTCGGTATCGGACTGATTATTATTGTTTTACTTGTTAAATTAGATTGGCGGCCGCTCATTAATCACGCGGGAGTGATTTGGGGTATTTATTTTATAGCAATTATTCTTCTTTTAATTACTTATTTTTTTGCTCCTTCGATTCGCGGAAGCAAGGGGTGGTTGCCGATAGGTCCGCTTAAAATCCAAACTTCGGAATTTGCCAAAATTTCTTTAATTATTCTTTTTGCTTATTTTTTCAGCCGTCGCCATGTTTCTATCGCCAGAATTTCCAATCTTTTGATTTCTTTTTTTTATTTTTTCACGCCGGCGGCTTTAATCGCGCTGCAGCCCGATCTTGGTTCGGCCTTGATTCTTTTCGCCATTTGGTTTGGATTTCTTTTGGTTTCCGGAATTCGTTGGCGGCATTTGATTGGAGCGGTTGTCATTTTTTTAATTCTGGGAGCGATTATGTGGGGAAGCGTTTTGAAAGATTACCAAAAAAATAGGATTGTCGGCGTTTTCTTTCCTGAGAGAGATTTTTTGGGAGTTAATTATAATGTTATTCAAGCAAAAATTGCCATAGGTTCGGCAGGACTTTTTGGTAAGGGGTTTCAGCAGGGGACTCAGGCGCAACTTGGTTTTTTGCCGGAAGCCCAGACGGATTTTATTTTTGCCGCCGCAACGGAAGAGTTTGGTTTACTTGTCGGTTTTCTGACAATTACCGCTTTTGTTTTTTTAATATTTTCAATTATCAGAATTGGTTTTAATTCAGACACTAATTTTAGCCGATTTATTTGTTTGGGGACCGTTATTATGCTTGGCGCGCAATTTATTTTAAATATCGGCTCTAATTTGGGATTGACTCCGGTAATAGGCGTCACTTTCCCATTTTTAAGTTATGGCGGATCGTCTTTATTGACTAATTTTATACTTATTGGAATCGTTCAATCTATGGCAATTAAGCGCTAATAAATTCTATATTTAACAATGAAAACGATTTTAACAAATTCGGCTCTAGGCGTTTTTTTATTGATAATGCTTTTAATTGGCATTTTTGTTAACGGGTTGAGCCCAGGTTCTGCTCCTCAATTAATTCAAATTCCGACAAGCGTTGATATTCAAAAAGGAACCGGCCTTAATGAAATAACCAACCTTTTAATTTCAAAAGGATTGATTCGTTCGGGATTGATTTTTAAGCTGTACGCGATTTTTAGCGGCGAAGCCAAACATTTGAAAAGCGGCCGTTACGTGTTTTATTCTCCGGTCTCAATCCCTTCGTTAATAAAAACATTGGGAGAGGGACCGGCGGAAATTTCAGCGGTAATTTTTCCGGGAATGACGCTGAAAGAAATTGATGAAAGACTGGCGTCTTTAGGGGTTATTGACAGCGGAGATTTGATGAATTATAATTCAACGAAAGGCTTCAACAATTTGGAAGCTGATTATTTTTTTGTCAAAAAAGCGGTTTCTTTGGAAGGGTATTTATTACCAGACACTTATCGGTTTTATCCAAATTCCGATATTAAAATAATAGTCAAGAAAATTTTAAATAATTTTAAAGAAAAAGTTTTGCCGCTTTTTCAAGAAACCAGCCGCACTATTGACAAAAATGATAAAATGCCGAGAATATTAATTCTGGCATCTTATTTGGAAAAAGAGGTGATAGACGACGATGAACGCAAAATAGTCGCCGGAATTTTTGAAAAAAGATTAAAAGCCGGCATGCCACTGCAGATTGACGCTACGGTTATTTATGCCAAGTGTTTGGGGGAATTTTTAAATTGCCCGGCGCTTAAAAAAAGCGATTACGCGATTGATTCGCCTTATAACACTTATCGTTATTCCGGGTTAACGCCGACTCCCATAGCTAATCCGTCTTTGGAATCAATTAAAGCGGTTTTAAATAAAAAAAGTTCGCCCTATTGGTATTATCTTTCCGACCCCAAAACCAAAAAAACGATTTTTAGTGAAGATTTTAATGAACACAACAGGAACGTCGCCAAATACCTGTTAAATAAATAAAAAATAATCTTTTTAACAAGAAAGGCGTTTTTTGTTTTGATTTTAATTATGCCGTCAATATTACCGACAAAAATTTTTTCAACTCATCCGGGTAATTTTCTGAAGCAGCCGTTCTTAACGGAAATTCAGCAGTCTTCTTGGCAATGGTTTATTAAAGAAGGATTAAAAGAATTGTTTAAGGAAGTTTCTCCAATTAAAGACCCGACGGGCAATTTAGAGCTTTATTTTTTGGATTATTATTTTGACGAGCCAAAATATGATGAAGAAACTTCTTGGGCTAAAGATTTGACTTACGAAGCGCCACTTCGGGCAAAAGTTAAATTAGTCAATCTCCATACTAAAGAAACGAAAGAAGCGGAAATTCATTTGGGAGATTTTCCGATAATGACTTCAAGAAACACTTTTATAATCAACGGCGTCGAGCGAGTGGTGGTTTCTCAGCTTATTAGGTCGGCGGGCATTTATTTTACGGCTGAAGCTTATCGCGGGAGGAAACTTTTTGGAGCGAAAATTATTCCCGATCGCGGCAGCTGGCTTGAGTTTTCAACGGAGCCGGACGGTTTTATCGGCGTTAAAATCGATCGTCATCGTAAAGCGGCGGTCACCGATTTATTAAAGATTTTCGCCGATATGTACGGCGTCAAAAATTCTGAAAGCGAAGAAGATATAAAAAAACTTTTTACCGATATTGATACGGGCAATTTGAAATTTATTGAAGCAACGCTGAAAAAAAGCCCGTCAAAAAATTCCATGGATTCTTACGCGGAAATTTATAAACGGTTACGGCCCGGGGATTTAGCCACGCCGGAAAACGCCAAAAGCTTAATTAACGCGATGTTTTTAAGAGACGATAGGTATGGCCTTTCGGCTGCCGGTCGTTATAAATTTAATTCCCGATTGTATTCCAACGATAAAGAAAAGACCCAACTTTTAAATTTTGAAGACATTGTTTTAACAATTAAGGAAATTATCAAATTAAACAACGATCCCGATGCTGAAATAGACGATATAGATCATTTGGGCAATCGACGAATAAAAGCCGTTGGGGAGTTGCTCCAAGGGAGACTTAGAGTTGGCTTTATGAGGCTTCGCCGAACCGCCATTGATAGAATGTCTACTTCCGATATTAATACCATTTCTCCTGTTCAGATTATTGACGCGAGAAGACTGGTGGCCTCGGTCAAAGAATTTTTCATGACTTCGCAATTGTCTCAATTTATGGATCAAACAAATCCTTTGGCAGAGCTTGAGCACAAGCGCAGGCTTTCTTCAATGGGTCCCGGAGGATTGACAAGAGAACGAGCCGGCTTTGAAGTTCGCGATGTCCATATTTCGCATTACGGACGCATTTGTCCGATTCAAACGCCCGAAGGCCAAAATATCGGCTTGATAAATTATCTGGCTAATTTTTCACGCCTTAATAAATTAGGGTTTTTAGAAACGCCTTACGCGGCGGTGAAAAACGGCAAAGTAACGAATGAAATTGTCTGGTTAGACGCTATTCAGGAAGAAAAATATAAAATCGCCCAAGGAAGCACTAAATTGGATAAAGACGGAAGGATTATTGAAGAATCCGTGGGGATGCGGCAATTTGGCAAACCGGAAACTTGTTTTAAAAAAGAAGTTGAATTTATTGACGTTGCTCCGATGCAAGTAGTGAGCATGGGGACTTCGTTGATTCCATTTTTAGAACATGATGACGCTAACCGAGCGTTAATGGGATCAAACATGCAACGGCAGGCAGTGCCTTTGGTTAATCCTCAAGCGCCGCTTGTTTCCACCGGTATGGAAGAAAAAGCGGCCAACGATTGCGGACGATTGATTCTTGCCGAAGAAGATGGGCGAGTAGTTGAAGTGGACGCGAGAAAAATTGTCATTAAAGGGAAAAAAGAAAAAACTTATATTTTGGATAAATTCCGAAGGTCAAACGATTTTACTTCCATTAATCAGAAGCCGCTCGTTGAAAAAGAACAAAAAATAAAAGCCGGTCAAGCGATTGCCGATGGCTCTTCAACTGACGGAGGAGTTTTAGCTCTTGGACAAAATCTTTTAGTGGCTTTTATGTCTTGGGAGGGGGCTAATTTTGAAGATGCTATTATTCTTTCTGAAAGAGTGGTTAAAGATAATTTTTTCGCTTCAATTCACATAGAAGATTTTTATACGGACGTTCGCGATACTAAATTAGGTCCGGAACTCACAACTCCCGATATTCCAAATGTTTCTGAGGAAAAATTGAAGAATCTTGATGAGGAAGGAATTATTAGGATTGGAGCCGAGGTGAGAGCGGGTGATATTTTAGTGGGGAAGATTTCTCCCAAAGGAGAGATTGAGGTTTCTGCCGAGGAAAAACTTTTGCGGGCTATTTTTGGAGAAAAAGCCAGGGATATCAAAGACGCGTCATTGGTTTTGCCTCATGGAAAAATGGGTAGAGTCATCGGTATTAAAATATTTTCTCGAGAAAAAGGAGACAAGCTTGATCCTGGAGTGATTAAAAGAATTCAAGTTGAGGTGGCGCAATTAAGAAAAGTAAGAGCTGGGGATAAACTTGCCGGTCGGCATGGCAATAAGGGAGTGATTTCGATTATTAGGCCGGTTGAAGATATGCCGTTTCTTGAAGACGGCACGCCGGTGGATATTATTTTAAATCCCCTGGGAGTGGCATCTCGAATGAATTTGGGACAAATTTTGGAAACCCATTTAGGTTTAGCCGCTAAGCGTTTGGGTTATCGGGCGATTACGCCGGTTTTTGCCGGCGCCAGTGAAGAGGATATAAAGAATGAATTAAAAGCCGCCGGTTTGCCGACCGACGGCAAATTAAAAGTGTTTGACGGTAAAACAGGAGAAGCTTTGCCTTGTCCGATAACGGTCGGTTATATATATATGATTAAATTGCATCATTTGGTTGAAGATAAAATTCATATGAGATCAATCGGTCCTTATTCACTTATCACTCAGCAGCCATTGGGAGGTAAAGCGCAATTCGGCGGTCAGAGATTCGGAGAAATGGAAGTTTGGGCTCTTGAGGGATATGGGGCGGCTCATATACTTCAGGAAATGCTGACTATAAAATCAGACGATATTTCAGGAAGAGCGGCCACCTATGAGGCGATTATTAGAGGTGAAAAAATAAAAAGTCCCAGCACGCCTTCGGCTTTCAATGTTTTAGTGAATGAAATTAAATCCTTAGGGATGGATATTGAATTAAAAGACGGAGAAGAAAACAAACAAATAAAAAAATAAAATGGATTTCAAATCTTTAAAAATTACCATTGCTTCGCCGGAAAAAATTTTAAGCCATTCATATGGCGAAGTTTTAAAGCCGGAAACAATTAATTATCGGACTCAGCGGCCGGAACGCGACGGTCTTTTTTCCGAGCGCATATTCGGTCCAACCAAAGATTATGAATGTTACTGTGGAAAATACAAAAGAATTCGCTATAAGGGCATTATTTGCGATAAATGCGGAGTTGAAATCACGCGTTCTTCGGTGCGGCGCGAGAGAACGGGACATATTAAATTAGCCGCTCCGGTGTCTCATATTTGGTTTTTAAGAAGTATTCCCTCAAGAATCGGATTATTTATTGATGTGCCGTTGCAGAAATTAGCGAAAGTCATCTATTACGCTTCTTATATCGTTATTTCGGTCAATGAAGAAAATCGGAAGAGATTTTTAAGAGAAGTCGAGGGCGAATTCAATTTAAGGAAAAAAGCGTTAAATAAAAATCAACTGTCGGATTTGGAAGAAGCGACGGAAAAAGCGAAAGAAGACTTGAAATCTCTTTTAGTCGGCAAAATTTTATCGGAAGCGGAATATCATAATTTGGCAAAACGTTTCGGCGGCGCTTTTGAAGCTGGAACAGGAGCCGAAGCGGTTAGAAAAATTCTGGAAAAAATTGATTTAAAAGATGAAGTCGCGAAAATTCTTAACGAGTTGAAAGAAACTAAAGATTTAACTAGACAAAAAAAATTACTTTACAAGCTCAAACTTTCCAGAGCTCTTATTAAGGGTGACTTGCGACCGGAATGGACGATTTTTACCGTTTTACCGGTTTTACCGCCGGAACTTCGACCAATGGTGGCGCTTGACGGAGGAAGATACGCTTCGTCGGACCTCAACGATCTTTATCGTCGAGTGATTAATCGCAATAATCGCTTGAAAAAACTTATCGAAATAAAAGCGCCTGAAGTAATAGTCATTAACGAAAAAAGAATGCTCCAGGAAGCGGTTGACGCTTTGATAGACAATTCCGCCCGTTTCGGCGCTCAACAACAGCTTTCCGCCCAAAAGCGGCCGCTACGGTCTTTAGCTGACATTTTGAAGGGGAAACAGGGTAGATTTCGTCAGAATTTGCTTGGGAAGCGCGTGGATTATTCCGGCCGATCAGTAATAGTTGTTGGCCCAGATCTTAAATTCAATGAATGCGGTTTGCCTAAAAAAATGGCTTTGGAACTTTTCAAACCATTTGTTGCGGGTAAGCTTATTGAAAAAGGATTGGCTCATAATATTAGAAATGCCAATCGTTTAATAGAAACCGTTACGCCGCAAATTTGGGAAATTTTGGAAGAAGTAATCGCGAATAAAAAAGTGCTTCTTAATAGGGCGCCAACGCTTCATCGTTTGGGAATTCAAGCGTTCAAACCGGTTTTAATAGAAGATTTGGCGATTAGAATTCCGCCGATGGTTTGCGAAGCCTTTAACGCGGATTTCGACGGCGATCAAATGGCGGTTCATATTCCTTTGTCTGAAGAATCACAAAAGGAAGCGACGGAAAAAATGCTTTCTTCGGGTAACATTTTAAAGCCCGCTTCCGGCGATCCGATTGCTCGACCGACTCAAGATGTGGTTTTGGGTTGTTATTATTTAACGCGAATTTTGTCTCAAGATAATCAAGATAACGGCGGAAAATCAAAAGTTTTTAGCGGTCCGGAAGAGGCAATAACGGCCTATAATTTTGATTTTCTAAAAATTAATGAACCGATTAAAGTTTTTTTGAAAAATAAAATAATTGAAACTAGCGTCGGTCGTTTAATTTTTAATCGTGTTTTGCCGGAAGATTTTGATTTTGTCAATAAAACAATGAATAAAGAGGAATTAGGGAAACTGCTTTCGGAATTTATTGATAAATATGGGATTAAGGATGTCTGGATAACTTTGGATAAAATTAGGGGATTGGGATTTAAGTATGCCACGGTTTCCGGCGTGAGTTGGGGAATGGATGATTTAATTGTACCGAAAGAAAAAAAGGAAATTATTATTGCCGCGGAAAAAGACGTCGCTTTAATTAAAGATCAGTATGAAAATGGTCTTTTAACTGATTCGGAGCGCCACGCCAGAATTGTGGAAATCTGGGATAAAACCAAAGACGCTATTGCCAAAGTAGTTCCTCAAAATCTTAATTCTCGGCAATCGGTTTATTCCATTATTGATTCAGGCGCGAGAGGTACTTGGCGTCAGCCGGTACAGATGACTGGTATGAAGGGATTGGTGCAAAATCCAAAAGGAGAAACAATCGAATTACCAATAAAGTCGTCTTATAAAGAGGGATTGAATGTCTTGGAATTTTTTATTAACACTCACGGCGCGCGTAAAGGTTTAACCGATACGGCTTTGAAAACCGCTCAGGCGGGATATTTGACGCGACGTTTGGTTGATGTGTCTCAAGACGTGGTTGTCAGGGAAAAAGATTGTCGGACGGCTGAAGGTTTTTCAATAATTCGCAAAGAAGGCAAGGAGTATGGTTATTCTTTTGGGCGGAGATTGTTCGGACGGACGATTCTTGAAGATGTTAAAGTTGGCAATAAAATTATTATTAAAGCCGGCGAAATAATTGATAGGAAAAAAATAGAAATTATTGAAAATTCTCCGGTAGAAATCATTAAGGTTCGCTCTCCAATCACTTGTAAAACGATTTACGGCGTTTGTTCCAAATGTTACGGATTGGACCTGGCTTCTTTGGAGCCCGTGGCAATAGGTGAGGCGGTTGGTGTTGTGGCGGCACAATCAATTGGTGAGCCGGGAACGCAGTTAACACTTCGAACTTTTCATACGGGAGGAGTGGCCGGCGTGGATATTACTCATGGGCTTCAAAGGGTTCAGGAGATTTTTGAAGTCAGATTGCCTAAGGGTAAAGCGTTTTTAGCCGAAGATGACGGCGTTATTGAAGATATTGAAGAGAAAAAATCTCTTAAAATCATTAAATTGAAAATTTCCGCCGCTAGTAAGGGTAAAAAAGCGAAAATAATTGAATATTCCGCGCCTCGAACAGCTGCTATTTATTTCAAGCCCAAAGATAAAGTTAAAAAAGGAGATCAGCTTTCAGAGGGGAGTCTTGATTTGCAGGAATTATTCAAGCTTCGCAATCGCGAGGCGGTTGAACGTTATATTATTAATGAGATTCAAAGGATTTATGTTTCAGAGGGAAGCATTATTAACGATAAGCATTTGGAAATTATCGTTAAAGCGATGTTTTCTCGGTTAATGATTAAAGAAGCGGGCGATACTAATTTTGCGTTGGGAGAAACAGTGGAAAGCTCCAAATTTTTTGAAGTTAATAGGCAAATTAAGAAAAAAAATAAACAACCGGCTAAAGCCAAACAATTATTAATGGGTATCACTCGGGTGGCGCTTTCAACGGAAAGCTTCCTTTCGGCGGCTTCTTTCCAAGAAACGGCCAGAGTGTTGGTGACGGCGGCAATAGAAGGTAAAGAAGATAAATTGAGGGGGCTTAAAGAAAACGTGATTATTGGAAGATTAATTCCGGCCGGCACGGGTTACAAAAAAGAAAGTAATGATGAAATTAATAAGAAATAGTTGATATTTCTTATTAATTTCATTAATATAAATTCATGGAAAAAGAACAAAAAAAATACGAAATCAGTTTTTTGGTCAGAGATGAAAATGGTCAACAAGAAATAACTAAAACTCTCGAGAGCTGTCAGGCTTCAATTATTGATGGCGGTAATGTTTTAAGAATTAACTTGGCTTATCAAATAAAAAAAGAAAATGAGGCTTATTTCGGCTATTTGCACTTTTTAGCCAATACGGATAAAATTAAAAATATTTCTGATGATTTAAAATTAAATCAAAAAGTTTTAAGATTTTTGATTATCACTCCGCCAATTACTAAAATGATGAGAATGGCAACTCCAAGAATCATTAAGAAAACGTTTCAGCCAAGAGCAGTGGAAAGAATGGAAATTAAGAAACCCTCGCCGGCGCCAACAGCGACATTAAGTAATGAAGCGTTAGAGAAAAAACTGGAAGAAATACTTAAATAATTATGAATCTAAACAAAGTTTTTTTGATAGGTAATTTAACAAGAGATCCGGAACTTCGGATGTTGCCCTCGGGAAAACCGGTGGTTTCTTTCGGGGTAGCCACTAATAGAATTTGGAAAGATCAACAAGGGAATCAGCAAAAAGAAGCGGAATTCCATAATGTGGTAGTTTTTGGCAGACAAGCGGAAATTGCCAATCAATATTTGGCAAAAGGAAGATCGGTTTTTATAGAGGGCCGATTGCGAACCAGCAGTTGGAATGCGCAAGACGGAGCAAAGCGAAGTCGGACGGAAATTATCGCGGAAAGAGTGCAATTTGGACCGCGGCCAGGCGGGCCAAGCGGTCAAGATGCGGAATCTGATATTGCCGTTACCGCAAGCGATAGCGCGCAAAAAGAAAAATTGCCGGAAATTGACATTAATGAAGAAGAAATAAGGGCGGAGGATTTACCTTTTTAATATATGCAATGTTTTTTTTGTTCACAAAATTTAAAAGTAATTGATTATAAAGAATCGGAATTCTTAAAGCGGTTTACTTCCGCTCAGGCGAAAATTATTGACCCGAAGTTCAGTGGTGTTTGTGCTAAACATCAGAGAATACTCGCTCAAGCGATAAAAAGAGCGAGATTTATGGGATTACTTCCTTTTGTTGGAAAATAATCAATCACTTTGGATCTTTATTTTTTTCAATTTATTTATAGTTTGGCTCATCAATGGTGGCTGATTGACCTGATTGGCATTTTTTTTGCCAAATACTTGGGTTATTTTTTAATTTTGATTGCCGCCTTTCTGATTTTAAAAGAAAAAAAATTTCAGCAAAAAGTTTACGCTTTTTCGTTGATCGCGCTTTCGGTGATTCTTTCACGGGGAATTATTGCCGAGGCGTTTAAATTTTTTATTGCCCGTCAGCGGCCATTTTCGGTTTTGAAAATTGAACCGCTTTTAAAATATGAAACTTATGATAAATTCATGTCTTTCCCGTCGGGACACGCGGCTTTTTTCTTCGCTTTAGCTTTAGCCGTTTTCTTTTTAAATAAAAAATTGGGCTGGCGATTTATAATCGCGGCTTTGTTTATTAGTTTGGCAAGAATTTTTGCCGGAGTTCATTGGCCAAGCGATGTTTTGGCGGGCGCGTTAATTGGAATAATCAGCGCCTTAATTATTAAAAAAACATTATCTTCTTATAAATAAAAAAGCGCCTGTTTTATTGAGATTGTTGAAATCAACAGGCGCTCGTTTTTTTTTGGGGGGGGGTTATTCTTCGGCATTTTTTTCTCCTTTCTCTTTGTTTAGCCAATCAACAAATTCGTTAACAGTGATTGTATGGCGTTCAACAGACGCGAGATAATCAAGAATAAGTGCTTCTTCGCAGTTTTTGTTTATCTCGTATAGAAGCTCTCTTCTAAGGGCATAGAGTGCTTCTTGTGGCGTAAAAGTTTTCCGCCACACTCCAGATATAAGAGAATTAAGATTGCCGATTTTCTTTTTCCCCTCCCCCTTGATTATTCCTTTTTCCCCATTCATTCTTCTCTCACCTCCTTTTTTTTTAAATGACTTCTGTTTCTATGAAAACAATAACAGATAAAATTGATTTGTCAATTTTTAGTGCCCGGGGGAGAGAGTCGCCTACAAGTAATCCGCCTGACGGCGGATTCTCGCAGGCCGCCCCTCGTCCCGCCTTTGGCGGGACTGCGGTCTTCGACTCTCTCGTAGAACCAAAGCGACCCACTGTGTGGTGAGCCGCTTTGTTTATGTGCCCGGGGAGAGAGTCGAACTCTCATGCCTTGCGGCACACGATTTTGAGTCGTGCGTGTCTGCCATTCCACCACCCGGGCTTTTGTCTGTTGAAAATATCACAATTTTTTTATATAGTAAAGCTATGATAGATGAAAATCAAGAGATTTCTAATCAAGAAATCCTTCCACAAAATTTAAATAATCCAGTAGATCATGTAAATTCCGCGAATCCACTGGATCCAGTGGATTCGGTTGATCTCACAGATTCCGGAAATATCGGCTCTTTAAATCAAGCGCCAATGATAATTAATCAAAAGCCAGAGTTAAAGCGTGATTTTATTCACGACAAAGTTTTTGAAAGAGACGCTATTTTTCATATTGAAGTTGATAAAATTAAACCAAATCCCTATCAGCCGCGGAAAGATTTTGACGAAGAATTGTTGAAAGAATTGGCGGCTTCAATCAGAGAATTCGGAGTTATTCAGCCATTGGTGGTTTCTAAAATAGAAAAAGAAGTGGAAACCGGCACGGAAGTTGAATATCAATTAATTGCCGGCGAACGCCGGTTAATGGCTTCAAAAATAGCGGGATTGGAACGAGTGCCGGTAATCATTAGGAGAATAGACAGAAGGGCCGATCAGATGGAAATAGCAATTGTTGAAAATCTCCAGCGCGCTAATTTAAGCCCGATAGAAACCGCTCGAGCTTATGCCCGGCTTTCAGATGAGTTCGGCTTGACCCAAAGAGAAATAGCGGTGCGTATTGGCAAAAGCCGCGAGACTATTGCCAATACATTACGGCTTCTTAATTTACCGACTGAAATTCAAGAGGCGATAGGCAAAAATCAAATAAGCGAGAGTCAGGGCAGATTGCTTTTAACAATAGATGATCTCGTTCAGCAGACGGCGTTTTTTCGCGATTTGTTGAATAATAATTTAACGGTTCGCGAATTGCGCCGAAAAATCTATGGGATCAATAAAGATAATCAACAGCCAATAATTGATAATCAACAACAAAAAATAGCTGACCCGGAAATAATTAATTTTCAAGAACAACTTATTGATCTCTTGGGCGCGCCGGTGAAAATAGTCCTTCAGCAAGATAAAAAAGAGGGAGAAGTGGTTATTTCTTTTTATTCGCCGGAAGAAATTAAGGGGATTATTGATAAGTTAAACCCTCAATCTCAAACAAGTTTATAATTTATTTCTTTAACCTCTTTGAATTTTTTTAGTTTTAATATCAATTTGCCGGCTTTTTCTTTATCGGCTTCGCATTTGATTTTGACAAGATGGTGATTAGCGTCGTAAGGTCCGGCGCTGATTGATACAATGCCGACGCGATTTTTTGAATAAATAGAGGAAATATCTTTTAGTAATCCGACTCTGTCGTTGACTATAAGTTTGAATTCGGCATGAATGGACCTTGAAATGATTTTCGAAGATCCTTTTTTGACGGCTGACTTGATTTTTTTTCTGGCAGCGCTGGTTTTGGCGAATTTCAACCAAGATTCCGACGGCTTTTTGCTTTTTTGGATTAAAATTTCAACCAAATCTCCGGATTGAAGCTGATAATCTAAAGGCGCTATTTTATTGTTGATTTTAGCGCCGACGCAAGAATCACCGATAGTTGTGTGAATTGCGTAAGCAAAATCAACGGGAGTAGAGCCGGTCGGTAAATCTATTACTTCTCCTTTTGGAGTAATGGCGAAAATTCGATCTTTGAAAAAATCAATTTTTAACGATTGGACGAATTCTTCGGAGCCGATTTCTTTTTGCCAATCTTTTAATTGATTAATCCAATGCAATTCTTTTTTATCAGCGAAGATTGTTTGAGATTTTTGATATTTTTTTGTTTCTTTTGCTTGGGAGTAGGCCCAATAAGCGGCAATGCCGTTTTCGGCTTCTTGGTGCATATTTTCGGTGCGGATTTGAAATTCCGTTGGCCTATTTTCAAGACAGAAAACAGTTGTGTGCAGTGAGCGATAACCGTTTGGTTTTGGCATAGCGATATAATCTTTGATGCGACCGGGCATAGGAGGAAAACGTTGATGAATTATTCCGAGCGCCGCGTAGCAATCTTCAACCGTTTTAACGATAATCCTTAGAGCCACAAGGTCATAAATTTGCTCAAGGTTCATGTCATAGCGAAAGAGTTTCTTATATAAACTACTGTAGCGTTTAGCGCGGAAATCGATTTTAACAACGTTGATTTTTTCATCTCTCAGTGTTTTTTCAATAACGCTTTTAACTTTTTCAAGATATTTTTGGCGTTCTTCGTATTTTTCAAATATATTTTCAATGAGCCATTTATATTCCCTCGGGTGAAGATAGGGAAAGGCCAAATCTTCAAGTTCTCCGGATAAATTAGTCATTCCCAAACGATAAGCCAATGGAGCGTAGATTTCAGAAGTTTCCAAAGCGATTCTTTTCTGTTTTTGGGGAGCGATAGTGGAGAGCGTTTCCATATTATGAAGCCGATCGGCCAATTTTATTAAAATTACTCTGATGTCTTGGCTTAGGGCGAGTACTAGTTTTCTTAGATTTTCTGCTTGCATTTCCGATTGCCGTTTTGGTGT
>Ga0209518_1002654_pt1 | contig 16334 bp, 16 predicted proteins | sample RifGroB1_FD_183993 | JGI IMG/M metagenome (GOLD analysis project Ga0209518, IMG submission 183993) | Groundwater microbial communities from Rifle, Colorado, USA - Groundwater B1 (SPAdes) (version 2) | ecosystem: Environmental > Aquatic > Deep subsurface > Groundwater | place: Rifle, Colorado...
AGAAATATAAAAAGTGTCACGGGAAGTGACATCTCGCAATTCTGAGCAAAGTCGAAGGATAAAAAATGTCATGGAAAATAGATAGCAATGATCAACCCAATTTTAGAACAGAAAATGGATAAGATTACAGAGCAGATTTTTGGTACTGAAAAAGATCCGGATCAAATTCCTATTAATAGAGAATCGGGAGAAAAATTAGAGAAACTAACTCCTCATTGGATTAAATATGCACTGGATGATAAGGGTGAGCCGATTGCGTGGTCAATTGTCGTTCCTACATCTTTAGAAATGATGAATAAATTTCTTAGAGGGGGAATTACCGAAAAAGAACTGCTGGATTTAACGAAGCCGCAAGATATGTATGAGGCGTTATATCTTTGTGCCATAGTAACGGTTCCGGAACATCAGAGAAAGGGTTATGCTTTGAAATTGACTATCGAATCAATAAACAGTATTCCGCACGTGGAAAATGTAAAATTGTTTGTTTGGCCGTATAGTACTGAAGGTGCTAAATTTATTGAGAAGCTTAGTAAAAGTTTGAAAATCAATATTTTGCTTAAACAATAAAAACCAAAAGTGCTATGGGGCGTAATAAAACTTACGGCACCACGATTATCATTTTTTCTTCAGGTTTTTTGTAATTAAATTTTGACCGCAATTCTTTTTCCAAATTTTCCGGTAGGGAAAAATATTCTATTTCAGATTTAATTTTAGCGTTTTCCGCAATTAAATTATCGGCTTTAGTTTTCAAAATCCCGAATTTTTCTTTTGATTGGCTTAATTCTTTGAAAATAAAATAAATCTGCGTCCAGGTTGCCAATAGAACAATTGTTAAAATAATAAAAATTACTGTTTTCATTTGATTTTGTTACATTATACTATACCTTATGGATTACAATAATATCCGCAATTTTGTCATTATCGCTCACGTTGATCATGGAAAATCCACTTTAGCCGACCGGTTTTTGGAAATTACCGGAACGATTGAGTTGCGGCAGATGCGGTCGCAATATTTGGATCAACTTGAATCCGAAAGGGAAAGAGGAATCACCATCAAAATGGCCCCTGTTCGAATGTCTTACATCCTAAACGCTAAATCCTATATTCTCAACCTGATTGATACACCGGGTCATCAGGATTTTTCTTACGAAGTTTCTAGAGCTCTGGCGGCGGTGGAGGGCGCGATTTTATTAGTTGACATAACTCAAGGAATTCAAGCTCAAACTTTGGCAAAATTTTATGCGGCAAAAAAAATGGGTTTGAAAATTATCGGCGCAATCAATAAAGTTGATTTGATGAATGATGAAGAGGAATTAAGCAAAAGAATAAAAGAATTAGCCGACTTGATTGGTTGTCAGCCAAAAGAAATTCACAAAGTTTCCGGGAAAACAGGAGAAGGAGCGCAACAACTTTTAGCGGCAATTATAAGCCAAGTTCCACCGCCAAAAGATTCAGTTTCTGATTTTAGAAGGGCCCTTATTTTCGATTCTTTTTATGATGATCATAAAGGAGTGGTCGCTTCAGTTAGAATTTTCGACGGCGAATTTAATATTGGCGATGAAATTTTGCTTGCGGCTGTTGATGAAAAAATCAAAATCAAAGAATTAGGTTATTTTTTGCCGAAAATTAAAGCGGCTGAAAAATTATCGGTCGGAGAAATCGGTTATATCGCCACGGGCATAAAAGAGCCGGAAAAAATTAAAATTGGAGACACAATAATAAATCTCAAATTTAAAATCTCAAATCTTAAATCTTTTGTCTTGCCGGGTTATGATGAACCAAAACCCGTAGTGTTCGTCAGTTTTTATCCAGAAGCCAACGATAATTATCAAGAATTGAAAATTGCTTTTGGTAAATTAAAACTTAACGATTCCGCTTTAAACATAGAATCGGATTTTAATGAGGTTTTAGGAAGAGGATTCAAGGTCGGTTTTTTAGGAAAACTTCATTTTGAAATTACTACAGAACGTTTGGAAAAAGAATTCGGCGTTAAAACAATCAATACTTTTCCTTCGGTGGCTTATAAATTAAAAACGGATAAAAATTATATTATTGTTAAAAATCCGGCGGATATGCCCGATTATTGCGAAGAGGTTTTGGAACCGATGATAAATATTGAAATTATTTCTCCGACAAAATATCTTGGGAATGTTTTACAGCTTAAAGAACAATTCCGGATGGAAAATTTGGAAACAAAAAATCTTGGAGAAAGGATTATGTTGACCGCTAAAATGCCGCTCTCGGAAATGATTGCCGATTTTGACGATCGTTTAAAATCGGTTTCCGAAGGATTTGCGTCTTTCAGTTATGAATTGGCCGATTACAAGAAAGCTGATTTGCGGAAAATGGAAATTTTGGTTGCCGGAAAAATGATAGTTGGGTTGACGCGGATGATTCATGAAACAAAATTGGAAAAAGAAGCTAGAAAATCTGTTGAAAAATTGAAAAATATTTTGCCACGTCAGCAGTTTTCTCAAGCGATTCAGGCAATGGCTGGCGGACGGATTATCGCGCGGGAAACGGCGCCGGCAATGAAAAAAGACGTTACAGGTCATCTTTATGGCGGTGATAGAACAAGAAAGATGAAATTATGGAAGAAACAGAAAAAAGGGAAAAAGAAATTATTAAGCCGAGCCGATGTTTCTATTTCAGCCGAAGTATTTAAGGAAATGGTAAAATAATGAATAAAATTCGGTTTTTGACAATATTGTCGGGGATTATTGTCATTTTCGGCTTTTATTTTGTTTTGGGCGGTTTTTATCCGATCGCTTTGGTTGATTTTAAGATAATCAGCTCTCGGGATTTTGACAAAGATTATTTTGGCACTTTGACTTATTATAAAAACGCTCTTGATGTTTATGACAGCGATTCGGCTTTGATTAACGCGGACGAAGTTAAAAATGAACTTAAGCGGGCGGTTTTGGATAATTTGATAGAAAACATTTTAATTGATAAAGAATTAAAAAAAGAATCAAGCTCCATTGATATAGATGAATTGGCGGATAAAAAAATTGAAGAAGCAATAAGGGGAAAATCGGTTAAGGAAGAAGCGAAAACTCTTTATGGATTTTCTTATAAAGAATTTAAGGAGAGAGTGTTGATTCCTCAAGCAAAAAAAGAAATTCTAGAAACAAATTTTCTTTCAAAAGGAGAAAATTTTGAGGGAAAAATCATTGAAGCAAAATCTAAGACAAAAGTAATGATATTCTTGTCAGGCTTTGAATGGAACGGCAAGGAGGTTATAATTAAATAATGCGGGATTAGTATAGTGGCAGTACGCTTGCTTCCCAAGCAAGGGGCGCGAGTTCGATTCTCGTATCCCGCTTAATTTAATGAAATTTATTTCTTCTTTTACAAACAAAGATTTATCCGGCGAAATTTGCCTTTTAAGGGTTGATTTTAATTTGGATTACAATGAGGCGGCGGCAATTAAAATAAAAGATAAAAAAACTTGGCCTTTGCGTTTGAGCCGGTCCTTGCCAACAATTAAATTTTTATTGAATCGCGGCGCGAAAATTTTAATTCTTTCTCATCGCGGCGATCCGATTAAAAAAATAAAAAATCCCGCTTCAAAACTTATATTATCGCCAAACGAAAAAAAAGAATTTAGTTTGAAATTCGCCGCCGATTTTTTATCAAAAGTTTCGGGGAAAGAGACGATTTTTTTTGACGATTTTAATTTCAAGCGAATTAAAAAAAATATTGATAAGGCGCCGGCAAAAAGCGTTTTTTTATTGGAAAATTTGAGATTTTTGGACAAAGAAGAAAAAAACGACAAACAATTAAGTAATCAATTGGCGAGTTTGGGAACTTTTTACGTTAACGACGCTTTTGGCGCGATTCATCGCAATCATTGTTCAATAGCGGCCTTGGCAAAAAGATTTCGTCAAAACGCTTACATGGGCATTTTAATTGAAGAAGAAATAAAAAATCTTTCGCGAGTCGCGAAAAATCAAAAAAAGCCATTTGTTGTTATTTTGGGGGGAGCCAAAGTTTCCGATAAAATAGGAGTTATTAAAAATTTCGCGTCTAAAGCCGATTATTTTCTGGTCGGCGGCGGTATTGCCAATACTTTGTTCAAATTGAACGGTTTGCCTATTGGAGATTCTCTTTGCGATAAAAACACCGATTTTAAAATATTGGCTCCAAAATTAAGGCGTAAAATTATTTTGCCCGAAGACACGATTATTTATAAGCGGCAGATTTTGGATATTGGCCCGAAGACCGCGAAAAAATACGCGGAAATCATAAAAAAAGCTAAAACAATTATCTGGAACGGGCCGATGGGAATGATTGAGGATAAAAGATTCTCAAAAGGGTCGGAGGCAATAGTAAAAGCGATTTTTAAAAGCCGGGCTTTTGCCGTAATCGGTGGGGGTGAAACCATAGCTTTATTAAAAACCAAAAATTATAAATTAAAAACTAATATCTTTATTTCCACCGGCGGAGGAGCAATGTTAAAATATTTAGCGGCCGAAAAATTACCCGGCTTAAAAGCTTTATCATGAAAAATATTATTATTCTTTATCATAAAAATTGTCCCGACGGTTTTAGCGGCGCTTGGGCGGCTTGGAAAAAATTCGGTAAAAAAGCCGATTATTTTGGGGTGGAATATCAGCAACCGCCTTTGAAAGGATTGAAAAATAAAGAAATTTATATTATTGACTTTTGTTATCAGAAACCGGAAATAATGAAGCGATTGCTTTATGATAATAAAAAAGTCATTGTGATAGACCACCATATTACTTTGAAAGAATTGTCAAAAATATCATCAAAGCGCGTTTTTGATTTGAATCATTCCGGAGCGGTTTTAGCTTGGAAATATTTTTTCCCTAAAAAAGCGACGCCAAAATTTTTGCTTCATGTTGAAGATGTTGATCTTTGGAAATTCAAATTGCCGCATACGAAAGAATTAATGTCGGCCTTAGCCATTTGCGGTTTTAATTTTAAGGTTTGGAATAAAATCGCCGCTGATTGGCAAAATTCTGAAAGCAGAAAAAAATATATTGAGGAGGGCGAAATCATTTTAAAATATGAACAAAAAATCATTGAGCGATTATTGAAAAGCGCCGATAAGGCGAAATTTGGAAATTATAAAGCCGCTGTTGTTAATTCGCCGGTTTTACAATCGGAAATAGGCAATGCTTTGGTAAAATTGGGATATCAAATCGGCGTCATCTGGTCGCAAAAAAATAATAAAAAGAGAATTTCTTTAAGATCAAATGGCAAAACGGATGTTTCTAAATTAGCTCAAAAATACGGCGGCGGCGGGCATAAAGCGGCTTCTGGATTCGCATTAAAAATCGATAAACCATTTCCATGGAAAACAACAAAATAACAATTTATTGCGATGGGGGAAGCAGGGGGAACCCCGGACCGGCGGCATTAGGAATTTATATTTCACAATTTAAAAAAGGATATTCAAAATTTCTCGGCAAAACAACTAATAACGAAGCTGAATATCAATCGGTGATTTTTGCGCTCAAAAAAATAAAACATTCAATCGGCGGCGAAAAAGCGGAAAAATCGGAAATTGAAATAAAAACGGACAGCGAATTGATTGTTAAACAATTAAACGGCGAATATAAAATAAAAGAAAAAACTCTTGTGCCGTTTTTTATTGAAATTTGGAATTTGAAGCAGGATTTTAGCAGAGTTAATTTTATTCACATTCCGCGTGAAGAAAATAAAGAAGCCGATAGATTGGTAAACAGGGAATTGGACAGCCAAAATCCGTTGTTTTAAGTTTTAACTCTTTTGAGCGCGTGGTTGACACTTTTTATATTTAATGATAGAAAATTTATAGCTATATTTGGGTTAGTTTTATAGTAATTCAAATAAATCAAAACTAAAAAAGGAGGACGGGAAATGAAGCAGATAGCTATAGCAATATGTTTGTTGCTGATAAGTGTTGCGGTCATGGTGTATTTGGCGGCGACGAATGAGTATATTTTGGTAGTGATTTTTTCCGCGATGATATTCGTGACGGCGCTTGCGTTGCTTATTGGTGCGGCGAAAAATTACGGGAAGAAATTAGGCAGCGTTGTCAGTCGGGACGAGCTTCTTCTCCGAAAGGGAGTATATGTGGTGGAAGCAGCAGAACAAGTTTTTGCATATTGGCCCGATTTTCCCCGTATGCAAAAGAATCGGGTGTTGGTGCTTCTTCGATCTCTGTCAGATGGTACGCTGTGCGTATGCTACACGAGAGATATTCCGCGTGATTTTCAGGTGAAAATCACGAACGGTAGGCGGGAATATGTGCCATGGTATCCATCATGGAGCACATAAAATTGCAGTAATTGCATCACAAACAAGGCGGCTTTTGAAAAGCCGCCTTTATTTTTCCATCGGTATTGCAAAACAGTATTTTCCAATTGACTAAATTTATTATAGGAGCTATAATATAAACAATCGGCAAGCTAGACGATAGCTCCGACGTATTGTCGGGGAGGAAAGTCCGGGCTCCCGTTCCGTATAAACGGAACAAAAGTATCCGCTAACAGCGGACCACAGTAATGTGAGAGGTGCGAACAGAGACGGTTCGATTTGAAAGAATCGGACAGGCCCGATCCCAAGCTAGTCGGCCTAATTCTGCCATAGGGATAAAAAGCAGAAGTGAAACGGCTAAATCCTTACTGGGTGCAAGGTTGTGCTCCGACGATATGTCGGAGAATGCCGCTAGAGCTCGCGAGTAATCAAGGGCCCAGATAAATTATCGTTATCCGCCAATCGGTGGAACAGAACCCGGCTTATGGCTTGCCGGTTTTTTGTTTTTATCTATGCGCTTTGACGCGCTCGTTTTCCGTAAGATATTGTTTTCGTAGGCGCACGCTTTTAGGAGTAATTTCCAAATATTCGTCGTCAGCCATAATTTCAAGGCCGCGCTCAATTGTCAGCGTAAAAGGCGGAATAAGTTCTATGGCGTCGTCATTGCGAGAAGAGCGCGTGTTGGTGAGTTGTTTCCCTTTGGTCGGATTTACTTTCATTTCTTCTCCTTTTGAAGTGTTGCCGATTACCATACCCTCATAAACTTCCATGCTTGGGTTGATATAAAGTACGCCGCGTTCTTGTAAATTATAAAGCGCGTAGCCGAGAGCTTTTCCATTTGTCATTGAAATCATTGACCCGGCAAGCCGTTTGCTAATATCTCCGATATGTGGCCGAAATCCGATAAAATGAGATGAAAGAATTCCTTCACCTTTGGTGTCAACGACAAATTGGTTTCGATATCCGAGAAGTCCGCGCGTCGGCCCTTCAAATGAAAGGCGCAAAATCGTATCGCGATGAAACATATTTTTTAAAATAAAACCGCGGTTGCTGAGGCGTTCAATTATAATGCCTTGGTAATCTTTTGGAATATCCACAACCGCTTCTTCAAACGGTTCGTTTTTTACTCCGTTTATTTCGCGAATAATGACTTGCGGTTGGGAAACTTGCAATTCATATCCCGCTCGCCGCATATTTTCAAGTAGAATTGCAATATGAAGTTCGCCGCGTCCATAAACGCGGAAACTGTCCGGTGATGAAAAATCAATTTTTAATCCGACATTCACTTCAAGTTCTCTTTCAAGATATTCGCGCAATTGCCTTGAAGTTACGTATTTTCCTTCTTTCCCGGCAAACGGCGAATTATTCACCAAAAAATTAAGCGAAATGGTCGCTTCGTCAATCGCGATTGCCGGCAATGGTTCCGCGTTGGCGTCAGTTGTTACTGTTTCGCCGATATCAATGTCGGGTAGACCGGCGATAAGGCAAATGTCGCCAGCCATTGCTTCATTTGCTTCCATTCTTTCTAAGCCGCGGAAAGTAAAAATTTTCGCGATTTTTCCGGAACGAATTTCTCCACCTTGTTTTTTTATAAATATATTCGCGCCAGTCGTTGCGATGCCTTCGTATATTCGCCCGATTGCCAAGCGTCCAAGAAAATTATCATATGCGAGATTAAACGGCTGAAATCTCAAAGGTTTTTGAGAAAGTATTTCAGATGAGGAAGCCGGTATATGAGCGATAATAGTATCCAGAAGGGGAGTTAAATCTTTCGATTCGTCGGTAAGACGAAGTTTCGCTATTCCTTCTCGGCCTATCGCGTAGACAATGGGAAAATTCGCTTGTTCGTCATTCGCTCCAAGTTCGAGAAAAAGTTCAAGCGTTTGTTCTTCCGTGAGAGACGGATTGGCGGCTGGTTTATCGATTTTATTAATTACAACGATCGGTTTTAATCCAAGTTCAAGAGATTTTTTTAATACGAAACGGGTTTGGGGCATCGGGCCTTCTTGCGCGTCAATAATAAGAAGCACGGAATCAATGGAACGCAAGACGCGTTCAACTTCGGAACCGAAATCGGCGTGGCCGGGAGTGTCCACGATATTAATTTTAGTGTCTTTATATGAAATAGAAGCGTTTTTAGAATAAATAGTAATACCGCGCTCAAGTTCAAGCGCGTTGGAATCCATGGAAACGCCTTCTTTGGCAACGCCCGTCTGGCGCAGAAGCGCGTCAGTTAAAGCGGTTTTGCCATGGTCAACGTGGGCGATAATTGCGATGTTACGAATTTCCATAATTAAAATTGGCCTCTTCGGCCAAAGATATAAAATACAATACTATATTAAAAAATTTTAGTCAATGAAAATATAAAATTTTGACAAAACGCCTTAACATCTTTATACTTCTTTTTTGATTTGATAAAAAAATGAAAGAAAAACAATCTAATAAAACAATCTTAACCGCCAATCATGGAAACGTTATTTTGCGATTTGACGGCGTTTCTTTCAATTACGGGATTAAGCCAATTCTTGATGAGGTGAACTTTGGTGTTCGCGAAGGAGCGAAAATAACTTTAATGGGACAAAATGGCGCGGGCAAAAGTACTTTGTTTGATCTCATTATGTCCGTTCATGAGCCAGCGGAGGGTAGTATTCATATTCAAAAAGGTTTGACTATCAGTCATGCGATGCAAGTGATGCCTCGTGAAAAGATTAATCTTTCGGTTAGAGAATTTTTCCAGAGCGCTTTTATTGAAAAAGTGTACGACATTGATCCCCGGATAAAGGAGATTTTGAAAGTCGTCCATTTAATCGCGCCATTTGAAAAAAAAATAAGCGAGTTCTCCGGTGGACAACAGGCTCGTTTATTATTGGCATACGCGCTTATTCAGAAACCCGATATTTTATTGCTTGACGAACCGACTAATAATTTAGACAAGCAGGGGATAGAACATTTGACAAAATTTTTGATTGAGTACGAAAAAACTTGTTTGGTTATTTCGCATGATGCGAAATTTTTGAACGCTTTTACGCACGGCGTTTTGTATCTTGATTTTTATACGCGAAAAATAGAATACTATGTTGGCAATTATTTTGACGTGGTTGCCGAAATAACGGCTCGAATAGAACGTGATCGTATGAAAAATGTTCGCTTGGAAAAGGATATTTCCAATCGCAAAGAACAGGCAAATTTTTTCGCTCAAAAAGGAGGTCACATGCGCGATGTCGCCCGAAAAATGAATGAAAAAATAGAAGAACTTGAAGGGCAGTTGGTTGAAACTCGTCAGGAAGACAAAACAATTCGCGATTTTGTCATTCCTACAACAATTTTCTCCGAGCCGGTGGTGACAATTAAATCAGTTTCGGTGATGCATAATCATAAACCAATTGTTAAAAAAGTTAATATTATATTAAAAAAAGGAGAGCGATTATTGATAAAAGGTCCGAATGGCATTGGTAAGACATATTTTTTACAGAGTATTGTAGATGAAAAAGCCAAAGGGACTTTTTTGCTCAAAGGAGCGGCTATCGGTTATTATCGTCAGGATTTTTCCGGTCTTGATATGAATGCTTCCGTGTATAAAACATTGTCTGACATAATGAAAGACGGTTCCGACCAACAACTTCGCTCGGTAGCGGCGCAATTTTTGTTGACGAGTGATATTTTAAACAATAAAGTTGAATCGCTTTCCGAGGGGCAGAAGGGTTTGCTTTGTTTTGCGCAATTTGTGCTTCAACATCCGGCGCTTTTGATTCTTGATGAACCGACTAATCATATTAATTTCCGTCATCTGCCGATTATCGCGAAAGCGCTCAATAAATATGGCGGCGCTATGATTATTATTTCTCATATGGGCGAATTTGTTAATGAAGTAAAAACTACGCAAACGCTTGATCTCGGAGCGTTGTAAATTTTTTTATGTTATAATTTTAAAATGAATAAACAATCAGGTTTCTACAATCTTGGCATCGCGCCGAATATTTTAACAATCCTTGATAAGCTTAATTTTAAAACTCCCACGCCAATTCAAGAAAAATCCATTCTTCCGGCAATTGAAGGAAAGGATTTAATCGGCGTTGCTCAAACCGGCACGGGGAAAACTCTTGCTTTTGCCATACCTATGATTCAGGGCGCTTTTCGCGGACAACAGGGACTCGTTGTGTTGCCGACTCGCGAGCTCGCTCTTCAAGTGAATGAAGTTTTTCGTAAAATAGGAATATCATTCGGTCTTCGGACGGCAATTCTTATCGGCGGCGAGCCCATTGGCCGTCAAATCCAAACTCTTCGCAGAGGTCCGCAAATTGTAATCGGCACCCCGGGAAGAATTATTGACCATCTTGACAAAAGAACTCTTTCGCTCGGATCAGTGGGAATTCTTGTGCTTGATGAAGCGGACAGAATGCTTGATATGGGTTTTGCCCCTCAATTGAAGCGCATTTTACAATCAGTGCCCGTTAAGCGGCAAACCATGCTTTTTTCCGCCACCATGCCCGAAAATATTGTCGCTATCGCGCGAGGTTATATGAAACTTCCCGTTCGCGTTGAAATCGCGCCATCGGGGACTGCCGCGGAAAAAGTCACTCATGAACTTTTTTTTGTTCAAAAACACGATAAGTCGCGGCTTCTTGAAAAAATTTTGGAAGAGTACAGAGGTTCCGTGCTCGTATTTTCTCGGACGAAATTCGGCGCGAGGAAAATTACCGCCGGCGTTCGCGCGCTTAAACATGCCGTAGCGGAAATTCACTCTGATCGTTCTTTGAGCCAGCGTAGGGAAGCGCTTGATGGTTTTCGAAACGGCAAATATCGGGTTCTTATCGCGACTGATATCGCCGCGCGCGGCATAGACGTAAAAGGAATTGAACTTGTGTTGAATTACGACCTTCCTCAAAATCCCGAGGATTATGTTCATCGCATTGGCCGGACTGGAAGAGCAGGCGGCGTGGGCCATGCCATTTCTTTTGCCACTTCCGATCAGAGAAGAGACGTTAAGGGAATAGAGCGTCTTATTCGCGCCACTCTGCCGCTTTCTAAACTTCCCGAGCTTCCTCCGGCGCGAAGAATAGAAAAAATATCAGAAGTATCGGAAGCTCATTTTGGTTATGGTCGCCGTCCTCAAATCCGTTCCCGTTTCAGAAGATAATAATTTATTTCTCCGCTTTTATTTCGTTTAAAATCTTTTTTACTTTTTCCAAGCTGTCCCAATCATAAACGGAGATTGGGAAAATGTTTTCGTTTATTTTTTTTAAGGCGGTAATTTTCTTTTTTATTTCTGCCACTGGAATCATGTCGCTTTTGCTTAAAAATACGTACTCGGTTTTTTTTACGAGTTCTTTACTATGGGTTTCAAGTTCTTTTTTAATTATTTTGTAATCTTTTACCGGATTTTCCGACTCCGCGGAAATTAAATGAAAAAGGATTTTTGTGCGTTCAATGTGGCGGAGGAATTTTATGCCCAAACCTTTGCCAGTGGATGCCCCTTCAATAAGTCCTGGAATATCCGCAAGAATGAGTTCGTAATACGTTCCTAAGTTAGGTTCCAAAGTCGTAAAGGGGTAATTAGCGACTTTGCTTTTTGCTTTTGTAAATTCATTCAGCAAACTTGATTTTCCGGCATTTGGCAAACCAATAAGTCCCACATCGGCAATGAGTTTGAGTTCCAGTCTTGCGGTAAAATTTTCGCCGGCTAGACCCGGTTGAAATTGTTTTGGAGTGGTGTTTGTTGAAGATCTAAAATGAAAATTTCCTTTTCCACCGCGTCCGCCTTTCGCGATGAGAATTTTCTCGCCGATTTTTAACACTTCTTTAATTTCATTTGTTTTCATTTTTTTATGAATTATCGTTCCCACGGGAACTAATAATTCAAGATCAATTCCATCAATGCCGTCTCTAAATTGCCCCCTTCCGTCCGCGCCGTTTTTCGCTTCAATGTCTTTTTTATATCTGAATTGGCCCAAAGCGTTTAAGTCGGGAACGCCTTCAAGATAAATACTGCCGCCTTTGCCGCCGCTTCCGCCGGCCGGTCCTAAACTCATTAAATTTTTATTAAAAGCCACGGCGCCCTTTCCGCCATTACCGGCTTTTATTTTAATTGTTACGTCGTCAATTAACATATTTGTATTTTAATTTAGTAATATATTATATTATAATTAACTGGGTATGGATATAGACATTTTGAAAAAATTGGAAGAACAGGAACAAAAAATCGATAAAATTTATCGGTCAGTAGAAAAGATGAGAAAATATTTTCTCTGGTCGTTAATCATCGGCATTGTTTTTATCGTTCTTCCTTTTATTGGGCTTATCTTCGTTATTCCGATGTTTTTGAGAACGCTCAATATTGGCGGTTTGGGATTATAAAGTTTTAAAAATGAAGTTTTAGTTAATTTTTTCGGACGATTTTCAGATTCTCTTTCGCTTTTTTATTTAAATAATCCATTTATTTTCCATGAGGAAATCTTTTACTTTTGTAAAAATCTTTTCATGCCCGACTGAATTAGGATGAAGACCATCTTCAAAATCTTCGTTATTTAACAAACCAAAAATATTCAAATATAAAATATCATTTTTTTCGCAAACAATTTTCATAACCTCGTTATATTTTTTAATCTCCGTATTTACATAGTAAATATCCTCCCTTGATACTGGCGCGGTTTTTGCCTCATTAACATTTTTAAATCCAATAAAAATTATATTAGGGGTGATATCTCTGGTCTTTTTAATAATTTCTTCTATATTTTTTCTAAATTGATCTATTGGAATTTGATTCGGACCATTTTTACTTTTTAGACAAGAGTCATTTCCGCCCGATTGAAAAATTAGGGCATCAGCTTCTCTGATTTTTGCTTCTGATTCAAATCTTTCAAGTATAGTTTCAGTCGTACCTCCGGAAATACTCAAATTATAGATTTCGGTTTCTCCGTTTGTTTTTTCATTAATATAAAACCAGAGACGATTTACCCATCCGCCTTTTTCCATATCCCACGCGCCCCAAGCCGTGCTATCTCCAAATACACAAATGGACTCTATTTTTTTATTATCTTGAGCCATAAATTTTTTACAAAAAAATTTGATTATTTTTCGCTAGCTGCCGGGCAGGGACTCGAACCCCGATACTGGGCTTCAAAGGCCCATGTCCTACCATTAGACGACCCGGCAATGCCGCAATTATATAAAAATTTTGCTTGAAATTCAATAAGATGTTAAAATAAATTTAATGCCTGAGGAAAAAATTTTAGACACTTCGTTAATAGAGAAAGAACTCAAAGCGGCGCCGGAGGGAATTTCAATTATCCGGCTTGTTGACGCTTTAATTACTCACGCTTTTAATTCTCGGGCTTCTGATGTTCATATCGCGCCTGAAGAAAGCCGCGTCAGAGTGCGATTGAGAATAGACGGCACGCTTCACGATATTTTCGTTTTTCCCAAAGAAATTCAATCGGAAGTAATCACTAGAATAAAGGTGCTTTCCGGACTTCGAACGGACGAACATCAGGCGGCTCAAGATGGAAGATTCAAAATTCCCATTGAAGATATCGGTTATGTTGATGTTCGCGTTTCAATCGCTCCGACTTATTATGGCGAGAACGCGGTTTTAAGAATTTTATCCGAAAGAACGCAACTGGGTTTGGAACAATTGGGATTTTCAGAAAGGGACATGAGAATTGTCAAAGAATCCATTCGAAAACCTTATGGAATGATTTTAGCCACCGGCCCGACCGGTTCGGGAAAAACAACTTCGCTTTACGCTATCATCAGAGTTTTAAACACGGATGAAGTTTCCATTATTACGATTGAGGACCCGATAGAATATTCCATCAAGGGCGTTGATCAGATTCAGGTTAACGCGCAAACTGGTTTGACTTTTGCTCAGGGGTTGCGTTCAATTTTGCGGCAAGATCCGAATATCATAATGGTCGGCGAAATTAGGGATGAAGAAACAGCCGGCATCGCGGTGAACGCGGCTTTAACCGGACACTTGCTTCTTTCAACTATTCACACCAATGACGCGGCTACCACATTGCCGCGGCTTTTAGACATGAACATTGAACCGTTTTTGATCGCTTCAACGATTAATATTGCCATAGGTCAACGGCTAGTCAGAAAAATTTGCCAAAATTGCAAAGCCAAAAAAGTTTTAACGGACGCTGAATTTAAAAGTTTGTCTGAAGTTTTGCCTTTGGAAATTTTAGATAATCACCGCGAATTTTATAAAGGCAACGGCTGCGAAAAATGCGAAGGCGACGGATATGACGGCAGAATCAGCATTTACGAGGTTTTGGAGGTGACGGAAAATATTAGAGAGTTGATTATGAAAAGGGTTAATTCCGCAGAAATTAAAGAGGCGGCAATTAAAGAGGGAATGACTACAATGCTTGAAGACGGCTTCAAGAAAGCGCTTAAGGGAATTACCACGATCGATGAAATTTTAAGAATTATTCACGAATGATTAAGAATTTTAAACCTTAAAATATGACAAATCCCTTTAAAAATTTTTTCTTGCGTGTGCCGCTTTTTGAAAAAATGCTTTTTGCCAAACATCTTTCAATTATGATTCGCGCGGGAATGCCGATTTTAAACAGCCTTCAGGTTTTAAAAAAGCAAGCGAAGTCGAAATCTTTAAAAAAAATTCTTGAAGAAGTGAGCGTTGATATTGATAATGGGCAATTTCTTTCAGCCAGCTTGGAAAAGCATGTTTCTGTTTTCGGGAAATTCTTTATCAATATCATTCGGGTTGGAGAAGCCAGCGGCACTTTGGCGGACAATCTTAATTATCTTCATGAAGAATTGAAAAAAAATTACGAATTGCGCCGCAAAATAAAAGCGGCTTTGACTTATCCCATTATTATTCTCATAGCGGCTACCGCTATCGGAGGGCTTTTAATATTTTTCGTGTTTCCTAAAATCATTTCCATATTTTCGGGTTTTCAAGCGCAATTGCCTTTGAGTACGAGAATTTTAATCGCTTTTGTCAATTTTATGACGAACTATTTCTTGTGGTTGATTATCGCTTTTGTCGTTTTGGCGGTTTTAATCTGGTTTTTGTTTAAAATCAGTCGGGTGAAATTTTTGTATCACCGATTTATTTTGATGATGCCTTTTGTCGGCGGCGTGGCGCGCAACATCAATATGACGAATTTCGCCAGAACATTGGGTTCGTTGTTGAAAAGCGGGATAAAAATAGTTGACGCGATTTTAATTACGGCGGACACTATCCCAAATTTGGTTTATGGAAAAAAATTGCGCGAAATTGCCGAAAGAGTTAGGAGTGGAGAATCAATGTCCCATTATATGGTTCAGGAGGAAAAATTTTTTCCGGCAATTTTTTCTCAAATGGTTGAAGTGGGAGAAAATACCGGTCATCTCGATGAAAATCTCGCTTATTTGGCGAATTTTTACGAAGCGGAGGCGGATGAGGTGTTTAAAAATCTTTCGACGGTTTTAGAACCGATTCTTTTACTGGTGATGGGTATAATAGTCGGTTTTATCGCGGTTTCGGTTATCACGCCGATTTATAAGATTGCCGGCGGACTTGGCCTTTAATTGAAATGACAAATAAAGGATTTACATTTATTGAAATTATGGTCGCGGTTGCTATTTTAATTTTAATTTTCGGCTTAGGAGGCGATATGGGATTAAATTTTTATCGCCAATATTTAAGAGAACAATCAAAGAGCGATTTGACGACAATTTTAAAAAAAGCCCGTTCTCGAGCTATGGCTGACATCAATCAATCAAATCACGGCGTTTATGTGGGCGAAAATCAATATATTCTTTTTCAAGGGAGTTCTTATTCAAGCAGAACGACGGAATATGATCAGGTGTTTGACAAGGCGTCTGGAATTTCAGCTAGTGGTTTAGGCGAAATTGTTTTTGAGCGTTTTCGCGGTAACTCTTCCTCTTCCAGCACGATAACTTTAACGGATGTTTTCACCAATAAAACAAAAACGATAGAAATCAATTATGAAGGCAGAATCAATTAAAGAAAAAGGACAATCAATTCTTGAGGTTTTAATCGCTTTGGGGGTTTTAGCGATGAGTTTATCAGCCGCGATTTATTTATTTTTCAGTGG
>Ga0209518_1002657_pt1 | contig 16319 bp, 5 predicted proteins | sample RifGroB1_FD_183993 | JGI IMG/M metagenome (GOLD analysis project Ga0209518, IMG submission 183993) | Groundwater microbial communities from Rifle, Colorado, USA - Groundwater B1 (SPAdes) (version 2) | ecosystem: Environmental > Aquatic > Deep subsurface > Groundwater | place: Rifle, Colorado...
TACTTCTTCGTCTTTCGGTTCTAAAATTATTGGATGAAGTTTATACTCGCCAACCCCACTGTTCATGAAAAATAAAATTTGGTTGTTAATGCCTTTATATGGAATTGTCATTACATCTGGAGGAACTGGCGGTCTATCTAAAATTCTTCCAGTAAAATCATGATATAAAACTTCAATCAGTTTTAACGATGGAGAATTGACAAAATAAATTGTTGCAGTGTCGTCTGTAATGCTGTCAAATTGATATCGATACTTGTTTCCTAGGACCATTTGATAAGCATAAATTTTGTAATTGTATTGCTTATTATATTTTACTTGTGTATCAATAAAACGATACAAATCAACATCAGAAGAGTTTGGCAAATAAAAATTCTGTATTACTTCTCCTGCACTGCCATCTCTTTTTTCTATCCTATAAAACAAAGTTTCAGAATACGCAACTCTACCATTTTTTATGTCGTCAAAAGAACGAAGGTTGTTGTTTATTATTTCTTTAATCTTGCCAATAAAAATTATAAACAAAAGACTTCTGTATAAATCATATTGAGAATTTGAAGTAATATCTATTTCTTTATTTAAAGAACCAAGAAACACTCCTTCTTGCAAAGTCGAAAAAGTTCTTAGCGGATCATCGCTCAGTTTTTCTAACCATTGGACAACGTCCCAAGATTTAAAAATCTTTTTATCCGAAGTTAAAGATTGCTCAAGCGCAGCTTCGGACTGTACGATTTCCGACAATGTTTCTCTAGCTATCAATTCTTCTGTTGGAATTGTATTTTCAATAAAATCTCTTATAAATAAACTAAAAAACTTTGTATCCTCAAATACTTTTGCGAATTGTGTTGAATTATCAGTCGAAAATGTCGTATCCCAATACATTGGGAATAGTTCTCTTTTTTCATTAAACTCTTTAAATAATTGTATATTATCAATTGGCGCTATTTGATTTGTAAATCTTCTACGAAGGAAGTTCTCTTCAGTTACTTTAGTTCTCAACATTTCTGGTAACGCTTGTGAAAACTTATCAAAATATTGTCCTTTATCTTTCTCGCCAATCTTCTGTCCCCTATTATTTGTTACATCAACAAACTCATCCTTTATTATTCCAGCTAAAGTTATGTGTTGTTGAAAAATAGTATTCTTCGCGTCTGTATTTTCATTTTGTAACTCAGTACAAAAAGTATACATACTTGGAAGAATCTGTTCTTTGATATTTACATTATTTGTTACATTTTCATAATCTTTTATATAAAAATTATATGTTGGTCTAATATCAGCATATAAAGCCTTGATTGGCAAGCTAAGGCTATCCAAAATCTTTTTATCGTATGGGACATTCATTTCAAAAACATGGTCATAATAAATCATGTCTGGCTGTATTGTTGGTACAACATTAAACGATGGAGGAGGTAGAAGTCGTGAAACTCGAACGCCAGACGCCTCTTGTTGTTGCTGATTTTGGTTATCGATGGCTTGAACGAAAGTACCAGCCAAAGCACGAGTATCTTGTGCGGATTGAATATTAACAATTCCAGGTGCAGTAATGTTTTGAGTTTGTTGATTTTGTTGTACGACGGCATTAGCAACTGAACCTTGGACTTCTGTCTCAGAAATCGTAGAATTAGTTCGTGATTGAATCAACGGAGTGATAAACGACAATTGATGTCTATCAACGAAGCCACCATTTTGCAATAGCGCTATTTTTTTATTATCTTCTTCTCTTTTCTGATGCGATAATATTTCATTATCATGTACCAAATCAACATTACGAGTTATACTAGAAAACGTAATCGATTGTTGTCTAATATCAACTGGCGATAACGTTACATCCGTTAACGCTTCCGTCAACAAAAGTGGAGAAGCCGTAACGGTCAATGGTTCCGAAATATTAATGATAAAAGATTTCCAATATTCTGGATTGTATGTAGATGTTTTTACTAAAGGATTTCCTGGATTGTATGTGAACAAATATTTGTTCGCTGTCAACGTTAGTTTTTGAGTTGTCTCGTTAAAAATACCTTTATTGTCTTCATCGTCTTCCAGTGAAACAATTTTATCTTCAACATTTATTTCGTACGCCGATTTCGTTTTAGAAATGTTTTGCAATAAAAACGAATTTCCCGAAAACGTCCAATACACGCTGCCTCTTGCTCTAAGAAAATCTTTAACTGGAACTGGAGTATTTACACGGTTCTCATTCGAAGTCTCTTCTTTTTTACCTGAAAAGAGTTCATCGTTTATAATTTGTTTAGATTTGCCAGCCGCAAAAAGAAAATTATAATTCGGCCTTATATTAAATGGAATAGTTCTTAACTGGACGCTAGTATCTATCTTGGTAATTTTATCCATTATCTTAGAATTCCTCCCTCAGCGCGAGCTCGACCAAAAGAAACATCCGATTCTACTCCGTCAACAATATTAGCGTTGTCAGAAACGACAGCAGAAGACATATATTCCGTTCGAACAACTGATTGCGCTCGATTCTCGTATGTCATATCAAATACTACAGGATTTGTGCTCAGCGATATTGTACTACCTAATTGATTACGTAATTGATCAACACTACCCAATTGTTGCGATTGTTTGATGATATGTTCATTTAAATGAACAGTGTTGGCTCCAATCGCAAAATCAATCTCATTTCTAATATCGCCTCTATTTGCAACATCAGTAACTTTACCCGACAGCGGCAATAAATTCGTCAATGTAACATTCAACGAAGGTCGCTTTTCAGTCATCGAGAGTCCTATTCCAATCGCATCTCTTTTTGGCGTAAGAATAAAATATTCATCATAATGTGGTAATTCCAAACTGTTATCACGAACAATACCTACGACTTTATTTTCATATGGCTTCAAGCGGCACATTAGCACACCATTTGTAGATTGATTATATAAAAATAATGTTAGAGGAATCCAAATTGGCTCTTTCAATAATAAATTTCCATCGACAGATATTTTATAACCACTAAAAACTTGAACCGTATTTATCATTTGATAATTCAATCTAAATTCTGCTTTCTCGGCTGGGTCCTTCATTATATCCGTATCAAACTTGAAAGCGTTTTTTCTTACAATTTGTGGAGAAGTTCTCGCTAAATAAAGCGACTTTATTTGATTCGGTAACTTAGTCATCGCTTCCATGATATTTGTGTTATGAGATTCTCCTTGAAAAAATGATTCTGCCGAATGAAGTTTTTTACCTTGAATGACTTTGTTTATTAAACAATCATTTGATGCCAAATCAAACATTTTTATACTTTGTTGCTCACCGCTTGCAGTTCTTCTATTTGAAGAAAAAGATAAACCTTTCTTTGATAATCCTTTTTGATTGAAATTTTTAGCTTCCAATCTTTGGATAAGCCCTATCATTATTGGAGTTGGATTAGTATTATTGTCCGCCTTGTTGTTTCCTTCTTTGTCGCTCCTATCGCAAATAGAATTGTCATCTACGATTGGATCAACCGTTGCTGGCACTCTAGGAATACTTCTCTCTAAAACCAAACTAGACAACGGAACCAATTTTCTGTTAACTGAAACTATCGGTTCTACGTTTAATCTAGACAAAAGTTCATAACTTGCATTGGCAACAGAATGAAAATTCTTATCTGATGTAGACTTTTTACTATCGACAGATTGTTTTTTTGACATCCCAATAAATGTATTATACGATTTGGCATTAACTTCGAAAAGCGCCAATTGTGTTTTATCAACCAACGGTGTTGGAGAATTTCCTAAACGAACTATATCGTGAGTTAATCCGAACCTAATTCTCGCTGGGGTCAAAAAAGAGTAACTTGTGCTATCTACGTTATCGTTCGACGTATATTGTTGATCTTTTAATTTTATATTAATGTCTGGTCTTGTTTGATTTTCTTGAACGAAAAAATGATTTATTTCTCTTTCTACTCTTACTCCATATTCATCCCCAGTTAAAACTTTTAGTCCAGAAAATGTATCTTTATGCTCTTCGATATTTAAGAAATCGTAACCAATCGATTTCGAAATGTTACTGTCAAAAAAATTATTAAAAAATTTTACAACCTTAAATGTTTTTGTTGTAGATTTGTTTTTTCGAGAAATATCAACACTTCTCGTAGAAGAATCTGATTTCATCCCTAGCGCTGAAATTGATTTAGTTGCGAACTTAGTTGGAATTGCACCACTGACCGAACTTCCACCAATGGCACTAGACAATCCAACTTCTAATGTTTCCATCAACTTGATTAATTTTGCAATTCCAGATGGATTGCCCGTAGCAGGATGTGTAAAATAGAATAATGATTTTTCTAATTTATTGAATGGAATATTTTCGATATCGTTAGCAAATAACTTTAACATATTCATATATGTTCTTACGGCGAATCCCCACGGAGTTGCAGTGGCATCTTCCAAACCATATTTTTTAATTTGGTCATTGATAAACCTTTGCGTAAACCGATTTAAAAAAGGATTAAAATTACCTGCAATCAATGATTTTTGATCAATTTTTGTTTCACCTGGAAAATCTATGTGTGGATTATTGTTAGAGACTATTGTTTGTGTTGATTCTATCTTTATGCCTTCGTTATAATATCTTTCTAATACTAATTTGGCGTTTTTCAATTCTACGATTCTATTCTGAATAAAGTCGTACGAAGAGTCTTTTACTTCCACTTCGACGCCATAAACATAATAACCATCAGTAATTGATGGCATAATTTTATCCACACCAGTAAAATGTCTAACACCAGATAAATCTTGAACTTTATCAACACCCGAAGTGAATAATTGCGGAATTTCTCTCAGAGAAAATGAATTATCATTTTTTGTTACAAAAGTTTTAAACGATTTTTCTCCAGATAAACCAACCGTTTCATCAATTTGATTTTCGTCAAATAATTGCGTAACATCTGCCGACGACCCAGCTTCTGGACTTCCTTTTACTCTTCGACGAAGCATTTTCATTGAAACAATATACGAATCTTCCATTGCTGCTTTAGCTGTAACATCATTAGAGAATAATTTTCCATAAGCGGCATTTGTTTCCAATGTTTTTCTATAATTTATAGAAAAGAAAAATCTGCTATTTCCAACATCGTCTCTTGCTAAATGCAAATCCGAAAAGAGAGAATCCACCATTTTTATGTTGAGTAAGTCTTTTCTTGGACTGTCCAACTTCGCACGCGCAAGTTCATTTTCAATAATAGAAAAATCTAAATTTAGTTTTTCTAATTCATCAAAGTTTCGAAAATCTTGTATCTTTGAATTTCCAACCATTATACGATGAAGAATTAACCTTGACCCATCTTTTGTTATACCAAACGATTTGCCATTAGCCATTTCATCAATTGCACCAACCCAAATAGCACCACTATCATCAACATAAACAAAACTTTCACCAACAAGAGAAGCATTTTCAAAAACAACATCTGACACAACTTTGCCAATCGGTTCACGAAATATCCTAGAATCTAATTTAAATCCATAATCTAATGCTAATTGTTTTAAATCCAAATAAGAAAATGCAAAATAAGTTAAATGTTCTGGTGAACGGCTATTCAATTCGAATTTTGTTCTAAAAACAAACGTTACTATCGTATTGCCATTTTCATCGACGTCGGTATAGTGTTGCGTAAGATTGGTTTTATCTCCAACAATATCATCCTTTACGTTCAGGACTTTCGATTCAATATCGGAAGACAATTTATTATTTAAATCATCTAAATTTATTGCTTTAAAACTAAAAGCCATATCGTTGATAGTTTTATCCCTAATGGATTTTTTCATTTTAAATGCGTCAATTTTTGATACAACAAATAAAACATTTTTATCGCGAGTTGCCATTTCAGTAAGAGTTGATTTAGTGCTTTGAATAACCTTTAATCGAATATACTTCTTAAAATCCTCATTCTTGAACCAAGTTCCAACAAGTCCATTATCAAATTTTTCTTTTAATACAAGTTCAACTGTGACCAATAATTTATCTGATGTGTCGTTTTTATTAGTTAAATCTGACACTAATCGCTGAAAATTTCTAAACCCAGTTGATGGATTTGCTACTTGTATTGGTTTCTTGCCAATATCAATATGAGGATTATCCTCTTTTGACTTTTCCGTTTCGCCAGAACTTTCAAGAATTATTTTCGAAATATACACGTCTGGAATCAACGTTCCCAACAATTGATCTTGATTTAGTAAAACCATCTATTTACAACCCTCCCTCAGCACGGCTTCACCTCTTCTTCGCGTACATCACTCACGTAAAGGTTTCTGATGATTGGCTCAATTTCTTCATCTTCAACCTCGTCGTCGACAAGAACTTCTAAAAAATATTCAACTGAAGAAGTATCAATATTCTCTGTTGCAGTTGTCAAATCTTCATCAAGTAAAATATCGTTTTTAACGAGTTCTTTTTTCTTCGTTGCAAAATACATAGGTATCAAATTTTCTTTTGTAATCCCCGAAACAATCTCTTCTTGAACCTCAAACACTTCTATTTCAAAATTGTCATTCCCAAAAACTGTATTTAATTCGTTTACTTCAATAACCAAATCATCTTCATTCACGTCTATATACGAGCCATCTTTAAAATGATTAACCAAAAGACCTAAATCAGTTTGAGTAAAAAATTGTTCTTCTGCTGAAAGTTTTTTAGTCTCGGTGGTATAATCTATCGAATCCATTGTCAATTGTGGAATTTTCAATGTTGTAAAATCGCTTTCTTGATAAGCCACCGCACCCATAATATTACCCTTAAATACCCGAATAGACCACGCTGGCGGACTAAAACTTTCCAAAGAAATTGTGCCAAGTGGCGATGTCAGTGAATAATGTCGTTCGGGTGTTGGTTGAATTTTTTTAGAACCAAATTCATTAAACCTACCATCAGAGTCAGCTCCTCCAGCTCTAATAAATTGATTTATTTTATTTATTTCTGTTTCAGCGCCTTTAAACGAAGATTGTATTTCAAGTTGAGGAGATTCTTTTATTCTGCCGTGAACATCGTTTTGAACCTCTTCAACAATTCCCGAATAAGCGCTATCGTACATTACACCATTATCAAAAAAAGCATAATAATCTGGTTGTAATTTGCCAATACTTAGCAAATACTTACCGTAAGATGTAAGCTGAAAATTGAGAACACTCTCTTTAAAATTTAGAAATAAAGTCATTTTATTTACTCTTTATATTTCCAAAAACATACTCTTCGTCTTTCCAAAATTTATAGTCACATTATATGCACTTTTAACATAAAAATTATTTTTTCCAACTTCTATTTTCAATTATATATTGAACGGCCGACGGCGAAACGCCATATTCTTTTGCTAATTTTGCATAAGAAAATTTTCCAGTTTTATACTTTTTTCTTATTTCGTTAACTTTTTCCCACGTAAGTTTTGCGCTTGATGATTTCTCACCTTTTTGTGACTCAGACATTTTTTGTCTAGACTCTTCGGAGTGGTGTTTGCCAAAATTATAATGTTTCTCACCTTTTTTCGCCTCAGATAATTTCTGTCTATGTTCTTCTGATGGACGTTTACCTTTTTTCGCCTCAGACATTTTCTGTTTAGTTTCTTCAGAAAGGTGTTTACCATAAAAAGGATGTTTCTCACCTTTTTTCGCCTCAGACAATTTTTGTCTATGTTCTTCAGAAAGGTGTTTACCAAAATTAGGATGTTTTTCACCTTTTTTAGACTCAGACATTTTCCTTTTTGTTTCTTCGGAAAATGTTTTACCAAAATTAGGATGTTTTTCGCCTTTACTCGCCTCAGACATTTTTTGTCTGGTTTCTTCAGAAAGATGCTTGCCAAACCAAACACTTTTTTCGCCTTTTTTCGCCTCAGACATTTTCCGTTTTGCTTCATCTGATAGTCTAAGTCCTAAATTACTTCCTGCAATCCTACAAATATTATACGATGGCTTTAAAATATCAATATAACATTGCTCTCTTTCGATAAGATTTTCTTTGTCATGGACTTCTTCTATTATTTCGAACAAGAAACTATCTTCTCCGTTTAAATTCCAAGAGCTTTGAAGATGTTTATTAACGTGCTTGTTGTTTTTTAATAAATTAAAATGTTCACGTTTTCTTTTGTCAAAATCAACCGCACTGCCAACATAAATCTTTCCATTAACAAGATTTCTTATTTTATATATTCCAGATTTCATATCTATAACTATTTTTTAGTTCCAAAAACAGTTGCTCTTATTATTGGCTTTGCCGTAACGGCATTTTTATTTGATTTTCCAGCAACAGCAGAACCAATTTGTGCAAGTTCTAGTGATTGTGCACGCTCTTGCTGATTTACACCTGTAAGTGTGGGCGCAAAAGAAGTTAATTGAACAGGCGCGACAGTTCTATTAGAAGTAAACAAAACTTGTTCTGGAAGTTTGCCCTCAAGATGCAATGGAATAGTTTCAACCTGGAGCAAAGGCGCAATCGAAATTTCTGCTTCAAGTTGCGCTAGTTCAACCAACGAAAAGAAATCGTATGGATAATTACTTGAATAATCTGGCGCCTTCGTCCCGACCTTGAAATCAAATTTAAATCTATCGTCGTCTCTAGAATCGGCCGTCTTTTCAAAATAATTTACTTTTGCCTGTTTCTTTATTTTGAACACCATCCATCTAACTTTTGGTGGTAACTTCTTTCCTTCGAAAAATTCCCATCGATTTACTCCGTGAGATATTGTTACTTCATCTTTTTCTGCCGTCATTGCAATTTTTGGCATAACTCCTTGCCAAATATCAGCAAGATCTCGCTTATCTAAGATATGTTTAAATTCAAAAATATACATAATAAACGGAGGGATATCATCATATTTTATAAAATTCATTTCAGGCGGAATAACATATTTTGTCATTTGTTGTGACAAAGTTGAAATTGATGTATCAATAATTTCAACATCTCCTGCTTCTGCCCCACGTGGAATTGCTGGTTCACCTCTTTCTTTTCTAGATTTTTGTCTATTAAAATTATCTTTATCGATTGCAAAAAAGTTCCTACCCATAACACGGACCGTAGAAGCAAACCCATTAGCACTTGATGGAGTGTCAACAAATGGAATTGCAACAACAGCTTCAGAAATTTCTTTTGAATCAGCAATTTCGCCAAGTTTTTGAGGTGACGTTTTGAAACCAAGAGCTTGTATTAAACTCCCAGTCAATTGTTTTTGTTCTTCGGACAAATTAGGGAAACTTTCCTCAAGAGATAAAAATATTCCAGTCGAACCAGTACAAAAATCTCCATAACCAGACCACATGCCGTTTCCTAAACGATATGTTCTTCTAGTACCACCTCCAGGACCATTTATCTCATACGCAAAATAATTGTTTGTTCCACTATTGGCACCTTTAAAATTTAATATTGGACACTCGAATTTGGAACCAATAGTCCAAGTATCAAAACTTGTGTTGTCTGAATCGATTGCCTTTTGAGCTAAAAATTTGTCACCTTTTAATAAACTGCCTCCAATATCATATTCTATTTTTTTAACTCGAGTTATGTCAAATAAATTAATCGAAGAAGATAAATTCATTCTACCTTGCCAAGCCGCTCTAGTTTCAACAGAGGAAGTTGTATTATCGAATTCCATAAATCTATTAAACAATTCTCTGTTGTCGTAAGAAACATTACTTCTAATCTTTGAAACAATTTTAGAAATTGTTCCCAATTGATTTTCTGTTCCATCCGAGTCATATCTAATTCTTGCCGTAGACTTACCATAAAAATACGGTGGAGTATTCGGCGCAAAACTAGGATCAGCATTGTGAATAAACTGATTAAAACGATCAACTATTGCAAGAGGAGGAGCTGCTCCAATAACAAAATCTGTCATCTTGTATTCTGGTCCAAAATAAACTCCATTATACGACGCACTATATGACACCAATGACCACGATCGATTCCTTTTATTATCTTCATTAAAATAAGATTCCATCATTGATATATCTTTTGTTTTATATAACGAAACGTCCATAAAATATGAAGAACCAGAACGAAACGATCCAAGTATTTTACTTTCGGGTAAAGAAGAAAATGTCTTTAATGTACTGTTTTTTAAAAAAAAGTCGATAGTTTCGGCCAAAAAGTTATGCATCGACATCTCGTATAGTGGAGATTTATTTCCATTCCAATCAAAATATGGAAATCTTGAAGAGTGATAAGATACTGAATTAGCCGATGACGAAGCACCTGGGTGCAGAAAATATATTGCCGATTCTCCATTTGAAGAAGATAATGGAATTCCTCCACCTCCATTTCCATTTTTCAGATCAACCAAAGTTTCGAACGAGAGTCTGTAATTTGGAGGAACTACAAGATTTCCATATGACGTATTAGACATGTCAGACAACGAGTCCTCATATGCCGAACCAGTAATCACTGGCCAATCAACAGCAATTCCAGATTTTATAGTGTTATATAAAATTCCAGGTGCAAAAAATGGTTGCAACATCGATTGCACCGCTAGTGCTCCAGATGGTAACGCAACCAAAGAACCACTTTGTTTTCCATCTTTCCAAGCTATTCCACCTATATATGGTGCCACAGATTGAGAAAACAAGTTTGCCAATTGCAACGTTCTTGTTATTGGATAAAATCCATTATATGGAAGTAGTTTTTTTATCCCCTTGCAAGTTAATGAAATATTTCTAACTGCCAAATCAATATTTTGATGATCTTCTATAACTCCATCAAAATACTTCATAAAATCAGAATGTGAATATATTTTGAAAAAATTTTCATCAAATCCAGAATGTTCTGAATCGGAACTTTGTGTTATGAATGCTCCTTGATTGCTCAAATATTTGTCATTTTCTTTTCGAAAATTTCCACCCTGTTGTTCAACATAATATTCGATATTTTTAGTGATATTAAACTCTGGCAAAATAGAATAATCTTGCGAATGTTGTTTAATATCACTAAAATATTCATTATAATTGTCATACCATGGGTTCTTACCAGAAAGAGAAGGAGTTTTATATCTTAAACCAAGTTCATGAGCAAGCACACTATCAAAAGATCCAAGATCAACTGGTCCGTCGTATCCACAAAATGGATAATAATACATTGCAGATGCTGTTGGATATGAATACCAATAACGAAGAGGTTCGTAATTAGCAGACGACGAATTTCCAAAACCAAAAAAACCACTTAGTGGAGCGAACGGATTATCTCCAAAACGAGAATCGTGAAATTGATTTAGTTCTCCGAAATCATTATTCAAATAATAATATGGAATAAAAGTAGAAGAATCAAAAGACGAATAACTTGTCGAATGATAAAGTTCAGCTCCAAAAGGCCACACACTATTAGAGCGACCATCTTTAAATCCCTGCGAATTGTTTATAGTTGTAGCATACGTTCCAGAATTTTCTGATGCTGGTAATAAATGTCTAATCCTATCTTTCGCATTATTTCTCCAAAATGTTCTTCTTTCTAGCGGACCCCTATCGACTCCGTTTGAAGAATAGTCAGCAACAGAAAATCCGTCCCATGAGCCTTGAAAATCTTCTGTTGTCCCAGACAAATATTCAACAGGCGCACTTTCGGCATAATTTATTCTGCCGCGTATCACGCTCTTCCCAGTGTTAACTTCTTTTGGATAAACAACTTCTCGATAGTTAATTGCCATCAAGCCATTGATAGGATTTTCCAAATCTGTTTGATCAGAATCAAGATACATTTCTTTCAATCTGTCATACAATTGGTCATCACATTTCGTTAAACCAAGTTGATTATTGATTTGTGGGTTCGTATACATTGAAATATTATTTGCAAATGTATGTCTCAGTTGAACTGGGTTTGGGCTACCTTTTACATTCAGTGTATGAATTATTGGTTTATATCTTGTAACAATTGCTGGTTCATTGTAGTTTGTAAATGTATCTGATCTTCTGTCACGATAAACAACTCTATTGCCAGAAGGAGTTAGAAAATCTCTACTTTTCACTGGGTCCATTACTGAAATGGTATTTTCTTTTTTGTGTGCGCGAACAATTGGATGCTCACCAACTCTAACTTGTTTCCAAGTTGGATATTGATATGAACCATCTCTGTGCACCAATAAACTATTCAAAACTTGGTGCGAATCAATTGTTCCTAATTCGGTATTTCTATATTCTCCGTCAGACGCACTTAGTGTATTAGTGGTAGTTGATAGTGGGTCATAAATAAGATTATTTAATCCAACAAAATCTACATTAATTCCATTCGCTGTAACTGAACTTGCAGAAACAAATTCTATTCCAGTTGGCTTTATAGACGTCATTCCCGATGGAATATAAAAATCATTTGTATATCCCAAAGGAGAAGTTTCAATATTTGCAGAAGAAGTTATCCATTGATATTGTAATTCACTTTGCGGAATTGCTCGTTGCAAAAATGCATTATCAAAATTAGATGCTGTTGCGAAATTGTTTTCACTAATCTCTTCTATTCTCCGCAACGTATTTCTGTTTACTTTGTGATAATTTGCAAAAGAAGAAGCAGTTGAGTGAACTCCAAATTGTCCAGCGTGAGTTGATTCATCTAAATTTAATCTGTTTCTTACAAAAGAATTTCTGAAATTCAAATTATTATACACCGAATATTCTTCTGCCGTCCTGTCCAAATAGCCTCTAGACATTGTCTTTTCTTCGCCTGGCGAAGAAAATCTTTCGACAAAAACATGTTCCGATATGTAAGCGCTTCTGTCTGGCAATTCAAATTGCACTCCACCAGACAATGGTGATTGAAGCGGAAGCGATTGTGTTCCTTGTGTTTTTGTCAAATATCGATTGTTAGAAGAACGTCCAGACGTCTGGATAATTTGATAATCTTTATCATAATTTCCAAGCGGAATATGCACATCACGAACTGAAGCGGATGTATAAAACAAAGAACGACTATTCTTTATATTTTGTACTTTTATCGGGTCTTCTATCAGCCCAGACAAAGATTCCTGTTGTGCGACATTAAATCTAACAGAAGTTGTAAAACTTCTATTCAATGTGTTCAAATGAACATCTAAAATTCTTGTTCTGTCCAAATCAACGCTGGGGTTTCCGCTAGAATTCGCTGGAATGGTTCGTTCAGCTCTGTTTTTCCACCAGAAAGAATGTTCTGATTGTAATCCAGACACAGGAGCAGAACCAGATTGCCAATCATAAAGAAGCTCGTTTATACCTTTCATGCCGCCCTCAGGCGGGACGTGCTTCATTTCAAGTGTTGGAAACTTTGTCCAATGCTTATTTCTTTCGAGAACATGACTTTCTACCACTGTCCTTATTTCATCTGAAAAATTAGCAGAAGCTGGTATAAGTTGTTGCAACATTAGAGAAATGCTGCTATCAAACCATTTGTAGTAGTCGACAAATTTTTCAAAATCAATTGTAGAATTGCCAATTCTTTCGAAATAAAGATTTCGTAATTTTTCCAGTGATTTATATTCTTGCCGATATCGATTAACTGGCTCTCCAATTAAATTATTGAAATCTTTTATAGTTGCAAAAATTTTGAGTATTTCATCAGTTACAATCGCATAAGGACTTTTTTCAATAGAATATACATACTTTATCGGCCTAGTATCGCGCGTAAAGGTTGTATCGTCGGAATCTCTGATTTCCACCATATTTGCACTATTCAAAACTTCTGGTGGAAGTTGTTTTGCTGAAGGAATATATTCGACGTTTATAGCGTCAATGTCATACGGTAAAAAGAAATCTCCGACTCCTGGATATTGATGATAGCGAAGTGGTCCGAGCCATTCGTATCTGTTTGTTAACGTTAATGAACCAGAAGAAATGTCCTCTACGATAAATTTTGCATCTGATGTTGTTGGCAAACCGTCGCTGCTATTGCCAGAACCCGTAACGCTCTCAAAGTTCCAGTGAAGCAATAAAGTTTCCATTTCTGGAACTTCTATGATTTTCCTTGGCGTCAAAAGAGTATCTTCGCAAGATGAAAAAGAAGCAGATAGAAGATTATATGAAGTATCTTGCGCAGTTACAAATAATGTAACTTCATAAGTAAGAGAACCAGATGGATCAATTACTATCGAATATCCCGTTTCGAATGGAGAGATGGATGAACTTGGACCATTAAATGGAGCGATAAATGAACCAGAAACAAAAGCACTTTGTGCCGAACCAGTTCCTTGTGAAATCGAAATATTGATAGAGCCGCTATCAACTTGCGAACCAGCATCTAAAATCTTAAATGTAATATTGTCGTTTGTACTTCCAAGCAAAGAATTGGGGACGTACACGTCGTCAAGATACGGGGGCGTGCCATAGCCAGAAAAGTCATACGAAAGAGGCGATAAATTGTTTCCTTGATAATCCGTCGTACCAGAAACAATGTCTAGTGTATAATTCGAACTTCCATTTGTCATTTCTGTATTGAACGACAGGTCAATATAAGTTGGGTATGTAATCGCCTCTGCCGAGGTTGCAATTACTGATAGAGGAATAGAACCTCCATCAGGCGTCACAGAATAGCTTCCAGTTGCGTTAAAAAGAGCGGACGCGCTCATTTGTCGCGTAAAGAAAACGCGAACAGCGCCCTCATTGAGAGGCATTATACTAGAGACGCTTGCAGAAGGACCTAGGCCAATAAAGGAATTCGAAAGATGCATCGGTATATCAACTATTAATTACAAAACAAATGACAAATTAAATTATTAGTTATTGTTTCCAAGTTTTGTTCTGAACAATGTTTATGATTGCTCTTTTCGTAACACCATATTCTTTTGCAAGTTTCCCGTAAGAATAAATCTTTGGAATATATTTTTCTCTTATCTCGTAAACCTGTTTTAACATCAGTTTCGAAGAAATATTATTTTCGCCTTTTTTTGCTTCTGACATTTTCTGTTTAGTTTCTTCCGATGGATATTTTCCTTTTTTCGATTCTGACAATTTTTGTCTATGTTCTTCGGAAAATGTTTTACCATAAAAAGGATGTTTTTCACCCGTTAAAGCTTCAGATATTTTCTGTTTAGTTTCTTCAGAACGATGTTTGCCAAAATTATGATTTTTTTCGCCTTTTTGTGCCTCAGACAATTTTTGTCTGGCTTCTTCAGAACGATGTTTGCCAAAATTATGATTTTTTTCGCCTTTCAACGAAGCAGATATTTTTTGTTTGGCTTCTTCCGAATGTTTGAACCCTAAAGTATTTCCAGCTATTTTACAAATATTATATTCAGGTTTTAAAACGTCTAAATAATGTTGCTCTCTTTCGATAAGTTTTTCCTTCTTGGAAACCTCTTCAACGACTTCAAAAACAAAATTTTGTTCGCCATGTCTATTCCAGGCTCTTTGCAATAAAATAGAATGATGTTCATTGTTTATTAAACAACATTTATGAACTCGCCATCGATTAAAAACATTAATAGAACTCCCAACATAAATTTTTCCATTGACCTTGTTGGTTATTTTATATATTCCATGCATATTAGTATCCCACGCCAAAACTACGTGAAATTTCCGAAAGATATGCATTCCTGTAGGGATGCGTCGTGCCAAAATTGGAAGCGTCTTTTGCATGCACAACCAATTCCTCATCAGACAAGTATTTTGCCCAAACTTTCAAATCGCTCACTTTTGCATCAGAATATTCTCTCACAGAACCAGTGAAATTCTGTCTGTGAGCTCCAACAAAGAACCTCTTCGGAGCGGTCATAAACGCTTCTCCAGCCGCTTTTGTAATAGTTCCTGACATGCTAAAACTATTATTTATAATATCTACTACGCTATTATATCCAGAAAATTCTACAGTAAATGCATTATTGGCACTCCCACTTGCGCCATCAGCCCATGGATACGAAAGAGGTTTAACTCTAACTGCAAATAGCCAGCGATTATTATCATAAACATCACGAAAAATACTACTCGTAAGCTCTGGCAACATTGCCCCAGCAGTTCCACTAAGCATGAAATAACATTCTTTTGATTCCAAGTACGGACGTACAGCATACACCTGAAAATTGCCATGGTCTGGAATGTCCCATTCTTTATTGCTTCCCTCAAAGCACTCTGCTGTATGAGCTCCATAAATTGATGTAATTGTAAATGGAGTCTCAAAATACAAATTCGAATCCACTTCAAACTTCTTTGGAAAGATAGCTTCACATTCATATGTTGCGCCATGGTAAATTACATTTGATGGAGCGGCAATATACGACCTGGAAGACGGCGCACTAGAAGTTGATTGATACACAGTGCAATCAAATCTGTCGACGTCATTGAAATCAACAAACTTTTTCTTTACAGCCACATATTGCACATTGTCCTTTAGTTCATAAGTCAAATTGTCTGCATAAAGATTGATTTTTAATAACTCATTATCCATGCCGAAGC
>Ga0209518_1002664_pt1 | contig 16282 bp, 14 predicted proteins | sample RifGroB1_FD_183993 | JGI IMG/M metagenome (GOLD analysis project Ga0209518, IMG submission 183993) | Groundwater microbial communities from Rifle, Colorado, USA - Groundwater B1 (SPAdes) (version 2) | ecosystem: Environmental > Aquatic > Deep subsurface > Groundwater | place: Rifle, Colorado...
CAGCACTTTGCCTTGCTTAAGAAATCAATTCTTTGGCGCAATAATACCGCAGAAGCTCGTTTTTAGCAAGTTTCTGCAATCGTTGTATTGTTCGGCGCGAGGGAGCTGTCAAAATTTGCGAGTAACGGAGCTGTGTTGTCAAGAAGAGTACGAGCCAAATTTTCGATTGCGACCGAACGCTTAATAGGTAGGGTTATTTGCCAATGCTCAAATATATAGTTTGATCTCCTAAAAATTTATCACTCGCCGCAGATCGGCGCTAAAAGGGATGCGTGAAACACTAAAATGAGGCTAAAATTCGCCTTTTTTTCGGAAAATAACGATTCATTTTAGCTCAAAATAGATCATGGGCCTAGCCACCATTTTTTACCGTCTGTGATTATTTCAATTTTACCGTCTTGATCAGTTCTTAAGTATTTAATGTTTCGGTTTTTCAAAAGATCAAGAATTTTAGCTGTAGGATGGTCATATCGATTCTTGTTTCCAACAGAAATTACGGCTAATTCAGGCTGTACTACTCTTAAGAATTGATCGTTCATGCCCGTGGCCGAGCCATGGTGCGGAATTTTAAGCAAAGTTATTTTTCCAGCCTCACTTTCAATTTGATTTTCAATCTTTTCACCGGCGTCTGCTGTGAAAAGCCCTTTAAAGTTTCCGAAAGTCAAAAGACCGATAACTGATATATCATTAAGTCTAGGTTTTGATCTATTTTGAACTATTTCTCTAATTGCCTCTTTTGTGGGCCATAATGTAATTAGCTTCATTCCTGAATTATCCTTCAAAGTGTCTCCGGCGTATAAAAACTTAGCACTTAAGTTTTTGTCTGCCAAAATAGAGTCCAAAAGCTTAAATGTTTGGGTGGTTCCCTTCACTTCTTCTGTATAAAAAGCTAACACTTTATATCTTTTTAATACATGAATTAAGCCGGTCGAATGATCTGCATCAGGATGGGTCATAATTATAGCTTCGATTGTTTTGTCCCAGAAAGGCATATGATCGGAAAGGCATGACAAGACTTTTTGATCCGGCCCGCCATCAATAAGAACGTCTGTTTTAGCTGGAGTTGTAATAAAGATTGCGTCTCCCTGCCCTACATCGCAAACTACAATATGAAGCTTGCCATCGTAGAACTTGGAGTATTCGAATAAAAATAGAACTCCCGTGATTAAAAGCGCTGTGAAAATAGCAATTAGCAGTTTTTTCATTTTCTGAAGCGAATTATTACTGCTGTCAAAATAAGATAATAAACAAGAGTAATTGTAGGCGGAAGGTTTTGTAACGAAATTAGTCCCCCAGCCGATCCAAAAAGGTTAACCATGAATTCAAAATAGGCTAAGAGGGGTTTAGCGAGAAGAAGCACAATTGTACCGGTCTGCGAAGCAATAATTCCTAGAAGAGCGGCTACTGCGCCAATTATCATAAGAGGCGGCACAGTCCAAAGAACAAGTGCGTTTACCAAAATTGACCAGAGAGAATAGGCGCCAAAAGTTGTAAGAAGTATGGGGAGCGTGAAAATTTGAGCTGTAACGGTTGTAACTAAATCCTCGCCTATGATTGATTTTTCTATCACGTGCTTGATTTTCTTCTTTTTATAAAAGAGCGGGCGAAAAGTTATAAGACCCGCGGTTGCCATGAAACTAAGCTGAAATCCAATGTCAGTTATTAAATTAGGCTTAATCATAAGCATAGCCCAGCCTGCAAAAATAAGACTTAAGAATGAGAGTGTTTGCCGACCCATTATTTGAGCCGAGAAAACAAGAATTCCCATAATCGAGGCTCTGACAATTGAGGGCTCAAAACCGGCTAAAAATGCATAAAAAAGTATCCCTCCAATACTTAAAACTAAGGCTATCTGGCGCTTAAAAAAGTAGGCGAAAAGACTGGAGAGGAAGCCTCCCACCATAGTTATATTCATGCCTGAAGCTGCAATAACATGAAGCAAACCTGTGTTCTTGATATTTTCGGCGAAATGCTGCGGAAATTCCTCTTTTATGCCAAAGACGATTCCAAGCATAAGTGAACTGTCGGTCTGGGGCAGGCTGGTTTCAAAAAAGCCTACAATCTTTTGACGCAAGCTAAGTAGTAAATTTGACTCAATTCCCTTTTCGATGAGTTCAAATTTGGGATATCTTAGAAATGCAACTTTTGAACCCTGGCTTCCTTTAAAATAAGTAATTTTGCCTGAAATTTTCACGCTATCTCCGTAATTTAGCTCCGGATAGCTCCCTAAAATGGCATAACTTCGCTTCCCATTTGGAAGATCAATAGTTAAACTCTGACCTTTACTTGTAATTTTTGAGGCTCCGTTAATCTTTGTTTCAAAAGTTAAAATTTGCCCGTCAATGTATGCGGTTTGGGCCGTGAAAAAAGTCATAAAGCGAAGAGCGAGGCTAAGTCCCAAGATAAAAAATATAAGTGAGAGAGTTTTAGACATCAAATAGAGATTTTGTCTTTGATTTTGTCAAAAACTGACTGTGTTACCGCCTTTTTGGAAACTAAATCTGAAATTTGGGAGTATGGCCTATTGTCAATTATTTTTTGGGCAGTTACGGGTCCTATTCCAGGCAGAGTATCAAGCTCCGATGAACTTGCTAAATTGACGTTAATTAGGCCAGTCTGACTCGCTCCAGCCACTGTAGACGTACTTGTGGACGAGGCTTGCTCCCCAACTCGGGGAATGTAGATTTTCATACCGTCCGAGACACGCGAGGCTTGGTTGAGGTTCTTCTCAATCCACTCTTCATCCGCTTCCGGAGAAATCCCTCCGGCGAGCTTAATTGCATCTTTATATCGCGCGTCCGTTGTTAGAGTATACGTTCCGGGCTTATTAACCGCCCCTGCCACGTCAACTAGGATTTTGGAGGCAGACGACTCACTATTTTTAGAGTTTTCCTCAAGAGTGAGAGAGCTTTTACTTGGCTTCAGAACGAGTTGATAAATACCGAAAATTAGAAGAATTACTGCTCCTGCAACCAGAATTAAGGCTAGGAAATTCTCTTTTATTAATTTATCTAGACTAGTCTCATCCATGGACAAAGTTTATGACTTTCCCAGGCACGTAAATTACTTTTTTCACGGACTTTTCCTCAAGATGTTTTATGATTTTGGGATCTTCTTTTGCTTTTGCCTCAATTAAGTCCTGACTGCTAGCCTCTGACTGCGAGATATTAATCAAACTTCGAACTTTTCCATTTATCTGAACTGCGATAGTAACCTCCTCCGACCTTGTTTTAGCCTCATCAAATGATGGCCAGGAGGCTAAATGAATTGAGGGCTTCTTCCCCATTTTCTGCCATAGCTCCTCAGTCATGAATGGAGCAAACGGCGCAAGAAGAAGCAGTAAGGTCTCTAAATATTTATTTTCAAACTGACCGTGTTTAGTTAGCTCATTTGTATAGATCATTATCTTCGACAGAGCGGTATTGTAGTGCAGATTTTCTATATCCTTTATCACGCCTTTTATGGTTTTATTCATCTCATGATCTAAATTTTTCTCTGCTTCAGAACCCTTAGCGCTTGAGACATCTAACTGCTTATTTGCCAAAACCCACACCCTTTTTAAAAAGCGATTCATGCCTTCTATGCCGCTGTCGCGGAAATCTCCTCCCTGTTCAAAAGGCCCTGAGAACATCAAATAGCATCGCAATGTGTCAGCCCCGAATTTCACAATGTAGTCATCGGGATTTACAATATTTCCCTTGGATTTGCTCATTTTTGCTCCATCTTTAATCAAAAGCCCGTGGGCTCTGAATTTCGGGAATGGTTCGTCAAAAGAAACTAGTTTTAAATCGAAGAGAACTTTGGTAATGAACCTGGAATAGAGCAAATGTAGCACAGAGTGCTCTGCTCCTCCGGTATACATATTTACAGGAAGCCACTTCTGGATAAGTAAAGGATCAAAAGCAATATTATCAAGATGGGCTGAAGGATACCGTAAAAAGTACCACGAACTATCAAGAAATGTATCACAAACATCAGTCTCGCGCCTCGCTTCTTCTCCGCACTTGGGACATTTTGTTTTCACAAAGTTTTCATCTTGAGCTAATGGCGCGACTCCGGTTCCCAAAGGTTTAAAATTCTTAATATGAGGCAACACCACAGGCAACTCCTTTTCCGGAACCGCCTGCCAGCCATCTTTCTGACAATAAATCATAGGAATTGGTGCTCCCCAATACCTTTGGCGCGAAATTAACCAATCCCTTAAATGAAAATGAACTTTTCTTTCCCCAATTTTATGTTTTTCAAACCATCCAAGCAACTTTTCGAGTTCATCAGGTACTATTATCCCGTCTAATTCTTTGGAGTTTGTAATAATTCCCGACCCATCATAGGCTTCAATCTCTACTTGAAGGGTTTTCCAGCTATAAATGTGGTCTTCGGGTGTTAAAAAGGGTTCGATTTCTTTTTTTTCAAGCCAAATTGCTTCGTGGATTTCCTTCTCTTTATTAGATATTTCTTTTTTTTCTCCGTCTGCAAGCTCAAAATAAAAATTATGGAAGTGTGCAAATCTATTTTCAGCTTTTGGAACATGATAAAAACGGCTGTGGCTTCGAAGTAAAGTTTTCTTCAAAACAGGATGTAAATAACCGGTTTCCTCTTTAATTTCCGAAATAGCAGCCTCTTCCGGAGTCTGTCCTTTTTCCACTCCTCCTGTAATCCATGTTCCCCAGGCTACTTTTTTCCATTTTAAAACCAAATATTTATCTTCGGACCAATGCTTTACTATAGCTTTAATAGCTTCACGCTCTACAAATGGCTGGTCTTTTTTAATTCCTCCTACCCCATCATATTGACTAAAGAGGGCTTCTATAACTGGCTTAATCGGTAGATCATATTTTTTGGCAAAAATGTAATCTCTTTCGTCGTGAGCAGGGACTCCCATTACTGCTCCCTCGCCGTATTCTTTTAATACGTAATCAGTTATCCAAATCGGTAGCTTAGTTCCTGTCGCGGGGTGGGTTACGTAATATCCGGAAAAGACTCCGCTAACTTCTTTTTGTTCCCTATTTTTTGCTTTTTTCTCATTAGTTTTTAGTTTATTAATAAACTCTAGGACATCATTTGATAAATTTTTCACGGAATTTAGTATGGGATGATGAACTGAAATAGCTATAAAAGTAACTCCGTGAAAAGTATCAGGTCTAGTTGTAAAGACTTTTATAGGACTACCCATATCAGTCTCGAATGTTAGCACTAAGCCTTCCGATCTGCCAATCCAATTTCTTTGCGCATTAACAACTTTCTCGCTCCAGTCGATTTTTGACAAATCATTTAAAAGTCGCTCGGCGTAGTCTGTAATCTTGAAAAACCACTGTTCTAATTGTCTAATCTCTACTTTATTTCCGCATCTTTCGCATTCCCCCGATATTACCTGCTCGTCCGCAAGAACTGTCTTGCAAGATGGGCACCAGTTTACAGGAGCTTTTCTTTTTTCGGCCAATCCTGCTTTAAAAAGCTGTATAAAAAGCCATTGCGTCCATTTATAGTAGTTGGGGTCGTAGGTTTCGACCTTTTGAGCCCAGTCAAAACCATTTCCAATAGAATGAAGCTGGCGGTAAAAGTTAGTTTCTGAAACTTTTGACTGATCCATAGGATTTTTACTGATCTTAAGAGCATAATTCTCCGAGTGAATTCCAAAACCATCTAAACCAATAGGCTCAAATGTATCAAACCCTCTCATTCTATAAAATCTTCCGTATATATCCGCACCTGTGAAAGCGTAGACATTGCCCACGTGGAGCCCTTCGGCTGAAGGATAAGGAAACATCATGAGGTTATAGAACGGCTTTTTAGCAGACTTGAGATCCGGCTGATAGATTTTTTGATCTTCCCAGACCTTCTTCCACTTCTCTTCTATGGCTTGGTGGTCGTACTTTTGCATTTATAGGCTGATTATAAACCAGCAACTAGCGACTAGCAACTAGCTATTAGTGTTAGAAGGGCGCGGAGAGCTATCAAAATTTGCGAGTAACGGAGCTGTGTTGTCAAGGAGAGTGCGAGCCAAATTTTGTCATTGCGACCTCAGCGCTTCATAATTTTTTCCACGAAAAAAGCACCATGGTGTAGTTGAAATTGAAAGATTTCGAAGGATAACCTTCAATTTCTCCTATTCAAACTAGGAACCACGGTGCTTTCTCGCACATCATTTATCCAAGTATCACTCCTATCATAAAAGCCCCCACTAAGGCAATCAGGATTCCAACCCAGTAGAACAAGGCGTGCACTGGGGCTAAGTAAAACATCAAGAGCCCTAGGAGTAGGCAGAGTAAGCCTGCGATTAACAGAATCCAAGGATTCTGTTTTCTGAACAAAAACTTGAGACCTAGCATTTCTCCTCCTCTATTGGACTTCAACCATGTCGTCCGCATCAGCGGGCGGATGGCCAACGCCGACTGACATCGGGTTGTGAAGGGTTGCGCCCAACTGTTCCGCTTCCCAAACTTCGGTCCGAATCGGAACGTGGGCTTCTCCGGCTTCAGTCGCTGCGAGTTTCTCCACGAGCAGTGCAAAAGCTTCTTGGGAGGTGAGTTGTTTCTCTCGCTTGAGGATCTCCTGCTCTATCTCTTCGATAATTTCGCGTACCCTCGCGACTGTAATTGCAACCATACTATTCCTCCTTTCAGGAATAATGGATGTGTGAGCTAGCCTGGTGAGCCTTCAAGAGGCTCGGGTGATTTGGCGTACATGCAGTTGCAGTAGTATGGCCGTGCGCCAGTTCGGTCTATGCCGTGATCACAGCGCATCGGACAGTTCGGATCGTACGCCGAAGTAGGCTCTCCTCTTCCGCTTTCGAGATCTTCCTCGCTCGAATAGAACTGGTCTTCCTCCTCTGTGATGAGGCCTGAACCGTAACTTAGGCCATAACCACCTGCGAGTGTCACCTCTCCTCCTCTTAGCTTCTCATCCACTTGATTCGGTAGCCATCAGGAGCTGCGATGATCTCGATCTGAAGACGGTTCATCTCGTCATAGACGAGAATGAAGTGTCCATTTCTGATCCAGTACCAACCATTGGGCTGTTCTATAATCTCCAACCGATCAGGCTCAACCATTCCGATCCGAAAACCCATCAACTCAAACGATGACCGAGTTTCAACAGTCGGATCTTCAAGAAAAAAGCGAGGAAGATAACGGATCACAGTTCCGCAATCCTGCTCGTCTCCAATGTGGAGTTGACCTAAACGAAGCCCCACAGCTTTCTCCCTCTCCTATCTTTTAATGTGCGAGAACTAATTCACCCTCGTTAAATTGCCAAAGCAAGATTTAACAGGGCAAGGCAAATTTTCAAAAGAAAGAAGCGCTATTGCTTCTTAATTGAATTTTTGTGTGCCAAATATAGCACAAATCCTTTTTCCTTGCATTTTTTCTATCTTTTGCCTACGATTTAATTATGAAGTTTGTTTGGCAATCGATTCTACTTTTGTCCTCATTTGTTTTAGTCTTTTTGTGGGCCGCGAGTCCTTTTTCTAAATATTCGATTCAATTAGTCGGGCTTATGATCTTTTTCTATATTCTGATTTCTGCCCGGAATAGAAGGAAAATTAATTTTGTCAATGAATCTCCTTTTGCAATTTTTGCCTTAAATTCGGTAATTCTTCTCTTAATTTTTCAAACAGGAGGACTAACTTCTCCTCTCTTTTTTCTTCTTTACTTTATACTTTTCGGAATAGCTTTTGTTTTTGAGGCAAATCTTGTTTTCGTTTTCGCTGCCGGTGTTATTGCAACTTTTATAACACAAGTTTTTGTCGGAGATACTATTATTAATTTATTAAAAGTCGGCTCCTTTATAATTCTATCCCCAATGGCATATTTAGTCGGAACACAGACAAAATTCGGAGCAAAATCACAGCAAACGGTTGAGGATTTAAAGGAAAGGACTAAAGAATCTGCAAACACCATATCAAAAGATGTAGAAACAGTACTTAAGGATCAGGAAGAAAATCTTCCTGCAGAAGACGTTGAAAAATTAAATGAGGTTTTAGAAGAAACAGAGGATTTGCGCGAAGAAAAGAAAGAATGAAAAAACTCTCTGCCCTGCTTTTTGTTTGCTTATTCATTTACCTCTTGTTTTTGGCATTCCAAACACCCGAGGCTCTTGCGCAAGTTGTGATGAAGAACGGAAGCTACATCATAAGAATGGGGAACTTAAATACTGCAGCCGGAAAATCAACAGGAACCGGAGGAAACTTAAATATAACAGTCGGAGAATTGGGCCCCGGTCTTTATAGCGGCGCGAATTTTAAAGTCAGAGCCGGCTTCCAGTATATTTCATCAATTATTCCTTTTGCATTCTCCATTTCCACTAACACAATTGATTTTGGCACACTTTCCCCCACAAATCCTTTAACTAGAACTAATATTTTAACTGTCTCAAATCAGTCAGCCGGCGGGTATGTAGTCTCTGCTAGCGAGAATCATCAGCTTTTAGTTCCGGGGTCAGGAGCCCTTATTCCCGACACAACTTGTGACGCAGGAACTTGTACTGAAACGACTTCCTCCGCCTGGACATCGACACTAACCTATGGATTTGGCTATAGATGTGATGCAGTCAGTACAAATTATTGCGCCAGCGGATTTTCAGACAGCACTTATTACAAACAATTCGCCAGAGCCGACACCAGTGAAACAGCTCAAACTGTCATGTCCGGGGCAAGCGGCAGAAGCCAACAGTCTCAAATTACATATAAACTTAACATTTCTGCAACTCAAGTCGCCGGTTTTTATTCAAACGTCATAACTTATATAGCAACACCAACCTACTGATGAAATTTTTAATTTTCAATTTTCAATTTTCAATAATTCTACTAGTTCTTTCCTTTTTAGTTTTTCCGACTGTTGCAAATGCTCAAGAGTTTTCTTTAGGGATTTATCCTCCGATTATCCAAGTCGACGCGCAGCCTCCGGCAGTAGTTAGAGTTCCAATAATTCTTCAAAATCAAAGCGAAAGTCCAGTGAGTCTCCACTTCGTCCTTCGTCCCTTTAAGCCATCGGATAAAGAAAATGGTGAGATTGAATATATTGATAAAACTTCCGATTACGATCGTATCTTTGAAAAACTTCAAATTAGAGACGGCGATATTTCAAAAAAACAATTCAATTTGGCAGCAAAGCAAAAGAAAGATTTAGTTTTAACTTTAACTTTACCTAAGCAATTAAGTGCATCGGACTATTACTTTTCTATAATCTTTATATCAGAGGGAAGCGATACTAAAGACTTAAATCGTTCAACGAGTGTCGGCGGAATCGCCATGAATGTACTTTTGGCAACAGGTGAAAAGAAAATGCCTACCGGTTCTATTCTTGACTTTAAGGCACCCCTTTTTGTAACAAAGGGTCCTGTGCCGTTTAAAGTAAGAGTTCAGAATGAGAATAATCATTATATTACTACTGAAGGAAGAGTTGAGATTAAAAATGTATTTGGACAAAAAATAGGAAGAGTCGACCTTCTGCCGCTAAACGTTTTAGCTAAGGCCCGAAGATTTCTAACAGATAAAGAAGGGTTATCAAGTTTAGGAATTCCCCAAGTTGTTTGGCCGGAGAAATTTCTGCTCGGCGCATACACTGCAGACCTAACTGTTTCTTTATCCGATCAGGGGCCGATTCTTAAAGAGAGCATAACTTTCTTTGCTTTTCCGATAGAGCTTATCCTAGGATTAGTTGTCATTTTAGTCACTATTATCTTCATATATCAACGTTTAAAACTTAAAACTAATTCTTGACAAATTAGTCCTAGAAGATTTAGAACTAATATAGATGGCGAAAAAGTTTGGTGCTGGCCTAATTGTATTTATAGTGCTTTTGTATTTCTTTGCAAGTCCAAAAGCATCTTTTGCAGCTACATTAACAAGCGTTAAGGACACTATTACAACTTCCCGTCCTTCCGCAGCGTCTCCTCTTAACGCAAATCTTGCTACAACTGACACTACAGCCACAATCTATGACAACGGTTCGAGATATTTGGCTTCAGACAGCGCGAGAGTAAGAAGAACAAGTAACGATACAGATATTTTGACTGGCCTCACAGTAGCTTCACAGTCTGCTGCCAGAACTACGGTTTATTTCAGCGCAGCCGCAGGCACAGCAGCCCAGGCCGGAACGGATGTTTTAGTTACCAATATTACAGCGATGCATGCGGTTTCGTTTGTTAACCCAAATGCTATTCCGATAGGCGGAAAAATAAAAATTACGCTTCCTGGCTCAGCAACAAATCCTAATTACGCTTCCCCTTCAGCTACAATGTTCTCTTTTAACGGACTCTCAACTTCAAATATAAAATTAGGCCTATCAGCCGGTACTGCCACCTGCACATTTACGATTACGCTTGCTTCAAACTTAATAACCTGTACTACTGCTACCGCCGTAATTTCTGCCGGAACAACTGTGACAATTCTAATTGGCTGCAGTGGAAATACGGGAGCAACCTGCGATACCCAGGTTCCAACTCTAATTAATCCTACAAAAACAGCATCCGCAGGTACAGCAGACACCTGGACAGTGACTGTTCAAACAACAGATGGATCGGACATAGAAATAGATAGCGCTAAGTCAAAGATCGCAACGATCGAAACAGTTCAGGTCTTAGCAAACGTTGATCCGACGCTGACTTTCACAATTGCTGCAGTAAGTGACGGATCAGCAATAAATACCGGAAACACCACAGGCTGCACAAATACAGAAGTTTCAAACGCAGGTCTTACATCTTCCGCAACTGTCGTAAACTTAGGAACCCTAGCTGATTCAAGAATAAATATTGCAGCTCAATTAATTACTATCTCGACAAACGCAATTAATGGTTATTCGCTGACCGCGACTTCATCAGGACACCTTATTAATCCAGCGACCGGATTTTTCATTCCTGACTCAACAACCCCTACAGTTATGACTGCGGGAACACCATGGTTTGGAATTCACGCTTGCGGACTTGACGTTTCATCTGGAACTTGGGCTACTGGAGCAACAGGAGGGGGCGCAGGAGCAAAATATGGCTGGCCGACTCAGACCTCATCAGTAACACTAGCAAGCGACTCGACAGGGCCTGTTGGCAATTCAATAACAGCTGGAAACGGATTAATAAGTACTGAATACGCGTCAACAGTCTCAGTTGCCATCCCGGCCGGACAGTATTCTAGTGCAGTTACTTATGTAGCTACACCAACTTTTTAAGTTAGGCCTATGAAAATAAGAAACAGAATTAAAATAATTTTTAGTCTGGCAGGAATTGTTTTAGTAGGTTTGTTCGCTAGCAATGTTTTTGCTCAAGAGGTTCGTACTTTTACTATCGTTCCTCCGTCAATTGAAGTTTCGCTTGATCCAGGCGGTTATACAGAAGGGGTCATGAAGGTAATAAATGACAGCGCGGAGACTCTTAATTTCACAACGACCATGAGGGATTATATAGTTCAGGATAGCAATGGCACCCCCCTTCTTCTTCCGGACAATACTCTTTCTAAAAAATACTCTGCTGCTTCTTGGATTGCTGTATCTCCAAGCTATTTCAGTGTGGATCCAGGCAAACAACAAATCGTAAATTACTATATTCAGGTCCCCGCTGACGCGCGGCCTGGCGGACATTACTCGGCCGTAGTTTTTAAGCCGACAAACACTTTTAAAGTGGAGGGTTCCGGAGCGGCAGTTAACACAGATTTAGGCACTCTTTTCTATATCGGAGTGAATGGCGATATTCAAGAAAGCGCTAAGGTACTAAGGATATCAGGCAAAAAATTCAACGAATATGGACCGGTAGAGCTCATTACTTCGATAATTAACCTGGGAGATTTGCATATAAAACCCATGGGCAGCCTAACAGTAACTAATCTTTTTGGTCGAAAGGTCCAAACCCTTAAATTCCCAGAAAGAAATATATTCCCGGGCGCAACACGCGATTTCAAGACAAATCTTGGAGGTAAAATCATGGTCGGACCCTATAAAGCGACTTTTCTCGCCAGCTATGGCAAAAACAATAACCTTCCTTTGATGGCTACGTTCACTTTCTGGGTATTTCCATGGAAGATAGCTATACTCATAGCCTTAATCGTAGTAGCAATCGTTCTTGGCCTAATATACAGGCGCAGGCAGGGCATAAAGAAAGAGAATAAAGAAGAAAGTATAAAGAATAACGAGAACAACGAGAAAATCAACGAATAATATAAGTTTTGCTCTTTTTGATAAAACCTTGAAGAATTTTATCCACTAAATCTGCTTGTTCCATTGCCGATCTAAACTCTTTTTCATCAAGATATCCGACATCCTTAGCTATGAATAGGAAATTTTTAAGCTCAGACAGGGAGCCTTTTGATAGGTAATAAAATTGAACTTTTTCCTTAAAGCTCTGTCTTGCAAATCCCTCGGTTATGTTAGCGGTAATTGACGCCGCTGCTCTTCTCATTTGATCTACAAGGGAATAGGTTTCTGATTTAGGAAAACTCCTTGTAATCTTATAAATCATTAGCACCAATTTGTGCCCTTCTTGCCATACTTTTAGATCTGTAAAGGAATCTATCTTTCCGTTTTTCATTCTTTATTCATTAATCCCTTAATCTATATTCTAATTAATGTGCACCATTTCTTCACCTTCTGTTTCGCCTGCCTGCCGGCGAGGCAGGGATTTCGAACTTCGAGTTTCGGATTTTCTATAACAATAGGGCCAGACCGGACAGAACGGATAACCCTTCTTCTTTCTCCTCTTCCCGCCCCAGATCTTGTAGATAAGTATAAGAATTAGGATAAGGATTGGTATAGTAAGCCAAAGTATTCCCAGCCCAATCGATGAAAACCACCTTATAATCTTTTGTATAAACTCGAGAATCCACTGAATGATCCTTTCCCACCAGTTTAAAGCTTTAAGCTCAATTTTCTTAGAGGGTGCAAGAGACGGTTTTTCTTTATAAATTGCCGTCGAATACAAAAGATAGGTTCCGGCCTTAACATTTGACAATTTAATCTCGTAGTAGCCCGCGGCATCGGCAAATGTAGATAAAACCTCATTATTAATATGAACTGCCACCTTGGCTCCAGGCATTGAATAACCGAAAACTCTTGCGTCTTGTCCTTCAGCAATAACTGTTCTCGAGAGTCCTATGGTCGGAGGCAAAAACAGTTCTCTTTTATCTACATTTCCTGTGGCAGGAGGAAATTTTATACAAGTTGTAGATTCCCCCAGCCTCTTATAATCGACTGCATCGAGGCAGAAAGAAGAAAATCCGCGAGCTATTCTTACTTGAGAGATAGAAAAATTTCCGCCCTTATCGGCTACAGTAGTCCTCATAAAAATCCCATTTGAATTAAGAACAATTGAGGCGAAGGGGGAGATGTAGCCTGAAACGTTTAGGTAAAACTCTCCCACATCAGCCTGAACCTCGGTTTCAAGCGAAGCGCTTGCCCTTGTGGACAAAAGAACAAGGAATAATGAAGAAAGAATAATGAGTATTGCAAACCTGGACATTACCTAAATAGTAAACCAGCAGCTAGCTACTAGCAACTAGCAAATAGAGAAGCCGCGAAGCTTTCGCTTGCTAAGCGCGGGGAGCCCCGCCAAGGCGGGGCGACCTAAGCGCAATTTTTAGCCATTTTTCTCGTGAAGTGAAAATTGCTATAAATCTACCGTAATGTTATATGTTTGATATAGTATTTCAAGGCTAAACCTAAATAGATCAGAAGAGATCATTCGTATTTTTTAGCCTTAATAAATATTTTCACGGTGGAAAACTGTGGTTCCAAAATTATATCTAAATATATCAGACATGCTCAATTTTGCCTATTTTGCTCTTGACAAGCTGTTGTATACTCTTTTATTCTAATTGTATGGAAAAAGAAGAAAATTTACTGATAAACCGTATAATCCGTATAATCTCGAGGCTGGACGAGATTTTCACGGAGTATACGTAGTTTAGGGTATTGAATGATAAACCTGCCTGAAGAATTTAAAAAATATCTGCTAAGCCAGTCAAAGAAGGCTTCTCCCCTGACGGTTAAAAATTACTCCGCTGATGTTAATCAATTTATCAGCTGGTATGAAAATAAATTTAAAGAAGATTTTTCGGCAGAAGATGTTTCTATCCAAACTGTCGAGAACTTTAGACAGGATCTTAATTTATCAGCTTCCTCAGTTGAGCGCCATATTTCCAGTCTTCGTAAATTCTTCATTTTTCTAAAACTTGAGGGCTATATTTCCCACTCTCCCTTTGAGCAGTTGACTGCGTCCGCAGAAACCCAAGCGGAAGCTGATCCTTGGAGGCTGAAAGACTTCAAAAATTATCTCTACGTTTACAATTCATCGCATCTTACTATAAAAAACTATATCATAGATATCAAACAATTCCTCTCTTGGCTCACAGAAGTCACTTCGCTTGATAGTGCCCAGAAGTGGATTGTGGAAGATAGGGATCTTTTCTCAAAGATTACTCCCCACGCCCTTGAGGAATATAAAAAGAGACTAGTTGAAAAATCTGACTTCTCTCCAGCCTCAATTAACCGAAAACTCTCCTCAATTCGAAAATTCGTTGCTTGGGCAAAAGAAGAAGGCCTTCTCCGCCAAGAGGCGGAAATCTCAAATATCAAATCTCAAATTCCAAATATCAAAGGCGTTGAGGCTCAACAATCGAGCAATGAAGCAATTCAGCAATATTCGGGTTTTGCGCCTTTTCGCTTGATTCAGAAGCTAACCAATGTAGGAGTTTTCGTTTTTGACGAGCTTTTTGTCACTCCCCTATCCCGAGCGCTAGGTTTTTCGGAGCATTTGTTCTGGATTGTTCGCGGCAGACCGGTCTTTGATACGGATCATAAACTGAACCTAAAATCTAAAATCTTCGGCCTGCAGGACACTAAATCCAAGATACTAAACACCAGAAAGATTTCGAATATCTCGAAGTCTTTTTATGCTCCGGCTCAAGTCTCTGTGAAATATTTTCCTTTTCATCGCAAAGTTTGGCATCACCTTCGCTATACTAGACCAAACTGGTACATAAGGTATCACCAAAATCCTCTTTCGAGCTATCTACACTTTGCGATACTTCTAGTTTTCATGACAGTTGCCGGACTTACCCTTTACAACAATTTCGCGGCCAAACCTCCGGAAGGGCAAATTTTAGCCGCGCCTCCAACTGCGCCGCTTCGGGTTTTATCTTTTCAGGGACGACTCACAGACAATTCTGATAATCCCATAACCACGGCCACCTGGCTTCGCTTCATTATTTATAACAACTCTACTTCTTCAGGCTCAGCCAGACTCTGGGAAGAAGTAAGATCAGTTACTCCTGACAGCGATGGGATTTTCTCAGTGCTTCTAGGAAGCGACGGCTCGGGGGGAGCAGCCTCAGCCTGTAATGGTCAGAGTCCCCCAGCCTCCCCTGCCACCGGTGCTTGTGGAATTATGTCTTCTCTTTTCCAGGATAATAATGCACTGTGGCTTGGAGCAACTGTTAACCAAACCCCTGAACTTACTCCGCGCCAGCAAATAGCTACAGTTGCCTATGCTTCAAATGCTGAGACTCTTCAGGGCTTGGAACCAATAACAAATAGCGCCGCTACTTCAAACGTGGTTCTGGCCTTAAATAGCTCCGGGAACTTGGCTATTGGCGGCTCAGCTACCCCAATTTTCCAGGCTACCGGGGGCAGTTTCACAATCCAGGGAACAACCACCACAATTTCTTCAACCACCGGAAGCGCTGGCAATGTAATTCTGGCTCCTGACGGCTTGGGTAAGATTGAGCTTCAGAAACCGGTTCAAAATAGCACTTTAAATAACAATATAACTTCTGCTGCAGGATCTGTGGAAATTGACGACATGCTTGCAGTCCTGGCTACCTCCTCCGGCCAATCAGCCGTGACTATAAACCAGGACAGTACGGGTCCTCTCATTTCAGCCTCTACTTCTGGTGTGGCTAAATTCACAGTCGATAACTCGGGCAACGTTACGCTGGCCGGAGATTTAACTATAACCGATAACGATATAACTAACACTACGCTTAATTTTGGTAATGGTGCTGCCGCGACTTTAGGCACGGTTTCAGACGATAACCTTTCTATATCCCCTAACGGCACGGGAGATATAAGACTGGTTAATGATGCTGACACGGATGTTATACTTACGAACTTTATAACAGACGCAAATGCGGTTTTATATACAAATACTTCAGGTGTTATCACGAGAGTCGCAGAGACTGAAACAGAAAGTCTATGTCTTGTCTCAGGTTCGGGCGCATCTGGTGTTCCCTCTTGGGCATCCTGTCCTGGCGGATCAGGCTCAAACTGGTGGGCAAATCTAAATGGTACGCTCTACCCTCTAG
>Ga0209518_1002666_pt1 | contig 16272 bp, 24 predicted proteins | sample RifGroB1_FD_183993 | JGI IMG/M metagenome (GOLD analysis project Ga0209518, IMG submission 183993) | Groundwater microbial communities from Rifle, Colorado, USA - Groundwater B1 (SPAdes) (version 2) | ecosystem: Environmental > Aquatic > Deep subsurface > Groundwater | place: Rifle, Colorado...
AACTATTTCTTTCCATTAATATAAGACACATCTCCAGATTCAAGTGGAAATCTTCTTCCGCAATTCGGGCAGACAACCTCCTCTTGCAATTCATTTGCCCTAATTGAATACTCGCAAAAAGGGCAATCTATCTTAATCATTTTTACTTTCGCAATGTTCACAATTACATTCCTGATCAATTGACAAAGCCTTAGTTTTTTTTTCATGACAAGAACAGGCACAATAATGAATAGGAGACAATCGCGAAACAAAATCAAAAAATTTATTTTTCAAGTTTTTCATGGGACTGAAACTGTTTGTGTTTTTATTGCCGCATCCATCGCCGTCTTAGCGAAATTTGCAAGTGCATCTACCGCTTTACTGTCTGCATTTTCAACAGTATCAAAAGAAGCATCAACAGTTCCATTATTATCTCTATGCACCTTAAATCCCGTAACCTTCGTCAAGACAAATCTCTTTCTAAGCTCAAATGTCTCTCCTCCCGTAGTCGCACCGTCTTTTATAACAATAGGAGCGACATATTTAAGCGTCGTACAACCTAAACCAACGCATGAACCCAAAAAACAAACAATAGCAAGCATTCCAAATCCCAATAATTTAATATTTCGCATTATATGTCCCCTAAATTTCTATATTTTCTTTGATATTCATTTTTGCAATTTTCTCATAACACCCATCCTCCCGGCTTCAATGAATTATATCCTTTGATTTCTTTTTGTTGCCCTACCAACTGATAATAATTAGTATCATACAAATCAAACATACATAAATCTATTGGGGTTACTTCTGATGAATTAATCTCCTCAATAATCGCTATTTTTTCATAATATGCAGAAACTAATTCACTACAAAAAAAACAATCAAAATCTTCCTTGTTATTGATGATTAGATCAAGCCCTGCGCCGATAGCCTGAAGACTATCATCAGCTTTTCTTTTCTGTTTCTTCAGCCATTCATAAGCCCCATCAAAATCCGCCCTATCTCTGACATCTTGTCTTAACGGCAACCACCATACTTCGCCATCATAATTTTTCAACCTATTGCTCAACCTATTAATAATAACCCCGGAATAACCATCCAAAGTAGTTGATTCAATTATCATATTCAATCGCTCTCCGGTTTCTAGCACAGACTTTAGAATCAAAGCAACATGACTAACATTTGAGCGGGTAAATAATTTGATAAGACTTGAAGCTCCTCCTCTTCCCCCGAACGCAATGAGGTCTCCATCTTGCAAGCTTTCTCTTATCTGGTGGTATTTGGCTTGAATCAACATGATATTTCTCTATGGCGCAGCAATTGTATTTTTAAATATAGCCTGGAATGCACTCTCCTCTGAACTATTTTGATAATAGCCTTCAAAATCCAATTCGGTAAATACTCCAAGTGGTCCCGTTATCATTGGAGATTTTGGGGTATACGTCAATTCAGAGATAAACAGTTCTGTGTATTCCGCTCCCGCTCCCCCATCTCCCGCGCCTCTCGTACAAGTCGCCTTGATGCTGCTTTCTGTGTTATTTACTGCCTTATTGTATAACGTCACACTTTCAAATAACGCTTTTAACGTACCTGTTACCTTGATGAGCCCGATTGGTAGAGAATATCGATATCCTGAATTTCCAATCGTAAACACACTTCCATCAAGATTGGTCTCTATCAAAATATCAAGCTCCGTGATGATCGTTGAACTACTACCCCCTTCAGTAAGAGTAACCTCTGCCATATCCCAAGGAACATCTCCATAATCTGTTGCTGAAGAATCATAGGCGGTTGTTGTTATTGTTTCTGACTTGCCAAGAATATTGAAAATGGTAGGAATAAGCCCTTCAGAACGAAAAGACATTCGACAAGAATTGATTTTGCCTCCAACATACCTGAAATATTGAGGTGTCGATAAATTTAAAAACTGCTTCTCAAATACAAGGCTTTCAATCGTGTATTCTTTCCACGTTGGCCCGCCAGATTCAGCAACTGTGCTTGCCTCAGCGGTTGGCCAGGTGGGCTCTGTTGAAACGTGGGAAGTTCCTGCAACAGTACAAATATAAGCATGTCCATTTCTATTCGCAGTTGTCGGATATACCATGTCGTTTACAAGATATGCAGTATTAGCAGCCCAACCAGCCTTTGGCCTTAAATCTCCCACTTTAAGTGTATGTGTATATTTAGCAGAACTGACCGTTGTTGTCATGTTCCCAAGAAGATGCTTAAACAAAGTCGCCATATATGGATTAAGTTGTGTTGTTATGTCTCCTGAAACCGATTTATTTCCACGTCCTGGCTTACTTCTATTGCGGGTATTGTTTATCGTTTCGCTGGATATGATATTTGTGTTATATCCTAATGATTCGCTTGAAAACGGCAATACTTTAACATCCGGAGTTGTTGACCCTAGCCCATATCCTTTTGCTTCCGTCTCGTATACCAATATGCTACTTGAGCCTTGTGCTTGTGGAGACATATCTTATTTACCTCCCTTTTCTTTTTTTGGGGTATCTTTAATTTCCATCCATTTCAGACTATTTTTCTTTAATAGTTTTTGTCCTAACTCTTCACTAACCTCTCGTGACACATCTCTCTTAAATTCGCCCAAAGGAAGTATCTTTATCTTGTCCGGGCCCTCAACATATTTTATAAACATAATTTATAATTCCTCGCTGAAAATATTTTTAACAAATACGAAACTCTTTATTGTTTATAGCTTCAATAAAAAATTGAATTATCTTCTCTGCTCGCGTCAAATAATCGTGTGATTGATGCTCGAGCAAATCTTCAAATTTAATATTATTTCCTATTTCTTGCTCAAATAATAATCTCGCTAATTTTTCTTTTATCAATATCATTATGGCTTCCATATTATTTCTATTTGCTTGCCGGTGCGGATAATAACATGAAAATATATTTCGTCAAAGCGAATCCCCATCCACTACCAGCAATAATTGTAATTAGCCATTTCATTAAAACTCCTGTATTCTTGTGCCAAAGCAAGTGAATATCGATTCTCTCGTGAGCTTTCTCGACGTCTCTTATGTTTTTATAAAACTTCTCTTTGACATTTTCTGTAAGAAAAGATTTTGCAAGACAACTTTTTTCACCGAATAGAATTTTTTCGGCGCAGGACTCTTCAATTTTTTCAATCAACTTATCATTAGATTTAGCAATCTCTTTTACTGCTTCATGAATAAGATTTTTAACTCCGTCATAAGTTACTGGCTCAAACAAATCTTTGCCTCCTTTTATATTCCTGTCTAACATCATCGATGTTTCAGCTAACATTATAGATTGCCCGATACATTCCGATAAGCAACCCGGAAAACAAGCATCAATCCTGTATATTCACCTGTCGGATCAAAGTCCAAAGGATCTACGCTCATCAATGTAGTTCTCAAGGCATATCCTGCCCGACTTCTGCTTGTATAAAGCGCATTATAAATGGCCTGCAATAAAGCTTCTGGAGAAGTCGTCTTCGTATAAATTTCTACTATTACATCCCAATCCCAAGTTTCATACCCAATAACAGCTTCAGCCCCGGAGAGAATTTGAACTTGCGCTCCAGAATAAATAAAACACGCGGGCAAAGCGACATCATCAAACTTGACAGGGGTTGCTCTATTCGATTCTACGTAATTGATCCCTGAAATAGCAGTCAATACCGTATTCATATTTGCAATTATGTTTTGTCTGACCGTATTCGCCATTTTAAACCCTTAAATTCCTTTGTAGGATCGTTTGCACTCTGTTTTGAATGTCCTTTTTTAGATTTATACGTGAACTTACTTTCAATCGCTTTACAGGCAGCCCTAGACATTATTTAATAGCTGTTTTTATCGCTTCTTCAAATCCTCTCTTAACCTCTGGAGCAAATAATTGAATAATAGTCTTTGGATGCACCCTTGTTTTAATTTTAACCTGTTTCACCATCCTAACTCCGCCCTTTGCATATTTGCCTTTAAAAACTCCTGAACGAGATAATGATTTGCCAACCGGAATAAATAAATACCCACTCTTATTACTCGCCTTCGGGCGTATTGTGGTCACTTGTCCTTCCGGGCCAATATGCACTTTAGCATAATTCGCCCCAAACTGAATTCCCCCTTCGAGCATACTTCCTACAATTTTCGTCTTTATTGGAATTGTCGTTCTCATTAAATGCCCACTTCTCATCGCAAGTCTATTTGGAGTTGTTCCTCCCCTTAAATATTGAATAGAAACAAATCTCCACATCGCTCGACTCTGAGCCGTCATTTCCTTTTGCAAGGCGACAAGAACATTTGTCCGAGTCTTTGTAAAATAGTTCCCTATCTCTTTTGTGTCTATCTCAATTTTTGTCGTGTTTTCTATTGTCATCTTTGTCCTACCGGAAGCCTATATCTATGCAGAATATCTTCAACATTCTTTAGCCAACCATTTGGAGTCAATACATTTATCGAGCCGTCAGGCATGGATACTGAACTTAACCCAATATCCTTCCTTCTTCTGAACAGAAAAATGACTTGTTGAGTGCAAGCAAATTTCAAATCGTCAGGAACGGCAAGCACGCTACTTGATTCTGCGTATCCCCCAGTATAAGTAATTGACACCGCCTTTGGAGTTATATCTGACGGAGAGGTTATAAATTCTATTAGGGCAAGATCATCCCAAAGATAATAGTCTGCATTGACTGTTTGTGCTGCTTCTGTCAAAGTAACAGTCAATGTGGCAGTAGAATCAACCGGAGGCGCAGAAAGATAATAATGTTTCCTTCCGGCATTAAAAACCTCTGTTCGCGCTTCCTTCTTGAAATTACGACGGCAATAAGTTTGCATGTCCGCGCTGACTTGCTGGATCAAGGTTGTCAGAATTGTGTCGTGGGTAGAATCTGTCTTTTCCATGATTGCTTTAACCGCCGTATTATCCGTAAATTGGATAGACATTTGTTATCCTGTCTTCTTTGGAGTTTTTATTACCCTGGTAAATGCGGGCTTCTTCACAGAACGATCAATGTTAGGCTCTTCAGTTTCCTTATTGTCAGAGATGTCAGGAGTTAAAACAGGAATCGTAAACTCTTCTTTTTCTTCAACCAATTCCACCTTATGCGACTGATCTTTATATTGCGCTTCTGTTAATTCAACTGAACCTTCTTTGATTCTGAGATTTCCTTTAAACACACAATATCCACTTCTTACCTTATATAATTTAGTTTCCTCTTTGACCTGCGTCCCCATACAATTCTCCTTTCTCAATCTTTTGGGAAGTGAAGAAAAGAAAAATATTCAATCCTTCACTTCCCAAATAAAAATATAAATACATTCTTACAGTTTAAGTGAATACGCTATTTGCATCGCTGCAAAGGCAAAATGATTGCGCATGCCGAACACCAATATCAACATCCTGCAAAATACGAACCCAGGTCTGATTTTTCTCAAAGGCATCGCTGGTTTCCTGAGAGGCCATTATCTGCATAGCGCCCCAGCTACCAATAAGCAATTCCTCCCAATTGCCGAAGTATACCTCACTCAAGCTTGTTCCACTGCCCTTCGAGAGATTAGTAGGAATCTGATTTGAGGTCTCAAAGGCATACCCCAATTTTTCTTTCAAAACGGCGTCGGTCATGGGCATCATCACATAAGCACCTTTCCCATCTCCGCTAAACTGAGGAACACGTTCCCTCTTCATTTTACCTTTGACCTTTGAGTGAAAGGCAAAACCCAGTTTACCCTTCAAGGCATTGTCAACGTCAAGCTCGTCGATCATCTGCATCGCAATATCAAAATCAAACACTCCTCCGCTTGTCCCGATTGCAACTGTGTTAATTCCCGATGTATTTGCAATGCCCGTTGGAGTGTTACTCGTTCCATCTCCTCTCAACGCCTTCAAGTCTATGGCAAGTGCAAGTGCTGTTGCAATATCTCGCCTCACCATTACTTCAGCGGAAGGATTGGAAAGTTGAATAAGCCGATTTGATAATTTGACCAGACAACCAACTGCCTTTGGAGATAAGCTCAGTTGATCCAAGGTCAAATTGCTATCTGTAATGGCCGCATTTTCTCCTGGCCAATAAGCTGTTGCTCCACCAGTCTGCTTAGGAATTTCAACAGGAGAGCCAGTAAGATTGTCAAGAACCGTTGCGCCAAGCGCAATACACACCGCCCTGTCATATAACATCTCAATCAATTCTGCTATGTGCTGAGTGGGAACTAAATATCCCCCTGCCGAATCAGTCGTTTGACTCATTGCCCTCTTGCGTGTCTCGTCGAATACTTCTTTCTCAAACCCTGCGTCTTTCCAGTCGCTCCAGCGAATCGCCCGAATTGCTTTCAAAAACGAAAATTGCTGCTTCCCTTCATTTACCCCAGGAAGAGAAACGCCAGAAGATTTCCTCGTTCTAAAAAGGTCTTCCATCATCTTAATTCTTGCGTCCATTCCCAGTGTTGATGTAGTTAATTCCTTTATTGCCGATTCAACGGGATTAAATTTACCTTCAATCAAGCTCTTTTGTAATGCTAATTGCTCTAAAATTGCCTGTAAACTCATAGTTTACTTACCTCCTTTACCCTTTGGCTTCTTCTTATCTTTTGCCATTTTTATTTTTCCTTAAAGTTAAATTTCACATCAAATAAAATACACAAATTATTTCGCCTGCTTTGTCAATTGTCACTTGGACTTGACAGCCAGCTTGGAATTTGTGTTTTGGATATTGCTGAATATCTGTTTCATGTGTCCATCCAATTCTTTTTCTCTTTCCTCTTTTCCGATTGGAGCAGGAAACATTTGTTGAATTTTCTTAACGACCTCTTCCATGTCAGCGACATGTTTTATCTCATGTTCTATTTCTTCTTCTCGTGTTCCAGGAATATAATCGGATAAATTTATCTCTATTTTATCGGGGCTGATATTTTTCATTTTCTGCTCGACCAACTCAACTACCTTCTTCACGATAGCATCAACCTGTTTTATGTTTATTGCAGCCAGTCTCGTTTCAATCTGCTCTTCTTTAACCCGCAAGAGATTAATTGTCGAATCGGCAAATGCAATTTTTACAAATGCAGCAGAAGATAATTTAGACACAAGCGCCATAAATGTCTTTCCGTCTTTACATCCACTCCAAGCATCAGATATATCTTTATATTGCTTCATTTCCGGCGGCTCTTTACCTGCGTCTTTATAGTGTTTTGAAAGATGAGTATATATTCCTTGCGTCTCACCATCAGAACTAATGGATAATAAAAAGGTCATTACCTCGACAACACCTTTCCAATTCGTCATCATCTTTCCTTCAACTATGTCATGGTGAGGCATCTTATAACTTACCGGATTATCCTTTTCTTCTCCGACCCAAGAAAACCCTTTTGCATATTTATCCCAATCAATCTTTTCTTTCCCTTCACCGTCGTCGCTACTTGCCCACTTGGCAATGTTTGCAACTGCCTTGTCTTCATCCCAATCTGTTTCCATATCCATCATCGGATACATTTCATGTGGAACTGCCATTTTGCAATTAATAGAAAAACTTTTATTCCCCTTTAAATGTTCCTCCGCCCACTTACCCGCAGATTCCATTGTCCACCCATCTTCTTTTGGAAAACGAAAAGACTGTAACACCATTGCAGATGTATCTTCCCCTTCTTTCAATTTTCCAAATATCGCACTAACTCTCGGTTTATCCTCCTTGATTGCTTTGGTTATGAAAGAATCTGGATCAAATAGTTCAGGCTCTTTTACTCGATACCGAATTTCATTTTCAGCCTCTTCAAGTTTCTTTTCGATAGTAGATGCTTTCTGGAGAATGATCTTTTTGGGAAAGGGCAATTCCTCTGCGCTCTGTATCTCAATTGTTCGTTCAATCATAGATTTGATAACAGGATCGCTTTCAGAAATAAGGCTATTCTGAAGGGCGTGAGAATTTGCAGGCACAAGAACTTGGCTCACCTCCAGCAATTCAACTTCTGTGTATTTTCGACGGACTCCAGTCGGCCACGTCTTAAATTCCTCACTGTCAGGTGAAGGAGGGTCTTGAAATCCATGAGGAATAAATCCTACACTGAAGGCGGCGATTCCTTTCTCTGCCAGTTTAAATCCCCAATCCGCTTCTTCATTTCCTTCTCCGACAAAATATTTAAAATCAGCGTGTAACTCATTGTCCTGAATGTAAATATTTTCTGCCTGCCCTATCTGGCAAGTCAATTTGTCGTAATTGTGAGAGCTCAGCAAGATAGGATGTTGTTTGTAAGTTGGTAGCCGCTTTTCGTATGCCGATGCCAGAATAGACTCTTTATATCTATCCATAGAGTCATCCGACACGATGGCATTGACAATATATTTTTCTTTGTCAATACTTTTTATCTTCGCCCGAAATATCTTATGGATCATTTCAGGCTTGTCTCTTTGTTTTATCTTGGTTGTCATCTTTTAATCTCCCATGAGTAAAATTTCTAAATTAGAGGTAAGGGAGATTAAGGATTCTTTGGATTATGACCAAATGGATCTGCATCAATAAATGATACTTTCCATTTAGATGCAGGAGAAGATGCTCCGTTTGTCAATATGCCTTTAATTTTCACGAAACATTCAGTTGGAAATCTCATTCGATAAAAACTGGAGGACCCTGTCACTGTATTTGCATATACTCCTCCGAAAAGAGTCGTATGCGTACCTCCATAATCCGGAGCAAACATATGCCCTGCCTCCGTGCCTCCCGTATTAAGAAACTGAGTATCGATAGTGTTTGTTACCTTAACCATATATATAGCAGACATTGACCCATAAGTAACATCATCTAACGAGTATTCTGCATTGATAGTTAATGTTTCAGTTCCCGTAACGCTCGTAACATCGACTTGACACCATGCATCCTTAACATTCTTAATAACTTTGGTCGTGCTGGTCTTCGTTCCATCTGTCAAAAAATCCATCACAGCCAAATGATTCTTGCTTGTCGTCGGCGACTTCAAGTCGAAGTTGGCAGTTGCAAATACCTGACTTGCCATTGCAAACATAGCTATAAAAGTCGAAATGCAAAACAAACCCAAAATTCTTTTCTTCATCTTTTTCATTGCCTCCCTTTAAATTTTCTATCCACTAAAAAAAATAAGCCCTGCAAGAATTCCTCTACTAACGGAAAAGGAAAATTCTCACAGGGCTTTAACAAGTCCTCTGTGTATTTATTTCTAATTTATATTTTTCTTCTCTAAGAACTGTCCATTGGGGATTTTACTCCACCTTTATACTAAGTTCGATCTTGATAAATTTCTGATTGCCACTTTGCTCTTGCGTCACTTTGTTATAATCTAAATTGTTATCTTTAAAGAAGGCATATATCTCTCCCATAAATTTCTGGTGCAGCTCGAATCCTTTTATTGGGATTATCTTCATTTCTACCGTTTATAGTAATATTATTTAAAATAATGTAAAATGTTTTTTTAAAACATTATTCTTTGTTATCTCATAATAAGATAAAATTGATCTATGAATTTCTCTCTTATTAATTCTTTTACTTCCCCAAATAAACCATCCTTTTATATTATATTCTCTTTCCCATAGTCCCGTCACAGTTGACATTTTCTTACTCCCGCATTCAGGACAACAATTATGCAACCCCATTGAAGATCAATTATTTCACTATTATATTTTTTTATCTAACATTATTTCTTCTCCCTCAACATCTTCTATTTTTATTTTTTTATTACAGGCACAGTCACGCATCTGCAATTATGAGAGACAATTCCTTTTGCAAGATACGACTCATCTCCTTCAACAGAAAAATTATAAAGAGACTTCGCATTCTTTAACCTATACTTTTCCACCCGAATAACAGGAATTGAAGTAAACAAATAAGAATCGCTATGATTAAGCTGAAGTAAATCAATCTCTTTCAACGTTTCAATGTAAAGCCCATCTCTATAAATTCGATGTTCTATCGTATGATCTGGGTATTGCAATAAAATCTCAACATCTCTTTGCTTGACTACCTCTAAATCCTTTGAAGATTTATATCTAACATCATCACACTCAATAAATTTCTTCTCTTGCGGCAGATAAAAATCTACCCTGCGATTAATATCCTCTAACCAAAATTGAGAACAATATTCTTTCTTTAATTGCTTAAGCATCTTTTCGGTATGAATTTCAGGGGGATGAATAGATGGAAATTTCTTTTCTTTATTTTCCATGATGCCTAAATATCCTCCATTCCCATATTTCGAGTAACACACCTTCCTTGCCTTTTGCGTTATCTCAAATCGATTCCTCGTTCCATTTCGATATTCTTTATGCATTTGTCGAGATGCTTTCTCGCTAATATTTTTTCTATGTTTATGTTGAGGATCACTCCATTGTCTATCCGTAGTATTCAAGCTACAACAAGATATTGAACAGTATTTATTGTAGTATGGAATTGGTTTATTGCATCTTGCGCATGGAACTGATAAAATCATTAAAGAATCATCTATTGAGATATGTCTTGCTTCTTTCCATCCTGACTGTGTCAATAACCTATGCTCTGGGGTTATTGTTAAGGATTTATTGGATGAAACTATCCTAACAACTTCTGAACCACTTGAAATTCTACCTCGATAAATTCTTCTTACGTGCTTGAATTTACCTTTATGTGTTAAAACCTTATCCCCGATTTTAATTTGCCCAATGCCCTTAAACCCATCAGAACACAGTATAGGAGTATTTTGATCAATAAAGCAATTTATTACCTCTCCAGGATCGCCCTGCATATCTCCCGGATACCTTAATCCACTCCTTCCACTAAATCCCCCTTTGCCACCATAGTCAAACTCTTCCCCGATAATTGCAATCGAACCTTCAAGGGCCTTATGGCTATCTCTCACCGCCTCATCTAACGCCGTTATCCATTCATGTTTCTCAACCCCTTCTTTTTCCAACTGGATAAACCTCCCAGCATTTATCGAAGAAGCAGACTCTGTACGAGCGATAGTCAATGCCCGACTGGATGCCATATTGTAAACCCCTTTAACTCTCTCCGCCAATTCATTAACTCCTTCTCCCGCAGTTATTCCTTGCGTCAATACATCTCTGAGTTGATCCTTAATCGTTTCGACCATACCTCTCGGAATCTTGGTAATCCTCATCTGCATATACCCCAAGAAATCCTTGTCTAGCGGGTTGAAAACAAAATTGGAGCTGCCAACCTGCTCTGCCGCCATCTCAGCCCCATCCTTCAATGACAATTCATATAGCGGGCGAATTAATTTTTGCATCGCCTTGACTTCAAAATCCTCGTTAAATATTTCGTCTGATACGTCTTTACTTAAAGAAGAATGCAGTTTCTCTAGCACACGGGACCGTTGTTCAAACAAAAATCTCTTGACCTTACTATAAAAAATTTTCTCTAATGGAATTTGCTTAGCAAGAAATATCTTCCAATGAACTTCTGCTACTATATTTTTATTTTCAACGGTCTTCTTAATCAATGTAAATTTAGCGGGCAAAATATATTTTTCAGGCACACTTTTTATCTCAGACATAAATAATTTTTTAGGATCTAACCCTTTAGGTGTTTGCTCTGAAGGAATTGTTTCTGAAGGAAATGACGTTGCTTCACCGCTAGATACTGACATCATCCCAAGTGGCTTCCAAGTTACATCTCCCCAAGGGACATCGTCCATTCCTAAACCTAACTTCTTATTAATGGCATTGATAGGCCATCCCATAATCGCCATACGTTCAGCGGAAGCAAGCTTTTTCTCAAAATCTTCCTGAAGGGCTTCAATTGATTGTCTATTAAATTCCCCCCATATCTGCCTATTACCAATATTGCCAAACAAGCTCCACCATAATGTATTGACAATAAGCTCTTGTCTTGGAATTATACACTCCTGCCAGAAACTCTTTCTTGCCTCCTTTACGCCTTCATACGACTTAATGTCTTCATAAATTCCCATTGCGACAGGGTTTGCCTTATAGACAGCGAATATTTCAGTGCGCCCCATTTTCTTCATCTCTATAAAGTCCATATCTTTTTGAGATATACGAGCTTCAATAAACTTGCCTCCCCCTTCCAGAATCCCTATTCTATGCGCTTTATTTGCCCCTTTATGTCTATCTTCAAATTGATTCAATAATCGATTATATTGTATATCGTTTAATCCTTCTTCATATTGGATAAATCCCCCGGTAGGTGCCCCTTCTTTGAAAAACGTCCTATTATATTGATTCGCAAAATACTCCTGGTCAATGCCTGTCGTTGCCGCTGTCAATGGAGAAAGCCCTCTGTAGTCATCATAAGGGTTAAAATATTTGATCTGAATTATCTCGTGCAATCCAAAAACGACATCTTCTACCCCACTATATTTCCAGCCTAAAAGTATCTTTCCTTTAGAATCGAATATTGGCTCGAATCGTAAAGGATCAAATGTCCATATCTCTTTTGGAATTTGAGCAACATTTTCTCTTCCCTCTAAAATTAGAAACGCTTCCCCTCTTAGATCAAGATATGTAGATACCGCCTCAATGAGAATTTCCATAGACATAAATGGATTGGGCTTCTTCAAGACTGAATATTCTTCCGGCCATTCAATAACTTCTTTACTTTCTGCATCTCCGTATTTACCTTGATAAGCAACAAAAGGTGTACGAGCTATATTCATTGCGATACTTCTTATTGTCGCATAGACCCACACGGATTGGCTATAAGGCTTGAGGACTTCTGACTGGGACGAAAACAAATTACGAAGGGAGCGATAGATGGTAAAATCATCTTTGAGTGGCCCGACTCCTTTTTGTTGAACGATTGGCATTGTCTTACTTTTGTTACTTTTTGACTGCCTCGTCACTTTCTTTGCCATTTTTATTTAACTCCATTGAGGTGTAAGGATCAATATATTTTTTTGGAATAATATATCTCCCTGTGCCTAAATCATAATTGACAAAAATATCCATTCTAAAAATATTTCCTATCTTTTTATTATCAATTTTCAACCACAATTGATCCATTTTTTAAATCTCGAATTTTAATCTCAAATTCATCGACTTCATTGATCATACATATATCAATATAGTCAACATCTATCTCTTCTGGGACTATATCATCAATCTTCTTTTTTATGTCCTTCCATTTCATCGTTATTATATTCCCTTTAATAATTTAGTAAATAGTATTTTTAAAACATCAACTTTATACTTCCTTCTTTTTGCTTTCTTACAGACCCCGTTTTTTCTCCATCATCCAATACATTAATGATTATTTCATAACATGAAATCATTTCTCCTTCTTTTTTCTCCTCGAACTGCTCAGATATACCTTCCATAATAAAGACTGGAGGATAATATAGATGCTCGACTCTCGTCGAAACAAATCTCATTTTTGCCAAAATCATAGTCACCTCATTTGACTGTTTCCTTATATAATCCTCTGGCACAGTAAATTTTCCTTTCTTATATCGTTCTAAACCGTATTTCTTTCGTATGAATAAATGGATATGCATAACACAATATAATTGCATCTGCCCTGTTAGGAGATTTTATTCCTCTTGTTCTCATATCTTTCTTTGACTCTATCAATATTTTCCCGCCACCTGTAAATTTATATTTCGGTTGGCAAAGTTCGGTTATTGATTGTTTATCATTAATAAGAGAAATCAATTCGTCTGACTTATATTCTTTAACTTTATTCTTGTGTTCATAAGTTCTTTCAATTCTCCTTCTCATCAACCACCAAAGTTGCGCTTTAAGATTAGCAAACATATCACTATTCTTTTTACCTTCACAGTAATTGCCTCTTGTAGGGCTTTCTCCGGTGCAAACACCGATCGCTGTCAACCACTCAAACTCCTTATTGCTCAGCTCTCCTTTTACTCCAGCCCCTACTCCAATATTATCGTACATCAATATATTGCAATTATTTTCTTTGCAGATAAAAGCGGCTTTACGTGCAGACTGAGTTGTATTGCCTTCTTTCCAAAACCAAATCTTAAAGGCTTTCATTCCCTTGCGAATGTAAAGGCAATTCTCATCTCCTCCTTCATCCGCTACATCCAATCCAGCGACAATCTCGCCGCTATCAATCCCTTCCATTTCAAAATTAATAGCTGCTTGAAGATATTCATTCGCAATACAGATATTCTCGGTCGAGGTAAAATAATCTCTGTCAATTTCCTGGGCGACAATAATCGGGTCTAATTTTTCTTTTTGTTCTGCGTACCACTTCTCAGATTTACGAGGGTCATCTCTCCAGTCAAATACAAACACAGGTATCTTGCCCCCATGCCGTTTATGGTAATATGGATTTCCAGCTCCATTTGGAGTTGACATATCTATCTTAACATCACTATTCTGAGACAATGCGGATTCAATAAGCAAAGGCCTCTCGTAAAATGCAGACTCATCCTTGAAATAAATACTAGAGCGACCTCCTCTTCCAATATTATCTCCCGCCTCTCCGGTTATAGTTGAGTTGTTGAATGGGTTGACAAACTTCATGAACGTACAATGTTTATCAATCTCAAATCCTGTAGGAAGAATTATCTTTGGAAGATAACGCAATAAAATACGCCCTTTCTCAAATATACTGTCCGGGTCTCCTACCCTGTCGACAAGGGCTTCCTTTCTACTTCCAAAGCTAACTTTAGACCCTTCGTGAAATAAGAATAGCCAGAGAGAAAAGGCCATGCTTAAATATGTGACTCCTGCATCTCTACACTTTTCTACGAGCCCATCCTCCTTCTTTTCGTATCTTTCTTTCAGCCATAGAGTATATTCCTTTTGCCTTTCCCACAACACAAATGGAAGCATCGCAGGGGTTGAACGAGGATCATAGGTCATCATCCAATCATCAATAAAATCAATTGGATTAGATTTATAATGCATTAATGCGGCACGTCGCGCAGAAACAGAAGAAAGAAAACGTAACAATAATTTCTGTCGTCTAATTAAGATATGATTATTAACAAGAAAAATTTGATCTTTTATTTTATTCAAACAATTATTTCTCCTGTAATTTTTATTTTATCAACATGGTCTTTAAGCATGTTGATAAAATAAATAGGAGACCTTTTTAATGTATCTAAATTTATATCAAGTATTTCTTGATCAGAAATTCCATTCGGAAATAACCCATAATGGATATCTTTTTCTATTGTCAAAATAAGTTTTATTTTCATTTTCTAATCTTAACTCTATAAAGAAATTGTTCAGAATAAATTCCACTTGTTCCACTTCAGGTTTTTCACAATCAGGGGAATTATATTGTTTTTGCAATTTTTTCTCCTTTCAAAATCCGACAGGCTTCTGCCTCGTCGTCTGTTTATAGTAATGTCCGAGTATTTTTTTGATAGGGTTTCTTTTCATAGTTATCCTTTTCCCTTTCCATAATAAAAACATACTGCAAGTATAGCAAGAATAACTAAATACAAAAATCCAAAAATAAGTAATTTTTGACTACTAAATGCGACTCGCAACTCTTCTTTCATTTGTTCTTTATCCATACTTACTTGTCCTTTTTATTTTTGGGTTCAGGAGAGAATAAAAAATGTTAATAATGGATGTTCAGATTCCCGATTATCTATCATATTGTTCATATTGTTCTCCGCTTAAATTTATTCTCTTTTTCTTTATTGCTACCTCCTAATTGCAAGGATTCTTTTATTGTATTATTTGTCAAAACACTCACATCAACAGACTTTATCAATTCGAGATATTTCTGAGTTGCCAATTCCGGCGTCATTAATTGCATTTCATTAGCTTGAATAATAGTAATTGGATTTCCTTCCAATTTGACTCTCTCAACAAACATTCCCAAGTGCTTTGCTAAAAGTTCAAGAGCCCTATTAGAACCTCCCGAATCAAATACGTATTCCCCCGTTGGCATTCCTAACTTATTTAATACTGGTTTTGCCTGCATACACCTTTCAACAATTTCCTTTAGCTTTTCAACAATCCACTCAGGAGTTACCTTTGTTCTTTCCTCTAATTTTCGATAACACCAGTCAAGAGCAGATTTGATTTTATTGTTTTTTAATTGTACATGTGCGGCAACTCCAGCAGAAAAATAACTATTGGTAGGAGAAAATCCAGCATGTTGAGCGGATTTAGTCGCATTGTCAGTAATAAGATATGTCCTGACGAACTTCGCCTGCTTTGCGGACAAATCGAATTTACTTATAAGCGTACCTATACTTATTCCTATATTATCCTCCTCTTCATCCTGATCGAAATTTATCCTATTTATTTTCTTTTGCCTCTTTTGAGAAACATCATACTCAAATATAAGACTCTTTAAATTATTTGCAAATTGAGGATCATTCTCTTTTTTTGCTTTTACGAAAAGAG
>Ga0209518_1002669_pt1 | contig 16261 bp, 20 predicted proteins | sample RifGroB1_FD_183993 | JGI IMG/M metagenome (GOLD analysis project Ga0209518, IMG submission 183993) | Groundwater microbial communities from Rifle, Colorado, USA - Groundwater B1 (SPAdes) (version 2) | ecosystem: Environmental > Aquatic > Deep subsurface > Groundwater | place: Rifle, Colorado...
TAAAGTTGCCCGGACTATCGCTGACCTAGCTGATGCAGCTGATATTGCTGTCTCTCATATGGCCGAAGCCTTGCAATACCGGCAGATAGTATGAAAGTTTGGAATAAAGAGACGGGGAGAATTGGGGAGAGGATAGCTGAGGAGTTTTTGGTCAAGAAAGGCTTCGAGCCGGTTTCGCGCAATTTCTCAACTCGGTTTGGGGAAATTGATTTGATAATGCGGGACAAAGAGACGGTGGTGTTTGTGGAGGTGAAGACCAAAAAGGGCTACTCTTGGGGTAGTCCGGAGGAAATGTTTACCCGGGGTAAGTACGAGCGTGTCAAACGCATGGCTAACGTGTATTTAAAGGGTCGGGAGGTAGCCTGTAGAATTGATATGGTAGCGGTGGTTTTAAATGCCCAAAACGAAGCGGTTTCAGTGCAGCACTACGAAAACGTTATGCAACTTTAATCCCCATTGATCTGGCGGTGCCGGCGACGGTGTTCACTGCAGCGTCGATGGAATCGGTGTTTAGGTCTGGCATTTTGGCTTCGGCGATTTGCCTGATCTGATCAGCAGTTAACGTACCGGCCACTTCTTTGCCGGGGGTTTTGGCGGCCAGAGCCAGCCCCAATTCCTTTTTAATCATGGCAGAAACCGGAGGAAGTTTGGTGATGAAAGTAAAGGACCGGTCCTCGTAGACGGTGATGACGGCGGGGATGATGTTGCCCTTCTGGTCTTTGGTTTTGTCGTTGTATTGTTTGACAAAATCCATGATGGGCACGCCGTGCTGACCCAGAGCCGGACCCACGGGAGGAGCGGGCGTCGCTTCGCCTGCCGGGAGGTTTAATTTTAAGATGACCTTTACTTTTTTAGGAGCCATACTTTAGATTTTCTTGACTTGTAAAAAGTCTAATTCTACTGGGGTTTCGCGGCCGAAGATGCTAACTAACACGCGCAATTTGCCATGATCTTCGTCGATGGATTCGATGGAGCCCAAAAAGTCGGCGAAGGGTCCGTCGGTGATTTTGACGGCTTCACTTACTGAGAAGTTGGCTTTGTACTTGGGAGCACCCATCTGGGCAAATTGCATGATGGCTTCTACTTCGGCCGGGGACAGGGGCGTGGGTTTGTTGCCGGTGCCCACAAATCCGGTGATGCCTTGAGTGGTGCGCACCACTAACCAAGAATCGTCGTCGACCACCATTTTGACGAGCAGATACCCGGGGAAGATTTTTTCTTTGATGGTGGATTTGGTGCCGTGCTTGATTTGGATTTTGTCCTGGGTGGGGATGAGCAGCTCAAAAATTTTGTCTGTCTGGCCCAAAGTGGTGGCTCTCTGGCGCAGGGTTTCGGCCACCCGGGCTTCATGGCCAGAGTAAGTGTGAACAACGTACCAATGTCCGGCATCGCTGCCTTTGTCATTAATGATTATGTGGCCGGGGATGGCTTTGCCCCCCAGGCCCTTTTCAGTAATAGATGTGGGTTCGTCCATGTTATTTGATGATGAGTGTTAATAAGTTAGTAAAAGTGAAGTCCAGGCCGCCCACATAGAGAGCAACAATTAAGGAAATGGCAATGACGATGACGGTCAGCTTTATCGTATCCTGGCGGCTGGGCCAGGAGACGTGCCTTAATTCGTCAATGGTTTCGGACAGGTATTTGACAGGGTTCATACAAAAAAGAAGTCTAGCGACTTCTTGTCAAGCATTGTATAACTTCCAGTTTGTTTTAGCAAGGTGGTAAAATACCGAGAATTATGGCAGGGAGGGAAATTTTGATTGGGGAGCCGGGTGTGGGATTTGGACATCCCTTTTTGGCATACGCTTTGGTTTTTGAGTTGGAACGGAGGGGACTGTCGGAAGGGAAGGGGATAAAAAGACGGTGGATGTGATTTTAGCCAAGATTTAGGGGACTAGAGGTGATTTTTTAGGCCTGTAGTAATGCGATGCCACATTTTTTCTTCTGGTCAGTGGTCAGGTTGTCGTAAGCAGCCCAAAGAATCGGGGCGTTGGATTTTATGGCTTTGACTATCTGTGCGTATGCGCATTTACAGTTGTCTTCCGCTAATTTAGCTGCGCTAAGCATGCAACGAATAAGGTAGGGGAATTTATCGGCAGGGGAAATGGTAGCTAACTCCTCTGCTACTTTAGCCAGTATTTGCTCGGGTGAGAGCTGACGCTGGGGATCTTTCTTTATTACTTCATCAAGTATATCGAGAGCGGAGCAGAGACGTTTTTGACGTTGTGTGTTAATGTTTCCGTTAACGATGAACCAGTCCTCTTCGATAAATTTAGTTATTAGACGGGGGAATGCGTATCCGACTGCAGTGTTATAGACTCGGGTTTCTAATTCTTTGGGGATCCAGGTTGGATTGTGATCCCCTAGAGGTTCAGAAGGGAGCCGGTCGATTGGTCCCATGAAATTATTTAATTGTTCTGGAGCGTACCCTCTTTGTAGCAGAAGGCCGAATATGTAGCCGGACCAAAAATTGACTTCTCCATATCTCAACTTCATGACTTTGGCTCCGCGTTCAACAATGAGTCTAACTGCGATTGGACATCCTTCTGACCAAGCTTGCCAGAGAGCTTTTTGTTCTTCATTTTTCAGGCGAAAATAACTACCTCTTTTATCACCGTTATCGCCTACCAGCTGGCGACTGGCGTAAACAACGCCTAATCTTTCTATTGCCATGTGGGGATTATATCAAAAGTGGTCAATTCCGGGATTTGGTCCGGTCGAAGTGGGGGACAGGTGAGGATAGAAGTGGTCGGTGAGAGCTAGAATTGCGAGGTGGTTGGCGCAGCGGTGTGGGAAAAGCCGGGTATCGAAACTTGTCTAATTCTAATGGGTTTATCATGGATAGAGCCGAATTATACACTCGGGTATAATGGATTAATGATTTTGAGACTGGAGATAGGCTGTGAGGAGACGTCTGACTTCTGGGGTAGATGGGCAAACATCACTAAATTTGCTTTGCCAACCCAGCGCTATGAGGCGTCTGGGGTTATGTAAATCCAGAGCAGCCAAGACCGCAGACATGAAGGTACATTGGCCGTAACCGATACAGTCTTGGCACGGCGGGGTACTATATACCAGCTCTTTTAATTTTTGTGCAAGCTCCCTTTTATCCATTGGTGAGGTATTATAGAACAATGAAGCTGTTGGTATCGGATATGGGCGGGATATTGTATAGTTTTGATTCGGCGCAAGATCCAATGAGGCATGAAGAGAAGTTTGACGAGGCTATGAAGGAGTTGGGACTGACAGACGCGCCTCTTAAAGATCAGTTAGAAGGAGAGTGGAGGGCTGTAAATTCAGGGCTGTTAAAGGTTTATCCCCCTCGGGAAGGGGTAGAAAATTTGCTACGGAATTTGCAGGAGTGGAAGTTGGTGATTGTTTCTACATCAAGGGTTAAAACGTCGGATTGGATTTTGAAAAAGATTGGAGTGAAAATAGATCCCTTTCGGATTTTTGACATGTCTGACTATGGGGGCAAGAAAGATCCTGGTGCTTGGCAAAAAGTATTTGAACAATTACCGGGAGTTGAGGCGATTGTGGAGGACGGGCGGGAGAATTTGCGGGCTGCGGGAGAAGCAGCTAGAGATTTGGGGTTTGCCCCGACTCTATACTCCCAAATGCCAAAGTTGGTAAAATGAGTGTATGGCGAGTTTAGAAGAGCGAGTGAAAAGTATTGAGGAGAGGAATAAGAGAGTGGAGATAAATAAAGCGTGGGAAGTGAGTTGGACTAGAAAGATTTGGGAGAAATATGTTAACAAATTGATTAAGATGGAGGTATAGTTTGCTTATGGGCCAGGAGTATGTAAATGCGATTCTTAGAATTTCTCGGAGAAGAAATGGTCGCAGAAGAGGTTTTGAAAGTGCTGAAGCAGTGGCAAAGGACCACCCGGAAGAACTTGCGCCTATAGTAGCGGAGTTGGATTGGGCTGTAGAATTTCTGAACAGATTAGCGCGGGGGGAAGAAATGGAGTTTAAGGTGGATGAGGCGCTGGTTAAGTATTCTGCCGATGCGGCAAGAGTTTTGAGTCAGGAAAAAGTGACCTTACCAACAGCTTCACAGGTAATGGCAAGGCCTGATTTTGGATCGTTGCGCAAGGGGGTTCGGGCATTTGATTTGGCGAACGAATGGGAATTTCTGGATAGTTTTCAAGGTGCGGATTGGTGGGCAGGCATGGCCCCAGGGATGTTGAAAATATACTTACAGAATGTCTATCCGCAAATAAGGCAAGAGGGTGTGTTTTTGGGGAGCGCGTTGGAAGAGGCTTTGGCGATAGGGGTTCTGAACGGGCAAGTCGGCGATGTAATTGTTAGGGCGATTGCAAGCTGGTTTGCGGAGGAAGGTTTTACTGATCGATTAAAGGCGAGATTGGAAGAATATGTTAGGAAAAATTAGACAAGTGAAGCCAGGTGAAGCTGGGTTACTTCGATCAATCAGGTTAGCCTTAGTGAAAGAGAACCCAAGAACGTTTGGTATTTTGTATGAAACTGAAAGAAGAAAGCCACTGAAGTATTTTGAGGATGATATCAAAAAGTTCTCAGGATCGGATTCGGCCATATTTTTTTTGGAAATCAATGGTCAAATCGTGGGAATGGCCAAGGTGGGCCGGTATGATAAGAAGGATCTGCGCACCGGGTATTTGAGCAGCATGGGAGTTTTGAAGAAGTATCAGGGGCAGGGATGGGGCGAAAAGTTGTTGGCCTTTCGGTTGGAGTGGATTAGGAAGAATACGAAGTTTAAAAGAGTGTTGATGATTATTGTAGATGGAAATGAGAGAATGACTAAGTTGGCACATAAGCACGGATTTAGTATGATAAGTCGAGGCAGCTTTTATCGAATACCTAATACTAAGTTTGAACTAAAGCTATAAGCATGTATAAAGACTCGTTTAAAAAGGTGTTTGGAGGGAAGAAGAAGGTACTGGTGGTAATGGCGCATCCAGATGACGCGGAGCTGTATGCTGGAGGCACAATTGCCAGGCTGGTCGGGTCGGGGATTCGGGTGAGGGTGGTGAAGATGACCTTAGGGGATATGGGGAACCGGCAAGAGAGAACTACCAGTAAAGAATTAGGAGGTTTGCGCCAAAAAGAGGACGAAGCGGCGATGAAAGTGTTGGGAATTCTGCCGGAAGATAACGTGTATTTAGGCTTAGGAGATGGAGAAGTGGAAGACGATTTGCCGACGATCGGAAAGTTAGCCTTGCAAATTAGGCTGTTTCAGCCAGATTTAGTGATCACTCACAACCCCGAAAATGTGATAGTTAAATTTGACAACAAGAACAGCTGGATCAATCATCGCGATCATCGGAAAATCGGCCTGGCGGTCATTGATGGGACATATCCGTACGCTCGCGACACTTTATTTTTTCCGGAACATTTCAAAAATCCGCTAGCCAAATCGCATACTGTGACGGAATATTTATTGGTCGATTATTACGACCATCCGGATCAAGTGGCAATCGAAATGACCGATTTTGTCGGGATTAGAGTTAAGGCTCATGCCTGCCATTCATCTCAGTATTCACAAGAGGCCGCTCAAGCCAGTGCTGATTTCTTTACTTTGCAACGAGATGGAAAGCGGTTTGAGAGATTTAGATATGTGGTAGTGGATTAGTGATTGGGGTTTCGATCAAGAATTCTGTCTAGTTTAGCCAGAGCAGAAGGGTTTTTGAGAGTACTTAATATTGTGGGGCCAAAAACTCGGACTAGATCTTTCTCGGCGAGCAGTAGGGTGAAGACTTCGGTTTGGGCAAATAAATCATAGAAAATTTCTTGAGCTATAGGTAGGAGTGGGCCAACTTTCCAGCCACCGCGGCCATCAGGGAGTCCGAAAAACTGATGTCTGTGATCCCAATATTTCCTCACCATCTTACTGGCCAGGCCGTGACTTATGAGAAAGGGAAATGCGTCTTCGTAGCAGACCTTTTGGACGGTAGCTATCGAATCTTGATATTCTCCTTCCCGTGGAGACCTGAGTTTTTCTACTACTTGCAAATTGGGATGACGAAATCCCAAATAGTAGGCGTCGCGCAGAATACCTGTCCAGCCCATTCCTGCCGCACGGTCCGCTGCCTGCAAGATCCACGCATAGACTGGGGCGGAGCGGGGCAGAACGTCTTTGGAGTGGAGGAGAACCGTCTTGGCAACGACTTTGTTCCATTCAAATCCCTCGTACATCTTCAAGGCAAATAGCCAGCTACCCAGGTGGTGGTCTGATGGTTCAAGTTGACCGGTGTTGGCAAAACCGTAGCCCCTTTCTTGGGTTATACCCATAACTAAGGCCAGGGCAAAGGCGTTTTCTTTAACTTGCCTATCATGGAATTTTTGATGAGGAAAATCGGGCTTGGCTAGGACAGCCCTGCGGAAGTGTGGAGAGTTGGGTATGAATCGCTCTGTGGGCAGGTATATGGGAAACTGTTCAGCAAACTCCTTCTTTTTCATGGTTTGAATGATACACCACTTATTCTGGGGTGGGGAGGGAGGAGGGATTGGAGACGCTGGAGATGAGTGAAGGAGCCGCGGGAGAGAGCGGGGTTGTGGCTAGCGAATAAGGTGAGCCATTTGCTGGCGGGGACGAATTTGGCAAAGCGGTTATGGGTGAAATGGTAGGCGATGAAATCTTGATAAACTGATTTGATAAGAGTTGAGGATTTGTGAGTGAAGCGCACGAGAACACTGTCCACGGCGGGGGTAGGGGAGAAATCGGTGCGGGCGAGGCGGTGGATGATTTTGATATCCAAGAAAGGATAATACAAAATAGCTGCCATAGTATTGGCCTGGGGGTGGATGACGAACTTGGCAGCGGCTTCGGATTGCATTATTAGATAACAGTCCGCTGGCGGATTAGGGGCTTGGAGGAGCTTACGGACTATGGCGCCGGTGATGCTAAAGGGGATATTGGCGAAAACTTTGTAAGGAGTTCGGGGAAGGGGGTAGGTGAGGAAATCCCTGGGGTGGGAGGTAAGCTTAGGATCCTTTTCGATGGCGATGACGTGGGGGGTAATTTTGAGCAGTTCCTGGGTGATAATGCCGCGGCCGGGGCCGATTTCTAGGACGGTATCAGAAGGAGAAATGGAAGAACCTCGGATGAGCTTAGATACCAGCTCCCGATTGGTGAGAAAGTTCTGTGAAAGATGAGGCTGACGTAGCTTGTACATACAGCTTCCTGATGACAGTAATCATAACGGCCCCATTTTATCACAATTATTTGGTGGACCAGGTTTCGTCGGCGTGGAGGATTTTGGCTTGGGAAGCGGAGTAGGGGGCGATAAAAACTAGAACTACACCGTCCGGGTCTTTAATGACAGCCTCGAGAGTTCCCCAGTAGTAGTGTCGGGGACCGACGGCTAGGGGAATATTGGCCTTGCGGCAGTGGGTAAGCAGGGGTTTGAGGCTGGGAACCTGAATCATGAGAGATATTTTGGAAGAAGAGAGTAGTTGCTGAAAGACTTTCGGTTTGACTGCCCGGTGGCCGGAGGCGATTTCTAATTTGGTTCCGCCATGTGCAAAAACCACGCCGTCGTAATCCTCTTTGACTTTTTGCTGGGGGCCGTAGGCAAAAACCTGCTTGAACCCCAGAGTTTTGTAGAAAGCCAGAGATTTGGCAAAATTTTTGACCTTGATATGAATGCCGAGTCCGAGAATATTTGTACTCATATTATTTCTAATTCTACGAAATATTGCTATTTAGTCAATCTTTTGATATACGTACGTATGTATGTATGAGGATTTTTTATACGGCGTCTTTTTATGGGAAGAACAAGTATCAGAAATATTACGATTTGGTTTTAGAGACTATTGAAAAAACTGGTGCTACGGTAATATCTCCAGAGAAAGGGAACTATAAGCGGATATTGACAGCAAAAGCCAGGATGAGGGACCCTAAATTAGCGCATTACGAAGCTATCCGAAAAAATATTCTACAGGCAGATGCAGTGATAATTGAGGTGAGTTTTCAGGATTTGCAAATTGGCTATGAGACGGCACTGGCGATAGCGGCCAAAAAGCCAGTGTTGTGCCTGTCGATTTACGAGGATTTTAGTCAGAAGATTGATAACCAATATTTTTTTGGAGCTAAATATACCGAATTGGATGTGGAGGAAGTGGTGGCGGAGTTTGTGGAGCGGGTGGGAAAAAAGACGTTGGGGGAACGGTTTAATCTGTTTTTGTCGGCGGTTCAGGAAGAGTATTTGGAGCATGCCAGCCGGGAAAAGGGAATTAGTAAGTCAGAGTATGTCCGGAATTTGATTGATAAGGATAAATTGGAGAAATGAGCGGCTGGTTTTAGTTCTTGAAGATATCATTGTTTAGGGATTTAGCTAGTTTTAGCAAGAAACTTTCCATTTCATTTTGATCAAATGGGACCAACATTCGAGGTGGGTCTTTGACTGTTACAACTTTGGCCAAATTCTCACCCATCTGGAGCGGGTTTATATTCCAGTCAAACTTGGCTTTAGCAAGACCAATTAACCGGGGGAGAGATAACCCCCACTTTTTGTCTTTAAGCAGGAAATATAAATCAATAAAATCGCGGGATCTGGGTTTGACTGAGATGGTGTGTACTTTGTTGGTGGCAATGTCTTCAATGCTGTCGATGTCAATTTTATTCCATTTCCTACCAGTGTTTATACGGGGAAAAGGATAATAATTGAAGTCTATTTTTAGTTGGCTACCGTCGTTGAAATTAAAGACAAAAGTGTGGAGTCCCAGAAACCTAGTATAGCTAATGCCTTTTGCCCCCAGTTTGGCTCCTGATATGCTCACAAAATCCTTTATACTGGGCAGATGCACTTCTCCCTTTTCTGTAAACAGGTCTATGTCTTCGGAATTTCGGTGGTGTAAATAAACCTCGGAGAGTACGGTACCGCCGGTCCAATAATACCGCTTAGTTAAGTAGTTTTCAGCCTGGAAAAGGTCCAGAAATTTTCGTTGAATTGGTGTGAGGATGGTTTTTTGTCCCATAGCAGATATTCCAAGTATACCGCTTTGTGTGGGTCTACGCGGTCCTTGATTCTAACCCAAGCATCTTTGACCTCTTTTCTGTCTAATTTCTCACCATCCAGGCCATAATTGATTAATTGGGTGAGCCGCCAAAGTTTGTATTCTTGGGGATTTTTCTTCTTAAACTCTTTTTCATCAGTAGACCAATTAATCATGCCTAATTATACCATCTTGCCATGATAAGATGAAATTATGCGGGAGATGCCGGAGGCGCCACGCTTGGCGAAACTGATTGGGCCGAGCTTTATTATTCTGGGAGTGGGCTTGGGTAGCGGGGAGCTGATTTTGTGGCCGTATTTGGCCAGTAATTTCGGTCTGGGAATTGCCTGGGCGGCAGTGGTGGGAATCACTCTGCAATTTTTTCTGAATATGGAGATTGAAAGATATAGTTTAGTGACAGGGGAATCGGTGTTTGCGGGGTGGAGGAAAAAGTGGGGCCCCGCAGCTGCGGGGTGGTTTATCGCGTCAACCATTATTCCCTGGATGTGGCCAGGTATTATGGCTGCTGCGGCTACGGCGGCGGCGACTGCAGCCGGGGTTGCTTATTCTAAATGGTGGGGGATTGGCATGTTGGTGGCTTTGGGGGGGATTTATAGTTTGGGTCGGGTAGTATATAGAACTCAAGAGACGGTCCAGAAAGCTATAATTTTGGTAGGAGTGCCATTGGTTGTGGGTTTGACCATCTGGCTGGCAGGGCGGGCAGATTGGCTGGCCCTGGCGGCCGGGGTGGCCAGGGTAGGCTTTTTGCCAGAAGGAATACCGCTAGCTACTTTTTTGGCGGCATTGGTGTATTCGGGGGCGGGGGGAAATTTAAATTTGGCCCAGAGTTTGTATGTGAAGGAGAAGGGGTATGGGATGGGTAAATACTCCGGACATATTATTAATATTTTGGCAGGTCGGGAGGAAGAAGTGCAACTTACGGGAGAAGTGTTTGCCCAAACGGAGGGAAATATTTCCCGGTTTAAGACGTGGTGGCGGAGAATTAACTTGGAACACGGGCTGGTATTTTGGGCCACGGGAGTGGTGACGATGCTGCTTTTGATGCTTTTGGCGTATGCCACAGTACATGGTCATCCAGAGATAGGCTCAAGTATTAAGTTTGTACTTTTGGAAGCAAAAGCTATGGGGGGCTTGGGAGTGGCATTTTTAGTGGCGGTGGCCTTGATGCTGTTTGGAACCCAGTTTGCGGTGTATGGGAGTAATGCCCGGATGGCCACCGAGAATTTGGCTCTGCTGATTCCTGGGTCGAAAGTGCACCATATTTCCAGATTTTTTTACGGTTTTCTGTGGTTGCAGATATTGGCTGGGATAGTGGTTTTTGGAGCAGGATTTATTGAGCCGTTGGCGCTGGTGGTGACAGGGGCAGTGCTAAACGCGGTGGCCATGTGTGTATATTCGTGGCTGATTTTGGGGTTGAACCTTTCATTACCTAAAGCTCTGCAGCCAAGTTGGTGGCGGGTGGCTATAGTGGGATTGGCGGGGCTGATATACGGAGGGTTTACGATCTTTACCATATGGAATTATCTTATTTGAGAAGGAGAGAGGAGATTTCGGAGACCAAAAAAGCGGTGTAGAGGCCAATGGCCATAGCGCCTTCAAGCGGAGAGAGATGTCTTTTGCTGCGGGTCATGACGAAGAAGGCCGCTAGAGATATGACTAGGAATATTCCGGTGGTTTGAAGAAGGATAGGGTGGGGAATTTTGAAGGGGGAAGATAGGCCTACGAGAGCAATAATGGCGGTGTTGGTAGCGGCGCTGCCCAAAATATCGCCGATAATCAAATTTGGATGGTGGTGTCTGATGGCGGCGACGGCCACGGAAATTTCCGGGAGGTTGGTGCCGATGGAAAGAATGAGAGTGCCGACGGCTAGTGGGGGAATTGACAGAAGAGAAGAGAGTTGGAGAGAGGCAAAAACGATAGCTTTAGAGGAAAGAGCGACGCCAATAACACCGGCGGCCATAAGAAAAATAGAGTTTAAAAAGTGGTGGTTCATAAGCTGGGATTCGAGGGGCAGGCTATGGGGTTGAAGGCGGTAGATGTAGATTAAGTAGCCTAAATAAAGAAGAAGGAGGAAGAGAGCGTCCAGGCGGGTAAGAGAGAGATCGAGCAGGAGAATGACTGGAGACAGAATGAGGGCCGAGATTTGTAGCAGGCGGGTGGAGGATTTGAGTTCGGTTTTGACGTCTATGCCTTGGCTGAAAATGGCGGCCAGACCGGCAATGAGAGTGAGAAGGACGATGGTGGCGCCGAAAAGGTTGCCTAAAGACAGCTGGGGGGTGCCGGCCAGGACGGAATTAATGGCGATTGAGGCTTCCGGAATGGAGGTGGCTACGCCTAAGATAATGAAGCCAGTGATGAACTGGGAAAGTTTGAGGTAATGGCCGAGGCGGGTGGTGATAGTGACTAGGAAGTTGGCGCAGTAAGCCAGAAGAAAGATGGCGGCAATCAGAATGAGGGGATAAAAAACGAGCGGCAGGGGCATTTAGCCATGGTAACATGGAATAGTGGAGAAAAGAAATATTTTGCCGGAGAAACCGCCGCCAGGAGAGCTGGTTTTGGTTTTGAGGCAGTTGAAAAACCCTCTGATTTATGTCTTGATACTGGCGGCGGGGGTGACGGTGGTTATCGGGCATTGGTCGGATGCGGCGATAATCTTGGCAGCGGTAGGAGTGAATACCGTTTTGGGATACATTCAGGAGAGTCGAGCGACTAAGGCTCTGGCGGCATTAAGGCGGTATGTGACCAGCCGGGCAATAGTGGTCCGAGGGGGAAAGAGGAGAGAAATAAACGCAGAAGACATCAAAGTGGGGGACGAGGTGATACTGGCGGCAGGGTCCCGAATACCGGCGGACGGGGCATTGATTTTTGCTAACAGATTGTTTGTTGAAGAGGCAGCCTTGACAGGGGAAAGTCAGGCGGTAAATAAGATTGAGGGGAACGAAGTCTATATGGGGACGGCAGTGGCGGCGGGCCAGGGGCGGATGCGGGTGGGGGCGATTGGGGAAGATACTAAAATGGGGGCAATTGCTGTCCAAGTGCAGGAGCCGGAGGAGGAGACCCCTTTTCAGCGCCAACTGAAGATATTTGGCCGGCAGTTGGTGGTAGTGGTAGGGATACTGGTGGTTGGAGTCTTTGGGTTGGGGGTGGTGTATGGACAGAGCTTGACGGAGATATTTGTGACGGCAGTGGCTTTGGCGGTGTCGAGTATTCCTGAGGGGTTGATTGTGGCGCTAACGGTGGTGCTGGTAATTGGCATGCAGAGGATACTGCGGAGGCGGGGGTTGGTGAAGAGGCTGGCGGCAGCAGAGACTTTGGGCGGAGTGACGGTAATTTGCGTGGACAAAACAGGGACGTTGACCCAGGGAAAGATGAAGGTGGTGGAGGCGGTGGGGGACAGGGAAAAATTGGCTCAGCAGGCTATTTTGGCCAACGATTTGGATGATCCGATAGTGGTGGCGGCTTTTGAGTGGGGGCGGAAAACGGTTTCCGATTTTGTGGCGGACCATCCGCGGCTGGACAGTATTCCTTTTTCTCCCAAAGAGAGGTGGTTTATGAGTTTGAACCGGTGGCGGGGGGGAAAGAATATGATTTTTGTCAACGGGGCGCCGGAGGTATTGGTGGAACGGTCGACTTTGGATTCTAAGGAAAAGTCGAGAGTGAGGGAAGAAATAGAGAGTCTGACGGCGCAAGGGCGGAGGCTGATAGGGATGGCGCGCAAGGAAGCAGAGTCGACAAAAAAGCGCGTGGAGGAAGGGGATGCGGTGGAGCTAGAGTGGGTGGGACTGCTGGCCTTTTCTGATCCGATACGGGTGGGGGTGAAGGAAGCGTTGGAGCAGGCTATGACGGCGGGGATAAAAGTGATGGTAATCACGGGCGATTACTCCAAGACGTCGGAGTTTGTGCTGGCGGAATTGGGTATGAGAGTGAGGAAAGAAGAAGTGATGACTGGGCAAGAGCTGGAACGGTTGGGAGTGGAGGATCTGGCTAGAAGAGTAAAAACGACGCGACTGTTTGCCAGGACTACCCCGGCCCAAAAGTTGTCAATTGTAGAGGCGTTGAAGAAGAATGGCGAAGTGGTGGCCATGATGGGAGATGGAGTGAATGACGCGCCGGCGCTGCATCGGGCAGATGTGGGGATAGTGGTGGGGGAAGCTACGGATGTGGCGCGGGAGTCGGCGGATTTGGTGCTTTTGGACTCGAACTTTTCTACTATTGTGGCTGCGGTGGAGGAGGGAAGAGTGATATTTGAAAACATCCGAAAAATTGTGGTGTACTTGCTCAGTGACGCTTTTGGAGAGATTTTGGTGGTGATCGGGAGCTTGGTGGCGGGATGGCCGTTACCTCTGACGGCTGGCCAGATACTATGGATAAATTTGGTGTCTGACGGGTTTCCTAGTTTGGCTTTGACCGTGGATCCCAAACGGGCCGGGATAATGCGGGAGAAACCTCGCCTGGCCGGGGAATTACTGGTCAGCCGGTGGATGCTGGGGTTGATTGCCTTGGTGAGTGTGGCGGCGGGGATGGTGGCTTTGGCGGCCTTTGGGGTGGTGTATAAGGTGACCGGGGATATAATTCTGGCCAGATCAATGGCGTTCTTGACTTTGGGGTTAAACTCTTTGGCCTATGTTTTTTCGGTGCGGGTGCTGACGGTGCCGTTTTGGAGGAATCATTTGTGGGAGAATAAGTGGCTGGTAGCGGCGGTGGCGGCAGGAGGGGTGTTGCAGTATTTGCCGTTTGCTACGGATTACGGGAGGCGGTTTTTTGGAGTGGTGAGTTTGGGGTGGGAGTATTGGCTGGTAGCGGCGGGGCTGTCGGTTTTGATGTTTTTAGTGATAGAAGTCTTTAAAGCCTGGAAGAGGTCAAAATGAGGTGGGGGAGGCGGTGTGGTTGGGGTTGACCACGGTGTTGTTTGGATTGATTCTGCACCTTTTCTCCGGTAAATCCGTGCCACGGTGGGTAGGAGTGGGGCTGTTTGTACTTCTGGGGATTTACTTGATTTCACTTCGCCCTTAATTTTCGCAGCCCTGGATGGAGGACATTCGAACTTGGTACGCACAAATTTGAGTGGGGCCGGTTAGTTTTAGGTTGGCGAGAAACACTACTAGCTAAAGATTTTTATTTCTGTTAACAACAACATGGTCCATCTTTATGGCGTCCGGTCTTTCGAGCATAAAGACGATAATCTTAGCTATTTCGGCAGGGTCCATGAATTTGGAGGTGTCTTTGGTCAACCCTGACTTAGAAAAGAGTTGGGTATTCATCCCTCCAGGGTAGAAACCTAAGATTCTAACGTTCTTCTTTTGATCATCGACCTCCTTTTTAAGCGATTCGGTAAAACCCGAAACACCGAACTTACTTGCGACATACACTGACTCATTCGGGCTTCCACCGGTGGGAAGGCCGGAAGTGGAAGAAATGTTCATGATAGTTCCCGAGTTCTTCTTTAACATTGTTGGGAGCACTGAGCGAGTGACATAAATCGTTCCCAGCAAGTTGGTTTCAATGATATCTCTAATGTTTTTCGAATCGTGAACGGGGAGAGGCTGATAGGCTATGATTCCGGCACAGTTGATGAGAATATCGATATCCCCAATTTGCTGAACAGTTTTTTCGATTTGTGTCTGGCTACGAAGATCACAGGTTACGCTTGTAACGAGGTTAGATTTGAGATCGAAAATTGCCTTTTCAACTTTGGCCTTGTCTTTCCCCAAAATTATGACCTTACATTTAGATTTAATTAGCCCCTTGGCCACTTCCAAACCAAGTCCAGAATTTCCACCAGTGACAAGAGCCGTTTTGCTCGTAAGAAACATGAGGTAATTATATCTCCAATAAACTTATTTGGAAGCTAGTGCTTTGTCTTGCAGGGGCTAGTCCTTCGATTTCACTCAGGATTGTAATGAATTTTAATGGTGAGCGAAGCCGAACCACTATGTTGGAACTTATTACCTTCAGGATTTCTAAAATCCGCCCAGGAATTCTTTCTACTATGAGTTTAGCGGTTGACTCTCAATTACTGCTCGATTTATAGCATATCCCGCTCTGACACCCGAGAGGAGAACGGCCTTAATGTTCTCGCCCCGATTGGCGAAAGCATCACTTAATACTAAAACTATTAAGCCAATTGCACAAAGAGCACTTACTGTGCTGGAAAGGGTATCGGGAGATTGGAATCCAGCTCGGACAGTGTCAATAATTGCATATCCTAGATAACTTTCTCCCCCGTATATAATGAGGGTAGTTCCTATTCCGGAAACTGCTCCTGCCGTACGCCTAAGTCGGCTGGGAACAGAAGATGCGTTGGGCTCCATGTTTTCGAGTTATAATACCACAGATATATACTATAGGTCAAGAGGCAGACCCTATTGGACGTAATTAGGAACGGGTGGGTGAATCTGAATAGCTTTGATTTTGGAGTGGAGGGGGTGGGGAGGGTTGACAACTAGAATAACCCTGCTATAATGGGTATCATCTTGGATTATGGCAGGGAATTTCATTTATAGAAGACTGTATTACAGTCTAAAGGCTCATGTAGAGAGCCCGGAGATGTCTTTGGTATTGGGTCCTCGGCAGTCGGGTAAGACAACTATTCTGGAGAAGTTGCGGGAAGAATTGCGGAGCACGGGCAAATCGACGGTTTTTTTGAATTTGGATATTATTGAAGATAGGCAATGGTTTTCCAGCCAGCACGCTTTAATTGAACTGGTGGAAAGACGGGTGGGACAAGGCAGGGCTTATGTTTTCATTGATGAAATATCCCGCCTGGAAAACGCTGGATTGTTTTTAAAAGGATTATATGACCTGAAATCCGGCCATAAGTTTGTGGTAACCGGATCGGGTTCTTTGGAACTGAAATCAAATATTATTGAACCACTTACGGGCAGGAAACAGACGTTTTATTGTAACCCACTTTCTTTTACTGAGTTTGCAGCCTATAAGTTGGGTTTGGAGGTGGCTAATTTCGATGAAGAGTATCTTAAGGTGACGCGTGAATTAGTAATGCAACCGTTGAGGCGGCAGAGATTGGTGGACGAGTATGTAAATTTCGGTGGCTATCCGGGAGTGGTGTTGGCCCAAACTGAAGAAGAGAAAAACCGGATATTGCGCGAGGTGCCCTTGAGTTATCTGGAAAAGGACATTGGATTACTGTTGCAAGTGGAAAAGGAGCAGGCATTTGAAAATCTGGTGAAGATATTGGCTTCCCAGACTGGGAATTTAATTAACAGAGCCGAACTATCCGCGACTTTGGGAGTGTCCGAAAAGA
>Ga0209518_1002674_pt1 | contig 16247 bp, 23 predicted proteins | sample RifGroB1_FD_183993 | JGI IMG/M metagenome (GOLD analysis project Ga0209518, IMG submission 183993) | Groundwater microbial communities from Rifle, Colorado, USA - Groundwater B1 (SPAdes) (version 2) | ecosystem: Environmental > Aquatic > Deep subsurface > Groundwater | place: Rifle, Colorado...
AGAAAACCGTTGCCGGCGCCCAGCTGAATGGCCGTATTCCAGTCCGCGCCTTTTTTGAATCCGTAGCGGAGTTCCGTTCCGTTGCTCATTGTTCATCCCCTCCCTTCTGATCTTTATGTTTTTTGCCGGGCAGCTTGAACAACTCCGGCGCGAAATCCTCTTCTTCGATGGTGTATTCCTGCCCCTCCAGGATCTCTCCGAACTTTGGGGAGTAACCGAGGTTACCAAGGCCTGTGACGGTGATTTTTGCCATTATTTGCCGCCTCCTTTGATGGTTTCGTTATAGATTTGTATGACCTCGCGGGAGCTTTCAAGGGCTGCCCGACATGTCTCCAGGTTGATCAGCACGTCGCGACGCCCGCGATCGGTGAGACAAAATTCAGCGGACGGGCTGGCCGGAGACCAGATCTCCACCGGGCGCATGACCGGTTGCGGTTCGATCGGCAATAGTGGACGGATACACGGCTTGCAGCATCCCGCCAGGGATAAACACAAGAGGGGCGCTGTTATCGATAAACTGAGGCGGCGACTGACTCTCGATGCGTTGCACATTGATGTTGCTCCTTATCCTGATCTGGCTGATGGCCTCGGTGAATCTGTTGGTCAGTTCCTGCATGGCCTGTGCATCTTTGAGCTGTACCGTGAGGACGCTGTTGTCCAGCTTGAGTTGATCCCGTTCGGCAAAGACATGTTTGATATACAATCCGGCGGCAATCAGTGCGGCGGTCAGCAGGCCCACGGCAATCTCTCGCCAGTATTTGAGGGCGATAACGATGACTGGCATCACACCAACCCCTGATATTTGTTGGCCCGTTTGAAGACGACGCGCGGGTATTCGTTTACTGCCTGGTAGAGCGGACGGTCGTAGAGCAGAGCGGCTTCTCCTTTTGAATAGGCACCATCCAGGCCACCATCCCACCGATCCGCAGGCAGGCCCAAGCGGCGGGCATTGTTGCGGCGTGATAGCCAGCGCCCGGTACCGGCGTTGTAGCAGACCAGGGCACATTTCAATGCCTCGGTATCGTTGACGGTGTAGGGCCTGACCCGGGCGAAATTGGAGCGGTCCTGCAATACCAGGAACGTCAATTGATAGCGAATATTGTAGGGATCCCGCTGCCAGTCCCAGGCGGCAAGCTGGCGCATCCGGGCAGCATCGCGGTAGATATTGAAACGCTCTTTCCCTGTCTTGTCATAGGCGATAGTCATCTGCACCAGGCCTCGGCCCAGCTCACGGGAGGTCTTGAGGGTCGCTTTTTCCTTCCAGGAACTTTCCTGCTCGATCTGACCAGCCGGGATGTGGCGCAGCGGCATGGCGGGCCACTGGGCGTCAATGGCCTGGGAGAGTGTTGGCAGGTATGGCCGGGCCTGATCAAGGGTAGAGCTGTGGGCTGATGGTACGGCAACCAAAATGATCGTGACCAGCAGGGCGATAATGCCCAGAAACACCAGGGCCGAGGCAACCGTGTTGTGCTGGTGGTATGAGCCGCCGTCTTCTTTGATTTCCACGCCATTGACCGCGTGATCGATGGCGGCATCCAGATCGAGAGACGGGAATAGGCCCCAGCGCTTGCGGTTATCGAGGATGAAATCAGACAGCAACAGAACCAGGGCAACCATTGATAATCTGAAAATAGTGACCGCCAGCTGGGACGCATCGCCAAAAATCAGCAGGCCGGCCAGGATGATCAAGAGCAGCATCCATGTTTTTCTGATCCAGTTAAGCATTTGTCACTCCCTTATTCGCCGGATTGTTACGGCAATCCTTGCATGATTTGCTTTTGCCGTGATGGCCGTATTGACGTAGGACCGGGCAGTACCAGGCCATTATTTACCAGCAGCCTTGGCGCCATCTATCAGGGAGGCCCAAAAACCTTTGGTGAAGATGGCAATCATCCCGATCACGATGGCTGTGAGTATCACTGATCCAACAATGCCGGCAGCTTTCTGAAATGCCTGCAAAACTCGCTTAAGGATGGTCACCTCTTCCGGAGTCAGGCCCATGTTGCAGTGGGTATGCCCTTTAAGGGCATCCGCCAGGGCTTCAATGTCAGCATCGGTTAGCGTTCGGTTGGCCACTGTTCCCCCCTACTCTTGCCCATAGGGCGTGACATAGAAAATGGTGAAGCTGACCTGTACGATGCTGAAAATGTCGTCTCCGGCCTGGACAGCCACCGAGGATTTGCAGCCGTCGAGGATCTCGATCAGGCCGCCAAAGCGGTGATCGCTGTAGAGCGCCTTGATCAGATCAGCCTTGAGCTTGCGACCCTGGGCACCGTCCAGCGTATCGGTGATGAAGCCTTCCCAGGACATGGGGTACAGGTGATTTTGCTCGCCCATTTCGGGCGGTACCGGCCCGACCTCGACCCCGCTTTGCAACTCTCCCGGGAACCAGGCGATGGAGGGCATGACGTCGGGGTGGGCGGTGTATTCCAGATCCTTGTAGACGGCAGCCCCGGCAGCGGTCTGGTAGCCATTGGCGATGGTGATAGTGGCCAGCAGGGTAGCGATGTAGCTGTCGATCTGGGCTTGGATGGTCATTTCTTAGCCAGTATCACCCGTGTGAATCCGGATGACAGTTCCTGCGGTTTGCCGTTCATACGGTATTCAGTACCGCTCCGCACAAATGTGTTAGCGCTGGTGATATCGGCCAGGTCTGCCGTGCTGCACATAAAGGCCGGGTTGAGCGTGCCGGCGGACGCCTCGAACGGGGAGACGGTCTCAAAATCCTTGCGGAACTTGGCGCGGATGGTCTTGACCGTGGCCGCCGCGAGCTTGATGATGATATTCTCGCCGGTGGTGTCGAGAATTTCGGCTATGTCGGCTGGGTCGAATTGCATTATTTGGCTTCAGCTTCGGTTTCAACCCAGCCCTGCGTTTTCCAGTGAGGAACCTGAGTAGGATGCGCCCTGACGGTGTCGGCCCCGTTTGTCAATTCAACCAGCCCATCATCTAACTCAAGCTCTGTTTTGCGGGTATTAAACGCCTCGACAACCTCCGGGGCAGCATCGGTGATATTCATTTTCAAAAGTTTCTTGATGTCGGTACATTTTTTGATCGCCTCAATGAAGGCGGCCTGTTTCTCTGCAGCTGTTTTTGCCATATCCTTTTTCCTCCTATAACGCGGGTGAGCAGGTAGCCCACCCGCGTTTATCTGTTAGTTGCCGAGCAGCAGAGCTGTGTGCTCGGGCACCGCGTTTTTAACGCCCCAGGCAATGCCGACCTCGAACTGGTTGGCGTGGTAGCCCTTGTACTGGGCGAAACGGAACGGCAGGCCGGTGACCGGGTCCTGGACGATCAGTTCGTCCGTCGCTGCATCGCCCCCTTTTGGCTGCTTCGGCAAACGGGCCAGCAGGTGGATGGCGGAGCGGCAGAAAGCCATGTTGCGGGAGCAGGTGCCGACCACAACCACGGCGCCGCCGTCGGAGAGGGTCGTCTGCAGGCCGGGAGCAGCGATGGTGATCGTTCCGGCGGCGGCCAGACCGGTGAGCACAACATACTTGTGAGCAGTATTGGTGCCGAGGGTGATCACGTCACCGGCCAGGATGGTGCCGGTGCCGGTCTTGAGGGTGACGGTGGTGGCGCCGACTGCGTGAGCGCCGTTGACCACGTAGGGGCCGGTGTTGTTGCCGACGGCGGCGGTGGTGACGATCCCTGCGGATTCGCGCAGTTTGTTGCCGAAAACATCGATCAGGACGCCGCTGTTCAGCATGCCGGCGCCCTGAAAGGAGCTGAGTGTAACGAGGGAACGAACAGCTGCCCCGGCAGTGGTGTTGAGCACCAGTGAGCAGTCGGACATCGACGCGCCATTGTCGATGAGGATTTTATTTACCTGGGCCACTTCGGCCAGGTTAGTGCCGAACAGGGCGGCCGGGGTGGTGGCGTGGGCGGCATACGCCCGGCTGGTAGTGGCGTGCAGGGCGCACAGGTCGATTTCGATCAGGTTGCGCAGGCGGCGGATTGCCTGGGCGATCTTGTTGTTCTGAATGCCGTCTTTGGTCTGGGTGAGGCGGGCTTCGTCGTCCCCGGTCCAGTAGAACGGCACGGATTTCGCCTTGGTCAGTTTCATGGTCCCTGCGCCGACAGTTTCGTCAACGAAGGCCGGAGGAGTGGCGGCGGGGGCAATATCGCGTTCGGCGCCAATGGTGGTGACGTCGTAGGTGATATCCTGGTTGAGGGCGGCCTGTTCCGCTTTGCCGTTGACGGTGACGGCGTTGATCATGCCGGAGGGTTCGTTGCTGACGTTGTCCACGGTGTCAAAAATAATCTGGATGAGTCCGGTGAGTGTGTTGGCCATGGTGGCGCTCCTGTGGGCGGGTTGTTATCCCGCAAAGGTTATGACGCGCTGCGTCGGTTATCGGTTATTCGACGATTTTGTGAGTTTTGACGGCAGCAGCCTGCTCCGCCATGGGCAGTTTGTTGAAGTCGGCGCGCTTCATGGTTTTGGCCTGCCCTTCGGCGCCGGTATCCACCACCGCTACGACCGGCGGCGCTTCGGCATCGAGTGCGGCGGCTGCGCCAACGCGGAGCTGTTTTTCGGCACCGACGATGGCAAGGGCGGCATCGGCTGCGGTTGATTTGCCGTCGAAGGCCAGGGTTTCGATCAGCGCTTCGTGACCGGGGATCAGGGTGGCGCGAACTCCGGCGATGCGATCGCGTTCAGCGGCAGCGCCTTCGATTTTGGCGGCTTCTACTGCGGCGGACATACCAGCCTGCGCTTCAGCAGTTATCTCCTCCACCAGTTCCGGGTGATCGGCTTTCAATTGTTCGAGGTTCATAAGTGTGTTCTCCTTTGTGGTTGCGATGGCGGCACCGGCCCCGCGATGATGGATCATTCCTGTTCGTTTTTGTTCTTCTTGCAGCATGGCGATGCAGTCGGCCAGGGTGGATACACCGTCCACCAGACCGGCGTTGACCGCCTGACTTCCCTGGAATATGCGGCCGTCGGCCATGTCGGACAACACCTGATCAACCGATACGCCGCGATGTTTGGCGACGTCGTCTACAAATACGGAATAGACGTGATCAAGCTGCTCCTGAATGACGGCCCTGCCCTCATCGGTTAATGGTCCGTGCTGGCTGGCGATGCGCTTGTATTTGCCGCTGTAGATCTCGGTGGTCTTGATGCCGGCCTTTTCTTCGGCCTTGCTGACATCGACATGCGAGGTGACGACACCAATAGAACCAACGATACTGACTTCGCTGGAACAGTATGCTTCGTGACAGGCAGAGCCGATCCAGTAGGCGGCGCTTGCCATCATGCCGTCCGTAAAGGCAACGCACTTTTTGCCCATGTCGCGGGCGCCGTGGATCTTGGCGGCGAGCTCGGGCGTACCGTCCACGGTGCCGCCAGGGGAGTCGATCAGCAGAACGATGGATTTGACAGCCGGATCGTTCATAGCTTTGTCGAATTCCTGCCCGACGAGCTCGGTGGAACAGCCGCCGGAGATCCTGGAAAAGAGGTTCATCCGTTTGGCGATGACGCCGTCGATGGGGAGGAGCGCGACTCCGCCATCCACGGTGTAACCTTTCGGTTCGTTGTCGAGCGGCCTGCCGATGGCGGCCTCGACGTTGGCGAGGTTGATTTTTTCGCCGCGGACATGGCGGGAATAGATACCCTGAATTTCGAGCAGCATGTCGCTGGTGATGGCCCATGAGCCGTTGACGATGTCGATGAGTCTCATCTGTTACTCCGTTTCCAGATCGGAATCTGGCGTTTCCGGTTCTGTTGGTATCGGTACCGGGGTCGGCAACGCCTTGGCATCATCAAGCCCCGCCGCCAGCAGCAGCCGCTTTTCTTTGGCCAACTGCGGCACTTTTGATTCCCAGTCCGCGCCGCCATAGGGGGACATGCTGCATTCTTCGTCGTGGGTGGTCAGGTTCAGCGCCATCCGTTTCTCGCTGGCGTTCACTTCTTTCAGCGGGTCGAGCTGGCCGGGGGCGTCTCCGGTCCAGACCGTGCCGAGATAAGCGCGGCGGATGGCCGGATCGGAGAAAAAGCCGGGGGCCTTGAGCCGGCCGGTAGCAACGGCTTCGGTGATGACCGCCTCGTAAACCGGCTGACAGAAGCTCGTCACCAACCAGTGACGGCGGCGGTTGAAATACGACCAGGCTTCCAGCAGGGCGGCGCGGGCGGCGGAATATGACGCGGTGAAGTGCTTGACCAGCAGTTCGAACGGAATCTCCAGCGCGACGCCGATCTGACGGCAGAGGGCGGTGACGAACGGGTCGAAGGCCGGATTCGGGCGGCCGGGGATGACTGTTTTCACGTCTTCGCCGGGGAGCAGGCCGACGACGGAACCGTAACCGAGCTCAATCCCGGTATCGGCCGGATTGGCGGCGGCGGTGTCCGGATTGACCGGGAGCACGTCCTCGGGATCGCCGCTTTCGGTGGTAATGAACGTCGTCAGCATGCCGGAGACGACGGCGGCCATGACTTCGGCGTCGGTGTAGCGGCCGAGCTGTTTGATGATTTCGATTACCGGGGCCAGATACGGCACGCCGCGCGTCTGACCGGGGCGGGTCTTGTCGTAGTGATGCAGGACCAGCGGCGCGCCGGTCGTCTTGCCGTATGCTTCCAGCCGCGTCCATTTCAGATTTTTCCCGGCGAGATAACCCAGTCCGCCGGGGTGCTGGTTGCAGACGTGATATGCCACCGGGCCGCCGGTGGCGTCTTTTTCGACTCCGGCGGTAATCTTGCCGTCCAGCGTGATGGCGCTGGGGTAGATGCTGTTGGGGTTGGTAACCCGCGCGGACTCGATGATCTGGAGTTTGAGCGTGTATGGTGAGCCGGGGCGTTTGAAACGCGGCATGCTGGTGAAAACATCGCCGTCTTCCAGTGTTTTGAGCAACACCAGACCTTGCAGCAGGCTGAATGTCAACTGGCGTTCGGCGTCGATTTCATGGGTATCGGTGGCCAGCAGGAATTCACGTACGGCCCGGCGCTCCCAGGTGTTGGCGGCCTCTTCGGAGAGGTTGAGGACTTCGCGGTTGATCTGGCTTTTGACCTTCAGGCCGGTGCCGACGATCTTGGTGATGTTGGTTTTTACAGCGCCAATGGCGATGGCGGAGTTGCGCAGCATGTGCTGCGAATCTTCGCGGAGGGCACGCAAATCGGGCAGGATGGCGCCGTCGGCGGAGGTTTCGCGGCGGGAGCCGGCCTGGTTGGCGCGGCGGGTGCGATCGGCCCCGGTGTAGCCGCCGACCAGGGCCATCTGGGCGCGGATCTTGAAACGCTCCTGACCCTGGGCGGGAGAAAAGAAGTTGATCACCTGGTCCATCATGGTGACCGGAACGGCGACGGTGCGGCCACCCATCGTTATTTCACGGGCGAGGCTCATACCGGGATCACCTGACGCACGCTGGTACGCGGGGAGAGGCGGATTACCTGTTTGTTCCAGTAGGTGATTTGGGCCTGGATATCACGGCGCTTGAGAGTGGTGCCGTCGATTGTCAGTTCGGCGTTGACGCCGAGTTGGTCATCCATGGTGAGGTAGAGATTAAGTTTTGCTGTGGCTTGTTCAAGCGTGATACCGGCCATGGTCTCTCCGTTTGGTGAGTATGGCCGGTATTATGTGGGGGAAAATTTAATTATTATAGGTCTTGTTGTCCGCTATTGTCCGTTGTTGTCACAATATTTTGTGATTGTTGTAAAAAAATAACACTAAATATGGTGGTTATCTATCCCGATGGAATTGTCGCATACCTCGGACATACTTGCACAACTCGGAGGCAAGAAAACGTGTGTTTTCCCTGTCAGGGGTATCGGAATACGTAGGGATCAAACCTTCCTCAACACGGCGCCGGAGGGTGCGGGGGCTAACGGCAAGGACCGCGGCCGCATCTTCCAAGGAAACCAGTACGGATTGCTCGAGAATTTCTCGCTTGTAAGCATCTATCTCCGCCCGCGTGACCCGTTCCTTAATCATTGTTCACCCCTTTTGATAATATTCTCCGCCGCACGGGTGCGGGCGCTGGCAGCGGTTCTCCGGTTTTCACCGACTCGGCTTGTTGCTGCAGATAGGCACCTAGGGCGGCATAGTTCGGATTCAATATCTCCCGCACCGCCATGTTGCCGACACGCACGTCCAGGGCCTCGTTGCGCAGAAAGCCGGGCCGTAGTTTCCAGACCGTTTCCAACTTGTTGGTGCGACGGTTCTTTTCCTTGACGGCATGTTCTGCCGTGAGCATGCGGAAATATTCAAAATCATAGCCATAGAACATGGGGAAATGGCAGGATCGCGGGCCGCCCGGGTCGTTATTGAGCCAGGTGAAGAGGCTGTCTTTTCCGCTGGAGACGCCCAGCTCGTAGAAGGCGACCTTGTATTTAGGGCTCTTGCTGGGTTTGCGCGGTACCAGGGGGGCGCAGCTGTTATTGCTGCCCTTGTGAGCCAGGTAACGCCGGGAGCGTTTGACAAACTTGGCGACCATGTCGGAGCGGTAGCCCAGGTCAACTCCCAGTTTGGCGATCGGCAGATCCGCGCCGGATTCGTGCTGCCAGGTGATTGTGGAGGCCCAGTCGTGCAGTTGGTCCCATACGTCGTCCTTGGTGGTGTCGCCGTGGAAAACCTTGTACTCGATGCCCCAGGATTCGTGACCGGGCCCCCAGGCGACAACCTCGCACTCCAGGCGGTTGGACTGGACGTCTGTGTCGGCGGTTATAAAACAGGCCTGCATGGGGATCCGCCAATCAGCACCCTCGGGGGCGTAGTGTTCGCGGCGGGCATAGAGGTCTTTTTCCTTGATGGTTTCGCCCTCGGCATCTTCCGGCAGCGGGAGACCGAGGCAGTCGTTGTAGAAGTAACGCAGGTTCTCCAGGGTCGGTTCAGTGAGGGTGAGGAGATAGGCCTGAGCTATTTCGTTGAAAAACACGAACTGGGAGAGTATGGGAGGGACGTGCCACCAGACCGAGGAGGGGCGCAGGTGGATGACGCGATCATCACGGCGTTTCATACGACCAGCCTTGACGGCGTCGTCGCGGTCGTCTTCATCCCATTTGCCTTGGCATGATTCACATTCATACCAGGCTGAGCCAGTGTCGGAGAGTAGTTGGGGATCGATAACGCCGTCGGCCCAGCGAATCTGGCCGAACTGGAGTTTTTGTTCATGGCCGCAATGCGGACAGACGGCGTAGTATTCACGGACTTCCTGGGCGTGAAACTGAGCTTGCCAGACCGGGCCATCAACGGTGGAACAGGTGCAGGCATCCATGATTTTACGGGAGTGTTTGAAGGCACGGGTCCTGGCATAGGATTTTTTAAGGGCGGAGGCTGGCCAGAGGTCTATTTCATCCCGGAACAGGTAGCGGATCGGCTTGGAGGCAAGGCGGCCTTCTGAGTTTGACCAGGCCAGATAGATGGTCATGCCGTTACGCAGGCGGATCCTTTGACGACCGAGGTCATCTGGGTTCTTTGTCCGCAGTTTGCGCAAGGTGGGCGTATCCTTGAACATGGGGATCAGGCGATCGCTGATGGTATCGCCGCCGGTAGCCTGATCCTGCATGACCAGCAGGGCCGGGCCTGGGGCGTTGTCGGCGACCATGCCGATGCAGTTGTGCAGTACGTCGGTTTTGCCGCCCTGGGATCCGCCGGCGATAGTGCCGTGCTGGAAGTGCTCCTCGGCGAAGGTGTCCATGATATCGACCAGGTGCGGGGCGACATCGTTGCGCCAGGGGCCGGGGATGGGGGATATATGCACATGTCGGTTGCCTTCCGCCCACTGGGAGCCGGTCTTGCCGGTACCGGAGCGCAGCGCGAGGCGTTCGCCGGGGTAGAGGCGATAGGTGCGCAGCGGGGCGGGCGGCAGCCAGGAGTAATCTTCGGCTATTTGCGGGGCAGCAACAGTCACAGCAATAGGCATCCTTGATCATCCGACGGTAACTCTTTCTTTTGTATCGGGGATTTTACGTGGTTATTTACACAGCTGCCGATCCGCTTGTTGTAGACGCGGTGCATGGTGTTTTTATTGCACGTTGGACAGTACTTAAGGACGGCGGACGTGTTCCTGGTGTAGTGCTCCGACATCAGAATGTCACTGTTGCGGTCAGAACAGCGGCAGCAGCCCAGTAAATAACACGGCGATAATCGCCATCAGCTGCACAAACAGCGGCTGTGCCGATATTGAGGGCTATGCTGATACATGGAAACAGCCATTTTGGGATTATCACTCTTCCTCCTCGTCCGGGCCTTGTATCGGCCGGGAATAGTTATCCAGCACTTTACGGTTGATGCCGAGCATGAAGCTGATCAGCTCGGGGGCTTTCTGTACATCGCCGCCCACTAGTTTAATGATGCGGGTGGAGGAGCTGCGGGCCGAGGCGTCCAGGTGGGTTTTGAGATCTCCGGCACGGGAGGCGAGCTCGATCTCCACATGTTCCCGCGGGATCAGTTCGCCCTGGCGCTCTTTCAGTTTCAGTTCCCGCATTTCGGCGTCGCTGGAGATGCGGCGAATTTCGCCCCGAAGTTTTTCCTCCTGGAGGTTGGCGGCGGCGGGTGAGCTGCCGTCTTTGCGCTGCAGGTACTGGCGGGCATAGTCCTCGATGGCGGCCAATGTGTATTTGCCATCTGCGCCGGGGCGGATCTTGCCTTCATCCTTGTGCTCGTAAGCGCTGGACTTGCTGATCTTCCAGCCGTCGGCATCCAAGTGGTTGACCACGTCCATGAGCGTGTCGAAGGTTTCTTCCGTGCCGGTTTCGTTGCGGGCCGTGCGGAATTCGTGGAGCGAGGCTTCGGCTTTCTTGAGGCTTTTGAGGTTGGCGCCGGTTGGCTTGCGCTTGGCCAGCTCCAGCGCGTCATCACGGAACTTGATCAGACGGGTTTCTTCCTGGTCGAGGGTGGCGGTTATGTCGGTTTCGGGGGTTGTCATAATACATAATCCCCTTTGTCGAAACTCTCACAGATTGCCATGGCCCGTCCCAGATCCACATCGGCACCCTGGCCAGAGAGGATACGGTGCATATCCTCGCAGGATTGTTTGACTGTCCAGACTGCGGCGGCGGTGCGCTGGACGAAAAAGCGCAAGGCGTTAAAGATCACGTTTTGGGTGCTGGCTGCAATGTGGGTATCCTGGGCCAGATGGGTCAGGTAGTTGCGGATCGAGGTGTCCAGGTCATCCATGCAGCCGCTTTTGATCTTCCAGATGATAAAGCGCTTGATGGCGTTGCGGTATGAGTCGCGAGTCTTTGGTCTGTGATGGTGCAGGGCGAATTCTTTTTCCAGGGTATCAAGCCACTCTACCACTCGACTGCTTTTCAGTATTTCATTATCCCGTTGTGAGTAGTAGTTTTTCTTTTTGTTTTCGGTGGATTCCATGACCTTTCTCCTTTCAAAAGTCTTTACTGTTAGGCAGTGTTGAGGCTGTATAATCATAAGTTATGCCGCATGCACCGGGCAGTAATCCGGGCCAGCGGACAGACATTTGCAACGCACCTCGTCCGGGCTAAAAGTGGCCAGCGGATTCTTGATCCACTCTACAGGGGCGAACTCATGAGGCTTTACGCTGAGCAGCTTACCGTTTTCAGCAGTGACGCTAATTGCCCCGTATCGATTGGATTTGCAGGGATGCTCACCAGCAACCGCATAAGTGGTGCGGAAAGGGCCATCGCCTCTAACTGCCACGAGTAGTTGCACGCGGGACGGCACAAAATCAGGAGTCAGACCAAGGAACGCAGACCGGTAATAATCCAACGCCATCTCCAGTTGCTCCACCTTTTCACGAGTCACGTTTTTCATACAAACCCACAATCCGGGCAGTGATGCCGCATAGCCGCTATGTCTTCATCAAGCGCTTTCAATATTTCCGCTATTTCGGCCCGCGTCAGGTACACAACCGCGAACTTTTCAAAGCCATGCTCGCCAGACTCGTCAATCTCCATTGCTACCCGAGAAAAGATAGTCACGGAGTTTGTAATTTCGTCTGTGCCCTTGATCCCGTCCAACTGGTATTGCCACGTTACAGGCCGATTCCCGCCGCAGGTCAGGGGAGGAAATGGCATAACCACGCCCTGGACATCAGACGGGCGGTCATCGCCTTCGGTCAGCAACCGATTATCTGCAAACTGTTCTCCACTCATTCTCTTCATCCTTTCCGCCCGCTGGTCAGGGCGCAACCGTTATCCCCTATCATGCTTCAGCCGCATTGCTTCACGGGCTTTATCACAGATGGGGCACTCACAATAAAATCCTTCTCCGTATTGTTCACGGATAGTGTCCGCATGTTCTTTTAGTAGCGCCTCTGCAACTATTTCCAACAGCAACAGGCGAGTGCTCCGGTTGCTGGCGGTTTTGTAACTGGTGCATATCAGGTCGGGATTGCTCTCCCTGCGGCAGCGGCTCATTCGATTATGCCCCAGTCTGTCACTATATCTGCATCTCTGGACATTGCCGATATCCAGCCCCTACGAAGCCAGATGAACCAGTAATGCTCGATTCGGTACTGCTCTTTCTGCTCGGCAATGATGTAGTTTTCAAGGTAGTCGTCCATTGTCAATCCTTTAGCCGATGGCACCCAAAAGGGATAACCATCGGCTGTTGCGGTGAACCCGCAAAGCCTCAAGCCGTTAAGCGGATAACCCGTCATCATCCCATTCGTGACAGCAGAAGGGGCATTCGTGGCATCCAGATGTTAAATAATTACGGTTACACGAGGGGCAGACAACCTCTATATCGTCCGTTTTCGTCGTGTGCGCTTCCTCTGTATGGCGCTCCATATCGTCTACCTCTCGGAATGTATTTGTACTCGAACCGCTCAAGTGCTTCCTCTATCCAGTTTGCAAAATCCGCTTGAATTGCTCCTCCGTGCCGGGCCTTGTGTACCGTTCCCCGCCCTACTCCGGCACGTTCAGCCAGCCGATTGCTTGTGGCCTGTCGCTGTTTCATCCGCTCGGCCAGATTGGGTATTGTCCGTGTCATGTTCGCCCCTCAAGTCAGTAATCCGGCAGGGTATGCCGTTGCCCTCAGATTCGGCCTTGTCGCGCTCTGCTCGCTTCCGCCCTTGCTCATTATCACGGTAGGTTACGGAGTGCGCCCAGCGGCCTCTGATAAACTCGTCAACACAATATCTTGGTGCATCCATCGAAAACCCCGCTTAACCAGGACGCACGACGCGGACGGCGATAAAGCCGCCGTCGTTCGCTTCTATAATCTTCCATCCACCGCCACCATCTCCACCCGGCCAGGGATGATGGTGGCTGCTGATCCGTGGCGCATGATCCTGTGTTCACTCTCTACCCGCCGCCAGGCAATCCCGCAGCCGGGGCACTGGTATTGCCCCCTGGGCAGCTCACCGAACAGCGCAGTCCGGCAGAAGGCATCGATATCGGCGGTATGGCCGCATTTACAGGTCAGGTTCATCCAGGCCATGGCTATCCCTCCAGCGCTCGGTCATCCTTCATCAGTTCATCCCATGCCTGTTGGCACTCTTTTGCTGTTTCAAATTTTTCCAGCGTACCCCAGCCTTTGCTGCCGCACTTGATGCGCGGGGCAGTACCGTGGCCAGGGATAATGCCTTCCGTTCGGTAGAAATCGAAGCCTGCCGCGTAAAGCTTTTTCGAGCTGGTGGTTCTGTTGGCTTTGCCGTCGAGAGATACCTCGATTATGGTGTCAATTTTCAACATATCCTTGAGGGTCCGCTCTGCTGCGGCGTAGGTGTTGAATGGTATGGCCGGCGCCCATCCCTGGCGTGAGTTATCCCAGGTACGCTGCACGGTCTTTTTGTCGCGGTCGTAGCGGACCAGGATAAATCCCATGCGGAGGATCTTGGTTTCGTCGCGGGTGTAAGTGGCGGCGGCGGCGGTCTCGGGCAGTAGAGCGGGTTGGCTTGCGGGTACGATTGTTTCCGTGAAGGCTGCAATCGCCGCTAGTACGTCTTTTATGTCTTTTTTCGGGTCCTGACCAACGGGCGGCTTTCCGCAATAATCAACCACGCTTTTTATTGAGGCCTGCAAAGCTGCATCGCGGCTTGTAAATTTGTCGGAGAATTTTGGGTACGGGTAATAGCCGTTACCGGATCCGCACGCTAGATAAATATGTCGGCCAAAGTACCAGGCGCCGGAATCACCTTGAACAACGTACAGCTGGACTCTGGAGTTACAGAGTTTAGACATCGGCACATTGATGATTTCTATTCGGTCGTATTCTATTCCGTCTTTGTCGGCTGCTACTTGTTGATTACAGGGTGGCTGGACTGGTTCATCGAACAGCGATGCCTGGCGGGTGAGGCGCGGGATCTGCCGGAGGCCGGTCGGGCCGTCTTCGAATATCTGGAGGAAGCCGTTGTAAATCCTGGTTTCGGCAGCATCCATATAGACATCAAACGTGCGGAAGCTTTTAAGCACAGCGTCAACGTTTTTGAATCTGAAGGCGAGATCCAACAGGCTTGTGACGCCCCATCCCTTGTTTCTGCGCTCGATATACAGTTGTTCGCCTTTTTGCCAGCCACCAATATAGAGGGGTTTGATCGCCATATCACGCCCTCCGGGGAGTGATCAGCTCCAGCCGTTCGTTCCAGGCGCTGTGATCAGCGGGGATTAGTACCAGGGAGTGCAGTGCGTCGCGGTATTTAATGACGACATCCTCCGAGCCAGTCAGGGATTTGAGGGATTCGAGTAGATAGCGGGGGGTCAGAACGATCTCCAAGGGTTCGCCTTCTATCTCACAATCAATGCTGTCAAAGACGGTACCGGCGCTGTTTTCTCCGGAGACGGTCAGTTCTTTGCCTTGGGCAGCGAGGGTGATGCCGGCGGACTCGCTGAGGATCGTGACGCGCTCGATGATCTCAATCAGGCCGCGGGTGTTGACCACCAGGCAGTTGGGGTGGTCGCTGGGGATGACGCGGCGATATGTGGGGTAGGTCCCGTCCAGTAGACGCGAAATGATGGTGATGTTGTGTTTTTCGATGCTCAGGCGGTTGTCGCGGATCCGTACCTCGACGGAGCCGATGCCGAGTTTTTTGATTTCGTTGAGGACGCGGCCGGAGATGGTGACGCCGGCGTTGATCGGTTCGCAGTCGTCATCATAGGGGATGGCGCAGGCAGCCAGGGAGAGGCGGTGGCCGTCGAGGGCGATGCCGACCAGGTTGCCGTTTTCTGCGCGGATGTGCAGGCCGCTCTTGATGTCGCTGTCATCGCACCCCAGGGAGTGGCAGCAGGCGGCGTGGATGTCGTTGAGAAACATGCCGTCGCATTCAATATCCGGGGAGCCGCCGGGTACGATCATGTCGGGGAAGTGTTCGGTGGGATCGACGCAGGCGATGACGCCGCTGTATGTGTCGCAGTCGATCTGCAAGCGGTTGTTGTCGAGGCCGGACAGTCGGACCGGTTTATCCGGCAGCGCGCTGATGATGTCCCACATCTTACCTGCGGGCATGCAGGCGGTGCCGCCTATCCGGATATCATCCTCATCGCGTTTGTTGATTTCGCTGATGACGCCGACGCGCATGTCGTTGGCGCAGGCGGTGAGGCGTGAGAGGTAGATATCCAGCCGGAAGTATGGATGCATACGGCCGACTGCGCCACGTGCACGGTCGAGAAGCGCGCGGAGGGATGATTGACGGATTGTGCAGCTGATTGGTTGTGGTGTTGTGGTCATAATATCCTCCGGAGTTGCGCGTCTTTTTCCTGCCGGGCGAAATCACGCATGAAAAATGCTCTCATATGCCTACCCTTCTGTTCAGCCACCCAGCCGCACCACCTGTAATATTTGTAAACATGTTCATTGTGCATACAAACCCCATTACTTTTCTCCGGCCCCTCCCCCGCGCGGCGCGCCCTTTTTATCCCTATCCACCGGGAGGCCGGTCGCCAGTGGTAGTTTTCAGGTCCAGGACGGCAAGGCGCTCCAGCATGTCACGTACGCAGGCGGTGGACTTGCCGAGTAGAGTGGATATCTCGCCCGGCCCCTGGCCGGCACCGCTCAGCAGCAGCAACTTGACGAATTCCTCTGGCGTCCATTCGGTGCCGCGTAGAGGCGCGATCGCCCCCAGGGGCCGGAAGCTGGATCCGTGAGCGCTGCAGTAGGTCCTCTTCAGGGCCTCGAAGGCGGCCAGCGCAAGGGATCCGGTAACCATGGCGCCACATACTGGGCAGATCACACCATCCGGCAAGTACTGCCGGCGGATCCAGGCCCAGGCGGCCGGGCGGTCGATGATGTCAAGTACCGTAGCCAGTTGCATAACTCACCACCCTCCGAGATAGTTCCGATATTCCGGAACGCGAAAAAGTTGGTTCTGACGAAAAGCCTGCGCGCTTGCCCGCC
>Ga0209518_1002675_pt1 | contig 16247 bp, 34 predicted proteins | sample RifGroB1_FD_183993 | JGI IMG/M metagenome (GOLD analysis project Ga0209518, IMG submission 183993) | Groundwater microbial communities from Rifle, Colorado, USA - Groundwater B1 (SPAdes) (version 2) | ecosystem: Environmental > Aquatic > Deep subsurface > Groundwater | place: Rifle, Colorado...
CTTGACTATTGATAGCCTGCGCCTGTATTCTAATCGCTTCAGCCTCTGCTCTTGCTTTTTCAATTGTTTGCTGGGCTTCAAATTTTATCTGTTCAAGTTTATTTTTAGCAGCTTCAGCATTTTGAGTTGCAGTAACTTTTGCCTCAATAGCTTGACTAAATGCTTTTGAGAATTCAAAATTTGTAACAGAAAATCTTTCTAAAATCGAATCTTTTGCTATGAATTGTTCATTAAGAAGAGTATTTACTTTGTCAGAAAATTCTGCTCTTTTCGTTACTAGTTCTTCTGCGGTATATTTAGCTGATGTTGATTTTACTAATTCTCTTATAACTGGTTCAATTACATTGGCTTGATAATTTTCTACGGAACTGTATTGAGCAAATATTGATTGAACTTTCTCTGGATTGATATGATAATTTACTACTACACCGATAGCCACATCTTGCAAATCTTTTGATGCACCAAACAAATTCGTGTCTGTTTGTTTTAAATCACCATTGTCGCCGCCTCTATCATAATTGATAGTCCTGGTCTTAACATCCATTTTATGCACTTTCTCAATAAATGGCAATTTAAAATATAATCCTTGCGGAACAGTTCCTTTTATTGCTCCGAAACGAGTCTTGATACCTCTTTCACCAGCATCTATTGTGCCAATCGAATTAAAAATTAATACTAAAACAAATATTCCAATAATTGCGCTTGTAATGAAACTTCCTAATTTTCGATTATCCATAAAAATAAATTATTTAATAATGTTGTATATTATACCATGTTTTTCTATATTTGTAAAGGAAAGTTGTTAACAGACCCTTCTCGGTTTTTCGGCTATTTTTCCCTTAGGACAAGTCGTTCTATATATCTTGTTTGAATGTTTTTGAAGAAGAAGGTTTAATTAATTTCCAAATAAGTTTTTTGTAATCTTTGTTGTCTAACATTGCAAACAATATGCTGGGATATTTTGTTTTTACGATATATTCAGCTTGCTCTTTTCGTGTGATTTTTTCTTTTGCTAAGATTATGAGAGCATTGACTTCTTTTTCAATATTTTGAAAGTCATTGAGAATTTTCTCCTTTGTTTCTTTGACCCATTGATAAAATTCGTCTGGCACACGATCTAATACTGTTTCAATGTCATTGCTATCCTTCAGATATTCCCAAATGACCCGCGGTGAAATGTTTGTAAGTATCTTATGAAGCCTCTTATATTCGGTGAATTTGATCTTCAGACGTAATCCAGAGGGCCAAACGAGCACAAAACCTTCAGAGTTTGGTTTTTCTAATGTTTTTAAAATCTCATATGATATATTATTATTTTTTAATATTCTTGCTGCTTTCATTGTTGTGCCATCTCTTAATTGAACATACTCATGAAAATCATCAGTAGTGATTCGATCTTCTCCAGTTTTTATGTTACGTTCTGCTAAATAAACTAGCCCTTCAAAATCGTATTGCACAACAATTTTAGTTTCTTGACAAACAATTTCAAATAGCACAGTCCATGCTTTATCAGCATCTGTCCATTTTTCCCACCAAACGTTTTTTCGAAACCAATCTGTTGCCCAAACAGCGCCAATTGAAGTAAACGATCCCCGTGTAGCAATATACGGTTTATTATCCAACCAATATAGAATTCCAAGCCAGCCATCTACTTTTTCTTGCACAATGGGAATTTCTCCAGGAATATTTTTACCAAGTTGTATGTGTTCTTCCCAATTAAAAAATTTTGGAAAAGGATTTGATAAAATCTCACCAGTCTGAATATTCATGATAAGTCCTCGACATTTCATCGTGATGTCATCCCATTTTTTATCAAATTGTACAATAGGGGTGTAATTGTAAATTCGAATATTTGCATCTTCAGGATGAATTTGTTCAGAAATCAAGCCTTCTTCTATATATTTTTTTAATATTGAATAATCCATTAATTTTTAAATTGATTTTTTATGATTCTTTTATGAAATATTGTTTTTCCTTTTTTTCCGCATCTAGAACAGATATATGTTGTTTTATAAACAATTTCAATGTCAGTAAAAGAGTTGTCTTCGACTGGCCACCATCGATGCCATCTTAATTTACAAAGAATATTCATTTTAAAAATCTAATAGTAATAAAGCATCTTTTTTTATTTCTCCAAATCGACTGTCAAATAAATTTGGGTTGAATGGTTTTGTTATGATATGAACACCATTTTTAGTTTCGTATTTTGTGATTATTTCAACATTGAGATCTTTTAAATGTTTTTCAACATATGAAATATCACGAGTATTTCCGACAATATTATCAATATCTATTAAAAATAATGTTTCAGCTCTTGCATTTTGTTTCATTAAAGAAGAAATCCATCGATTTTTGACATCAAAATAAAAATTGTTTCTACTTTGTTCATCATAATAATCTGCTTCTAATTGTTCTCGTTTAAAATCCATAATAGCTTTTCGAATATCTCTTTTATTAACACATGAATAAATTCTCATTGGGACATCACTTTCATTTTTTATTATTTGAAACTCTTCAAGAATTTTAAAAAATTCATCTTTATTTGTTGATATTTTACGATACGATGCTCTATCTGTTTTATTCGTATCTCTACCTTCTTTGTTTCGTTGACAAAGCATAATCATTCGTATTCCATCTGAAAATTGTTCAATTATTTCTTTATTCATTTTCGTTGATATAATTAATAATTGTTTCTATTATATCATACTTTACTACATGTGTAAAGGTATTAAATTTGTATTTATACAAGTCCAGACAGTTTTGCTGTTTTGTATTCTCTGCACAATTCTTCGCATTCTCTAACTATTTGTGAAGCATTATAATACTTCTTTTTGTATTGTTTATATTTTTTATTTTTACATATTTTGCATAAACCTCTTCGACTTTTTTTTGCGCGTCTGTCTTTAACGAAATCGTTAAGTCGTTTTTCTTTTTTGCATATAGTACAAGTTTGCATAATTCTATTTACAACTGTTAAAAAGTGATACAACCCAAATAGCAGTAACAACTGATATTATTGCGAGAATAGTAATCCATGGTTCTTTAAGTTGATATTGTTTTTCTTTTTTCATAAATTTATTTTTTATCTTCTGAGCGAGGGAGGATTATAATAGGGATATTTAATTCTTTTGCACGAGCAATTTCTTTTTGAGTTCCGACAGAATTTTCACTTCCTTCTAAAACATGAACCTCATCACATACTTCCAAAAAAGCAATAGAATAATTATAGAATAGTTGTTTTGGTATATTTCTATTAACAAGCGCAAAATGATAATCAAGCCAAGGACAAAAAGGAGCATTTCCTTCTTTCAGAAGAAAAGCACTATATTCAATTCCACGAGAAATATTATGGAGGACATCCATGACATTATCTGCGCTATATGCTCCTGCTACATATATTTTTTTCATATATTTTCTATTTCTTTTTTTAATTTTAATAGCAATTCCCAAGTTTGTCCACCCGTTCTTTTTTCCATTGGAGTATTTGGATATTCAAAAATATATCTTTCAATAATTTTTATAATTTTATTTTTTGTTTTGTTTTTCATTTTAACAACTAAAATTATCTAATAATATCGGGGCAGACGGAATCGACCCGCCATCTTCAAGACATTTTATGCCTTTTCAATTTCTTGAATAGCCACTTGAATGTAATTCCTTTATACTATACCCCGTAAAAATGAGAGCTATTCGGGGCTAGCTCTCTTGCCCTTTTTTATTTACTTTGCGAAAAGTAAATAAACTTTTAATGTGCTAATTTACTTTTTTTAGGAAGGTTTCAAAGAAATCAAAAACTTGCCTGCTCGGCTTTCTTTTAACAATCGCAAGTTTTTGCAGATTGTTTCATTTGTTCCGGCACTCAAACAATAGTCTGCCAATTTCCTGTCATTCACCTTGCAGTCTTTTTTAATGCAATAACCTGTCTTAACCATTTGAGCCTACTTTCTGGCAACTTGGGCATTTTACCATTTTAACTTCTAAAAGTCCTTGCTCTGCCAGCTTCTTGTCCGCTTCGGCTTGTTCTTTTGTGGCTCCATACCAATCTCCAACGCTTTTGTTATACCTGCGGCCACAATAGCATTGTGTTCGGACAATCTTCCCCATTTTTTTCACGATGACCTCCTTTCTGTCGGTTAATTTTCACAAAAAATATCACATAAACAATCGGGGCAAATTGTGAGGGTGCGAAATTTTTTCATTGAGATATAGAACTTCAAAACATTCTCGTTTGGTCTTATCCAAGTTTCAGAAAATATCCGTATTCTATAACAAATTCCGCATACTTCTAAAACAAGGTTGTCATCATAACACTCAAACAAATCAAATTCTTTCAAAGTTCACCGCTCCTTTCTCCCCGGGAAATGTAATTATTTATAAAAAACTATAATTCCCGGATTGAATTATGGGTTTTTTATCACAACTCCCACAATTCAAGGAACACATACACTTTCTCTCGGTGGTTATTAGGCCATATTTTTGCCGACTGCGGACAATTCTTGTAAGTCGTATATTCCACAACGACTTTTTTCTTAACAAGATAAAACTTGGCTATCATAACCGCTTTGTCAAAATCAATAAACTGGAAAACATTGCTAGGCAAGTCAGTTTTTGGCAAAAAGTAAATTGTGAAAACCTGTTCCTTTTCATTCATCATTCCAGCTGCCGCCACAAGGTTTTGTTCTTCCATTTGTTTTTTAATGACTTCTGGAAAAACTAAATCGTGTGTTTTGATAAAATCATCAAGCGGTGTGGCATTCACTTTCGGAGCCAGCCAAAGCATAAGGGCAAAAGCGATAGCGAGGATAATCCAGTACAGATTTTCTTTTACTGCTTCAAACAAAGCAATCAAGCAAGTTTTCATCCCTGTGGTGAAGCGGGGGGGTCTGTGTTCCATTCCTTACCTTTTCCTTCCTGCCACTCTTTTTGACGACGTGGGCTGAAAATGTCTAATGAGATTTGTAACTCCACTGCTGAGCAGTAGAAAGTTAGCTTATTGACACCTTCCTCGAACGTATGAAATCTTCCACAAAATGGACAATGAATATCACGAATCATTTTTTACTTCCTTTCAAAAATGGAATAAATGTGGGTGTTATTGATAAAACGGTGCGATGTTTGTCATCTGCGATTCTAACCTTAATCGTCCAACCACCGATAGTCGGATTGATACCCATACGAAGCAAAAATAAACTCTGGTCTTCAAAACACCCTGCTTGAAAAGCATGAATCAGCCGATAAAAGAAATACAACGAAGTGTGATAATGGCCTGAAATTAAGATATGTGGTTTATCTCCGCTAGGAATTTGTTCCAACATCTTTTGCAATTTGTATGAAATTGCGTATGCGTTTCCGCCTCCGTGAAATAAACGAATTTTGACTTTGTTTATTTCCAAGTTGCCTTGATATTGACCGAGATAAATCATATCTTCTCTTTCTTTGGCTATCATTTCCCCCGTTTTTATTCCAGCGAGCTTGTTCCAAGACTCGTCATGGTTTCCGTCAATAAAGTAAGTCGTGATACCTTTGACTTTTGGATAATTATTAACAGCATACGTCATTTGATTATCCGCACCGAATACTTTTACTTCATTTTCTTGGCCACGATATATTCCCCATCCACAGAGCAGATCTCCACTATGCACGATTACTTCAATCTTTTCTTTTCGACAAATCTCGTAGAAAGTGTGAAGCTCGTCCAATTTCTCGTGAATAGAACACAGATGAGTATCTGACACAACACCGAAAGTAAAAACTTTATTGCTGATATTGTGTTCCAGTATCTTTGGTTTTGAGTCCTTGCCAGCTAAAATGCTAATCAATTGCTTTTCAGTTATGTCAAATTTGTCTGTAATGTCTTTAAGTTTCAATTGTCACCTCTCTTTCTATGGATGATATAAAGAATAAATTATATGCATTAAAATAAATGTACCTGCGACAGCAAGAAGACATTTAAACCAAAATTCTGGTTTCAACGTTTGTCCACCTTTCTTTTTTTAATGTAAAGTTTTAACTCGCTTTCAAAGCAAGCCCAAATAAATCTGCCGATTTCTTTTATGTCTTTTCTGGTTAATCTATTCATCTTGTGAACGGTTTTTTTGATTATTTCTTTTTCAATGACTTTGGGATTTACCTCGTGCATAAATTCATGAAGAAAAACATACACCAACATAGATACAAGATTTATCTTCACTTTCTTTGTTTTGTCATTATACGAGCCGAAAGCGTTTTTATCTATCCATCCAAACTCCAATTTGCAGACTTTCATAAACTCTCTGATTTTTTTCAAGTTTCTCTCCTTTCCTAAAAAAGTTTTAAAGAGCTATCAATCAGCGATAATTCGCTGGTGGGGAAATGGACATTATGACCTTTGGAGCGTCCTCCTCATTCGGTATTCCATCTAGTGGCCACTAGGAACTTCCTACCTTCCCCCATCAACGAACTATCAATTCTGAATATATTATATCTTAATTCATCCATTTCATCCACAATTTCTACAGAATTATTACATTTTTGATTTATACACAATTTCCAAATAATTATCTTCACTTATTATTATTATAAAATCTTCAATTTCATTTTCATTCAAAAACTCTGTTAATTGAGTGAGAATACAAAGCCTATTTTTTCCATAAGAAAAATTTTTACTTGTCCATTTTGTCATATATTTTTTATTTATCTAACTTATAATTTACGACTACAATTTCTTCCCTCGCTGATGCTGAAGCTTTGCAAGGCTGTTTACGCCTCTGGTGGTCTTCAGCATCTCTAATCCACCAGCGAGGAAAGAAATTGGTTATTTATTTTTCAATTTCCTACTCCTTTGAGGAGAGTTAAGTAACTTGATTTCTTGAACTGCCCGCCGATATCCATTTACATATTCTAAACTTTCTGTTTCTGTAAGACCTGAGTTTTTTAATTGTGTATAAAGTTTTTTTATGTGGCCATAATCACTCCTAAATCTGGTTTCCCGATATGTTTTTGCTTTCCAAGGATTTGGATATTTGATTTTCTCATTTTTTTTAATTTTTGCTTTCATATATTTTTATTTAATTTTTAATTTCCTACTCCTTTGAGGGTGGGTTGATTATCCCTATTCGGATATGCCTCATTGTCGCTTTTGAACACACTCCCCTCGTCCCACATAGCAATTTTATAGCATTTGTCACAATAATAATAATCACCTTCGTTTCCTTCGTGGTAATACCTCAATTCACCACTGCATTTATGTGGACATTCTCTTTTGTTATTTGGTAGATTGTTTTTTTTCATATATTTTTATTTAATCTTTTGCTTGGTTCATTTCTTCCCTGAATGGTGTGATTTTTTACTTAGAATTATCCTTTATTTTTTCATCAGCAACTTTTAATAATTCTTCCTTATTAGCCAAAAAGAGAATCCCCATTAGCTCGGATATGCCTTCATCAGTCAACGCCAAATCTCCGTTAATAAAACCTGCTTTTATTAACTTCCTTGTATCTGCATCAAGAATCTTTTTCACTAAATTTGTTATTTTCATTGTTGTTTTGTTATTTTTTATTATTTTAATTTCTAAATCAAGATTAGTAATGGTGTCACTATGACATTCCCTTGCCTTATAACTATTGCCATCTTGTTCTACCCACATAGTGCTTATCCAAACACCTGGACATATCCCTAAAACAAACTTCAAATGTCCTGGACAAGCTGTTTCAATAATATCGCCATATTTTGCTATTTTTGAATAATCTTTTAAGTTCATCTTTTTTATTTAATTAACTTATAATTTATGACTTCTTTGTTCTTTATCTTTTCTTTTTAAATATTGCTTAAAATCCTTTAAAACTGAAATTAAAGCATTTATTTTTTCTTCGCAATAACCCTCACTACAACCCATAAAATTGATATTATCCCCTGTCCACAATGCTTCAATTTGTCTTTTTTGTTCTTTAACTAATGAAACAATATCATCTGCTTCTATATTATTTTCTTTCATAAATTTAATTTATACACAATATATATAAACCCAATAATCACTAATTTCTTCTCCACTCCAATTTACATACCAATCAACATCTTCATCTGACATATATTTATGATTTTCATTATTTTTATCCGTTAAAAAAAGATAACCTTTACCAACATTTTCAATCTCCAAAATTTCATCATCTATGACTGCACCTATCGTTTCATACTGTAATTTTTTAAATTTAGATAATGCTATTTTTGCCGTTTTTGCTTGGCACGCCATATGACCATCTTCTCCAATATATGCGGCTTCTTCCAATTCTTGATGAACTTGTTTAATTTTCTTCAAATCATCATCTGTATATTTTGTTGTGGTTATTATACTCATATTTATTTTAATAATTTTTTAATACTTCTTTTTGAGCTTTTAAAATATCATCTTTAACCCATTGTCCGTTTGCTGTTTGATATTCTTTCAATGTCTCAATCATCTTTTTAGCGAGAGCGGAGAGTTCGGTTTGGAGAAATTCTCCTATTCTTTTCTCAATATAATAAAAATCATCATCTTCTTTTTTATAATCAATCCCAGAACCAACCCATACTTCTGTAAACTTCTCGTCAAATCTTTCTTTCCAAGTTTCTTTCATAAATTTATTTTAATAATAACTCTTTATTGTCAAATGGATTTTTTACTTCAAACCATTTTCCAGTAGGCGTTTCTGTTTTCCTTTCTTCACAATATAATTTTCCTTTGTTGGATAGAATAACAATTTGACCGCTATTTGCACAAAAACTATGTATAATTTTCTCTTTTATTTTTTTCATAAATTTACATTGTTATCTTCTAATACTTCCATTAAGGCGTAGCGGGTTTCGTTTTTCTCTAGGTCGCTTTCATCAAATATTTCTATCATCTCTTTAGCGAGGGCGGAGAGTTCGGATGCGATGAAAGATTTAATTTCTTTTTCATTAAGAAAACAAAAACCAGAAGCAGTATCTTTATAGTACCAACTAAATTTATTTTCATCAAATCTTTCTTGCCACGTTTTTTGTTTCATAACATTTTTAATTTTATTATTCCAACCCTTTTACTGACGCAAATAAATTAAAGGTACCGACCTCTAGCGAGTATCTGCATCAGTTTGTTATACGTTAAAAGAATTCTGCAGAATGCGTAATAACAAAATTAACCCTCGCCAGTTAAAAGATTGGAATATTTTGTTGTTAAACTGTCGTTTGATTGCTCGATTCTGGAAGTGTTACGTACCACATTTGACCAATAGCAGCATCTTTATATTCCTTTACTTCAATTCTGTTGCAAGGAAGATGCAGATTATCTATTAATGCAAGAAATGGTTTGATTCCGACTTGTGCATAAATAGCACCTTGTTTTGTTTTAAAAGGTTTGACTAATCTTACATTTCGTTGTATTTTATTCGTATCTATATCAATTTTATCTGAAAATTTGAGACCTAGTGTGCGTCTTGCGCTATCTTCATATAATGATAACATAAAACTATTTTCAGGATTCAACCCTAAGTTTATTAAAGCCCACTTTCCAAAAAATAGACACCCTGCTTTTGTGACATTGACTGTGACTTCATTTTTAATTCTTGTTTTGCTTTTCAACGGAGTAAAATAAAATTTCATGACTGTGATATTTATAATTTATTAATCGTAGATTGATTATTCCCCAGCACTCTCAGAAATTCTGATTGCCAAAGAACCGTCGTTTTCAATACTTCTTGCAAACTGTGTTTGCATTAACTCCTGAAAACTAACGACAATCTACTTATATCTATTATACCATACTTTACTATATTTGTAAAGGTGTGTTAATTATCTGATTATCGTTTTCCAAACTTTTATCCAAAATGAATCAAGTCTTTCAAATATTGATTTTCGATTTGGATATTTTTCTTCTATCCGGTAGCCTAACGCCATTGAAGCAATAACAATATTAAGTGATATTATTATAATAACTATTCCAAGAAGTATTTTTATCATATTTTTATTTTTTATTTTCTATATAAACTTTTAATATCATCGCATAATTAGCTAAATCTGATAAAGTATCTGCTATTGTTTCATCTTTGACAGATGCTTTTTTATTCAATAAATTTGAAATTCTTGTCAACTTGTCAGTCATTCGCACAAGCAATCCAATTTCTGCTGGAATATTCAATGCTTCACATGCTCGAAAATTTAAAAATGCATCAGAATCAATTGAATAATCAGAATTTTTTAATTTTGCAATTTCTAAATTATTTTTAAAGCCTTCTTCTAATTTTTTTAAGAAATCTTTTCTATTCATCTTTTTCTAATTTACTAATACATTTTTCACAAAGCCATCTTTTTGTTTCTTTATGTGAATATAAAACTTTACAATGTTTTTTGCATTTTTCATTTTCACAAATCCATTTTTTTGAATTCTTGTCGCTATTTTGTGTCATAATTGTTAATTTCAAGAAGTTTAGCAATAAGCATTCTTTTTTCAGCGTTTGTAAAAAGTTTGATGTTTTTATTAAACAAATTTGTATTTTTTTCTTCGATAATTTGTTTCATTAATTGATTTTTATTCTGTTTCTGACTGCCACCTGTGATGTTAATTAGTGAGTTTTGAGAAATTAAACTTTCAAGACTAACGTAAACGTATTTTCGCAATGAGAAATCTGTTGCAATAATAGAGCTTTTTGCAAACTCTAATGCAATTTGTTTTTTTGCTAGCATGATTGCTTCTTCGAGAGAAAATGCTGATGTGACATACATATATGATAATTCCCTACACACAAGTTCTAATGCGTATACATTCGGTTTCATTATTTGCTCTTTGATTGACAAGTCTATTTTTTGTAGTTTTTTCATATAACTATTATAATACATTCACATTTTCTATAGCAAACGATACTTTGATACTTATGCAAAACATTCTTCGAAATGATTGATTGCTGCTTGTTTTGCTGAATCGATCGAATCAAATTCATTTTTGAGCAGAAAACGAATATTCTCTTTAGATTCATCAATGTAATATGTTCGATATTTTTCTGATATTTTTTCTATCTCATATTTGATTTCATTAATTGAAAATTTTTGTATGCTCATAAAAGTATTTTGATAAATAAAGCAATGTAGATAATCGTAAGAAAGAGACATGTTTTCTTGATGCCTCTTCTTACGAAAGTGTCATTGCCCGTTATGTTTATAAATTGCATATAGGATATTATGTCTTTGTTATTTGATTTCATCTCAAGTGAACGTCGAGTCCTAGAGAATGAAGATCTGCTTATTGTTTGTCCGCATACACAGCCACAGAACCTATTGGGTCGATTTTTATTTTTATTCCAGGAATGTCTGCACCCTCATCTAGATCTTTTTCAATTTTCTTTTCATCAAGAATCCAATATTTTTCTGGAACAATATTTCGATTAGTCACTTTTATATCTACAGATTTTCGAAATCTGAGTTCACCCGTGCTGCATACTATTTTATTTAATCCATTATCCAGCACAAGAGATCGATCCTTTAGTTCGATTTGCAATTCTTTTTCTTTTGACACAATCTCTTTTTTGCGCATTGAAACATATTCAACTATTTTTTCCTTTAACATTGTGACATATGTCATTCTTGGTTTTGTCAAAAGTTTGAAATCATCATTGATTCGATCTATTGTTTCTTGAGCAGGTTGAGTATATTCTTTTCTTTTTGCTTCGAGAGCATCAACTTGAGTTTTCAAAGAGATGAGAATTTCAGCAGCATTTTCAACGTCTTTGTCTGTTTTGATTTGTGCTGCTTTTTCGGCTTGTATTGTCTCTGTTTCAACAAGAGACAAGTCTTCTTTTGTAACGATGTTATTATTTGTCATAAAATGATAAATTATTTATTAATCTTCTATAACACATTATACCATACTTTACTATGTTTGTAAAGGAATGATATTTTTATTGCTGCAATATTTTACTCAATTCTTCAACGTCTTTTAAAATTTCTGCTTTCATTTCGCAACCCCATCGCTCAGCAAAATCTATAAATTCTTGCGGATCTAAATCTTCGCACCAAGGAACAAACATATCTTCAATATTGTCTTTCGTAATACCACGACCACAGAATTCTCTTGTTTCAATAAACTTCTCTTCTAAGAACTGTTCAAATGTTTTCATAAAATTATTTTTTAATGAAGCGATTCGGCTTCATCGCTTTTTTCATACCGACTATTTTGTAATTTAATGTTGATGCTTTCCAAGGCAACGGTTCTTTTTCAATATGAGTGTCCTTCAAATAAATAAATAATCCTTTAAGTAACAATTTTGAATTTGCTCTTATATCTTGAAAGGTGTAATAATCCATACCGTCAAGTGTGCCAATACCTAATATTGATAATCTGCCTTTGGCAAACATAATACTATTTCCAAGTAATACACCATTTTCTAAAACATCAAGTTCAGTGAAGTCTTGTCCTTTGTCTTCTATCACTAACGTTGCTAAAGCTCTCTGTCCTATTCTATAATCTTTTTCTTCTTTTTGTTTTATTTCTTTTTTCATATTTTTAATATCCTCTAATTATTCTTTGTAATTTTTCAGTATCTTCGAGTTTGCTTTCAAGTTCTAAACTAACGCTTCGACCGTAGCAACAAATATCTCCAGAACCTAGACCTGACACAAATCCTGCACTTGTTGCTTTCATACGCAATATTTGTGACATTTCACGATGGTCGTGATAATCTGGAAACATTATCAACGTGTCCAAACTTTCTATTTTACCTGCAATATATTTCATATTTGTTGATATTATTATTTATAAATCATGCTGACAGTAATGTGATGTGCCCCCATCCGTCATTCTTATCTCAAAAGCGTTTCCGCATTTGTGACATTTGACGACAATAGTTCCAATAAAATCTATACTTCCGTAATATCCGTAGTCTACTTCAGTTTTTCCATTATATTCAACTCTCTCAGAACCACATTTTTTACAAACAATCTTGAATAAATCAAATTTCCAATTTGTGTTGTTTTTTCTGTATTTCTTTTCAAACTCAGACAATGTCATTGTTTTTAGTTTTTTCATATTTTTAAAAATTAAACGGTTTAATATCTTCTTCTTTGATTTCTGAATTATTGGGATTATTGGGATTATTGGGATTATCAATACTCCACCACTCATAGCCATTGTTGTTTTTGAGATGAATGTGGTTGCCATGAATGTCGTATTCTCTCCAACACTCATACTTGTTTCTGCCTTTGAAATGCCCGTATTTTTTTATTCCATCATAGAAATAATATGTGTCATTTCCGTTTATTTTTTTTGTGATTTTCATTGTTTTATTATTAATTCTTTTACTCGACCTCTGTTGTTAATATTTTATTTTTCGTTTTCTTCGTGGAGGGTGATTACTTCAGAAATGATGTCTTGACTTGAAATAATGTAACGTTTCTTACCGACACTCACAATCAAACTCATCGTAGGGATTGTGAATGAAGCATCAAACTTCGTTTTACCGAGAGTACCGTCGCCAAAATGTTGTGTTAGATACATTGTTTTCTCTGGTACTGTGTTGACTTCAATTTCAATTTTTCTCATATATTTATTAATAATTATTTTACTCGACCGACATTATATGTCTTTTTTAACTGTGGATTTTTAGATATTAGAATTTTCAACTTTCTATAGAATGTCATTCTGCTTCCTTTGAAATGTTTTTCTCGTTCAGTATTTGTTTTATATTTTACTAATAAATTGTGAATTTCAAGCAAATCTGAATCAACTTTTAGATCGTTGATAATCGAATTTTTCCAATTGAGTCCAGCTTTTTTTAATTCTTCTGCTCTTTTATAACATCGTAGATTAAGCGAATTTGAGAATGCTGCATAAATTTCAATAAAGTCGAGAATTGTTTTATCTTTTGCGAAAGTCTTCATATTGCTTAGAACTTCTATATCTTCTGGAATAAAATGCATCAAATGTGAACGTGTCATCAGCGCCTGCAGGTTTTTATCTTCGGGTTTCAAATCATTCATCAACATCAATACTTTGCATTTTGTTTCAAATTCAGAAGGAGTTGATCCGAGCAATGGTGATGCTGTAAAATACTTGATTGTTTTTGTTTCTCTTGTATCACATAATTGTTTTAGAAGAGCAACATTTGTTTTATTTAGCATTAATGCATCAACATCGTCAAAAACAACAATGAATTCAATATCTTCTCGTGATTTTTCATATAGTGTTTTATAAAGACTTAAAGGCGTGACATGTCCAGTAAATATAAGCGGTGCTTCATCTGTTAGCTCTTCTTCACTAATAAATGTTTTTCCTAATCCTCCTCGACTGACCACTGTGAGTAAATTCAGCTTTTTAGATTTAAAAGCTTTCATTACGTCACGATAGTCATTATAACTTTTGATGGTAATCATAATGATTTTTTTTTGTCTAATAATAATATCTACTTTGCTTAGCATCTTCATTCTTTCCGGGAATTTGTGTTTATCGCACATATTTTTCTGATGAGATAATTCGCAACTATCAGAAACACCTGGAACTTGACGAAAAGATGGGATATTATTCGACACGATAATTCCCAATTTTGAAGATGCTAAACAAAATAGATATTTTCTAACTGCTTTTTTGAGACTCATGCATTAATGATAATTATTTGTAATTGATTTTATGTAATTTGCAATAGTCACCGATTTGAGAACTTCGAAGATTGTGTGTTTTTGCGAATAAGTGTGTTTTTTGTAGAACTTGTGTTGAAACGAATAGACGAATTGCTTCATTTGTAATCTTCTTTCCAGATTTCAACATAATTGAAACAATTTCATCAAGTATTTTTTCTTGTCGAGAAGTAAGCATTTTTTTATTTGTCACAAGTCCCAGAAAAGCAGTTAGAAGTTGGCATAATTCTCTAAGTTCTGGCGAGGACTTGAAAGTATTAAGTTAATTACACTTACATTAAACAGCAATTTGTTTCTGTTTAAATATACTTTTGTTCCTATGTTTTTTTGTAGTTATGTGTTTGATTTTTATTCAATACGACAATGAGAACACTTTTTAATTTTTTCGGTGAGTTAGGTTTGCAACCCATAGTGTTTAACTCAAAACATACAATAATTTGTATGTCGCCTAATTCCATTACTCATTGAAGGCATTATCCATAAGGATTATTATGCTACGCCAGAATTTAGAGAACTATGCTATTTTTAATGTTCTTTTGAATAATACAATTATACCATACTTTGCTATATTTGTACAATTTTGAAAGATCATTTTGTGTCTGATTGACGGGTTTTTCTTTTTAGTGCCTTGTAGCCATATAAACATATGGCTTCAGAAAAATTGTGTCTCTGAGAGGATTGTGAAATGGTCTCTCTAACATTTCTATCCCCCGATAACAATATTTTCCGACTATGAGCTCTAAAAAGAAAAACCCGTCAATCAGACTTTTTAATTGAGTAAGGTATTTCGGAACTCAATGAGAGTTCCTAACTAATAATTAATCGATCCAAAATGTTCCACATTTTTCACATTTGTTTCCACAAGGATATTCATTTCTATATGGAGCATTTTCATGCCTTTTGAAATTCATATCCCCAAATGTGCATACTTTCGTTTCCCTCCATTTCTTATCTAATCTTGCTTCTCGTTTTTGAGCTTCTGTGACTTCGGTTTCGATTTCTATAATTTCTTGTTTAATGCCTTTCGGTTTTTTATTTTCAGAATATACGCCTGCTTCGTCATATCCAGATTGTCCAGCAATTTCTCCCCAGCCATAACCACTTCCTTTAGCATTATCTAAGAAGAAATTTTCAATAAAGTTTTCTTTTAATAGAAAAATATCAAAAATTCCTTCATTTCCTAGCCAATTGCTTCCTTGTCCTCGATCAATCGTTGAGAAATATGCACCTTTGATAACAATATATTTGTCTTGATTGTCATATATTGCATTATAGACATCTAACGGAGAAGCATAGAAATAAAATGAAACTGGTGATTCGTAGAATTGTTCTCTCAATACATAAGCAATTTCTTTTTTCTGTGCTTCAGTTCGGGCATATTTCTTTTGCAATTTGTTAAGTTGCTTGGAATACTCTTTTTCGTAACTAGCACCTTCAAATTGATTTGCATTATCGATCGTATTGATAAAGAATAATTGATCTCTTGTATTTTTCAAAAGATCTTTTGTTGGTGTGCTAGTGTCATGCTCAAAAAGCCAGTCTTTCATAGCATCTCTTACTTCATCTGATATGTCATCAGCTTTGATTTCTTCTCTGTAATTTTCTAGAATTTGACCAATTGAATCATGTTGACT
>Ga0209518_1002679_pt1 | contig 16236 bp, 14 predicted proteins | sample RifGroB1_FD_183993 | JGI IMG/M metagenome (GOLD analysis project Ga0209518, IMG submission 183993) | Groundwater microbial communities from Rifle, Colorado, USA - Groundwater B1 (SPAdes) (version 2) | ecosystem: Environmental > Aquatic > Deep subsurface > Groundwater | place: Rifle, Colorado...
GGTATATTTCTCCGAAATCCAAATCAAATGTAATTATTATTCTGTCTTCTTTCTTGGCAATTTTTACAATTTCTATATCTTTTAAATATCCAAGTTTTTCTTCAGTTATACTTTTTGAATTAAATCCTAATTTAGTTAAATATTTTGAGGTTATGGGAGACAAATTAGCATCAAGAAGAAATTTAATCATGCAAAATTTAACTTAATATTATTAGGTGTTGTTTCTTCTCTCTCGACTCTTCCTAGTGCAAATTCAAGTGCAGCCTTTATATCTTCATCTTTAAGAACAGGGTACGCCTTAATTATTTTTTCTGTTGTATACCCATTCTTTATTAAATTAAGAACTGTAGCCACAGTAATCCTAGTCCCTTTAATCGTGGGCTTACCTACATTAATATTTACATCCACCGTAATCTTTTTCATTTTTTCATTATATCACTTTACTTCAAATGTAAATCTTTCAGCGGTTACCCTTGTGAAAAGGGTATGTTGTTGCAGAAGATCCTTCATATTATATGCTTAATGTGAACCATGGAACAACATCCAATCCCACAACAGATTAGCTCGTACCAATTCAAGCTAGTGGGAGACATGACTTTAAAACAGTTTTTCCAAGTTGCAGGTGGAGCATTGGTTGGACTATTGTTTTACTCCACCCCCCTTCATCCCCTAATTAAATGGCCAATTATTTTAATATCAACACTTTTGGGTGTTGCCTTAGCATTCTTACCTTTTGAAGAAAGACCGTTGGAAAAATGGTTGATTGCATTTTTTCGTTCCATTTATTCTCCTACCGTATACAAATGGAAAAAATCAGATAAAATACCTAACTTTTTTACTGAAGACGCCAAACAACAAGTACCTATCACTCAAAGTGTTACAGCTGATTATCTTGCTTCAACTCCCCAAACATCAGGGGCTGTCCAAACCAAACTGGAAACTGCCGAAAAATCATTCCTTAGTAAAATAACCTCCATGTGGTCTGTTGCAAACCAACCAACACCTACCACCACACCGTCTCCGGTAACTACAATCCCGATAGTAGCCATTGATAGCACACTTCCTGGTTCTTTTAATCCAAATCTTCCAACCTCCTCACCAGTTGCTGCTCAACCGAAACCAGAAGTTGTTGCCATTCCCCAACAAATTCCTGTTTTAATTCCAAGAACTGCACCTAAACTGATTGTTGAAGAAAAACCAAATGCTCCTACAACTTCTACAAACATAACTGCTCAGGACATAACCGCAATGGACCAAAAATCAGTTAATATTGCTTCCAAAGAAGCAGAATTTTCAATAGATGCAGCACCCCCTAACCCTCCAACTGTAGCCAATACTGTCGTTGGTCAGGTTATAGACCAAGATAGAAAAATAATTCCGGGAGCTATTCTGGAAATTAGAGATTCGGCAGGCAGACCTGTAAGGGCACTTAAAAGTAATTTGGTAGGCCATTTTATAATTGTTACTCCCCTTTTAAACGGTAAATATGAAATTAATACTGAAAAAGACGGTTTCACTTTTGAACCAATCAGCTTTACTACAGAAGGAGTTATTATCCCACCTATTGCCATTAAGGGTGTTAAATTGGAGGAAGGAGTTAATTCAACAACATGAAAAAACCAAATTTAGGACAAAATGCAAATATACAAAAGTTTGGAGGGTTCATTAAAAGAATTCCTTTTATAGGAACACCTGATGAAGTTTTGACAACTACTTCTCAGGAACATGTACCAATTGCGGATATTGTTGACGACATAGTCCTTTATAAAGACGGTGGGGCTGCTGTAGTTATGGAAACTTCATCCTTGAACTTCGGCCTTCTATCTGAAAAGGAACAACAAGCAGTTGTTGCTGCTTATGCTGCTTTAATTAATTCATTGTCGTTCTCTTTGCAAATTACGGTTAGAACTCAAAGAAAGGATATCTCAGGCTATATCAATTTTTTTGATACAGAATCCAAAAAAATTACCAATCCCAAACTAACTGCTCTTGTACAAAACTATAGAAGTTTTATTACGGAATCCATTAAGAAAAAGACGGTCCTCGGCAAAAGATTTTTTATTTCGATTCCGTTTAGTCCTTTGGAATTGGGTGTGACCAAATCGGCACAATCGGTTTTTAAACGGGGAGCTCTACCTTTTTCTAAAGATTATGTCGTAAAAAAAGCTAAGATTACTCTGTATCCCAAAAGAGATCATATTATAAGACAGGCGGGAAGATTGGGGTTAAAATTAAGACAATTAACAACACCTGATTTGATTGAACTATTCTGGGCAATGAACAACCCCCTGCCACCTGCAACCAAAAAGGATATACAACTATGAACGATACAACAGATAACAATAATCAAAATAACCAGAATGGTGGTAACCAACCACTTCCTGTAAGTTTAGATCCCACAACACCTCCAGTTAAGGAAGTAAACATAAGTGGGATAGAAAAAGTTCAACCTATCCAAAATATAGTGACAGAACAGGTTACTTCTGAGTCCAACATCAATGTTCCCGTGGTTGTAAGCCAAGTAGAAGAACAAGAAAAAAGTAAAACAACAAAACCAAAGATTATTAATCCCAATCTAACCATCAAGAATGGGGAATTAAATCTTCACGATACTATTGCTCCCACCGAAGTAGAAATCGATTTTGATTATGTCAAAGTGAACAATGTATATTACAGGACATTGTTTGTTGCAGGTTACCCAAGATTTGTCGCACCTGGTTGGTTGGAACCTGTGGTCAATTTCAATTCTTCATTAGACATAAGTTTCTTTGTCTATCCTGTTGAAGGTAAATCCGTTCTTGATGACTTAAGACGAAAAATTGCAGAAATGGAGGCAGAGCTATCAACAGATATTGAACGAGGAAGAATTGTTGATCCCAGCACACAAGCAAAACTTGAAGACGCCAGATCCCTGCAGGAACAATTAGTTAAAGGAATAGAAAGATATTTTGAATTTTCTTTCTACATCACAATTCCCGCCAATTCTGTCGAGGAGCTTAACCATATTTCGCGCCAAATCGAATCAACTCTTGGATCTCTTTTAATTGTAGCCAAACATGCAATGCTTGATCAGCGTTTAGGATTCTTATCGACCATCCCCTACGGTTTTGACAGGTTAGCCATTACCAGAAACATGGACACAACATCAGTGGCTACCACTTTTCCTTTTACCTCTGCAGAACTTTCTTCTGATCGTGGTGTTTTATACGGCATAAACTCCCAAAACGAATCTTTTATTATCTTTGATAGGTTCTCTTTAGAGAATGGAAACATGACAATATTCGCGACTAGCGGCGCGGGTAAGTGCACCCATAGTAATACAGAGGTCTTAATTAAGGATGAATTTGGAAATATTAAACTGGAAAAAATCAAAATAGTAGCAAACCGTATATTTAAAAGGGTGGGTATTCAGACACTTGATAGAGAAAGTGAAGGTGTATTGTCCCCAAACTTACAAATATATTCATATGATAAAAACCTGAAATCAAAATGGTCAAATGTTGAAGTAATTTCTCGTAAGAAATCCCCCCATGTTCTATTTGAAATAATTACTAAAAGTGGTAGGGAAATTAAGGTGACTGGAGATCACAGTATCGTAGTTTTCAAAAATGGAAAATTATGTAATGTTAGTGGTAAAAATATTCAACCTGGAGATTATTTACCTATTGCCAGAAAAATTAACTTTTCAATTAAGAAAAACAATGACCTTAAATTTAATGAAGAATATCTAACTCTTTTGGGTTTAATTACAAGTGAAGGATGTATTAGCAAAGATTATCTAACTATTTCAAACACAGACGTTGAAATCTTAGAGATAATTCAAAAATGTACCAACAAAATTGGAATTAAAGTCACCCCAATATTCAACTATCCTCTAAGGTCAATTATTAGAGGATTTTATATTTTTTCAAGTTTATTCACAAAGGAAATTAAAAAGATAGGCGCCGCGGGCAAATCAGGTGATAAAAGAGTACCAAAACCTATATTTAACCTTTCTGATCAACAAATTGCCCAATACCTTAGAGCATATTACGAAGGTGATGGCGGAGTTGAGAGTCATGAAATAACAGCTACTACTAAATCGAAAAAATTAGCATCCGATTTATTGTATTTACTCCTCAGGTTTGGGATAGTTGCAAGGGTAAACAGAAGACAAAAAGCTGCAACGAATACTATAGCTAAAATCAAAAGAACATATTATAGAATTTCTATTTCAGGACAGGATAATATCAGAAAATATATAGACCAAATTGGATTTATCTCAGAACGAAAAAACAATTTAGCACAAAAACTTTTGAAAACAGCCAACACAAACATTGATATTGTCCCCGAATTGCAAAGTATTTTTAAAGAGGTTAGAAAAGAACTTTATTTATCGAGTGAAATACCAGCACCTAAAAAGTTCTCAGAAATAATGTTGGGAATATTCCATCCGTCTCGGGAAGAATTACTGGAAATGATTAACCATATAAAAGAAAGAATTTATGAAATAGAAAGTTTAGAAAAAGACGGTATTTCAAAACTACAAGCACTTCCAACCATACAACAAATTGTTGATGTTGGAAAAGATAAAAATATAAATACACTTCTTTGGCAAAGTCTAAACCATTCATGGAGAACCATGAGAGCAGGTATCCCACCAAATACCAAAAATGCTTTAAAGGCTGCACAAATTACTCACGGTTATGACGTAGAAATTGATGAAGTTGGTAGGGCTCTATACAGATCTTTTAAATTTACCGGAACTTCACTACAGAAATTTAATTCGCCACTATGGGAGTCAACTTTGTATCATAAAATGAATGCACGGTATGAAAAACTACTTAAAGCGAGAGATTATATCAGTGAAATTTTTAATAAAAAATTAGCTGGACTCCAAAAGATCAAAGAAAAAGTGGGGTGGTTGGAAACTCTTGCGAATTCAGATCTTTTCTGGGATCCGATTGTAAAAATAACTAAAATTAAATCCAAGCACCCTTATGTTTATGATCTACAAGTAGAAAATGCAGTCTTTTTGGCGGGATACGGAGGAATGTTTGTACATAACTCATTCTTTGTTAAAACTGAAGCAGTTAGGTCTTTAATGATAGGAACAGAAGCAATAATCCTTGATCCCGAATCGGAGTACAAAGCACTCGCCCAAGCAGTCGGTGGAGAATTTATAGAATTCTCTTTCAACTCCCCTGCTAAAATTAATCCTTTTGACTTGGCACAAATTAGAGAAGAAGGAGAAAACCAGTTGGGGTTAAAAATACTTTCTCTTCACTCGCTAATGCGTGTCATTATGGGACAAATCACTCCCACTCAAGATGCCATGTTGGACAGGGCTCTTATTATGACTTACAAAGCAAAGGGTATTACTAACGACCCAATTACTCAGACCAAAGAACCTCCACTTATTGAAGACCTTTATAAAACGCTCATTGGAATGGAAGTCCCAGATGCTTTGGATCTGGCAGCGAGGCTTGAAAAATTTGTCAGAGGATCGTTTGTGGGAATATTTGATAAACAGACCAATATTAACCTTGATAATCCTTTCACTGTTTTTTCAGTTAAAGATCTACAGGATATCCTTCGACCAATTGCAATGTTCATGATTCTTGACTATATCTGGACCAGAGTTAAAAAGGATATTAAAAGAAGAATACTGATAGTTGATGAAGCCTGGCACATGATGAGATATCCAGACACTGCTCAATTTCTTTGGTCTGTTGTTAAACGCGCCAGAAAATACTATCTGGGACTCACCACAATCACTCAGGACGTCGAAGACTTCCTAAACCAAGACATTGGGAAGGCAATCGTCACTAACAGTGCCTTAAGACTTTTAATGAAGCAGTCACCTGCGGCCATAGATAAAGTTGGAGAAACATTCTATTTATCTCAAGGTGAAAAACAACTTCTTCTGGCTGCAAATGTAGGAGAAGGGATATTTTTTGCTGGTCCTCACCATGCTCCGATCAGGGTTGTTGCTTCACAAGAAGAGTACAAATTAATTTCAACAAAACCACAGGAAGCTCCGCAACCTACTATGCCAAACTTAAAAGCATGGGCAAAAGAAGCGTAGCCATTATTAAAAAATGATTTATGGCAAATAATACATTATCTCAAGTTTTAGATACTAAGGTTCCTAAAGGTTTTACTAAAGAGAGATTAGATTTTTTTAGGCAACTTTTTGGTGAATTTGAAAAAAATGACTTCAAAACGGTATTTGATTCTACTCTAACTTTTACAGATCCTGTAAGCAAAACTGTTTTCCAAAATATTACGGATTTAAGACAATTTTTAACTAGTTATGGAGTACCTTCCACAATTCCGGATAAGTATTATGGCATATTGATTGAACACTGGTATGAAACATTAACTCTAAGACCTGAGTATAGTGAACCGACAACAACCGATGCTCCTCAATACAAAGCCCAATCTGCCACAACTATTACCGAAAAAGAAAAGCCTGAATTATTTGAAGAAGCCAAAAGAAGAGCAGAAGGAATAGTAAAAGATAAGCAGGCACAGAAAGAAGCAATACAAACAGGTTTAGACAGGCAACGTGAAATTTATGAACAAACACAGCAAAAGATACGACAAAATATTATTGATGCTCAAAAAATCGCACCTGAATTAAAAGATAAAGTATTATACGCAAAAATAGTCGTTCCCGAGATTCCCCCTGTTGATAACGAGCAAAAGAAATATTTTGAAATTATTAAGGAACACATACAACAAAACCCTAGACAAGCTGAACAAGATCTTGAAAAAATTATTGAGGAAAAGATAACTCCTGGATTAAGAGGTTCTATGTCTAGAGAAGATATCCAGCTTTTGGCAATGCGTACATCTGCAATGATGGTTGAACAAATAAACCCACCGGAGGTTATATATCCTCCAATATATGTACAAAATGCCATTTTACACAAACTAAATGAAGACACGGGAACATTATCAGCGGTAATTACTGACAAAACAGCCTTGGAAAAATTGCACAATTCTACAGTACTTTTGGAATTGGAAAAAAATCAAGCTTTATTCAGATATACTGCTAAACATGTTTTTGGAGAATATATTACAGCTAATAGTTTCGGACCAGATCCTAAAGACATCCAAATTGCTCTTTATCAAACCCAAACAGAAGGATCTGACGTAATTTATCTTGACGCACTTCAACAGGCAGCAATTCAAAACCAGCAAAGACAATTTGACGAATTACAAACTCTAAGAGATTACACCCCCGATGCAGCAAGAAGTTATTTTCAGTCATCAATTAGAACATTCGTAGATAAAAAAATAGCAGCTTTACCTGTCAACTCAAAGATTAAATCTGTTTACAACAGTGAAGTTTTTCAATTAGTAGCATCAAGATATGGATTAACTGAGCCTTTTAAATTAACAGCAACAAATATGTTTGGTGAAAGTGTTATGTATTTTGCACCAGAATATGCGCCTTATTTGGGGGTAATAAATAGATATACAGGATGGAATATAGGAGTTGGAATAGTTGGAAGCAGAGCTGTTACAACCGCTGCAGCTGATTATGCAGCAGCTGCAACTACGATTAGCTACACAGGTGGATTAATGGCAAATGAGGCTTTCTTGGGAGGAGCAGGAGGTGCTATGCAACCTGCAGCAGTAAGTACCGGTTTGAAAACAGGATTAAAAGGTTTAATTGGAAAAGTAGCAATAAAATTAGGATTAAGTACGGCCACTAGCGCTAGTGGTGCAGCAGCAGGTGGAGCTGCAGCAGGAGCCGTAATAGGTAATATACCAGGAGCAATAATCGGCTTTCTAGGAGGTTTAATAGGTGGTGAGGCAATTTCAAAATTATTTTCAAAGCTTAAAGTTTGGTGGACTAAAAATAAAGATAATATTGCTCCGACTGTTGCTTTTTTAGGATTAGTTGGAATGGTTTTTGGTGGCGGACCGCTTCGTATAATTTCTACAGGTATTGCTTTAACATTTGGAGGTATAGCTTTAGCATCTGGCGGAATGAGAGCTATAGGTGCAGGAATTGCAGGAACTTGGTTTATTTTAAGAAAACTATTAGGATCAATTGTTGTTGAAATAGGACTGGCTACTATTATTATTCTTGTATCAATACCACCCTTGGTTGCCCTAATCATGTTTATCATAAATTCAGGAGCATATATGGTTCCGCCAGCCCCTGTAGGGAGCGCTATAATTCATATTCCATCTGGAGGCAACCTGACAAAATGCAACCCTTCTGAGACAGGCGAGGATATAACTCACAAATTAGCAAGTTCAATTAGGAGTGGGTCTGTGAAGTATCTTCCAAATTCATTAGGATCAAGACAGGACGGAATATGTATGACTCCGACCATGATTATCCTTCACACATCTGGGGGTTATGACAATGATGATGGAAACGTTAGAACATTTGAAACTCTAGTTCAACGAAATGTCTCCTGTCAATTAGCTACAGATACAGATGACACAATATTTATGTTAAGTTTTTTTGAAAAACAGGTGGAATTTGCTTGGTGTGCAGATAATTTAAACGCAGGAGGAATTAGCACGGAAATGGCAGGAGAATGTCAAAAATCATGCGCTCCCATTTCAAAATGCTCACCGAATATGTCATTAACCTATACACCAAACGGACCACACCCTTGTACTCCATTGGAAGATTTATCATTTGACGCTGTATGTAAAATAATGAAACAGTATAAAATACCTTGGAGTCAAGTATTTCAACATGAAGCATCAAGTGGTACACATACAGATCCAATCGGCAACGAATGGGTAGATAAATTTATTTTAAGGTTAAAGAGTAATTGTTCAATTTAATGACAAATCTAAAACAAAAATTAAAAGATTATTACCTTAAACATAAAAAAGTATTTATTATATTTTTTGTATTTATTATATTTTTTTTAGGAATAGTAATCCAAAAAAACAAAAATATTGTTACAACCCAACCAAATCAAATTCCAAGCAACTTTGCAACTGAAGTTCCAAATACGTTTAGTGATATTCCTGTTTCTAAAAAGGAAAATGAAATTTTTTATTTTAATCAAATTATCACAAATTACGCTCCTGTAACTGGTTATTCATGGAATAATGATAAATTGACATATTCAACTTTAAATGGAATTTACGAATCTGGAACAAATAATGTTGTAATTGAAAAACCAATACAGGAAATATATTGGAGTAATTCTTTTAATGCTGTTTTTAAGAGTGAAAATAAATGGTATTTATTGAATTCTTCAAAGCAAATTACAGAATTTCCAAATCAGTTAACTAATCCTATTATTATTAATAATGGTACAACCGTAGCTGATTTTTCATTAAATAATTTACATTTAATAGACACAAAAAGTTTAATTAAAATAGATGTTAATTTTAATGAACCAGTCGACAAAATTATATTTTCTGGTAATTCTGAATTTCTTATTGTTGCTACTAAATACGGTAAACAAGTTAAAATATATCAAGTAAGTAAGGCTGGTATTATTACAAAAAGTATAACATATGAGGAACCTTACAATTTATCTTCAGTCTCAAACAACGGAGATTCATTTATCTTAACTTTGAAAAATAAAATATTCGTATCAAATTTTATAAATTTTATTATTGAGGACAAATTCTTAGAAAATTCAACAGTCTATTCATTATATATTGATGATGTAAATCTGCTTTTCATTGAACAATACACTGATTCATTAGGTAGAACTCTCGAAAATATTTATAAGTCAAATATTTCAGGGCTTAGATATAAAATTTCTGATAGTAAACCTATATCAAACAGAATAAATACAAAAATTCCAATGATGTTGGGTGTATCAAATAGAATTTTAACCATAGCCGAAAATAAAGGAAAAATATGGATATTGTCTTTATTTCCAAATTTAATTCCTACTTATTCAACTGACGGAGAAATTGTTTTTAGTGATCTAAAACCAAAAAGTCATTAGTTTGAGTTCTTAAACATTACTTCTTATAGGCATAATCAAATGCAAATAATTTAAAGATTTAGGATCCAAAAACTTTCCTGCAGAATTTGAATTAGTCACTTCCAGAACAACATCATCCCCTTCTACTGATTTTAAATAATCTTCAATAAACCTGTAGTTGTAAGCTATAACAATTCCTTCCTCTGATATTTTTTCATCAGTTTCAATTTTTACTTCAACTTCAGTTTCTTGACTGCCTGAATTTGAGCTTTCTGCCAAAACAATAAGAGTATCCTTTTTAATATTCAATTTGACCACATTCCCCGCTTCCCTGGCAAATACACCTGATAGTTTTGTAGCCTGATCCAAATCTGATTTATCCATAGTCAGTCTGAAACTGCTTGATTTGGGAATAATCTTTTCAAAATCAGGGAAAGTTCCTTCAATTACTCTTGAAGACAAAACAACATCCTCTATCCCAAAAATAACGAGGTTATCATCCTTCGAATAAGAAAGAAGTATTTCATCACCTTGTGTAAGTTTGGTTAGCTCAAGGATCGCATTCCTGGGAACTATAAAATTTTCAAAATCCACTTTTTGATTAAATGACAGATCCACTTTTGACAACCTGAATCCGTCTGTTGCTACAAGTTCCAATTGTTTTTCTGAGAATTTGAACAAAATTCCAGTTAAGACAGGTCTTGTATCGTCATTTGACACAGCAAAAACAGTTTTATTTAAAGCACCTATGATTTCTTTTTTGTTTAATTTAATTTGATTGCCTGCGGGTACTTTATCAGGAACTTGTGGATAATCGGTTGCCAAAATACCCATTATATTTGATTTAAAATTATTACTTTTTATATTCACTTCCTCGCCAGAAACTAATATCTCTATATTTCCGCTTCTTAAATTGGAGACAATATCAAATAATACTTTGCCGTTAACTGTTATCTCCCCTTCCTCCTCTATTTTTGCTCCAATTGATGTTGAAACAGAAGTTTCCAGATTAGTAGCTGCTAAAGTAAGTCTTGATTTATATGCTTTAAGAAAAACATTACCAAGTATGGGAAGTTGTACCTTATTTGTTATGAAGTGTGAAGTCAGGCTTAGTGATTCTTTTAAATCAGTTTGTAATACCGTGAATTTCATATGATAAATCGCTTTTGCGATAAGTTATGTTTTATCATATATAAACTAGTAGTTCTAGTAGTAGGTAAGGTGGATAAGTAGATAAGTGTAACGGCTTGAGATTGGAATTCATTTTTTATTCGTGTATATAAGGCGGTGGATAGAATTGTGGATAAGTAACTTTTCACTGTGTATAAGTTGATAATTTTAAAAGATATCCTCAAAGTGTCTTTTTTATCCCCTCGATATCCCCCCTCATATCCCCACTCTGTGAAGCCAGTTCCTGAATCTTTTCCACCGCGTGCATAACCGTGGTATGATCTCTTCCTCCAACTATTCTGCCAACTTCTTCGTAGGGAAGGTTAAGTTGGGTTTTTAAAATATACATCAATACCTGTCTGGGTCTGGCAATCGGCCTGGAACGCCTAGATCCAAGCAAATCCCTCTTTTTTATAGAATAATACTTAGAGATAATCCCTATTACATCCAAAGGGTTTGATTTAATTACTCTATCTGTTAGGTCTTCTGATTTCCCGAGAAGAGACTGTATGAGATCATTATTAACCTCTGCATTCTTAAAATTAATCTGTGTAAAGAGCCTAACTATAAAACCTTGAATTTCTCGTGCTGAATTAATATTTCCGGCAATTAGTGCAGCCGTGTCCGTATCCAGTTTGATTCCCCTCTCCTCTGCTTTAATTTGGACAATAGCACACCTTAGTTCAAAATCAGGCTCTGAGATATCTACAATCAATCCTGCTTCAAACCTGCTTCTAAGTCTTGCTTCAAGTTTAGGGATTTCTGTCGGTGGTCTGTCCGAAGTTAGGATTACCTGTCCTCCTGCTGAGGTTACTGCATTAAAAGTATGAAAAAACTCTTCCTGAGCAGTGTCTTTACCGGCGATAAACTGGATATCGTCAATTAATAACGCATTTAACCTTCTGTATTTTTTTCTGACCTCAGGAGTTGTCTTGTTTCTTATCCCTTCAACTATGTCATTGGTAAAATCTTCAGCAGTACAAGCTAAAATATTAGAATCAGTATTTTTATAAATAGCTGAGATGCCTACTGAGTGCATTAAATGGGTTTTTCCTACCCCAACCCCTCCCCAGATAAACAAAGGGTTATATGCTTCTCCTAAAGTAGTTGCTACTGCTTCTGCTGCTGCATGTGCCAATTGGTTAGAACCTGATACTGCAAACTTTTCAAAAGTATAACTTGTTCTTAAATTTGCACGCTTTATGGCAATATCAATTTGCAGTTGATCTATTTTAGGTTGGTCAAAAAGTGGAGATATTGAAGTAGATGTTGTTTCATGGAGACTTGCCTCTTGTTTAATGGAATATATAACATCTGTAGATTTTTCAAGAATTTGGGTTAAAGTATCCTGAATCAACCCTGAGTACCTGTTTTCTACCTGAGCTTTAATATAAATTGAATTGCAACCGATTTCAGCAATTACCCTGTCCCCAACCTCTTTAATCTCTGCCAAATGTGTATGTGCAAGATATGTATTAAAAGTGGCTGAAGAGACAGACACCTTAAGGGATTCTAAAGTATCCTTCCAAACTTTTGATTTATCAATGATTGTTTTTAAATTAGTAGTATTATCAACATTATCCATAATATAAGTAGTGGAAAAACTCTATTGGTACAGTGTACTTTTACAAAAGTTATCCACAATAAGCAAGGGGCATTTAGTGGGCAATAATTGATATTTCTGTTAGTACAGAGGTAATCAGTATTTGAGGATCATTTTTTGCAATTGCTTCTCTAACGCTTTGATCAATACGCTTCATTACTTCGTAATCTAACGCTTTTTCTTCAATTATAGTTATACCTTCGGGAACTAATATCTTTTCCAAAGCCATAATAAACAATATATACCTTTAAAGTTTATACAACAACTGATATAATCCTTCTATGTCAACAAAAAGAACATATAGTCCCCATAAAGTAAAAAGAGCCAGAAAACTTGGATTTAGAGCCAGAATGGAAACTGCAAAAGGTAGACAGGTGTTGGCCAGAAGAAGACTTAAAGGTAGAAAGAAATTAGTTCAAGCTTAAATGTTAGCATCCCGCTTTCGACTTAAAAATAAGTCATCCTTTTTTGAAGTAGAGGAGAAGGGTGTGGTTTACCAATCCGAATCGTTCGGAGTTGCTTCTTTAAAAAAAGATGAAAAGGATGATACATTATTTGGATTTGTTGTTTCTTCAAAAATCTCCAAAGATGCAGTTGTTCGAAATAAAATAAAAAGATCTCTTCACGAAGCCTGCAGAATGAATTATAGTTACATAAAACCAGGTCACTATATAGTCTTTTTAGTTAAACCTCAAGCAGTAGGCAAATCAACTTCTCTTTTGATGGCAGAAACAAAGGAAGCTTTGGAGAAGGCAAAACTTTTCAAGTAAGACATTTGCACCCATGAGACTTCTTCTTAAAATTTACAAATTAACTCTTTCACCAATGGTTAAATTTTTATTTGGAGGGGGAGGTTGTAGGTTTAAGCCAACCTGTTCGGAATATGCAGCTGAAGTAATTGAAAAAGAAGGTTTTATCCGTGGTGGTTTAAAAGCAATTAAAAGGGTGTTAAAATGTAACGCTTGGAGTAGTTAGAAACAACCATATGAATATCTTTCAAATTATATTAATACAACCGTTAACCAACGGTTTAATTCTTTTTTATAAACTTCTTTTTTCAAATATGGGATTAGCTATTATCGGTTTTTCATTCTTTTTAAGATTTGTCTTAAATCCTCTTACTCAGCCATATATGAAATCAATGAAAAAAATGAAAGATGTTCAACCTGATTTGGATAAACTTAAAAAGAAATATAAAAACGACTCTAAAGGACTTATGGCAGCCCAAACGGAACTTTATAAACAAAGAGGGATTAACCCGGCATCAGGGTGTCTTCCTTATATACTTCAGATTGTTGTGCTTATTGCTTTATTTAACGTATTTACTCAAGTGCTTTCAGCAAACGGGGATACGATGTCAAAATTAAACAATCTTTTGTATCAGCCTCTTAAATTTACTGATAATGCCAGTCTGAATACGGGGTTTTTATATATGGATGTAAGGAAACCCGACACTTTTAAAATTCCCGGAGTACCGTTCCCGATTCCAGGACCAATCTTGCTTTTGGCGGGTATAATACAGTTTTTGTCAGCAAAGATGAATACACCGATGATTAGTGCCGAAAAGAAAATAGCAAAAAAAACAGAAGGGGGAACAGATGATATGGCAGTGGCTATGCAATCGTCAATGATTTATACATTTCCGGCAATGACTATCTTGTTTGGTATAAATTTTCCTTCGGGACTAGCGATTTATTGGTGTCTTTTCTCAATTTTCCAAATGTGGCAGCAATACTATAGTTCAGGATGGGGAGGTCTTACCCCTTGGCTTCTGAAGTCAGGTTTGCTAAAATCGTAAACGATCAAAATTAATAACCATCTTATAAAAATATATGAATAACACAGACGAATTAAAACAAATTACTTTGGAACTTTTGGAAAAGTGTGGTGTTGTTGCTGAGGTTGAAGTAACTGAAAGAGAAGAAAACTCCTTTGAAGTGGACATAAAAACCGAAACAGAAACAGGGCTTCTGATTGGTTTTAGAGGAGAGAATATAAATGCACTTCAAACAGTGCTTTCATTAATGTTCAAAAACAAAAAAGGGGAATGGGCAAGAATAATAGTTAATGTGGGAGATTACAGACAAAAACAGGAAGACAAACTTAAGGTTTTGGCAGACCAAACAATTGCTCGAGCCGTTGAAACAGGTGAACCGCAGCCTATCTATAATTTAACACCATCACAAAGAAGAGTTATACATATGTATGTCACTGAAAGAACTGATGTTGAGTCATATTCTGAAGGTGAAGGTGACGATAGATATATTGTGGTAAAATCAAAATAACCGGGTGTGACACATAGTCTTCTTAAAAGTTATTAAATTTAACTCACGATGAAGCATTTGGACAATAGAAAACAATTTTAATTGATTTGTTTTAAAATATAGTTTATGTCTGAATTATTGATAGTACTATTTTCTTTTTTTCTTCCTACTCAGTTTGGCTACCACTTTCAGAATTTAGCTACCTCGATATATGGATTTAAAATTGATTATTTTATACCAACACTTTATTTAACAGACATTTTGATTATTGGAATTATTACCACTCAGATTAGAACTCTAATTAACTTAATTAACAAAAAAAGCCTTTTCTTTATATCGTTATATTTGTTGTTAATAGTAGTTAACATATATATCTCAGACTATAAAATGATTAGTTTTTACAAATGGATTAAATTAACTGAGATGTTAATGATGATTATTACGTTAATAAACTATAAAAAATTAAATATATATAAAAGTATTTTTACCCCTCTATCTTATTCGGTTGTTTTAATATGTTTTCTGGGATTACTTCAAACATTTTCAGGAGGGAGTATCGGCGGACTATTTTACTATTTGGGTGAAAGATCTTTTGATATAAATACTTTCGGTATTTCAACAGTTAACTTGAATGGTGTTGAAATACTTCGTTCATACTCTACCTTTTCTCACCCAAACTCGTTAGCAGGATTTTTGGCTGTATTTTCTATAGTGACATTAATCTATAGAAAAAGACTAAACAGATATTATTTATTATTCTTGTCTCTTTTGGTAACTACCACTCTAATTACCTCCGCCTCATTAAATGTGCTGGTATCATTTATATTGCTTGTTGTTGTTTATATGATTAAAGCGGGTAAAAATTTGATTTTATCCTTAATACTTCTTATAACTTTTCTTTCCCCATATCTTGGAGCCACAAATTTTAGAGAAATAGATTACCGAATTGAATTATCTCAAGTAGCAGTAAATTTATTTTTTGATAAACCGCTTATAGGAGTAGGTATAAACAATTTTATTCCAAAACTTGCTGAATCTTCAACTATATTTAAAAATGTTTGGGAATTGCAACCTGTACATAACATCTATTTATTAGTATTGTCAGAAACTGGCATTGTAGGTTTTTCTATTTTAATCATATTATTTTATATTATCCCATTATCCTACCCATTATTGACAATTCTGTTTACTGGACTTTTTGATCACTACTGGTTAACCTTGCAGCAAAACTTGTTTCTTTTCTCCTTGGTTATAGCAATTTCATTTGCTAAAATAAAAGCATGGACGA
>Ga0209518_1002681_pt1 | contig 16235 bp, 13 predicted proteins | sample RifGroB1_FD_183993 | JGI IMG/M metagenome (GOLD analysis project Ga0209518, IMG submission 183993) | Groundwater microbial communities from Rifle, Colorado, USA - Groundwater B1 (SPAdes) (version 2) | ecosystem: Environmental > Aquatic > Deep subsurface > Groundwater | place: Rifle, Colorado...
TGTTGTTCTTTTACAAACAGGTCCTCCGGATCGAGGTGGGCGACGTCAATGCCGTCCGGGCGAAGCGAACCAAACATCTCCCCGCGGTCCTTACCAGGGAGGAGGTCACGGCCATCCTGTCCCGCTGCAAGGGGGTCTACTGGTTGGCCAGCGCCCTTATGTACGGGTGCGGCCTGCGGGTGGAGGTGGACTGCCTGGAACTTCGCATCAAAGATGTTGATTTCGGGTCCGGCCAGGTAGTTCTCCACGACAGCAAACACGGCAACTCACGGTCGATCCCCCTGCCGACTTCGCTGGTGGAACCTCTGAAAAACCACATCGCCGAGGTGAAGCGGCTGCACGAAACCGATCTGGCTGACGGGTGGGGCGCCGTGGAGCTGCCCGACGCGCTGGGGAGAAAATACCCCGCATACCCGAAGTCTTTCGGATGGCAATGGCTCTTTCCCTCGCCCGATCGCTTCACCGCGCCGGACGGCCACCAGGGACGCTACCATCTCCAGGCCAGCGCGCTGCAGGAAGCATTCAGACTGGCCCGGCAGGCCTCCGGGATACTCAAACCCGCACACCCGCACACACTGCGCCACAGTTACGCTACCCACTTGCTGGAGGACGGCGAGGACATCCGCACGGTTCAACAGCTCCTGGGCCACAAGGACGTCAAGACGACCGAGGTCTACACCCACGTCATGCAGAAGCGGATCCCGACCAGGAGCCCTCTTGACCGCCTGGTTTGTTCCGATTCCGAGACCGTCACCGTCCGAATTACAGATGAGGTTCAACGCTGGCTGGTTGCAGTCGGCGCCCGGATGGGGCTTACCCCTGCCGAGGCAGCCGGGCAGATCCTGGCCACCGCAGCCCAAGGGGGTGCCCTTTGAAGAGAGAGAGAGAGAGAGAGAGAGAGAGAGAGAGAGAGAGAGAGAGAGAGAGAGAGAACGCCGGACAAACAGGTGCTAAGAAGGCCCCCTGCCCTGTTACCACCCGGCGCTGTTACATCCGCCGGAAGGGGCAACTGAAACTGTTTTGTTATGGGTGCATGAATTACAAGGGGGCATGATTCACAAATGAGTGATTTTATCCGGGTCAAATCGGCGCTGAATATAAAGACGGTCATCTTGTCGGAAACTTCTCAGGATATGCCGGGGAAACATTTGCCGGAATGCCCTTTTTGCAAGGGGAGGGATTGTTTTTCAATCAGGCCGGACAAGCAGGACTTCCACTGTTTCCAGTGCGCTCCGGAGGCGCACGGCGACGTCTTCTCCTTCCTCGAGCGCTTTTACAATCTGGATAAGGCCGGCGCACTGAAGCGCGCGGCGGAGATCGCCGGGGTCAAGCTGGAGGATAAGGCGAAGCGCAAGCCAACGCTGACCACTACGGAGAAGATCCGGGAGATTGCGGCGGAGTACTACCACGCCCGGGCACTGGAGCTCGGCACTGGTTACTTCCTGGAACTCCGCGGGCATCTCCCGGCCACCATGGCTCAGGAGAAGCTCGGCTGGAGCGACGGCCGTCTCCTGGACCACCTGCGAGACAAGAAGTTCACGGACAAAGAGATCGTGGAGAGCGGGCTCGCCAAGGGAAAGGAGATCGAGGGGGGAACCAGGGTCCTCGACTTCTTCGGCAAGGGGCTGGCGATCTTCCCCCATTTCAGCCGCGGCCGGGTGGTTCATTTCACAATGAAGGACGCGCGCGACGTTCCGAAGGAAAAGAAGCTGGCCTTCCAGCTGCCGAACGAGCAGCGGGACAAGCGCTGGGTCTTCTACGGCCAGGACGTCATGGAGCGCTACGACGAGGTAATCCTGGTCGAGGGGGAGCATGACCGCCTCCAGGCGCTGAACACCGGCCTCGCCTACTTCATGGCGATGATCGGGCAGATCTCCGAGGAGCAGCTGAAGGCGCTCGCTTCGCGCTGCAGGGGAAAGCACCTCTACCTCTGGGTGGACAACGACAAGGCCGGCCACAAGTATGTGCGCAAAATCTGCCGCGCCCTGCCGGAAATCAACGTGCGCATCATCGTGTACGGCAAGGAGGGTGATGATCCGGATTCCTTCCTGAAGGCGTTCGAGGGGGACCGCAAGCGGGAGGTCCGGCGCCTGCAGCAAGATGCGCTCGACTACATCACCTGGGAGATCCTCCAGGCCTCGGCGCTCTCTTCACTGGAATTCCGGCTTGATCATCTGCAGGGGCCCGGTGGGGAGGAGGCGCTGAACGTGTTCCGCCTGATCGGCCGGCACGCCATCATCCAGCAGCAAGTTTACGCCGAGAAGCTGATGACGCTCGGCTTCTCTCAGAAGGCGATCGAGCAAGAGCTCGACTTCTCCCAGGACCTCTACAAGCAGATCACGGATTACTTCACCTTCCTGGACAACCCGAAGGACGCCTGCCCGATCCAGGTGGCGGAGATCTGCTTCAAGTTCTTCACCCACCACGGGCGTTTCTACTATGACCGGGAGAATACTGTCTATCTCATCTACCAAAACCGCACCTACACGGTCGACAACAACACGGCGTTCAACGCGCTGATGTTGAAGCTGACCAGGATGATCATCAGCAAGTCTCCGGGGAGCATGGTGTGGGACGCCCTGAAGCATACGGCGTATCTCAACGGCCGCATGATCGAGATGTGTCAGTGGATCCACACGGACGTGGTGCGCGACACCATCTTTATGAATCTGAACAGCCCAAACAATACGATTCTGAAAATATCCAGGGAAAGGATAGACGAGATCCAGAACGGCATGAACGATGACCATATCCTGCTCAGCAGCTCGAACAAGATTCAGCCCTTCAACTTCCTGCCGGACACGGACATACAGGAGGGCATGACCTACCTGAAGGACCTCCTCCTGGACGGCCTGGCTGTGAAGCGGGAGCAGAAATTCATGATTTTGTGCTGGATGATCTCCGGATTCTGCCCTGACATGGCGCCCTACCAGTTCCTGATGAAGTTCGCCGGCTATGCGAGCTCCGGGAAGTCGACGGCAGCGAAGGGGATCACGACCCTGATCTATGGCAATGACCAGCTCTCCGACCCCTCCGGCGCCGCGGCCTTCTCGGCGGCAAGCCAGAACCCTCTCCTGGTCATCGACAACCTGGAGCATAAGGACTTGACCAGGGGAATGACGAAGTTCCTCCTCCTGGCGGCGACGAGGGGCCAGAAAGAGAAGCGCAAGGGGGGGACCGATACCGACACGGTGGACGAATCACCCAGGGCGCTGATCTGCATCACTGCGATAGAGCCCTTCACTCTGTCCGAACTCATCTCCAGGACCTTCGAGATCCAGTTCGACCGGCGCGTCTATGGGTCCGACAACTACCACGAGTCGGAGGTGATGGAACAGCTTAAAAAGAAGCGCGACCTGATCATGTCGGCGATCGTCAAGTTCCTGCAGAAAGAGATCCTTCCCAACCTGGAGCAGCGCAAGGAATTCATGACGATCCTGAACAAGCAGTTCAAGGGCCATGCCAAGGACCGCACCAATGCTTACCTGGCGCTCTTGATGCTCATCCTGGAGAAGCTCCTGAAGTACATTCCCTACTATCCCGAGGGTGACCTGATGTACGGGGTGGAGAGCGGGGACAAGGACATCTACACGGCATGGATCGAGGATCAGAACTCATCGGCCAAGGAAACGGAGTTGGGGAGCAACCATATCCTGCAGTTGTTCGATGGCCTGGTGAGGGAGTACATGCAGTACTTCAAGGGGAGGGCAAACTTTATCCCTGCGGACGAGCCGGGTTACGAGGAGAAGGTGTTTGCCATGGAGCATCCGGAGTATGGCATCAGGATGGTCAAGACGGTACCGGAAATCTACTGCAGTGTCTGCTCTAAGAAGGCTGATGCGTGCCAATGCAGCGGTGATCGCTACAGCAGGTCGGTCATTGAGTTCATCGCAACGTCCGCGGAGGTGGTGGATGCCTTCGATCGGTTGGCCAAGAACACCGGGAAGCGGAACCCTTATGAGTCGGCATCGATCTTCACGGCCAGGCTGCGCAATGACAAGGGCCTGCTGGCCAAGAGCGGTTGGGAGCTGATGGAGACCGAGGGGAAGGAGCCGTACTTCAAGATCATCAGCGGTACCAGGTTCTTCAAGTTTAGGCATACGCTGGTGAGGTAGCCATCAGGTATTCAGGGTGGTGCAGTCCAACCAAGGGGTGCAGCACGGTGCAGTCATGGTGGTGCAGTCTGGTGCAGTTGTAAGAGCGGACAGGGAAAACAGGGGGCAAACGGGCTTTCTGGCTTCTTTATAGGGTCCGACCGCGCACATGATGGCGCATGTCTAAAACAACTGCACCACTGCACCAAATTTAGGTATTACTCAATTATATTATTAACTTAGTCTTGGTGCAGTTGTGGTGCAGTCTTGGTGCAGTTGTGGTGCAGTTGTGGTGCAGTTGTCGGGGTGTTTGGAGGACTGCACCACGGCCTGAAGCTAGGCTGGGTGCGGGTTTGAGGGGTGTTGGTGCAGTGGTGCAGTCTGTTAAGTGCCTTGCCCTCACCGCTGAGCGTCAAGTGCAAGGGCTTGGTTTTTTACTTCCAAGGAGCATTCAGCCGGCCGTAGGCCTCTGTTGCTTCTGAAAAAAAGGATTTCATCCATTGTTCTAAGGGCAAGTCTCAAGGGCACCAGCCTAGACCTAGAACGGGTGGCAGCATAGCATAGTCGCCAGGGCGGTTCAATCCTCTGCACACGGCCATCGTGGCCAGGATAAAAAGCCGTCTGGAACAAAGCCATTGCGAACCCAAAACCCAACCGCGTCTTTTTACAAAGTGTGCGGTTGGTGGTCACCAGGGCAATCGGATATCAATGAGTTGCGGTCATGGGTGAAGGTGAAAGGTGCGGTTCAGTTTGGGGATCATCAAAAGGTGAGCATCGAGGTGGTCTCGGGCACCCACCCCCCGTCAAAAATATTCATTAGTTTGGGGAATCGGCCCCACTAGCTGCCGCTATTATCGCTCACGTCGTCTAAAACCCTTTCGGATAGGCCTAGTCGGTGGGATCAATCAACATTTTGCACGCCACCTGTCGGAAAGCGGGGGGCGCGGGGGGGAAAGGGTATGAAGGAGGTGAGTTTTGAGCAGGTTATCACGGAATGGATGGAGCACATGCTCATCCAGAAGGGCCAGCGCCAACGGGGAGTGGAGCAGTACTGCCTGGTGGCCCGTGGCTTCTTCCGGTGGGCACTGGAGGCAGACAAAGGGGGTAACCCTATCCTGACCTCCCGGGAGGACGTCACGGAGTGGCAGAAGGCGCTTTTCTATGACATGGGGAACCTCTCCAACCGGTCCAGGGCGAGCAAGCTCTCCGCAGTCAAGAGTTTCTTCCAGTGGATGAAGTATGCCGGGTACCGGAAGGATGATCCTACCAAGGGTATCCCCTCACCTAAGGTCCAGGAAACCCTTCCTCAGAAGTTCAGCACGGAGGAGCTGCGCCTCCTCTTCAGGGCGCCGGATCGGGACACCACCCAAGGGTTGCGCGACCTGGCTATTTTGAAGACGCTCTATGCAGCCGGGCCCCGCGTCTCGGAGCTGGTCAACCTGGACATGAATCACTGCATCGATACCGGTGGTTATATCCGGCTACAGATCATCGGCGGCAAGGGGGGGAAGGATCGCACGGTAACCATGCGCACCAATCCCTCCAGGGCGCTACGCGAATGGTTGCTGGTAAGGAAGGGTATAGAGACGGACACAGCTGCGGTGTTCATCCGGCTCAAGAAGGGGGGGCGCCCTGGGCGGAGCGACCGGCTCAGTGACAAGAGCTATCAGAACATCCTGAAGAAGTACTCCCGGACGATCGGCATCGACGATGCGGAGGTTTTCCTGCACAAGATGCGGTCGACGTTCGCCACCGACCTTTATGACAGCGGGCATGACAAGTGCCCGCGGTGCGGACACGGCATCCAGTCCGTTGGAGTCTTCGAGGTGATGGCTCTCCTGGGACACGAGGATCCGAAGACCACGCTGGGCTACATTGCAATATCAGAGAGGACCTTGCGCAAGACCGCTATCCCGGACAAGCGCTTCAATGAAATCGAGGAGGGATGATGACCAGGGCCGAGCACACAGAGGTAGTAACAGAACTTTTCAGTCGTCTGCATGGTGAGTTCGGCAACATGGCGCCGCAGATCATCCAGGTTATGGTCGAGGTGGTCGGTGGTTACCGGATCACATTCCCTGACTTCCAGCATCTCTACCGGGCCGAGCGTAATCGCCGGCTCAAGATTGAGTTCACCGGGCGTAATCATCAAGAATTGGCGATCAAGTATCGGCTGAAGGTAAAACAGGTCAGACGGATAGTTCAAACATAAACGGAGGTAAGACAGATGAAATTTTGCAACCCGGAGTGCCAGTACCTTTCACCTTCAGAGGCGGAGCAAGACACAATGTCTATCAAAAGCATCCACATGTGTGGTCAGTACGGGAAACAAGTGAAACATGGCCCATTCCATCCCAACATAATGCGGCTTGCCGAGTGCGAAAACACCCAGCCGATGCTTATGCCCTTTTTGCTGGAAATCTGGGAGAAAAAAACCATCACAGTTACAGCCGGAAATTACGCCGGAGCTGTCAAGCAAGTTCCGAAGGACTGTACTTTTGAATCGGTGCGAAAACAGGGGGACACCTACGAAGATCGGTTGACAGAATATGATTGGTGTCCTCTGTGCTGCCATCCCATGCTCCAAGACAAAAACGGCCCGGTCGATAGGTGGGCAAAGATTGAGTTTGACCGGCCAGATGATTACCCTTTCGCGGGGGACTGCGTTCATGAATCCTGCGCTATTTCCCAGGACAGGAAAATACTGGAAGCCATGAAGGCATAACAAAATAGTGTCCTGATCTGCCCGAACAAGACCTTGAAATCTGATAAGTAGGCCCTCATGGCGTGGAAATCTATCCGCCGTGAGGGCCTTTTTACATGAATATCACCGAAAAACTCCGTATTACCCGCGATCAGATCGCCGTGCTCTTCAAAAAGGTCGAGGGTGGGGAGACCGGCAAGGTCGACGACCTGAACAAGCTTCTCAAGTTGGAGCGGACTCTCATCGGCGATCAGGAACCGGCGGATGAGGAACCCGAGATCGACCCCGTGCTCGAACGGCTCAAGGTCAAGAAACGCTCCTATACCCTTTCCGAGGCCGCCCTCGCCGCGCGCCGCAACAATGCCCAACTCTCAACCGGCCCGAAGACCGCGGAGGGCAAGGCCTCCAGCTCCCGCAACAACTGGCGCCACGGCATGTACGCCGAGTCGCGCATCCTTGGACTGGGCAAGCCGTGCAAGTCGACTTGTCCCAAGTTCCCCTGTTCGCTCATCGATGAGGGGGCGGTGGAGCCAGGGGGGGACTGCAGCGACAAGGAGCACCTGGTCAAAGCCTGCAAGGCAATCGAGAAGGCGCTCAAGGACGGCTCCCTGGACGACCTGAAGGACATCACGACGCTGCACATGGCGGAGACGCTGCAGGTCATCGGCGACCTGCAGGGGGCTATCCTGGAGTTCGGCCCCTACATGAAGAGCGAAAAGATGGACAAGGACGGCAAGGTGATCGGCTACGAGCTGAAACCGAACCCCGCCCTCCTCCCCCTCTCCAACCTGATCAAGGCGTTCGGCCTCACCATGCCTGAATTTATGATCACCCCGGCGGCCGTCGAGCGCAAGAAGAGCGACGACAAGGCGGTCGAGACCATCGCGGACATCTTCCGCGGCGCCGGCGCGGCGCTCGCCCTGGCCAAAGAAAAGAAGGAAGGGAAGTAGTGCAGCCTCTCGATCATATTGCCGACCTCGGCAAACAGATCATCGTCCCCCACGAGATCTTCGACTCTACGCTCCAGTTTCTTGATTGGACCTGGCACCAGATAGCAAGGGGGGAATTTCCTCCCCCCTTCTCTTCCCTGGAAGAGTTCCAGATGGCGATCATCTGTTCGGATCGGGTGCTCTGGTCTGCGGCTTTCCTGCGTTCGCCGGAGGACGGCAAGAGCCCTTACACCTTCTGGGAGTATCAGGAGGCCTCCCTGCGCGACCAGGGGAACACCCTGCACCAGTGCGGCTTCGAAACGGGGAAAACCCGCGAGATCCTCGCCTACATGCTGTTCGAGATCTTCACCAATCCGAACGGCAGCGGCCTCATGACGGCGCCGCAGTCGGTGCACACGCTGGAGATCGTGGACGGCATCACCGACCAACTGTCAAACAGCCCTTCGCTCAAGAAGTGTCTGATCGAGCACCGCAAACAGCCGCACCACTTCCTGAAGTTCTCCAACCGCTTCGAGCTGGACATCAGAACCTGCGGTCACGACGGCACGCAGCTGCGTGGCGTGCACGCCAAGACCTTCTGCATCTTCGACGAAACGCCAAAGGCGAAGAACGACAAGATCTTCACCGAGTTCTGGGGCCGTGGCGAGCCGGGCGCGGTCTTCAAGCTCTACGGCATGCCCGACGGCGACCGCTCCTGCATGCACTTCAAGCTCTGCGCCCGCGCCGAGGGGAAAATCAAGGCATCGACCGAAACCGAGGTGGTAAAAGGCTCCCCCACCGACTTCACCCTCTACAAGTGGGCCAAGACCCTGCAGCCGGCGCCCTACTGGACACCGGACCGCCGTCGCTTCTACATCGAGCAGTACCACGGCGAGGACAGCTCCGGGTACCGGCAGGCGGTCCTTGGTGAATGGGGCGATCCGGAGAACAGCGTCTTCCCCTGGAAGAAATTCGAACAGCTCCTGAAGGACATCCGGGAGTACCGCTGCCTGAAAATCTTTGTAGACGACTCGGCGAACGAAATCTCCCTCTACGGCTACGAGCTGCGCGCCCCCATGGTGGACGGCCAGCTCGGCAAGCCGGAACCGGTCACGCTTGAGGACCGGCGCGTGCCGAAGGGCGACTTCGACATCTCCCGGGAGATCAAGGCTTTCTTCTCCGGCATCCCCGGGCTTACCTTCCTCGGCGGCGACCTCGGCTTTAGCCAGGACCCTACCGAGCTCTTTGTCAAGGTGGTGATCGGCAAGGTGCATCGCCTCATCGCCCGGGTGCAGTTGAAGGGGGTGAGCTACGACCAGCAGGCCGATGCTATCGACGCCCTGGACGATGTCTTCGACAGCGGCAAAAACACCATGGGGCTCGGGCTCGACTTCGGCAACGCCGGGTCCGCCGTCGTGCATATCCTCCAGGGGCAGGAGCAGTACGCGGCCAAGCGCTATGAGGACCGTTTGACCGGCTTCCAGTTCGGCAGCACCTATGACGCCGTGAACGAGGACGGCGAGGTGATCATCGACAAGCACACCCAAAAGCCGGTCAAGCTCACGGCCAAGGAACTTTCCACCGACTTCCTGACCGCAAAGATGCAGCGCCAGGAGCTGGAGTACCCCTACGATCCGGACATCATGCTGATGTACCCGAACCACACCTCCCGGCAGGGGCAGCGTCACCGGATCTTCAAGGACCTGGACGACCACGTGATCGATGCCGATCGGGTGCTGACTCTGCGCTGTCTGCTCCCGGGGCACGAGGAAGAAGACCTGTTCGCCTGCGGGTAGATCAAAAGGAGAGATACACATGAAGCTTTTCGGTTTTGAGATAGGGCGCGCAAAAGGGGCGGCGGATATCGCCACCCGCCCGCAGTACACGCCGACTTCCCCCCAGGGGCCGCTTACCGCTTGGTTCCAGGATTACCACCTGCGCAAGGTCTCCGGCGACTTCTACGAGGCGATGCGCGAGGGTATCCCGGTGATAGATTCGGCGATCCGGCGCCTGATCTCGCTGGACGGCACCATAAAGATCATCGGCGACAACCCCGCCCTGGTGAAAGAGCTGGAAGACTTCTCCCTGCACGTCCCGGTGAACGATCACCAGAAAGGGATCCACGCTTTCCTGGAGAACTGCAGCAACGAAAAGTTCGAGCAGGGCTTTTCCCTCCCCGAGTTCGTCGCCACCAAGGACATGAAGGACATCGCGGAGCTGCGCGTGCCGGATTCCAAGCAGATCTTCTTCCGCCGCACCGCCGACGGCCGCACGGAGCCGTGGTACCGCTACGTGAACACCGCCCTCCCCTCCAACATCACACGCTACCAATCCCCCGGGACCCTCCCCGAGCGCCTGCTGAGCGCCACCTACAACCAGGCCGTCTACGTCGACAGCGGCTGGGAAGTGAAGCTGGACCCGTCGAACAAGCTCTATTTCTCCATCAACAACGAGAATACGGACCCCTATGGCGTCTCGCTGATGCGCTCCATGGAGTTTTGCGCGCAGATCCTGATGACCATCCAGAACACCACCAAGAACTCGTGGGAGCGTTTTGGCGACCCGTCGCTGTTCGTCAAGTACAAGACCAACAAGCGGGACCTGGGCGGCGTCGACCTGGAGGCGCGCCGGCAGAAGATCCAGACCGATGTGAGCAACGCCTTCCGCGCCAAGCGCAAGGGGCACAGCTCGGATTTTGTCACTGCGGTCTCAGCCGACGCCGACATGACGATCACCGTCATCGGCGCGGACAACCAGATCCTCGCCATGGATATCCCCGCGCGCCATGTGCTGGAGCAGATCGTGAGCAAGACCGGTCTCCCCCCTATGCTGTTCGGCTTCCAATGGTCTACCGGGGAGCGCCCCGCGACTCTGCAGATAGAGGCCGCCCTGCAGGACGCCAAGATCCGCCAGCTCGCCATGTTGCCGGAGTTCATCCGGCTCTTCTCCGCCTTCCTGCGCCTGCGCGGCCGCAGCTGGAAAAGCGTCACGACCAGCCTGGACCGGCCCGGCGACTGGGGGATCATCTTCGAGACGCCGAACCTGCGCGACCTGGTGGCCCAAGCTCAGGCCCGTTTCCTGAACGCACAGGCGGACCAGATGAACGCCACGGCGGCCATCAACGTCCCGGCAGCGCCCACCCCGCCTAAAAAGGCAGCGAAGCACGCCCACGGCTGCGCCTGCGGCTGCAAATCGGTCACCGGGGTCAAGGAACTGGAACGCCCCGTGCCTTGGCCGCAACTGGATGCGGTGGAGACCCGCTATGAGGATGAGGTAAAGGCGACCTGGTCGGAGATGCACCAGCGGGTGATGACGGTCTGCAAACTGGACAACGCCAGCATCGCCCTCGCCATGGGGCAGCGCGCGGCCAAGGCGCCCGAGGACCTCCTGCCCGAGACCTTTACCCTTTCCTCGGAACAGCGCGCCGCGATCATGGAGGATCTGAAGGGCTACATCGGGCAGTACGTCCCCGACGACCCGAACTCCCCTCTCCGGTCCTACTACGGCGAGAGCTACTCGCTGGGGCTGATCCAGGCGGCCGAGATGGTCGGAGCGGAGCGTCCTATCCTGGACATCCTGAACAACAGGGGCGTTTACGAGGAGCTGGTGAAAAACGGTTTCGATCTCCTCAAGGACAACGCCACCAAGGCCATCGTGAACAAGATCATCCCGGAGATGGAGGCGCACATGCTGGCCGGGAGCAACCCACTCTCAGTGTCCGCCCGGCTGAAAAAGCTTTTCGGGGACCAGAACAGCAACTGGGAGCGCCTGGCACGGACGGAGATGGCTATCAGCGCCGAGACCGCCAAGAAAGACGAATGGGGCGAACGCGGCGTCGATGTCAGTAAAACCATCATCGCCGGCCGGGACACCCACCCGCACTGCCGCTGTGCGAACACTGTGAAAGAGATCGACGGCAAGCTGGTCATGGCATTCACACCGGCGCCGGATGCCTGCCCTATCTGCCAGGCGCTCAGACAGTGAAATAGTGTCCTGATCTGCCAGAACATGTCCTTGATCCATGGTAATGCTCGGAACATTGAATGAGAGGACGATTATGAAACAGGGACAGGTCAAGAAAATCACCGCCACATCGGTAAAGCCGGGATGCAAAGACTTCCAGGGCTCAGGTGTCGAGGGGAAAAAGACCGCCTGACCGGCGGGACCAAAGGAGATCTCTATGTTGAATGCCGAAGAAGCCCTGCGGCTGGAAGAGCTGAAAGACAAACCGGGGCTCAGTGCCGAGGAACAGGCCGAGCTCGCTTCCCTGCAGAAAAGGCCGGAAGCCGCCGACCTCGGGGTAAAGAAGCCTGAGGAGAAACCCCAGGTGAAGCAGGCAAAAGTTGTGGCCAAGGGCGGCAAGGCTTCCGCGACCAAGGGCGCAAAGCCTCCGGCAGAAACGCCCGCCGCGGACCATGCGGAAAAGACCGACCCCGCGCTGCCCAGGACCGAGCCGAAACAGGGCTTTGACACCGCCGGCGCCACTCACGTCGTGACCATGCGCGACAGCAAAGCCGTCAAGGTCTGGTTCAGGGACGGCAAGGAAATAGGTGCCGAAGATGCCGGCTAAGAAGATCGGTGCAAAGGTCATCGGCTTCAAGGGGAGCGGGATGGGGGCCGAGGTCACCGCCGGGATGCTGGCGATGATCAACAACTATGCCCTTGCCCCCTTGACCGCCGAGCAGGTCTTCGTGCGCAAGTTCCTGATGGCGCACAACTGCATCGACCGGGACAACGAGTGTTTCCCCAACGAGATGCTGGACCAGTTCGCCGCCACCATGCCGGGCAAGTCGCTGCTCGCCGGGCACAACAGGCGGGACCTGCCTAGAGGCAAATGGTTTGACGCATCGACCGAGGAGATGAGCTGCGAGCAGTTCAAGGCTCTCACGGGGATCGATCCCCGCATGCCGGACGGCGTTGACCGCTGCAAAGTGCTGTGGTCGTGGGCCTACATGGTGAAGACCCCCAGCAACGAGGAACTGACCCAGCAGATCGACGGCGGCGTCTGTGACCACTGCTCAATCGGGTTTGCTGCTGCAGACTGCCGGGCGGTCAGGGAAACCCCCACAGGCCCCACTAAGTACTACCAGTACGTCTCCCCCGGGGAGGCGCTTGAAGGCTCACTCGTTTGGCTCGGCGCGCAACCGGGCGCCACGGCCCAAAAGGCTTTCGATAAAAACAGAGAAATGGAGGGAGGAACAGACATGAAAATTTTGATTGCAGGAATCGGGAGCCTTTCCGGTAAGTCGCTGGCGGTGGACATCAGCGAGGAGACGCTCCTGAACGAAATCAAGACGATGCTGGCCGGCAAGGACGCCACGATTAACGAGCTGAAACCGCTCGCCGACGATGGCAAAGCCTATCGTGATGATTTGATCGCCGACATGGTCAAGTTCGCGGCGCTGATCGGCGAGATTACGGACGACGAGAAGGCGAAGAAGGAGGAGGAGGATTTCCTCAAGACCGTCCCGATTGCCCGCCTCAAGGCCCAGCGCGACAAGTACGAGACCCGCGCCAGGGAGAAGTTCCCGACCCATGCCGTCTTCACCGGCAAGGACCAGTCGGACCGGGAAAAGCACGGCAAGGAAGGGGAGGAGAAGTCCAAGTCCGTCACCGGGAAGAAGGACTTTTCCAGGCCCGAGCATAACGAGCTGTTCGGCACCACCGGCCGCTAACCGTCAAACATCATTGGTTTGAGGCCCGCGCCTCGGCCATGTTCCCAGGGGGAAAACGATATGGAACATCTGAAAAGGCTTCTTGGCAAAATTACAGTTCTCCAGGTCATCATAATCGCGGTGGTCGTTCTCTGCGCCGGTCTCGCCATGGCCGGGATAATCGAACCGGTCACCGCAGCGCTCCCGCTTGTCGGCATCGGCGCCGTCAAGGTGCGCGACGAACTCTGTCACGTCCGGACGCTCAAGTACACCCATTCCGGGGCCACGGTGGTGGACACCATCTACTACCTGAACGGCATGGTCCTCCTGGCGATGAACTCGGCACTGGCCAACGTGGAGAATGTCTTCGTCTGCTCCGGGCTCATCGAGTACACCAAGGTATCGGCACAGGCGTGGACCGGCGGTCAGAAGATCTACTGGGACAACACCGCCGCCAAGTTCACCAACGTCTACGCCATTGGCTGCATTCTTGCCGGTTATGCCAGTGAACCCGCCGCCAACCCTTCCACGACCGGCTTTATCGTGCTCGATCCGTCCATGCGCGCCGCCAGTTCCCCGAGCCATTCGGTCATCGCCGCCGGCACTTCGGTTGCCGAGGTCGACGCCGACGCCGAGGTGGTGATCGTCATCACCGGCGCAGCGGCCACCGACGTGGCCACGGCAACGCTCAGGGCCGCGACAAACGCCGTCTCCGTCACCAAAGCCGTCCTTACTGCGGACACCCTCACCGTTACTTTATCGGGCAACGGTGGTGCGGGTACCACGGTCGATTACATGGTCTCCAGGGCTGTCATCTAAAAACATGGGGTGGGCTCGCTCCGCCCCTTAACCTTTAACCGCTGTCCCCAGGAGGACCACAAATGCCCAGATACCACGGAAGCAGCCCTTTCCACACCATGAAGCTCTTTACTGCCGAAACCTGCGAGAAGATGAAGGCGATGGACGTACTGGAGCGCCGGCAGAAGCTGTGCGGTCTCCTGACCGCCTTTTTCCAGGACAAGATGCCGCAGGCGCCGCTCGCCGTCGAGATCGCCAAGGAAATGGGCGTCGACGAGGAACTGGTGGTCAAGATGCTAGGCATCCTGGCAGGCAAGGGCGCCACCAGCACCAGCGATGCACCGAACGGGATGAACCGCCAGCCGGTCACCGCAGGGGTTTTCTATCCGGGTATGGTGGACCCGCTGCTCGACTTCGGCTTCGAGGAGCTGTTCGACTTCGTCGACATGCGCAAGAGCCTGCAGACGAACTTCGACATCCTGGACGTTTCCAACCTGATCACCTTTGCCGAGGTGAAGACAGGCGAGAGGATGAAGAAGTACGGCATCCAGGACGGCAAGTCCACCGTCGACAAGATGATCGTTGCCGCGGCATTGGGGATCACTGACGACTGGATCAACTACTACCAGTACTGGAACCTGAACCAGGCCGCAGTGGAGGCGAAGTCGAAGTACTACGACAAAATGGCAACCGACCACTACGCCCTGATCACCGCGGCGGCGCAGGCTACCGCCTTCGCCACCGACGACATCACCACCATCAACAACGCCTGCGCCGGCATCCTGACCGACTGCGCCGCCAAGGGGTACACCCTGACCGGCAACGAGGTGTTCGAACTGCGCGCCAACATCAACCTCAAGCAGCGGGTAGAGAAAGCGTTCAGCCTCACCTTCAACAGCCCGAACGAGGACAATAACCAGTTGGTGCACACGCTGAACCGCAAGTACTCCACCAAGCTCCTTACCACCGAGTACTACGTGGTGCTGGCCGGCAGGAAACTCAAGCGCGGCGTTTGGTCCGACCTCTGCGCCGAAACCGACCGGGACATCCTGATGAGGGGAACCGACGTGGCGTACTGCGGCGAGTACAACGCAGGCGTCGGCGAGGTGAAGCAGGTCAGGAAGTGCGCCCTGTCGTAACCAGGTGAGGCAGGGGGGCAGCGAGTCCCCCCTACCCCGCTCCATCCTCCAGGAGAACCGCATGCCCCGGGTAACAGCGCAAGACATCAAGGACGCCGGTTTTTTCCGGGAAATGTATGCCCAGATGGACGACCCGGCTTTTGAAACATTCCTTGCCGGGGCGATCAGTTCCCAGGCGTCGCTTCTTGCGTCCAGGATCGGCGCCGCCCTCTACGCTTCGACAGATGAACCGAACGCCGGTTATGTCCTGCAGGCGGAAAAGCACCTGACCATAACCGAGATGTGGAAGCGCCGCATCGCCAGGAAGCTGGGGCAGTCTCAGGGCATAGACATCACCTGCAAGTACGAGATCGAGTCCAGGGATCAAGCCATGGAGGAGGCCGAACGTTGGATCTTCCGCTTGACCGGCGGCGATTTCGCGTCGGGGGTCGTGGAGACCTCGCGTTTCGACGGGGCCGGCGATGCTTGATGTTCAGGTGACGATCCAAAACGATCAGGTCGTCATCAGGAACCTGCAGCGGTTCGCCAACCAGATGCCTACCGCCGTGAAGCGCGGATTGAAGCGGGTGGCCGCCGGAGTGCACCAGGATGCGACGGCCTGGTTATCGGGGCCCGGGCGGAGCAAGATGCGCCTGACCAACATGGGCGCCCTCATCCACGAGAACGGCCGGATTACCAAGCGGAAGACTGCGCGGCGCGGCCAGTCGGATCTGTTGGGGGCGAGGCCCGGGAGCTACCCAGTCCCGGTGATGACCGGAAACCTGCGGAGAATGCTCAACTGGCTCTCCCCGGGGGACAGCAAGACCGGCGACGCCGGGACCTTCACCGCCGGGCCGATGGAGGTGGTGGTTTACGACTCCGCCGCCTACGCGAATGTGATCGCAAAAGGCAAATGGACCTCGGCCGGGTTCGGCACT
>Ga0209518_1002682_pt1 | contig 16224 bp, 19 predicted proteins | sample RifGroB1_FD_183993 | JGI IMG/M metagenome (GOLD analysis project Ga0209518, IMG submission 183993) | Groundwater microbial communities from Rifle, Colorado, USA - Groundwater B1 (SPAdes) (version 2) | ecosystem: Environmental > Aquatic > Deep subsurface > Groundwater | place: Rifle, Colorado...
CTTTTTTTATCTTGTCATCTGTTTCAGAATTCGACTCGGGAGTATTAAAATTTATAATCTCTTGTCTGGATACGGAAGTGCTGGAAATAAAATCTCGTTTAACATCTGACATGTGTACTTTAAATGATCTATCATCGCTTAAAGTTAGTCAACCAATACCAATTAAAAAAAGGGAAAAATATGACAAATATTTATAATACATTCCTGAAGTGATTGTAATACTTTCATTATATATATCCTGACAAATGCAACAAATCCGGACTTTCCTGGTTTTGTGAATAATTAATTGTTAACTCCTTTTAAAGCCTGTTTTTGAATTTCATATTCAATATCAAAAGCAGCCTATTCTCTGGCATTTTTATCTGCAATTGCTTTTCTTTTAAGATCAACAACATGTTCTACCACTTCTTCAGAAACTGGTAAAACAGCACCTTCATTTAGCTGTCTTCTAGTTATCACAACCATCCAACTCTCATGCATAATAGTTAATTATACCCTTTTGTAATAAAAAATGACAACTTATAGTATACTAAAGTAATTAATGGAAATTAATTTGAATATTGAAATAGATGAAATCCCCAAAAAATTAAGAAATGAATTAGGTCGTGCCCTGTTACATAACGGATACAGAAAGAGAAGAAAAATAACACTTGATAAAACTGCTAAATTCTTAGATTTTATGTTGGTAGTCTATGGTGGGGTAGTTAAAACGATCGTTTGTATTTATCTTTTTATAATGGTCAAAATATTACAGTGGAGTGGTAAACCGATAAAATTTTAATAAAGTCTTCCTTGCTCTCTTGCCTTTTTAATAATATCCTCTGCTTGTTGTGGATTTTTTTCAACAAATCTAACTAATGCTTCAACATTCGCAAATGTAGGAAGCAAGTCAGCACCATGAACTCTTGCCTCCAAAAGAAATGCAGTCGCAGCTACCTTAGGTTTATCGGTCCAAGGAAAATTGCCTCAATTGTTTGAACGTCTAAACGTAATCTAAGTGCTTCAGAAGTTTCTTCAATTGTCATAATGAATATTATACCCTTTCATAAAAAAATAGTCAACTTATAGTATAATAGTGAACTGATATGGAAAAAGACAGTAAAGGTTTACAACGGATACAGGAATATTACGATGCTTGTTTCCAATTTGGTGTATATCTTGGAGGTTTGGAAAGAAGCGGTCTTAATCCAAGAACAATAGGAATCCGCAAGGATCGTATTGCGAAGGAAATTGAATTATGTGGTGATAATTCTATCTTCACTGTTTTTGATAATACATATTTGGAAGGTTATCCAAGAATTACCCAAACTTTAAATAGATTGTTAAGAATCGGAATAAATACTAAAGATGAGTTATTGGAGTTAGATGCCGATAGGGCAGTGAAACGTGTTAATGGTTTTGGACCTGCAATGGGAGAGGTGCTTAAACAATTGCAGAGGATATTACAAGCAGAAAAGAATTTGACTCCGTAATATTGTTAGATTTTAAATACAATCTTGACTTCGGGTATTTTATGGTATAACTTTAACTAATGGTAGTCAGTCCTGAGGAAACAAGAATAGCCATCTTCAAAGGCAAGAATATAAGAAAAACTATTTACAATAATGAGTGGTGGTTTGTAGTTAATGATATTATCGAAGCTTTAGCTGATTCTCGGGATCCGGCGCAGTATTTCAAGCGGCTTAAGGAGAGAGATGGGGAGTTGGCAAAATTGACAGACAAAGGGGGGGTACAATTTGTACCACCCCTTATGCTGGACATTAAAACCTCCGGAGGAATACAGAAAGCCTATTGTTGGCATACAGAAGGGATTTTTCGTCTTATCCAATCCATTCCATCCCCAAAAGCAGAACCGTTTAAAAGATGGTTAGCCAGAGTAGGCTATGAAAGAGTGCAGGAAATTGAAGACCCTGAACTTTCAATGAAAAGAATGAAAGCAGTATATGAAATTAAGGGTTACCCCAAAAGTTGGATTGAAAAAAGGGTTAGAGGAATTGCTGTTAGGAATGAATTAACTGATGAGTGGAAAGACAGAGGAGCTAAGCTCGAAAAAGAATATGCGATTTTAACCAACGATATTATGAAGGGTGCTTTTAATTTGACTGTAAACCAGTACAAAAAATATAAAAAACTTAAAAGACAAAATTTAAGAGATCACATGACGGATATAGAACTTATACTGACTATGTTAGGTGAAGCAACAAGTATTAATTTACACAGAGTCAGAAATTCAAAAGGTGTACCTAAACTTTCTAAAGACGCAAAAGATGCAGGCAATATTGCCGGCAGAACCAGAAAAGATATTGAAAGAGAATCAGGTAAGAAAGTAATTACAGATAAAAACATATTTACAGAACAGAAGGAATTGAAAGAGTAATTTTAACTATCCTGCTCCTCCTCCACCCCCACCTCCTCCACCTCCTCCACCACCAGAAAATCCTCCTGAACTTCCGGTACCACCTGCCCCGAATGAACCAAAGGTGGAAGACAGTGATGATAGACTGCTGTTTAGTCCTGCAAATGATGAAGAAAAATTTGCTGAATTTGGATGTGATCCACCGGCTACCGCATAAATTCCAGATCCTTGGGCAACTGCTAAATTAATAGGAAGTTCAGACAGTGCTTTGGCAGAAATTCCCAGGGCTGTCCCGTAAACCAAGTATTTTTCCCAGAGAATGACTGAATCGATTGGGTAATTGACAGTTACTCTGTAGTCCATTAAATAATCTTTAAAAGCATACCAACCTGCCAATTCCCAATTTCCTTTTTCTGTTCTTTTAATCATGTGGGGAGCAAGAATGAAAAGAAAAATTATACAAAGTACGTAGATTAAAAGAGGTATTAGAAATATAATACTATTATTAAGCAGCGTAGATAATCCGAAGGCTGGTACTATAAATCCTACGACCAGAATAATACCTGCCTCTATTAGAAGTTTGTCTTTGGCAAGTTTACTTTCTTTTTCCAAATAACCTTTGTTTATTAACTCCTCAAAAGAATTCTTTTTCCATTTATTCCAAAAAGCCTGAGCGGTTACAGGATAAGTTCTACCCAGGTTTTTAATTTTGCTAAAAGTAATTTTATCTCTATGAACAGTTGATCTAAATAAAAATCTGAGGAGGGATCCCTCAAAATCGGAGAGTTTATACTTATTTTCATAATCGCTATTTAATAACACCAATTCATAATCATCTTTTCCGAATATTCCTTTCTTTTTAATCCTTTCTATTTTTAACACCTTTTTCCTGACCAGATTTAATATGGTGGCAACAACTGATTTACCGGACGGAGTTAACAGTGCGGGATTATTTAATGTTTCAACCAATGCAGGTTCCAGGTCGGATGGTGGTTCATGAAGTTTTCCGGACAAATTAACCTCCGGAAGCGGAGCATCATCACCAACGCGTCTCCAGCGTTTTATCCAGTAAATAACTCGCCAGATGGGAAGGATACTTACCAGAATTACAAATATTAAAAAAATCCAATTACCTGCTTTTGTTTTTAAAGCAAAAGATTTTTCTTCCCTTAGTATTTTATCTTTTGTCAACGTTCCTGTTTGTGCATTTGTTGCATTAACCAGTTTTGGAAATAGCACTCTTACTTCAAAGAATTTCTTGGAAGGCAAACCAAAAGCAGTAAAATTAATTTCCCTGTTGGTAGCTATGTGTACTTTTCCGTTCAATGGTCCATGACCGAATGCTTGGATTTCATCATCAGGAGAGGGTATCGGCAGTGTAACTTTTGCGGTTACCTGCCCTACTCCTTTCTCCCATTCAGCTCCAATAAGTTGCCAATAAAATTCTGAAATATCATCATGATTGGTGATGGCATTTTCAATCTGATAACTTAATCTAAATTTTTTTTCTTCATCTTGTGCGCTGTAATACCATTTGATATAGTATCTTTCGTTTTCCGTTTCATATTCTTTTAATACCTCTTTTCCGGACATGTCAGAAATATCAATGTTTTTTATTTTGTAATTCTGACAACCTTTGCATTTAGGTTTTAAATTTATCCATTCATCAGCCCAGGAGAACTGCCCGTCAAAAGAATAAGTTCTTGTTTCCGTAATGTCAGCAGAACCATCGGAATTTAATTTAACAACGATGTCTGCATTTTTAATAGAATAATCTTTGGCGTTAACCTTATCTGGAAACACAAACAACATTAAAAGAATTACAGGAATAATTCTTAAATTTATATTCACAACAATTTTAATAAGCTTGCCTAACATACGACTTATTAAGTATAATTCCCTATGATCAAGAAAGCATCAGATACTTTAATCGACTTTGAATATTATATCAAAGGTAAAAATCCCAAGCTATTAATTCATTCCGGTACCCATGGTGATGAATTTGAGGTTATCGATCTAGTTAAAGAAGCAATCGTAAAATACGAAGATCTACTTCCTGACTTTCTATTTGTTCCGTATGTTTCACCTTCTGCTGTAAAACATAAAATTCGCTTTAACTCCAGCGGATTGGATACCAACAGAATATTTTTTGCGGATACTGACGAAATTGAGGTAATGGAAAATATTAAGATTTTAAAACACCACACCTTTGATTTATTTGTTTCTTTTCATGAAGATCCGGAAAGCGAAGAGTACTATATTTATGATTCAGGTTTGGATAAAATAGACAACATATTTGTTAAACAACACAACTTTTTCCTGAGATCTAACGGAATCAAATTACTAAATGGATTGGATGATGTCAACGATCCCAGTTTGGGATATGAGTTTAAAGACGGTTACAGGAAATTTATTGAGACAAACGGAATGACCAATAACGGAATGACAACTGTTTGGGCTATATCCGAAGGTATAGCTAAAAATTGTCTGGTGCCCGAGATACCGGGATTATTGGACATTAAACAAAAAGAACTGATTGTGGATAGTTTTTTTCTGAATGTGTTATGCAACTTCAGAAATTCATCCGGGATCTTACACTAATTTTAAATTAACAAGTTAAAGTATAATAGCTTTTAATGTACGTATTTCTTGGCAGATTTGCACCACTCCATCTGGGGCATCAAAAAATAATTGATAAGATGATTTCTTTGTATGGAATTAATAATTGTCTGATATTAATCGGATCGTCAAATGTTATTAACGAAAGAACCCCTTACTCATTCTTGTTTCGGAAAAAACTAATTAAAACTATTTACCCTAAAATTAATATTCTTCCCTTGGTGGATGTAAATAATGACCGTCTCTGGTTAGATATTGTTAAAAAATTGGAAACCAAATTAAAGACAGAGTTTATTTTTTTGGGAGGAAGTGAGCGCGATTTAAAACAACATTGGTCCAAATTTAAAACCAAAGTATTAATAGATAGAGAAACAGAAGGTAAGGGTATTTCAGCAACTAATGTCAGAAATATGTTGAATAAAGTTAATATTAAAGAACTTGAGAATCTTTTAGATCCTAAAATTTTAAAGTTACTTCATAAAAAAGTAAAAAAATAATACCTTTGATATTTGTGATAAAAATAACAAAGTTTCTTGATAAACTTATCTATAGTGTAGATATATAGTGAATTTCAGTAAGTTAGAATTTTTTCAAATTTGATATTTGAATTAATTGGAGGTGAGACTGTTGGATGAAGAAAAATTGGATGTAAGTATAACCAAAAAGAGAAGTAATATGCCTCTGGTATTAGGCATATCCCTTGTGCTACTTCTTATATTGGGTGTGGGTTTTTATATAAACAACCGCAGGAACATGGTAAATACAAAAGCCAGTGATAACCCCATTCAAGTTACAGAAGTAGCAGGAACAGCTGATTCAAATTTAAAAGTTATTACAATGGAAGCAGGGACTTTCTTTTTTAAACCTTCAGAATTGAAAATTGAAAAAGACAAGCCTGTAAAGATTGTTATAACCAATACCGGAGGTATGCACGACTTTGTGATAGACGAATTAAACGTCAAATCAAAAGTAGTCAGTGACGGAGAGAACTTGGAAGTGGTCTTTACACCAAGTAAAGCCGGTTCTTTCGAATTTTACTGTAGTGTGTCTAATCATCGCCAAATGGGGATGAAAGGAACGATAGTAGTAGAGTAGAATAAAAGAACAGATCTTTAAATATGAAAAGATACATAGAATTTTTGGCCTTTATTCTGCTTTTGACAGTTTCTTCCTATTATTTGGCTCAAAAGTATCTATTTGTCAATTTTTCAGCCAGAAATTTAGTTAGCAGGATTGTTCCTCCCAATAAAGACGTTAAACAGTTTTTACCCCAAACTTCGGAGAATTCAACACAATTTACAATTCCGAACGGTATGAATCTGGGAATTTTTGCGGACCTTAAAGGAGATTTACCCAGGGTTTTGGCTTTTGATACGGGGGGGACCCTTTTAACTTCAATTCCAGCGAGTGGAAAAATTCTGGCGTTACCGGACGAAGATGGTAATGGAGTAGTAGATAAAATTGTGACTGTTTTATCCTCTTTAAATAAACCTCATGGTATAGTAGTCGACGGAAATTATCTTTATGTGGCCGAAACAAATGCTGTTTCCAGATATAGCTATGATTCAACAACTTTGACTGCAGCAGGCAGGGAACAACTCTTCACACTTCCCGGTGGTGGCAGACATTTTTCAAGAACTATAAAGATTAACGCCAACAAACTTTACACCAGTGTCGGTTCATCTTGTGATGTCTGTGATGAAGATAATACTAATAGGGCAGCAATTCTTGTCTCCAATCTTGACGGAAGTGATTTAAAAGTTTTAGCCAAGGGTCTTCGTAATACCGTCTTTTTTACGTTTGATAAACAAGGCAACATTTGGGGTAATGATATGGGCAGAGATTTTTTGGGTGACAATCTTCCACCGGATGAAATAAATTTTATCGATGTTAAAGCATCCAACTTGCCTTTAAATTACGGTTGGCCATACTGTTACGGCAAAGGGATAAGAGACAATAAATACAAATCCGGTCAGGTTAGTACCTATTGCACATCCACTTTAAATTCCAAATATGATTATCCTGCCCATGTAGCCCCTTTGGGAATTACCTTTGATAGAGAGGGGAATCTGTTGGCTGCTTTTCATGGATCTTGGAATTCATCTACACCTGTCGGCTATAAAATAGTTAAGATGAGTATTTTTGCAGGAGATGTGGGAGGCATGACCGATTATGTTAAAGGATTTGTCAGAGGCAAAGACGAAATATTGGGAAGACCTGTTGATTTAATTTACGATGATAATGACAACTTGTTTATTTCAGATGACCACACAGGGATAATTTATGTTTTGTATGACTAATTATTATTTCCCTCTAGAATCGTGGCACCTGTTCCTTTTGTCTGTGCAGGCGTCCTGACATAATGGGTCATTCAAGTAGACATCGGGACAGCCGGAAATCTGCGGATCGGAAAAAACTTCACAATTATTATTTCCTGGTGCACAGACATACTGCAGTGGTGCTTCCGGAACAGGACTGGGTGAAATTTCAGGTGTCGGAACAGGTGTCGATAAAGGACCCGGAACAGGTATGGATACAAATTCAGAACAATAGGGATTTAAATTTTGGTTTGTGGAAGCAACACCGTAATTAAATTGACATGACGGTCCGCAGCCATTCCTACAGCCTACCCTATCTATTATTTTATCATCGTCATTTCCCAGGTTTGCATACAGTTGGAACCATTTTGGACAGTCAGCTATTTCAGGAACATAGGTATATGAAAGATTTAACTTTGGATCACAGGGAAGGTCATCTTTAATAATAACTCCATTCAAAATTATTGCATTTTTACAGGAAGGTATGGTTTGGGGATAGCAACTTGTTGCTTCATAATACGTATCAATAGCTTTTTTCATACTATCCAAATGTGCTTTTCTGACCGCATCCTGGGCTTTAATTATCTGGGGAGGAATGTTAATAACGGAAAAAATAAGAAGTACTGCTACTATACTCATAGTTACCAAAACTTCCACAAGTGTAAATCCTTTCAGTCCTAAATACTTATTTAACATCTTTAAAAGTTTGGCCATATAGAAATTAACTTAGGTATAAAAATTATACACCCAATAACCAGAGAAGAAATTGACCCCAATAGCACACAGGCGGCAGAAATATCTTTAATCAACCTGGCTTTTTCCGAAATTTTAGGTGAGGCTATATCGACTGTTTTTTCAATGACTGTATTAATAAGTTCCAGTACCAACACAAGAGTAATTGTCAAAACCAATATAGCCCATTCAATAAAGGATATATTCAAAGCATAACCCAAGTTAAGTACCAGGTAAGAAGCCAATAAATGAATTTTTAAATTAGGCTCACTTTTAAAGGCATCTTTAACTCCGCGGAAGGCAAATTTAAAACTTTGAAACATAACTAATTTTAGTATAGCATTTAGAAATGGTAACTTTTTTGGCATCTGTACTTATTTGGCTGATGTTCTTCGGACTTGTTGTTATTTGGGTAATTGACGGGAAATTTAAAAAAGAAATTGTCATCCACGCAATCTTTGCCGCTTTAGTTGCCTGGATCATTACTGATTTAATTAAATTAGTATATCCTTCAATGCGGCCATTTGAACAACTAGGTTTAAATAGTTCCACCCTTACCATTCCATACGGTGGATCATTTCCGTCAACTCATACGGCTTCGGCTTTTGCCCTGGCTGCAACAATTATTACCCACAATAAAAAATTGGGAATATTATATTTAATAATGGCAGCTCTGGTTGGGATAGCCCGAATTTTCGCCCATGTTCACTACCCTGTGGATATTATAGGTGGAGCAATTATTGGATTGTTTTCTTCCCGTTTGACATCTAGCAAACACTTTGCTAGACTGCTAAAACGATGAGAAAAATTCCTATTGTCGCAATCAGGGGTTCAGTAGTTTTTCCATTCTCTGACACACTTTTGTCATTTGGCAGAAACAAATCGGTTAATGCCGTCAATGCTTCATTTACAGGCGATCGAATGGTTGCAGTTTTTGCCCAAAAAGACGGTAAAAAAGAAGATCCGGGAAAAGAAGATCTATATTCAATTGGAACCTTAGTTTCGGTTGCCCAAATGATGTCCACTGACAATGAAGTTCATGCATTGGTTCGTGGCAGACAACGGGTAAAACTTCTGGGTATTGAATCAAGCGATCCTTTCCTTTTGGGTACAATCGAAGAGATACCCCAAATAAAAGAAGAGTCTCCTGAGATATCAGCTCTGGCCAACAGGCTTTCCGATTTATTTAAAAAAGCAATTAATTTAGGTAAATCCGCTGAAATTATTACAGTAATGAGGTTGGTTTCGGAAGTTGTCGACTCCGCCGAACTGACCGATCAAATTGCCTCGGTTCTTGATGCCAAATTCCATGAAAAGCAGCAAGTTTTAGAGGAACTAAATTTGTTGAAAAGAATGTCAATGACACAAGACCTATTGGCCCGCGAAGTAAATGTGCTGGAGATTGAGAAAAGCATTACCAAAAAAACACAGAAAAAATTTGACGACCAAATGAGGCGTGCTACTTTAAAAGAGAAAAGAAAAGAGATAGATAAACAACTTGGAGAAGCTGGCGATGAAGAGGGAGATGTTCCAGGAGACGATTTAAAGGAATACAAGAAAAAGATAAAAGATGCTGCCATGCCGGTGGATGTATTGGAAAAAGCCGAAAAAGAACTAAAAAGATTAACCAATATGTCTTCATATAATCCCGAGTCGGGATATGTGCGAAATTACCTGGATTGGCTATGTGATATGCCATGGAGCATTTTAAGTTCAAATAATGTATCAATCACCAATGCAGCCAAACTCTTGGAAAAAAGACATTACGGATTAAAAAAAGCCAAAGAAAGAATTCTGGAATATCTTTCCGTGATGCAGATGCTTGCGCATCAGAAAAAAAGCAAAGATACAGGAGACAGACAACCGACAATCCTTTGTTTTATCGGTCCACCCGGTGTGGGAAAAACATCAATAGGAAAAGCAATAGCCGAGGCGTTGGGTAGAAAATTTATCAGAATATCCTTAGGTGGAATTCGAGATGAGGCGGAAATAAGAGGACACAGAAGAACATATGTCGGATCAATGCCGGGAAGAATTATACAAGGCGTTAAAAATGCAGGAACCAAAAACCCGGTTTTTATGTTGGATGAAATTGATAAAATCGGATCCGACTTCAGGGGAGATCCATCATCTGCACTTTTGGAAGCTTTGGATCCTGAACAAAATAAGGAATTCTCCGACCATTACTTGGAAGTACCTTTTGATCTGTCCCGGGTGATGTTTATAACAACAGGAAATGTGATTGAAGACATACCTGCAGCTTTAAGAGACAGAATGGAAGTTATTAAATTTGCAGGGTATACAGAGGATGAAAGATTTTTCATTGCCAAAAAGTTTCTATGGCCCAGACAGTTGAAACTTCATGGTTTGGGAGATATTAAAATTGAAATATCCGACCTTGCCATTAAAGAAATAGTCAGTCGCTATACAAGAGAAGCTGGAGTTAGAAACCTGGAGAGAAGTTTGGCTACAGTCTGTAGGAAAATTGCCAGATTGGTGGCCGAGAAGAAAAAGTATCCCGAAAAGATCAAATCCACACACATCCATAAATTTTTGGGTCCTCAAAGATATTCCGCTAACTTAGCTGAAAAAAGGGATGAAATAGGTATGTCAACAGGGCTGGCAGTTACCTCCGCTGGAGGAGAAATATTATTCATTGAAGTATCACTAATGCCCGGCCGTGGAAAATTGACATTAACAGGTCAACTGGGTGATGTCATGAAAGAGTCTGCACAAGCTGCTTTTACCTGGGTCAGATCTCACTATAAATTGTTAGGCCTAAAACCCAACTTTGCTGCCAAAACGGATGTTCATATCCACGTACCCGAAGGAGCGGTACCCAAAGACGGACCTTCTGCGGGAACAGCAATTACTACGGCATTAGTATCTGCTGTTACCAATATTGCAACAAAAAAGACAGTAGGGATGACCGGGGAGATAACCCTAAGAGGCCGTGTTACTGAAATAGGAGGCGTCAAAGAAAAAACCATTGCTGGACACCGTGCCGGCTTAAAGACTATCGTTTTACCTAAAGATAACAAAAAAGATATGGAAGATGTTCCGGCCAATGTTCAAAAAGATGTTAAGTTTATTTTTGCCGATAGGATAGAAGATGTTTTGAAGGTGGCTTTGACAAGATCCTTATAAAATTTGTGTTCTCAATTTAGATAAGTATAATATTATAATTGATAGTTAAAAAAAATGAATTCACAAATCAAATCTCCATTTCCCAAGGAAGTCTACGAAAGAAATGCCCAGATATATAAACTGATGGCTAACCCCATACGATTGGAAATATTAAATATAATTAAAAATCACGAAGTTGCAGTTGATAAATTATCAAAACTTATTGGAATCAGAAAAGCGAACACCTCTCAACACCTTTCAATTTTAAGACACCTAAAACTGGTAAAAGTCAGAAGAAGTGGTAAGAATGCTTTCTATAAAATTATGGATCCAAAAATAGTCAAACCCTGCCAAATTCTTAAAGATCTTTGGGGGAATCAATCACTTTAGTAATACCTTCATCCGGTGATTTCTTAACCCGCTTTCCCATTTGTCTGGGTTGACCCGCATAATTTTCCGGAATTTCTGCTTCAGATGAAGGAAGCATTTCTTTAGGTCTTATACGACATCCAAATTTGTATTGGTCGCCGCAATAATCAGTTTCCCCGTAACCTAATCTACAATCGATCGTCATTATTTTGGAATTATAATCTAATTTTATAATTTTTAATCATCCAATAATAAACCAGTTTACCCAGTTGATTTAATAATGTACAATATTATAGTTTTGATTTTATGAAATTAAATAGATCTGCAAAATATACCTCGGTATTTAGCATAATATTTTTAATAATATTCTCATTTCTTTTTTTGAATAAACAAGATAATTATGTTAAAGCCGCAAGTATTCAGGCAACGTTGGTCAGAACAATAGATACCTCACTCTGGTCTCCTAACAGTCCTGACCCTTCAGGTATAACCTACAAAAAACCAAGTAACACTTTTGTGGTAGTTGACGGTGAAGTGGATGAGATGCCTGCATTCTTTACAGGTAAAAATACTTTTGAAATGCGACCTGACGGAAGTTTACTCAAGACTCATACAACTACAGTTTTTTCAAATGAACCGACAGATATCGGTTATAATCGAAATAATAAACATTACTTTGTTTCGGACGACAATAAAAAAATAGTTTATGATGTCAATCCAGGCAGCGATCTAATTATAGGAACATCCGACGACTCTTTTACTTCTTTTAGTACTTCGGCTTTTGGAAATACAGATCCCGAAGGTTTGACTTTTTTTAATAATACAATTTATCTAACGGATGGAGTTAATGCTGAAGTATTTGTGATTAAACCGGGACCAAACGGGGTATTTGACGGCGTTACACCTGCAGGTGATGATATAGTTACCCATTTTGATACTTTAGCCATGGGGCAACCTGACCCAGAAGGTATTGAATACAACACTGATAAAAATACACTTTACATAGTAAGTAATAATGGAGGAAAGGCGATAAATAAAATATCTGAAACTTCATTGACGGGAACTCTTTTAAACGAAATTGATATCTCATTTCTTGGTGCAAGATCTACAGCCGGTTTGGCATATGGTCCGGGTAGTATTAATACTACTGTCAATAATTTGTATATAGTAGCCAGAGGAGTAGATAATAATTCTGATCCTAATGAAAATGACGGAAAGATTTATGAAATAAGCTTATCTACACCATCAAGTAGCACCCCAACAGCAACTGCTTCTGCAACACCTACTGTTGATCCATCAGCTACTCCCACGGCAACACCAACTACTTCCCCAACTGCAACACCTACTGCACAAATTAATTTACTTTTGAATTCTGGATTCGAGCTGGACGCAAATGGTGACAACAGACCGGATAACTGGACATCAAAAAGCTTTTTTACAAGATCTTCCACACTTTTCAAAACAGGTTCGTTTAGCGGTCGCCATTCATCTACAACAAATAACGGGTATACAATCCTACAAAATGTGGATGGTATTACAGAAGGATCTACTTACGGTTTTAACGGCTGGACCAATATTCCGTCCACCTCAGATACTTTTTCATATAAATTACAACTTCGATGGTTAAATAGTAGTGGATCTGCACTTAGCACTAAAACAGTAAAAACTTATACAGTTGCAACAGCAGGTTGGGATCAATTTTCTAGGAATTACGTAGCACCACTTGGTGCAGTAACCGCTCAGATACGTATGACGGTTTCCAGCCTCAATACCTTAATCTACTCTGACGAATTTGAATTGAAAAAGTTATAAAGGTAACTATTTACTACACCGATTAGATTGATTATCCTTAACGTGGATATATGAAAAAAACTCATAAATTTAATATATTTGGTTTCGTGGTGGTGATTTTAGGAATTGGTTTATTAAGTCTTTTCATAATCATAAAATCCTTTTCTGTACCTTTTTGTGCAAATTCAGAAAGCTGCATAGAAGATTTAAGCGGTATTTACGACTCTGATGTTACCAAAGCCGAATTTATGGGACAAGCAGTAGCCGTTCCGCCAATCCTTGCGAACAATGAAACCTCTGAAAAAGTTTTGGCTGGAACTTCGGGTTCAAACAAAAGAATTGACGTTGATTTAACCAATCAATCACTGTCTGCATATCAAAATGACCAATTAGTTATGAGTTTCCCTGTTTCTTCTGGAAAATGGAGCTATACCCCAACCGGGACTTACAGTATTTGGATTAAACTTAGATACACCAGAATGAAAGGAGGTAAACCGGGTACTAAAACTTACTATAACCTTCCCAATGTGCCATATACAATGTATTTTTACAACGAACAACACCCTAAAATTCAGGGATACGGACTTCATGGGGCATATTGGCATAATAACTTTGGTCATCCCATGAGTCACGGTTGTGTGAATATAAGTCCGGAAAACGCGGGTAAATTATATGCCTGGGCTGAACCTGTGTCTGAAAAAAACACAACTTATGCAACTGAGGAGAATCCCGGAACTGTCATTACAATTTTTGGTACAACCCCAAAAGAGTAAATATAAATACGAGTTTAGGTTAAATTAGTTACGAATTGACATATAATAAATATCCCTTTATATTCATATTTAGTTATGAAAAATCCACTTACAATCATTTTTTTACTCGTTTTGGGAATATTTTCTTTATCACTTACAGTATATATAACGACTCTTAAAACTATCGGGAATGTCAATGCAGAATCAAATTCTAACGGTAATCAGGTGTATTTACAAAAATCTGGAGATCAGGGAACTAAACTGGATATTGTAGCAATCCCTGTAAATTTTACAAATATTTCAAATTTCAAGGAAATTTTACAACAGGTGTATTTTAAAGGTATATCTAATGATCATGCTGGTCTATTTCAAACTGAACCGTTTTCTCTATATAAACAAAAATTTAACATAAGCTTCATAAATAAAAATTTGGATGAATCGAAATTTAACTGTGTAACTGAAATCCAGCCAAATCCACCTCCAGGGAGGCCATCAGAGTGGTTTACTTGTGACGGTGCGAAAATATTCGATGCTTATAAAGCATATAAACCGGATAAAATATTGCTTGTTATAGACGGTAAGCCTGGAGACTCATATGCTACTCCCAGCTTGTTTGCGTTGAATACTTCAAATCGTTCCAGCGGTTTGGTTAATATATTCATTCATGAATTCGCGCACAGTTTCGGAGGACTTGCTGATGAATATGATATCCCGCTAAATGCACAATCATATGAAGGATTTATAAATATGTCGTATGACTATTATTACAAAAACAATGTGCGAAATTTTCCCAACATAGATACTGTAGGATGTCAGAAGTGGTGTGCGGGTTATGATGTAAATAAATTAATCCAACAAAATACAACCTGTGCTTCGAATACCAGTAAATCGTCCTGTGAATCAAACAGTTGTTTTTGGTTTGGAACCAAACATCCTGTATTTGGTACAAACTGTGTAGTGAGAAGTAACTCAATGCCTACAGGTCTATCTGTGGATATAGGATTGAGTTGTAAACCCAATACCGGTTGTTATTATGGAGCAAACTATGGACCATTGGCTTTCCGGTCTACAAGTCTTAATATAATGAATAGTTACTCAGTAGATGCACAGTTTGCACCACCTGCAAAAGAATTCATGTCACAAGCTCTCAGTTGTTGTTACCCCCGTAATACTAAGTCTACTGAATGTAAAAGTTTTTTTGACACATGGACAAAGAAATACACAAGAAATGAAGGTATACCTGAATCCATACAACAAATAGCATTTTGTGGAACGTCTGTTCCTGCGATAGCCAATCCGTTAACTGATGCCGTTTTATTCCAGGATACAATATTTGGTTTTTATAATTATGATCAGCCGAAAATAAACGATTGGATAGCCTTTTATAATGACGGTAACGCTCCACCAAATGCATCTATTGCATTAGATAAATACACTGAATGGAAATGTGACCAATACCAAGGATCCTGTACCTAATGCGGTAAAAGAGACGGGTATTGTGCAATTTACCAGAAATATGTCGGAAATTCCCAACTATACTATTCGCTATATGACGAGCGATCCTTTTCCGTATGCACAATTCCCCTATCGATCCGTAAATCATCTGCAAACTGCTGATACTGCCATCAATTGGTCTGCATCCGGTACTCCTGATATAACATCTTGCCGATCTATTGTAAATGCACTTTCAACTGCTTCGCCATTTAAAAGTGGGGTGGGCAATGCATATCTGAATTGGGGAGGTCTGAATGAAAAATGGTTTCAAGATAAAAATGGAGCATGGTATTACATTTTCAATATTCAAGGAAATAAAAAACACACGATCGTCCTAAAGCATATGGGAGGTTTAACACAAAATGGAGGACTAATAAAAAATGACCAAGCCGTTGTAACTAGTAACATATCCTGCTATTTAGCAATACAAGAAAATATCCAATTTCCTTAGTGAAGCGAGCAAGAACTTGAGTTAACTGGCCAAGCTCGGTGAACACTTACGAACAAATTCGAAACGAAATTGCTCGGGTTTCCTCGCTCGCCCTGGCGGGATTCGCCTAATACATTTTTTTCAATCATGATTTTTGTTCACTTCGCAAACATATGATACACAATAACAACACAACAATGCCTTAAAACAAGAGGTATTTACGCAAAACACTTGGTT
>Ga0209518_1002686_pt1 | contig 16205 bp, 18 predicted proteins | sample RifGroB1_FD_183993 | JGI IMG/M metagenome (GOLD analysis project Ga0209518, IMG submission 183993) | Groundwater microbial communities from Rifle, Colorado, USA - Groundwater B1 (SPAdes) (version 2) | ecosystem: Environmental > Aquatic > Deep subsurface > Groundwater | place: Rifle, Colorado...
CCAGAACGTTTGTGCTGCTATCGACCGAATCGCTTTCCAGACTGCGCTTCGCAATCGTCGTGGCCCTGCAAATATCCTCATCTGTAATGCTAAGGCGCTCTCAGTGCTTCGTGCTACTGGTCGTCTTGAGGGTGGTGCTGGAGCTGGTATCAACTCTACTGATGCCGGTACTTTTGAAGGTAAGAAAGTTCTCTTCGATCTTTGGGCTGATAATAGTAATCCTATTGTTTGGCTAATCTATAAAGGGGGGGAACAGGATGCCGGTCACTTCTATGGTCCTTATTCACCTCTCCGTATTGACGAAGGTGTTGGTCCAGAAGATAATATTCCTCGTCTCTTCTTCACCACTCGTTATGGTCTTCAGGCTAACAAGTTTGGCGCTGAAACCTATTACGCTAAACTCACGATGACTGGTTTCCCCGGTTATTCTTGGACTGCTTAAGAACTAATTAGGTAGTAAATCAAAAGCCCCTTAGATTAATTTCTAAGGGGCTTTAACTTTTTAAGCAATAGCAGTTTCTAGGTCAGAAGTCAAGAGATAAATAATGGTGATCATAAATTTATTCTTAAGAGGTCATTATGGCGATAGAAACAAAGAGAAGAGACACACTTGCTGATAAGGGTTATGGTGGGAGTTACGCTACCTTCCCTAAAGACCTTTTAAATTATAATGCCTATGTTAAGTTGACTGCCTTTGATGTTGCTAAATTAACTGAAGAAAATATTAAACAGCGCATAGAGAGATTAACAACTGGTGGTATAGCTTCTGATATTACCCCAGCATTTCATTGTTTCTTACCTATTCCAACTACAGGACTAAACGTTAATGATAGCATTGAATATGGAGAAGAAAGTGGAACTAATATAGTTCAATTATTAGGAACTGCCTTAAATGAGACAGTGAAAAAACTATTCCTAAGTAAGATCTTAACAGCGCAAACAGGTTATTCAGGTAATGAATACTTAACCAGTATGTTTAAGGGAATTAAATTAAGAAACTTTGAATACGTATGGAATTTTATACCTGAATCTAAATCTGACGCAGAAGAGCTTGCTGGTATCGTAGAGTTTATTCGTGGTAGAGCCTTACCGACTTATGATAGAAGTAGTCCTATTATTCAACATCCTAATATTTGGTTAATCGAAAATAGAGTAAATGGGAAACTCTTAATAGAGACTAATTACCTAGTTATAGAAAATATCTCTCTTAATTATGATGATCCAACTGGTACGACATTTTTTAATGATGGTAATCCTGTTAAAACTAACTTATCAATCAAGTTCAAAGAAATTTATCCTTCTGGTAATGAGAAGATTGGGGTATTTTAATGCTCTATCAGAATAAAATTATAGTCAACGAAATCTCACTCTTTCATGATGGGAGTACAGATAAACCTAACTTAGTTAATCTTGGGTTTCAGGGGATGGATATTTATACTAGCCTTTATTCACCCTTCATGAGAATAATTTTAACCTTTGAGGATGTCTTTGACTTCTTTAAGAATGTGAAATTTATTGGAGATGAACAATTCAATATTGGGTTAACAGATCAATATAATAAAAAAGAATATACCTTTGCTGTTAATGTTAATTCTCCAAAAATAATCAACGAGATGAATAGCTTTGACAAGAAAGCTACTATAGTCTTTGAATGTGTCTCAAGAGATTGTTATGATGCTCATAGAGTTATTAGTAAGGCTTTCACTGGCTCTGGCTCTGATATCGTTAAGACAATCCTAGAGAAAAATTTTAAGGTAGATAGTGATGAGTATGTTGTAGAGCCAACCACATCTTTACTTTACACAACCACTAATCAATATCAGAGTAATTATAGAACTGGATTAAGTATTATTGATAATTTTGCTGAGAATGATTTCGCTTTCTTCTATCAGGATATAGATGAAAAATATTACTATAGGAAAGCTGAAACTATCCTAAGCGGAATTAAGAAACCAGAAGTTATAGAATTCTCAAGTAATCAATTAGACTACGTTAGTCCAGAAAGACCTAGTAAATATCAGTTTAATAATTTCTTTAATAATGAATTACTTTATAAATTTGGTTGTCTTAATACTCGCTATGAAAATTTGTCTAGTATTAATTACAAGATAAATAAGAGTGATATCAAAATTGGTGATGTTGTTTCTGGTAATAATTTTGGCACTGGAACTTTCTTTGATTATGTAGATGAAACTAAAAGTAGAGTTTCCTTACGTCATGGAAATATTGAAAATAAACTGAAAAGAGAAATGTTAATCAAGCAACTAGAATCTTACGAAATAGCTATTCAGACTGAGTGTAACTTAGCTAGACGAATTGGGGATGTAAGAGAATTAAACTATTATGGGTTTGATAATAAATCTAATCCTCATCCTCTTTATAATGGTAATTGGTTGATTACTGGAATTAGAACTAGTATAGATAAAAACGAATCTAAACAAATACTTAATTTAAGTAAGGTAAAATTTCCTAAGAGGTAATATGTTTCTAAAAGGGCTGGTTGAATTTGTTGATGATCCATTAAAATTAGGAAGAGTTAAGGTTAGGATTATTGGAAAGCATAGTCCTAATAAAACTAAACCCGATGATTATGATTTTCTTAAGACAGAGGACTTACCTTATGCTATGCCTATTTCACCTGTTGGGGCTAGTAGCATTTCTGGTATTTGTAATTTTTCAGTACCAGAAATTAATTCTGTTGTCGTGTGTGGATATTTTGATGAGGATGAACAAGAACTGTTTTACATAGGAACATTAGGATTATTAGGTAAAACTAAAATTGATGGGTTTGGAATTGAATCTAATCCTAATCCCTTAACAGAATATCCCTATAGTCCATTAGTTAGTGGTACTAATACTATTGAGGAGTTAGATATAACTTCTGCTATTCCTGCTAGTTTTGTTGTCCCACAGTCAGGATATGCTACTGAATATCCCTATAATAAAGTTATTGAGACTGCTGGTGGTCATGTCATAGAAATCGATGATACAAGTGGTGCTGAAAGAATTAGAGTTAAACATAAGTCGGGTTCATTTAGGTCTACAGATAAAGACGGTAATACTATTGAATATGCTACTGGTAATTTATACCTAATTGGTTCTGAAGTTTGTATTTCTGGCGACTTAAAAGTAAATGGCAAGATCATTTCAAATGTTTCTATAGAAGACCCTCTTGGTACTATGGAAGAGATGAGAGGCTATTATAATCTACACACACATCCCACTGCTCCTAGTGGCCCCGTTTCAACTCCTTCAGTAATTATGGAATAAATATGCCCTATTCAGATATACCCTTTAATTTAAAAAAGAATTCTTCTACTAGAGATATCGAATTAAGAACAGAGACTCAAGCTGTTCAAAATTCTGTCAATAATATTATCATGACGGCTAGGGGGGAAATTTTCTATAGACCTTATTTTGGTTGTAGTGTGAAGAGATTTCTTTTTGAAAAATTAAATGAGTTCACTTTCTTAGTAATCAGAGATGAAATTAGATATGCTCTTTATAGAAATGAACCTAGAATAGATAACATTCAAGTAGAAGTTGAAGAAGGATTAGGGAATCAAATTATTGTTACATTGGAATATAGAATTAAATCCTTAGATATAACCACTCAGCAAGTTTTAACCTTGGGGGTTAGGTAAAATGTTATATTTTGATAATCTTCCCATTGTGGATTATGGAAGTGATAAGATTCGAGATATATTTAAGAATGTTGTCATTACTAATTTTCCTGCTGATGATTGGTATGATGTATACCAGTTAAATGAGAATCAGACGCTTTATAGCGTATCCCTAGAATTATATGATACGGTTGATTATTGGTGGCTCTTAGCAATCATTAACAACATATCAGATGTTCATTATGACACCTTCATAAATAGCGATATTATTCAAGAGTTAGCTAAGGATACTCAAGTATTAGAATTCACTAATGGCCTCTCTGATTATTTAATTTTCCCTCAAGATACTTCAATTACTTATCTTATTCCTACTTCTGTGACAACTTTCGCTCTTAATCCTGATGGTAGTCCAATGCTCAATCCTCATGGATCTCCTACAGAAAATCCACCATCCTTCATCTACACTGAAGTATCAGGAGAAGTGATAAGAAAATATATATCAGAGGGGAAATATTTATTAGATGTTCGTTTAGATGATTCAAGTATCACTTTCCCTTCTACCTTTACAGCGACATTAAGTTCAAATAGGTTAGAAAGTGTGGTTGTAAACACTCCTTTGACGAGAAATTCTATTTATAGACAAGACTTTGTTGATGATAATGGTTATAAATTTGATTTTGCTAGAGGTTACTGTGTTGAAACTTTAAATGATGGAGGAAAGCTTTTTAAAATTAACGATAATCCCTTTAGAGTTACAGGAAGTACCTTCTCTTCTGGAACTAAAACCTTAACTGCCTCAACATTACTGAAGATGGATTATGAGACAACCTCAACATCTCATACTATTTCATCCTCAGCAATTATAAATACCTTTAATCTTCAGTCTCCAGAAGAATATGAAAATCTTTACTTAGACAGATATGACGAAATAGAAGAGATAAATAATAGAAAAAGAATAATTAAAACATTTAAAAAAGAACACAAAGATCTCATAATTAATCAGTTCTTAAATAAATTTAAATAAAGGTATATTATGTCTGATTTTTATAACTTAGATTTACCTACTATAAAGAGTGACATAAAGAATTATTTAAAGAATAACTCTTCTATTCTCTCTGATTATAATTATGAGGGTAGTGGTGTGTCTGCCTTAATAGATTTGTTATCCTATGTAACCCAATATCAAATGTTCTATTTGAACTCTGTTAGTAAGGAATTATTTTTAAGTTCGGCTCAGTTAACTAACAGTGTCTATCGATTAGCTAACATGCTTAACTATATTCCAAAAAGAAATACCGCCCCTTATTGTACAGTTACCATTACCAACACTAGTTTAACAAATAATGTGAGTGTCTTAACTGGTGCTACTTTTTCTTCTGGAAACATTACCCTAACTTATATTGGTGATCAGGAAATAACCTTAACTCCTAGTAGTAGTGTTGCCACTATAAGTGTGAGCGAAGGAAGTTTAGTTAATGAGGTTTTTCTTTCTGATGGGAAACCCTTTCAAAGTTTTGAATTACTTGATAGAGAAAAAGTAGATAATGATTATTTACGAGTAAGAACAGCTCAGGGGGATTTTACAAACATACATACATCAAATCCCATTCAAGGTGGATATTATTTTTATGTTGATTATATGGATAAAATGAGTATTAAATTTGACAATGGTATCATGTTTAAACAACCTAATGTTAATGAAGATGTGACCATCACTTATCTTAAAACTGATGGTAGTTTATATGATGGATCTATTACTAGCGGTACAACTTTAAGCACAGTTATTTCAAATCTGGTAGCGGTCACAAGCACGGATTTAGCAAATGGTGGTGATTATGAAACTTTAGATGAAATTAAATCTAGAGCTATGTTATTCTATACAACTCAAAATAGAGCCGTAACAGAGGCAGACTATAACACAATCATTACTAAGTATTCTGGATACTCTGATTTAGCAGATATTATTTTATGGGGCGGAGATAAAGAGTATGTTAATACTTCTTACAATACAGTTGAGGGAGGGACAACCACTTGGGCAGATAGAGGATTTGTCTATATCAGTACTTTAAAAAGCACAGAAGATATTTATTCCCCTAATTACATTTCTGGAGAAGATGAAGTAGCAATTAAGGATTTCTTTTTACCTTATAAATTCATGACTATAGATTTTAAATTTGTACACCCTAGTATAATTTATATCACTCCTTCATTTAGAATTAAATTAAAATCTTATGTTAATCAAGATCAAAATACATTTGTAAACGATATTGATGATTTTTTAAAAACTAACTACACTGGTTATGAAAAGACCTTCAGTAAAAGCGATGTTAGTGCATATGTTAATAATAAATCAGAAGTAGATTATCTTGATTTTGATTATGATTATTTTGTGAAGGTAAATAAAGGCTCAGAAACTTATTCTTCTCTATATGTAAATGGGGCAATTAATAATATTAATACTTTATATCTCTCATTAGCAACAGTAGCAAATCAAATAACTACTAATTGTTTGTTATATTCTGGAACTTCTGGAACTTATTCGGCTAGGATTTTAGATAATGGAGGTCATGTTGCAGGTAAACCAGCCATAGTGTCGGTGACAGTATCCCAAGGGATGAGTATAGCAAGTGGATCTACCATGTCTTTATATTATCTAGATAGTAGCACTGTCACAGTCACTATATCCAACATGAACTCAATAACCCTAACGGGAAGTACAATTAATGTGGTCAACACCTTTGGAACAGTGACCTCATTGGGTTACGCTAATACAGTGACGGGGTTCTTAGTTCTTAATAATTACGGTTCAACTTTATTAGCCAGTGCAACCACCTTTGCTATTAATTTTATTTATGATGATGATATTAAAATAGAAGCTAAGAGAAAAATGTATCTTCAGCCAGAATCATGCAACAACAATATTGTGTATTTATAATGGACTATAAAAAAAGACTACACTACATAACTGATTCTCTCCTCTCAAGTTTTCAAAGAACTGATAATCCTGAGTGGAAAGAATTAATACAAACTTATCTTAAGTATTTAGATGAAGAGGTATATCAAAAATTATTAAATATAACTAAGATAACAAATATTAACAATGTTAAGGATGAAGTATTTATTGAAGAATTTTTCAAGCAATACGCTAATGGTATTGTCAATGAAGACTTAATTAAACTTGATACCGATACAAGAAAACAATTTGTCATTGTTTCTAATTTGATAAATAACCTTAAAGGCACTCGGTCTTCGATTGAATATCTTCTTCGTTATGGGGCTCAAACTCAAGTAGAAGATATTCAGAAAAGTTATGTTTTAGAAGACCTAGCTGTTAATATATCCGATAATTTATTGATCAGTGCTTGTGTATCTAACCCTAAATTATTTAACAATCTCTTTACGTACCAATATGAAACTAAAGAAGTTTACGATAGATTACCAGAGATACTAGAAACTGTTAATCCTGCTGGAGTTGGATTTTCTGTTTACACTTCAGAGAGCTTTGATTACTCTGAATCTTCCACAATTTCGCTTTCCGCTACCATTAGTATTAATTTAGGATTTAGGTATAACGGTATGACACAAATGTTAGGAGTTAATAATTTCATCATTGGTAAGGGTGATGGTGATGTTCCTTTAACAGTTTCCACTCAGTTCATTCCAATTTATAGATATGAGGAATATGTAATATGAATAATTTGTCAGAACGCTTAATTTATAATTGTTCACTAGATTTACAAGTCTTTGAGAATGGAGAATTGATTAAGAGTTTTAATCAAGAAAATTTAGTAACAAATACCGGCTGGTCTGGTTTATATGAAAATATGGTAAGTAAATCTAGTTACTCAGGGAAAACCTATGGTCCTATTTCGTGGTCATTATTTGGTACTTCAACTATTGCTTCTGATGTAACCTCTACTTATTCATCTTATGGAGCTAGTGACGGCAATTATAGATACGCAAATGCTATCAATGGATATAGTTTTAATAATGCCTATTTAAAAATAAATATGAAATTAGATGAACAAGAGTTTAATATTCCAGCACAGTTATCTCCTTCATTACCTGTAGCTTGTATTGGATTAGGATTTTATAAATATACAACAGTCTCAGAATATATTAAACCTACTCATATTTTTAATAGAATTTTATTAGAAGAAGCTAATAGATTTTACAAAACCTATAACACTAAAATTTCTGGTGTTTGGACAATAACGATAGCTCAATAAAGGGATTATAATATGTTATTCACAGCTTCCACTGTTTTTAGTGATGTGACAAAAATTGAAAACACTGATTATATTATTGGAAACATAAGCACCTTTAATTTTCCAGCCACCCACAGTTTTATTGTTGGTGAGGCTGTAACTGGTACAGGCGCTTATGCTACTGCTGGTGGGGTGGTTTATGATGTAACTTCTACTATCGCTAAGGTTGCTAGAACTAGCACCTTAGATTTCTCTACTACTATATTAAACTTAACTAATGGTGCAATCACGGCTAGTTACTCTAGTGTCAGTGCTACATATGGAATTATTAACGATTCTATTCAAAGACTATATAACCGTGACGCTTGGTTAAGAGAAAACGCTGCTATCTTAAGTGAAAATGAAACTGTTTCTGGTTCGTGGACATTTAGTGGAACTATTAATAGTGCTACCATTACTAATCTAAAAGGAACGACTGCTTCTTTCAGTGGCACTAGTACCCTAAGTACATTAATTTCTACAAATGCTACTATTACTAATCTAAAAGGAACAAGTGCTACTATCACTAATTTGTATGGAACTTCTTTGATTTATGGCACCACAAAACTAATTGATGGTAGATTATCTATAGATACATCCGATGGCGCTGACAACGGAAGTTTATATATAACTGGTGGGGGGTCTGCTGGAGTGAGCAGAGGTTCATATGTTGTTGTTTCTGGCAACGAATCTATTAATGGTGGAGATTTATTTTTAGTTGCTGGGAGTATTTCTGGTGCTAGTGTACATTTGCGTACAGGAAATGCTGTTGATAGATTAGTTATTGATAGTGCTGGTAATTCTCAATTTACCGGCCCTCTTGTTGTTGATGGGGGGTTAACTGTTAATGGTGATACAATAGTTTTGGGTGACACCGATACCGCCACATCAATTGTTATGACAGATAGTGATCATGGAAATAGATCAATATTTTGTGATACTAATAGAATAGGGTTTTTAAGACAAGATGGAGCTTGGGGGTCATATTGTGATGATAATGGCGTTTGGAATAGTGATGGGGGGTTTTCAATTAATGGCTCAAATTTAGGGTTAGATAAATTTTTATCAACTAACATGAACCTAGTTGATCCTGCGGGTTATTATACTCTTCCCGGTGGATTAATTATAAAATGGGGATATTTATCTATTGGTGATATTTCTGGTGTGCCCACAGGAACAGTAACTTATTCGGCTGGTCAAGGTGGGGCATTCCCATTTGCTAATATAGGCACTGTTCAAGGTCACTATGGTAATTGTGTTGGGACATCATTTTGGGTTACAAGTAAAACTGTTAATGGATTTTCTTGGGCAGCTAATGAATCAGATAGTAACACTCAAAGTTTTAATGTTTTCTATATTTCGATAGGGGTTTAATTATGAAAACAATAAAATTAAAAATGCCAGAAAAGGGATTAACTAAGAGAAAGAAAAATCCTGTTGGAGTGTGTCTGCATCATAGCCTCACCGATGATGGTAAAGTTTTAGACTCCGAAGCTTTCAAAAAATATCACATAGAAACTAATGGTTGGGTAACTTTGGGTTATGGGTATGTAATTGAAAGATTAGGTAACGAAGTTGTTATTGTTCAGGGAAGACCAGATGATATCGTAGGAGCACATTGTCCTGAGTTAAATAAGACTCATATTGGTATTTGTATAGCTGGAAATTTCGATTTAGCTCCACCAGATTATGAATTATTAGATGCAGCAGTTGTGTTATGTCAAGAATTAATTAAGAAATATAACATGGACATTAACACAGCTATTAAATATCATTGTGATTATTCTAAGAAGAGTTGCCCCGGTAAAAAATTTCCTAAAGAGGCTTTTATTCTTGCTGTTAGAGGAGAAGAAAGACCATGATGAAATTTAAGGATAAGGAATCAAATTCAGAGGATTAACTTATGTATTTAACTATAGTCAAAACAATCTTATCTTTTATGTGGAAATTTAAAACTATATTTTTACTGATAGGATTAATTTCAACTCTTTATTTTGGATATCAATACATTACCAAAGTTAAGAATGAATTAAGAGACACTAAGAATATAGCTGAGGTAACAATTAAAGAACACGATAAGATGATAAATAGTTATAACGAGACTAATGAAGAGTTAAAGAAAAACGAAGAAATTAAATTTGAGTTAGAAAAAATTAACTCTACCTTAAAGAAGAAATTAGAAGCTGAGTATAGGAAGAGAGGTCAAAATGAAAATTGGGGTAATACTCCTATTCCTGATTCTGTCAGGTTGTTGCTTCAACAAGGACCACAAGAACCTTAAGTGTTCCCAATTAGATATCCCTGAACACTTATTAGTTAAAAAAGAATTACCTGAGTTTGAGGGAACACTGACGAAGGATTTAACTTTCTATATAGCTGACTTAAAATTATTTGGTAGTAAGTGTGAGACTGATAGAGAATCGATTAAAACTATATTGGACAAAACTAAATGAACTATTTATTCAAGTATAATAAATATGACTTACCTCTAATCTTTAAGAATAGGGGCTTTTCTATTGAAATAGAGATGACTGATAATGATGATGTTCCTATTGATATCACTGGTTACACTATCTCAAGTAAAGTGAGGACTGAGTATAATCAGGAAAGCACCTTAATTTGTGAGTTTACTATAGAGAAAACTACTGCTACATTAGGTAAATTCAGTTTAAGTTTACCCGCAAGTATTTCTGCTAGTATTAGTCAGACTTATGGCTATTATGATATTAAGGTAGAAGATGGGGTAACTGTTGACCCTGAAACTTACCTATGGGGTCAAGTTAACTTTCAAGGGACTTGTACATGAGTGATATCAGAATAAAAGTAACTGAGCCTGTTAGTAAGGTGATTAAAATTATTGGTGGTAGAGGTACTAATGGTATTGACGGCGTAAGTGTTATCTCTGCTACTGTAACTCCTTCATCAAATGAATTAATTTTTACGCTGAGTGATACTAGTACTATTAGTGCTGGAGTTTTAGATATAAGTAGCTCTATATCTACTTCTTCCATAGAGACTATAGACCAAATTGAAGATTATTTAGTTATTACCTTAGAAAATGGCGTCACTATAACTTCATCTACCTTAAGTTTCGGGATAAGCAATCATAACGATTTATCAAATATAGATGGTACTGGAACTTACCACATAACATCAACCATAGCTAATATAACTAGTTCTTTATCGGTCAATGATGGTGTTCTTCTATTTAATGGTAATACTATTAGCTCTGGTCAACTTAGTGATACACTAGCTAATCGTCCAACAGCTTCAGTAGATTATCGTGGACAACTCTATAACTGTGAAGGGGCTGGTCCTGATGGAGAAGATATACCTACTATTTGTTTACTAAGTTCCACAGGTTCCTATATATGGCGATCAATAGCCACAAACCCTTTCTAGTAATAAGATAAATATTAATAAAATGCTATGGAGTGTTCTATGGATGATCTAGAAATCAGATTAAGAGAAAACGAATTACAAGTAGCAAAATTAGCCGAGTCTATGCTAGATCTAAGATTAAGGGTAGATGATCATAAAGATTATTGTCCCATTCCGTCCCTCAAAGAAAACACAGATAAAACCTTTGCAGAAATTAATTCTAAATTCAACACAACCTTAGGTATCATTGTTACTATTTTCTTTGTATATTTTTCGGCCTTATCCTACTTACAATTAAACAAACTCAGTTCAGATGAATTTAATAGAAGCATTAATAGTATGAAACAAGAAGAGATTCGTAGAGACGAAAGAATTAGAATGTTAACTGAGAATCAACAACAGTTACAAATCGAATTAATTAAGGAAATGAATCTGGTTAAGATTGAAATTACAAAACTTTCAAATAACCTAGGTAGACGTAATGACTAGATCTGAATTAAAACGATACATCCTTACTAGTCTTGGTAGTCCAGTTATCAATGTTGAGGTTGAGTCTTCTCAACTAGATAATTGTATTGATGATGCCTTACAGTTATTCGTAGAGAATCATTATGATGGTTCTGATCATTCTTACTTAGCCTTGAGTACGACCTTATCCACAACTCAAGTTTATACCTTACCTGATCATGTTCAAGAAGTCATTAAGATTATTAACATTAGAAATAATGTCACTATCTTTGATGAACCATTACTCTTAGCGCCTGTTTATGGTATGGGTATTACAAGTAATGTAAGCGCCGTTAGTTATGCTAATGTTGAAACTATTCGACACTTTCAGAAGACTGCTGAGAATATTTATAATAATGAAATCTTATTTGACTTTAATTCTACTACTAAGAAGTTATTCTTTCAAACTCCTCTTAAGGAAGTTGGTTTATATTTCTTAGAAGTTTACCTGAGTGAAACTGAATATGATGGTTACTATGGTAATCGATGGGTGAAACAATATGCTACCGCTATTGCCAAGAAACAATGGGGAAATAACTTAGGTAAGATTAGTGGTGCTCAACTCCCCGGTGGCATGACGATTAACTATGATAGAATTTTAAGTGAGGCTCAAACTGAGATTGATAAATTAACTGAAGAGTTAAGAAGTAAATATTCCTTCTCTCCTTCGCTTTTTGTAGGATAAAATTTTTATGAAATCATTTATAAATCTTTTATTAGAGAGTAAAGAAAATTATTACTACCATATTAATTGTGTTGATGCTAAGGGTGATGATATAGAAGAGATGACCGATATAGCCAAAGAAATATCATGGAAAACTTTATTTGGTTATGTTAACAAATCCGATGTTAATGATATTTTTGGGTATGATGTATCTAAGGATTATTCTGTAAGTTGTTATAAATCTAAATATAGGGGCAAGCCTTGTTTTTATATTCAACACTCTAGAATAGAATATGTGTTCTTAAGATCACAAGATAGGAATGTATGTTAACTTATAAACAATTTCTATTAGAGAATAAACTTAAGGGTTATGTTTATATAACTCATGATGACAACAATAAATTCTTTAAACAGAAAGCTAAGACTTGGAGAGATGGATTTGAAAAGAAATTAATCTCAATTAAATTAGTTCCTGATCCTTCTGAAACTTATGATGAGGGTCAATACGGAATAGCTAAATTATATGGTGCTAGTGTTTATGTGACTAATGTTGGTGGTAGAGATGAATGGGAAATAGAAGGTAAGGTTAAGGAATAATATGTTAACTTATAAGCAATGGCTAGAAGAGGCCACTCTTAAGGATTTGGCGACGGGAACAACTAATTTTCGTCATAGTCCTAGCGAATATCCTCAAGCTAAGTTCGTAAATATTGACAAAATCACTCCTTACCTTGGGACGAAGATAATTATATTCTCAGGTAATATACCGAGTTTTACTAGGAGAGAAGCGGCTTATAATCAAACTATTCTATTTAAAAATATTAAATTTGCTGATACACAGATAGATAAGAATTACGTTCAAATTCCTGATAATGAGAAAATTTGGTATGAGAAACCTAGTTTAGATAAAAATGATGTAAATTTGAGGTGTGGCTGTGCGGATTTTAGATTTTACTGGTCTGGTGCTGACAAAAGACATGGGGCGTTATTTGGTAATTTAATTTCTTATACAAAAAAAACTGATAGACCCCCATTAAACCCTGACACTCCCGGCCTTTGTAAACACCTTAAGAATTTTACCCTAGCTTTAATTAAGTCTGGAAAAATTTCAGAATAAGACTTTGAGAAATGAAGATTTAGATAAATATTATAAAACTTAACAATGGTAAACTTACATTAAAGGATATTTATGAAACGAATTTTACTCTCACTCACGTTATTGCTCTATCTCATCACTCCAGCATTCGCTGCTGACTTCGATGACGCCCACAAAATGTACATGTGGAATGGTACTAGTCAGTATTACCCCACAATGGAGAATCTTAAAACCGATATTGCTACTGATGTTGTTGATCCTGCAATCTCCACTCACGCCGAAGCCGCAGACCCGCATACGGGGTACGCGCTGGAGTCGAGTCTGGGCGACTCTGCCACTCTCAATGTCGGCACGGCTGCCGGGACGGTGGCGGCGGGGGATTCCACCGGGATCTTAGTTAATTCGAGTTCCCTACATGGCTTAATTAATGATTCTAAAGTGTCACCCTACGTGGTTAATACTTGGGGTGGATGGAGAGTTAGAGCGGCGACAGAAACGACCGATCGCTTGTATACGCTTTCCACCCCCACAGTCGCTTTTTTAGCCGGTGATGTTGGCAAAATAATTATCATTGAGGGTAAGGGCGTAGAAACTAATCATGTTGCAACCATCACCACGGTAACGAGTGCTTACGATATAACATTTTCTCCCGCAGTTACATGGACAACTGACGTTGTTGATACTCGTATTGTTTGGGGGACGAACAACACAGAGGCCCTGCAAAATGGTTTAAATTCAGCGGCTACTGCTGGAAAAATTGCAGTGCTACCCCCCGGCCGGTATTTGGCAACAGATATTTATCTTCATTATGATGCCGTCAATAACCCCGGATGGCCTCAGAATAAAAGCGGTAGAATCGGGATTATTGGCGCAGGTGTAGATTCTTTCGCGGATGTAATAAACGAAGCCGCCGCACAAGGCACAACCATAGAACTTTCCGGCGGATTACACGGGAGTGGCATTATCCATACTAATCTGCAAAGCTTGATATTGGTCGGGCATGGTGACTATGTGGTTGATTTTCAGGCGGCCTCGCAAGGTGTGAACATGCAGAACTTTTCAGTTTTTCAGAGGGGAGATGGCGGTGGAGTTTACCTGAAAGACACTTACCAAGTAAATTGGGAGAATGGCGTAATCCGGGGACTTGGTACATCGGTAGCCACAACAAATATCGGGATTCAGATTGAGAACATCAATACAGGCGGGGGGAACATCGTCCTTGAGGGTATAGTCGCGACAAGATTTCGCCTCCCAGCGGTCATCGGTGCGGAAACCTATACGGGAACAAATGCAATGATTGCATCTGTCACGATTACGGATGGCTGTGAGTTCTCCTATGGAAAGACAGCTGGGTTGATTATCGGAGAAGGAGTAAGACAGGCCACTGTTTCCCATTCCTATATTGAACAGAATAAAGATGGAGCAACAGTCGGGACGGAATCCGCTGCGGGTGTGTGGGTAAAAAGCAAGGCCGAAAATGTTACCATCAAAGAGAACTATTTCACTTCAAATGACATTTCCGTTGTTTTAGGAAACTCAGGAATCAGTCATGATGATGGCATTTACGGAGCCGTTGTGGAGAAGAATCAGATTGCGTCGATTGGGCGCTATGGTGTTTTGGTCTACGGCAATGACAACAGTGCAAACAAGGTGATTCGTGATAACACGTTTCGTGAAAATACCAGCTATGCGGGAACGAGTACAGCCATTGAGGTCGAAGCTGAAGATCAAAATGGACTGACGATTTCTGGTAATTTTATCCCCTCGGCGTTTGACAATCTTGTAACCAACACCGGCTATATCGATCATTACAGCGCATTGGAGGGGTACACCATTCGGAATGGAAGCATGGTGGTCGATTCTGATGTGGGAGGTACGACTGACTATATTGCCACCACCAGTCGCAATGCGGACAAATCTAGTGGCCGTCTATTCTTGACAAACCCTGGGCTCAATGATGCGTTGGAGGGTGATGGTTGGGCAATATTTACCGAAGGTAGTGACGGCTCCTTGCAGTTTCGATACGCCGCTAACCCCGGCTTGTCTTCTGGCACGGCCGGTTTTTACCTTAAGGGTGATGGCATCTATTCTACCACAGATGGCGGGCAGAGTATCGGTGCGTCAACATCGTCTCGATTTGGTTACATTCGTGCAAAGACCGCTTTCGACTTAGGCCCACTCACAAGCGCACCTGGTATCTATGATGCTGGTAGTATTGTTTACGCTGATGGAACAAGCTGGGATCCGGGAGCCGGTGCTGGGTTTTATGGCTATGAAGGAAGTTTGTGGGTAAAAATGACGGCCAGCGGCACGTATGGGCTTTCCGTAACCACACACACTAATAGCGGGACAACACTGGCGGGGCAGAGCGTTGCGAGGTTCAATACCGGCAATTTTGACCGCACGGCGACGCTCCCGGCTGTAGCCGGCAACACAGGACGGCTTTATTACCTCATCAAAACTGACGCTGGGACAGGTGTGGTGGTTATCGACGGAAATGGTGCAGAGACGATCAATGGCGTAGAAACAATCACACTGGCTGGCCAATGGTCGGTTGTGCTTTTGGAGTGCAACGGATCATCTTGGGAGATTATTGGTGGTAATGTGTTGCCTAATCTCACAGTCAGTAGCACCACCGACCTCCAAGGCAGCATCTCCAACTCCACCGCAGCCAACAACGGCAATGT
>Ga0209518_1002689_pt1 | contig 16202 bp, 18 predicted proteins | sample RifGroB1_FD_183993 | JGI IMG/M metagenome (GOLD analysis project Ga0209518, IMG submission 183993) | Groundwater microbial communities from Rifle, Colorado, USA - Groundwater B1 (SPAdes) (version 2) | ecosystem: Environmental > Aquatic > Deep subsurface > Groundwater | place: Rifle, Colorado...
TGTTGGATTTGTTTTTTCGTCGTCCATATTGTAAAAATTTATTATTGACTATTTATTATTGACTATTTAAAAAATGACTGCTGACTATTGACTGATTACTTTTTTATAACTTTTCGTTTTCTGATTTTATTATTTCCATGGCCATGTCCAACTTTTGCTTAAGTTGTTTATGTAACGATATTTTTGTGTTTAAAATATCGGGGTGATACTCTTTTTGCCTGTTATAAAAAATATTCCAGTCAAATTTTGTCATTTTAAGTGCAGTTGTAATTTCGGCTCTCGAAATTTTATTGCTTACAAAGCAAAGCCACACGCAATAAAAAAAAGTTGCAGCTTCGTCGGATGTTCGGCGTTTTTTTGGCTTGTTTAGAATTAGCTTATTATATTTAATATTAAATGCTTTGCAAACTGCATTTATAATAATTTCGGCGTATTTATTTGTTTCGTTTTCGAGATTATTTTTTGCCTGAGTAAGGCAAATATTGAATTTTACAGGTCCGTATAAATCGATAAGTACTATTGCCCGTTTTAAAACATCGAATTTTGTAATTTCCATAAATAATATAACTTACTCATTGTTTTAAATTTATATTATTTATTTGTATTTATAATTTAATTGGGTAAAGATATTATTTGTTTTTATATTTTACAAATAAATAATTAAAAAAAGAAAAGCCGGTGCATAGGCGCCAGCTCTTCTTTTTGTTACTTAAACAAACACATTTAAGATATTTGTTTATAAATAACTAAAGATTTTTCGATATACATTTTAAAATCTAATATTTACTCTTGCATTAGTTTTAGCTTTTTTTGTACCATAACGAGAAATAAACTTTTTTGCACTAATAATTCGATTACTAACGGGTGTAAAGTCCTTCCAGTACGATTCAACGTTACAATAATCTGCTTCTTTTTCAATAGCATTAAGCAATTTCATATAATTTTTAAGCAATATTACCTTTACTTCTGCTCTTTCTTTTTTTGAGCAACCTTTAAGTTTAATTATAATTTCTGCTGTAATCATATGTATTCGTATGTACTTAATTTACTATTTTTAAATTGTTTTTTGCCATAGGTTTTACAATGGTTACCGGAAACTCGCGCCTTACACAATGAAACCGTGCAATATCAATTTCGGCGCCTTCTTTGTTTTTGCCTTTTACAAGTTCAAAGCCTAATGTACATGCCGTGGTTCGGCAGGGCAGCACTTTCATAAATCCTGGTTGCATTCCGGCTATTTTAGGCGGCAACATAATTGATGGCTCGAACGGGCAATGAAATTGTGTTTTGCCATCGTCGTTAGTAAGTATTCCGTTTACTATTTTCATTGTAAATGGTTTTAAGGTTTTTTGGTTTTATTTTTGGGCTATTTTCGCAAATCATCTTTGTACGAATAAATTTGCCCGAACATTAACATATAAAGGACAGGCAACTATTGTAAGATTAAAAAACGAAAAAGAATATGTTGGGTATTTTGAAAATAATACCGTTCCCGTTGTCCGAATGCAATCTAATAAATGGAATTTTATGGTTTTCGATTTTGAAAACGAGGGGCAAAAACTTATTGAAATAAATGGGAATGACATTGTGTATATTGAAATTAAAAATTTGATTTAGTTTACCAATCTGTTTTTTGCGGAAACTCATTCCTTAACTTATCTCTAAGGCAAATCATATATCCAATCAAATAATCAGAAAATTTTTGTATTTGAGTTTGGTCTTTATCTTTTACTCTTTCTTCTTGTAATTCTAAATGATTTGATATTGCCTTTTCAAGATGATAAAAATTTTGTTCGGATAAACCATTTAATTCTATTGTAACATTTATTCCTTTATTTTCTTCATAAGAAATAACTACTTTTTTAACTTTATTTTTACTTTCTTCTGATACCATTTTTTTTTATTTTATAATATGTTATTTGTTAAGATTGTGCTTAAAAAGCGTGTTGATTTTGTGAATTTGTTTTTTAGTGCTGTAATGCCTGATTTTACAGGATTTTTATAGTCTTCGGTTTCAATTACTCTTTTATTTAAAGATACGATGTCATTAAATTGAGATTTAATGATATTTCTACAAATAATTCTCATAGAAAATGATAAAACAGAATATATTAGTAATAAAATACCTATAAAAAACATAACAGTTTTCCAGTCACTTAATAAAAGATTTCTTATTTCATTATTAAACATAGTTGTAAAGATTATTAAAATCGCAATTGTAAATGCAATTACATCTGACATACTCACTTTTTTGTTTTCCATAATTATTTGAAATTAATTTCTCCAAATATATGAAAATTAAATTATTCCTATTTTTTACACTTACCATAAGCGATTGTTTTCTGAATTTTCGGAGGGTATTGTAATTATGGCATTTTTCAGATAAGTCATGTTTTAAATCTCTTTTAGCGCTTGCACAATTACTTTATTTTCAAAAATCATGGCTATTTTACATAGCCAGGTTGACCCATTTGTAACTAATGGCGTGTTTTCGTGTTCTTTTAATAAATTAACTATTTTGCCACCCGATACCCGGCTAATTATAGAATAGCCGGTATTTGTTAACTTTCCTGATTTGAAGGAAAGCTCCAGTTCCTGTCCTATATACTCATCTGCAATATTGCTCATTTTTATTATTTAAATTTTCAGGTAATGTTAATTATTTACGAAATAATTTTAATATGCTTTTTTTTCGTGTTGTTATTGGTGGAGGAATAGCTTTCTGTTTCCAAATGTTTTCTTTTTCATCTAAAAACCATTCGAAACCTTTTTCGGCATCATCTGTTGGTTTGGCCGGTAGTGGTGGTGGTGGAGGAGTTTCTTTAATTTCTGGGATATCGGCAATAACCCTGTCGTTTATAATTTCTTCGATATCTTCGATATCGGCTTTAATTTGTTCTGTTTTTTTTGCATCGGCAACTATTTTTGGCCATGTGAGTTGTTTTTTATAAAATTCTATGGTTTTTCGTTTTTTATTTACAAATTCCTGAGTTGTTTGCGGTAAATCTTCGAATTTTATTTTTGCATGTGCAAGTATTTCTTTAAGGCTATAAGTTGGCATAATTTAAATGTTTATGGTTTAATATAAAAAACAAAGTTAAAATATTTTAATTTAATGGTGCAATATAAACAAAATAATTTTCGCTCTTATCCCTTTTGTGAAACTTATTATAGACCATTATCTCTTTCATGTTTTATTTTAGAAAACCTTTCTATGATTATTTTAAATATAGTAAATATTTATAAATACCTGCTATACAATATGTAAGAATTATTTAGTTTAATTCTTTGCTGATTTTTTCGAGATCGGCTTTTGCAACGTCCAATGCTTTAAGCGATTTAAGTAATTCTATAATCTGGCTAATTATAGCATCGGTTTGTTTTTTAATGCTTTCGTCGTTTTCCACTTTTTCTTCGAGTTTTTCGGTTGCTTTTTCAACTGCTTTGGTTACATCTTGTGCTGCGGTAGTTGCTCCTGTTGGGTGTTTTTGCTTAAATTCTTTTACGCGGGCTGCAGATTTCTTTTTACTTTCGAAATATTCTTTTAAATCTTCGCTGTAAATAAATTTAGCTACATAAATAACGGCTGCATTAAGGCTTTCGAAGCCTTCTTTTTTAATACGGTCTTTGATTTTGCATGTAACATGCCAGCGATTACGTTCGCCTTCAATATTTTTGTGTTTTGCTAACGTTTGTTTTTTTGTAAACTCGAACGTGCTTTTACCTTTGTGGCGAAGGTCGTAAACCGTATCGCTAATTTTGTGCAATACAAGGTTTTTAGAGACTTCCTGCTCGGCTTCGCCTTCGGAAACTAAGGAAAATTTACCATGGGTTTTGCTCATTCTTTTTATCGTATCGACATCGACGACATTTTTAGTAGCCATTTTCCCAATAAGTTTTTTAGTGCCTTTTGATTTTCCCGATTCTGATTCGAGAATATCGGAAATGTTTTTACCTATTGCTGGTTTTTTAGGTCTTGGAAATAATTTGATAATTGTTTTGCTTGGCGATAAACCTTTATCGTAATAATTTGCCAAATCGGTTTTATGTGATTCTGCAAAACCTTGTGCATCGGAACGTGATAAACCTTGTTTTTTTTCGATAAGTTGGGTAACTTTTTCTTTGAAGTGATCGAAAGATTGTTCTACTTTAGCCTTTTTATCTTTAGGCTTTTTACCCGAAATATCGGCTTTTGCGGTTTCTTCGGCTTCGGTATCTTTTAACTCACCTTCGAGGCGGGTAATTTTATGCTGGGCAAAATCTTTTTCGTCTTGCTCTTTGGCAACGGCTAATTGCTTTTTAGCTTTGGCAATTGCATCGATTATTTCTTGTTTTTTCATGGTTTCTACGAATTACGAATTATTTATTTCTACGAATTACGAATTACGAATTTTCGGCAATCATTTCCTGAATAAGTTCTATTCTGGTTTGAAGCGTTTCCTTTTTGTCGGCATCGGTTTCGTCGGCAAGCATTTCGTTTAATAATTCTAAACGGGTTTTTAATGCTTCTACCTTTCCGGTTTTTATTTCCTGATCGGTTTCAGGTTCCTGAACATGCGAGGTAAATGTATCACCTTTTTTCTCACTATCAACAATATCGATAAAGTTTGTTTCGCAACATTCGGTTATTGGAATGGGGCAATTTTCTTTGTCGGTATTGTCGCTTAAATAAGAAAGCGTATAATTTAATGAGGCAAATTTAGCTACCTGGGTTTCAATGTCGCCGCGAAGCGCTTTTTTAGCTTCCAGATCGGCCTGAATTTCTAACATTACCTGGTTCTTATATTCTTTGCTCTGAACCTTTTCGGCGTATGCTTTAATTTCTTCGATTTTCTTTTCAACGTCGGTTTTAATGTCTGAAATATCGTCGTACCATGCTTTTTTATAAGCTGCCAAAACCGATTTTTCGGCTTTGCGAACGCTGGCATAAGCCGATTTTAGCTGGCGTAAATCCCAATCGGAAACATCGAATGTGCTCCAATGGAAATTATATAATAAGGTATCGACTTGCTGGCCTTCTTGCGAATAATCGTTTTCGACTTTATAACGACGACTGCCTAAATCGCGGCAAATTTTTAAAAGATGAACAATGTCGTTGGTATTGCTTTCCATTTTAATCCAATCCTGAAGTAGTTCAGAAATATTTTTTATGGAAAGTTCCAATGCCTGAATAAGTTTTTTGTTCTTTGCTTTTTTAGCAATTGGCATTGCTTGTTTTTTGTCGATATCTAAATATTTGCGCCATTTTTCTACTTTGCTTTTAAGATCACCATAAACACCATCGCGGGCTTGTGTAAGAGTTTCGATATCGCCTCCAATTTTGTCGAGTATTTTTTTGTTTTCAACAGAAATTTCAAAATCACGTTGAAGCGATTGTTTTAAAGTATCGAATTTAATTTTAAATTTTTCTTCCGGATCATCAACCAATTCGTACTTAATTTCGGAAGGATCTAAATCGCTGGTTAATTCTTCCACGTTTAATTCTCCAACGGAATGCCAAAGGCTCGAAATACGTTTCGATTTTTCGTCCTGTTTTTGGTTAATAAAGTTATCCATCGAATTAACTACCAACGGCATTACAAAGCGAACATAACCAAAGCGGTTGCCCTGCCTCCACATACGGCCTTGTAACTGGCGAATGTCGGTTGGGTTCCATTCTGGATAAAGGTCGAGAATTAACGTTCCGCGACTTTGCAGGTTTACACCTTCGCGAATAGTTGATGTGCCCAGAATAACTTTTACAATACCGGCGTTAAATGCATCTTTTACCAGTTCTTTATGGTCCTGATCGGATTCGCTACCACCGCCCGAAATTATTTCAACTTCGTCGATAAGTTCATCATCATAAGAAACTCTGGACTTATAACCAACATACTGAATAAGATATTGTTTTATGTAATCGAAATATTGTTTACCACGGTTTGTGTAAATTAATATTCCCGAACATTCTTCGCCACGGCTTTCGTGATATTCCTTAACGGTACGAATACATTCTACGGCGTATTTTATTTTCGGACTATTATTTACAAACGCTTCGGCACTTTCGGGTTCTTCGTTGTTAAATAAATAAGGAGAAAAAGCATTATCGAGCGAATAATTTATGGCTTTTAAAACTGCACCTGGGTTTTGCCTGCTTACCGATTTTGCGATTTGCTTAACCTGTTGTTGGTTTCGCACCTGCCATTCGGTCATTGTTAAATAAGTGGTAATATCGCGGTTTGGCAAATCTATTTTGCACGGGCGAACTACGTTTGCCTCTTTAGGGTTATCTTTATAATCGAAATGGTTGTAAAGAATTGTTTGCAGCAACCGAAGGTTATTAAACGATTTAATTACAGGTTTTGTAACTATTTCGCCTTTTGCATCGATTGCATATTCGATTGTTTCTAATACAAATTGCTCGAAAAACTTTTTAATATTGTAAAGGTTATATTCTTTCAAGGTATCTAACCCAACAAACGAAAGCATTGAGTAAATTTCCAACGGACTATTAGTAAATGGTGTTGCTGTTAGCGGAACTACATTACGGCCATATTTACGCTGAATCCATTGTGTAATGAAAAACATTTTAACAGCCCGGCTGCTTTGGCTCGATTGTAAATTAAACAGTTTACGGCCAGTACTTTCATCTTTTCCGCATGATGGAAAAACGTTTTTAAAATTGTGTGCTTCGTCGATGGTAATATGATCGAATCCGCAAATATCAACATCAACCACGGCATTTTTATTTCCATATCCCAACCATTCAACAATTTTTTCGTATTGTTTTGCGGCGGCTTCGCTGGCCTCTTTTTGCATTATAACTTTCGAAATAGATTCGAACATTTCTGAACTAATGTTTTTCGAAAATCCCATTTGCTCGAATCCTTTGTACGAAACAACGGTAATGCTATTTTCGGGAATCAGTTTATTAATATCACCGTCGTTTTTAGAAAGTAATTGTTTATAATGGTTTCCGGCAAGGTTGTACCAATCGACAAAATTAAATTTTGTGCCAGATAAAATACCATAATGATATGTAGCACCTTCGAACTTTTCAAATTCAGTTCTTTCGCCATCGGTCCAGTAGCCGAAAATTTCTTTAATCCAATTTTTGTAGGTTGGTTTAGGAACTACAATTAACGGACGTTTTATTTTACCCTGCGAAAGTAATTGTGCCAGGTTAAGAATTGCACAAGCGGTTTTACCAAAACCTACATCGTAAGCAATGCAACCCGAACCAACTAACTGCAGAAAGGCCAAACCCTGGCGTTGTGCTGCTTTAATCGAAAGTTCGCCATCTTTAAACATGGCCGATCCGTCGAAACCAATAGGAATTTTATTTACAAACTGGCCTACGTTGGTAAATGAGTTGTATTTTTCGTTCCAAATTTCGTCGAGTGCAACACTGTCTTCGTAGGTTAGTGCATTTGCCAGAAAATCGGAAAATAATTCTTCGACTGCAATACGTGCGCTTCCAATTAATTCGTCTTTTTGTGCCGATGTGTAAATATCGCCTCCCGAATCATTTTTCGGCCAGCGAACGGCTTTATTCCAATAATAGGTTTTAATGTTCGATTTTGTTGTGTTTTTAAGATCGGTATCGCGCACTGTTGCCTCTACCCATTGTGTAAATGCATCGAACAAACTTATTTTATCGGTAATTTCGAAAAACCGGTTGCGTTTATGTTGTCCTAAACGAACATTTGTTTCTTCGTTAAGAGTTGTTACTCCGAATTGTGCATAATCGGTTGCAAACTCGGAAAGTGAATTAATAAACGGACGTTTGGACCGTACCGGATCGCGGAAAGTTCGGCCCATTGGTCGGTACGAAGTTGCCAGGGCTATTTGATTTTCGTGTATTTCGATTCCATATTTATCGACAATGGCTTTTTGATTTGCCTTTAGCGTATTTATTTTATCGTAAATATCGCCAAATAAATAAACTGGGATAGGGAAATAATCATCTCCATCGAAAAATAATGCACCTGCAGTAACAAGGCGGTCGAGTTCTGATTGGTTTTGAGTTGATGAATGTTTTACTTCTTGAATATCTTTTATGTTTACCCAAACAAGCTGGTTGGTATCGGTACGAACAATAATAAGCGTATCGGTGCCGTAAGTATTTTTAAACTTAGTTTTTTTACCAAGAATGGTATTTGCCGGAACGGTACGAATATCTTTGTAGCTATCATCTTTAATTATTGTGTCTTTTGTGGTTTTAATCAAAATAGAAAAACCGCTGCCACCGTCCATAAAATATTTTTCCCAACCACGCATTGGGTTTCCAAACTGGCGTTTGTACCAAACCCATGCAATAATTTCGTCGGGGGTAATTCCGGGATTATATTTTTCGATTATTTCCTGGGTTGTGTATTTTACTTTTTTTGTAGGTTCGTCGTTTAATAAACCTTCGCGCTGAATTATTGACAAGGCATTTCCCTGAACATCGATTTTAGGTTCGAAGTTTGGATTAATGTTTGTTGTTTGTTGTTTATTGTTTATTGTTTGTGGTTCGGGTTCTTCATTTTCTAATTTTGCACCAACTTCAACCTTATTTCCATTTTCAAAAATTTCAGTATCTTCTATTTTATTTTGTTTAAATTCTGTTAATTCCAATTCTGGGATTACAGTTTCGTGTTCTTTTTTTATCTGTGCTTGACCGCTTTCAATTAAGTTAACCATTTTTGATGTTGGAATATGGTCGTTTTTTAAATTACGATCTGAACCAATATGCCACCAATTACTTACTTTATCAAATTCCCAAAGAAAACCATCGTAAAAAATTAAATCTGAAATTGATAATATTTTAGCATCATTATTTATAGTTTCTGCAGTTTCCATAACTTTAGCTTTAGATTCTTGTTTTGTTTCTGTTTTAATAGAATTTAAAGTTAAATTTATAGTTTGCACAGCATCGTTTATTGTGCCTTTTACCAGAATCGGGTTTAAAAAACCTGAACCGGGTTTTATTGTGCCCGAAACTTTTTCGGGGTTTATGCCAAAATAGTTTGAGTTTGAAATTACATCGAGATCGGTACCGGCCATTACAGGTTCAGTATCGGACTGCATAAATTTATTGTAAGATTCGAGCAGGGAATCGGGAATAAAGCCGTTAGACAATAGCCGTTTTTCATCGGCATTTGTACTGCCTGCAATTGCCTGATTAATAAATTCGGTGCGTTTTGCGTATTTCTTTAACATACAACTCTACGAATTACGAATTACGAATTTGCGAATTACTGATGACTTTTTTCATTGTTTCTTATTTTTTTAGTCCATTCCTTCGAGTTCGCTTTCTAACTGTGCTAAAGCTGAATTAAGTTTCATATTTTCTCCGCTCATTAGCGAAATGCAACGATTTACCACCCATGCAAGACCGGCAGCTGTTTGTGTGCGATTGCAAAGTTGCACATATTTGCTTGTGCTGCACGAGGTTTTAATTTTTTGCTCTATTTCGGCTATAATAGATTTTTTTTCTGATTCTTCCATAAAATTATCGTTTTTTAAAAATTATTATATCGGTACCTACTTCGGTGGTAGAGAATATTGAATTTGGCAAACGAAAAGCATCAACAAACTGGCCAATTTTTAATATTTCCTGTTTCATGCCGTTGTACATTGCACCATTATTCATAAAATTTTGAGAAACCACATAAATTAATAAGCCTCCTGGTTTTAAAGTTTTAAGCCCCAAATATACAAATAAAAATTCGAATCGTTTATATACTTTTGGCATATACGATTTATAATAACCTATATATTCGCCATAAGGCGGGTTTCCAACAACTAAATCCATTTCTGGCAACCAGCTTTTTTTAAGCATTTTATTTAAGCGTGGTTGCTCTAAAAATGCGGTTTCGAACTCGGTTTGATAAGATGTAACGTTTGGGTAAAGCAGATTTGCAATTTTAAAATTTGTTGCATCGGGATCGAAACCAAACAAATTCGCGTTTTTTGGTGCAAACTTAAAAAACCTTCCGGTACCCATAGCAGGTTCAAGAACGTTAATTTTTTCGTTTAAATTAATGCCATAATGTTCGGCAATTTCGTACACTTTTTTGCAAAGCACATAAGGCGTATAAAACTGGTGAAGCAAACCCTTATCGGTAACACCTACGGTTGTTTGCGAACCTAAACCTTCGTATGTTTCGAGCAAATATTTTTCGTCGGGCGAAAGTTTTGTTTTTGAACTATCGACAATTTTTGCTACCTGGTAATAAATTTCGGTAGTTCGCGATTTTGTTAGTTTTGGGTAATCGGAAATTATTTTATTATCGGAATCGGTTATTTGTTTATTATTAGTTGTTTCGGTTTTTTCTAAACCTTTTTCTAATATCGGAACTTCGCCTTTTAATGCAATTTCGTGTGCTTGTTCGTAATCCATACCATCGAATTTCATTAACTCGTATTCGATTCGCTCGTGCTCTATTGTGGCGGCGCGGCCGGTTTCATCTAAATCCTGATCTATCCAGATTTCGCCTTCGGGAATAAACTCGTATTTTTCAGAAACGTAATGATGCCCGCCCATTGTAAAGTCGGGAAAATAGTGCAAATTAACATAGTTACGGTTAATTGTAAACACATTAACAACTTCGCTTTGTAGCGTGTTAATGGTTTTTATATGTTTTTTATTTAAATCGGAAGAATGTTCGGATTTTAATTCTAATAATAAAGGATTTATTTTTGGCATATATATAAAAATTTTCCAAATATACAAATAAATTAGTTGAAAGTCAAAAGTCCTTAAAGTCAAAAAGTAGAAAGTAGAATTTTAAATTCCAAGAACCAAGAAGGTTCAAGTTAAAGATTAGAATTTGAAATTTCAAATAAATTAGGACGTTCTCCCTTCGTGTCTGTCTTAATATGGATAGGTGCGTTCCGTTATTTTAAATCAAAAATTCTACAAATTGCACGAATATCGGAAAAGTCTTTTATTGTAATTTTCGAATAATCGCGGAGTCCGTAAGGTTGTTCGTTGCAAAATTGAATTTTATAATTTTTATATGTTCTTGTAATTTCTCTAATGGGTATTTCAACTAATATAATTAGTCTTTGCTTACCATTGGTTTTATAATATTCTATTATTTTTCCGTATTCATCTTTATCTTCGAGTTTATGCCAACCATGGTTGGTAAAATACTTGTCGGTAAAATTTGTGTTCATAAATATTATTTTTCCGAAATTACATTATTATTACCTAACCCTATGGCTATTGCAAGGCATACGCTGTTATTTCCGCAAAAACATTCGGCTGAGCGAATTGCTGCAGCCGCCTGTAATAAATTACTTGTTGGCAGGTAATCTATTCTTCGGCCAAAGTTGAGCTGAAATGCACCGTGTTCTTCTTTTAGTCCAATAAATGCTATTTCGCTGGGTAATTTTTCGCGTTGTGGTAAATAGCTGCTAAATAACTGGAGCCAACTTGCTCCAGATTGGCAATGATTACGGGCAGTGCGGTTAATAATTGCACGGTAGCGATGCTTTTCGCTGCCGACAGGAACTGTAAGCCATTTTTCTTTAGTATTGGAAATTTCCATGTTGTTTAAGTCATAATCGCTTTTGTTTCCCGAATAAAAACGAACATCGGCAATGTATTCCTGAACTTCGATAAGTGGAAATAATACTTCGTGGTATAGTTTTTTTGTTTCGTCGTCTTTTATATCAATGTATAGTATAGCATTATCGGAATATTTTTTTACTATTTGTAATTTATATACTATTTCGCTCATTTTACCGGCAATTACAAAGGTTTTTGATTTAACGTTATGATGTTCTACTATTGACGGATTGTCTGTTTTATTAAATTCTTCAACAGTTTCTGCAATTTTAAGCATTCTACTATTTATCTCTTTATTGGTATTAATATTTTTAATACTAATATTTTCAAAAAACTGATTTGGAATAATTTTTGAAAAAATATCCATTCCGGTTAATTCATTAATTAATAATATTTTTGCTCCTTTTATTTTTTTTGGTTTTGGGTTGTTATCGATTAAAACTATGTTTACATTTTTTTCTATTATACCGGCAAAATTACTGTTTGTAATAATTTCTTTTACTTGTTTATTAATTCCGGATTTTGATGTATCGGCAAAAATTACAATATTTATTTTTGACGATTCGTTAATTTCTGAGGGTTCAATTCCCCGACCCTCTAGAGTACACAAAATGTCTGTGCGTTGGCTTTTTTCATAACCCACTGCTATGCGGTGGGGCGGTTGATTTTTTTCTGGCTTTTCTTCTGTTTTAATTATTTCGGGTAGTTTTATGAAATACGGATCGCTTAACTGAAAATCTTCCGAAATGGCAGTATTTTTATCGGCAGGGCTGCATGTTGAGTTTATTCCGGTATGCTGAACTACTGATGGATATGTTACTGCAATAAATTTTCCGGATTTTTTTATATTTTCACATACCTTCCAATCCCATTGCAATTTGCTTGCAAACGATTGTTTTACATATTTTTCGTATGTTTCCGATGTAAATAAAAAATTTATTCCACCGGCGGCATCTTTAAGCACATAGCCATCGTCGAAAAACCTGCATTCCGGTTTATCAATTTTCGAAAAACCGTTAAATCCGGAAACTACGGTTCCCGGAAAACGGTTATGTAAACGTATGAGCGCAAATAACCAAAATGGCTTAATAATTACATCGGAATCTAAATTACACAAAATTGTGTAACCTTCTTTAATAAGAAACTCGAAACCGGTTTTTAATACTCCGTAAATTTTTAAATTTTTTTGATTTATTTCGATTATGCAATTCCAGTTTTTTGGAAGCTTGGGGTTAAACTCTTTTACCAAAGCAAGGGTTTCGAAATTATCGGAGCCATCGTCGTAAATAAGAATTAAGCCTTTTTTAACTTCTGGGAAAATTGTTTTTTCCAGACTTTCGAGTGTTTTTTTTAATAAATCGGGCCTGTTGTAGCATGTTAAAATCAGGCCAATGTTTTCGGGTAATTTAATGTTTTTCATTTTTAAATTTATTTGTTTATTATCAAGTTTTTCATTCTGACTCGTTTTCAATTATAACTATTGCATAGTTAGGTGCAAATAAAACGAAAGCGCAAGATGGGTCCATTTGGTTCTGCCATTTTATAGAGTGTTTTCTCTAATCACTTTCGGACCTCCCAAGCAGAGTGTGCGTTTTCGTTTATTTGCCATGCCATTATTAAAAAGTTTAAATTTAATAATCTTTTCCTTTAATTATTTTACGTCGGCCTTTTTTTTCGGAATTATATGTTTCAATTTTGTTTTGCAATTCATCAGATAATTTAATTTGACCGTTAAGCATTTCGTATAACCGGGTTTGGAGTTTTAAAATGTTTACCTGATCGTGTTTAGTGTAATGCACCCAGGGAAAATATGTGTTTGCCTGAACGTTCCATCCACGGCTTTCGCTTTCTAATGTAAAAACTACACGGTAGGGTTGTTTATCGCCACGAATTTCGGCATTAACACGGCTTTGATATGTTTCCTGTTGTAATTTAGAATCAATATAGCCACGGCTTTCAGATTCGCGTATTAAATCGGGATACGATTCCATAACCACCGAATACATGGCCTGCCAAATTTCTTTTTGTGGTTTTTTATAACTTGCATTTGAAACTATGGTTTTATAATAACTCTGAATTTCTGCTATTATATCTTTTTTGTTTTGCGAAAAAGAAAGGCTGCAGATTGCCATTGCAATTAATAACATTGTTGTTTTTTTCATTTGAATTTGAATTATTATGAATATTTGTTTCTATAAATTACCTGCCTGTTGCCAAGCAAATTATGAATTTCGAATGTGCGAATTATGGGTTTTTCTGCCATCTAATATTATTTCGATTATGCAGAATATGGTTATAAGCGATAAGAATACATATTTGTGACCATGTGTAATATCGAAACAAAACGGATCGAAATTTATAAACGATAATAAAAACGACATTATTAAATAAATGGCTGTGAATATTGGTTTCATGGTTTCTACGAATTACGAATTAAACTTCTACGAATTACAAATGAATAAACTCTACGAATTACCTGATTACCGGCAGGCAGGCGAATGAGCGAATTGTTTTTTTCATACTTTCTGACTTTTAACTTTACAAACTTTCTGACTTTCAACTTTAAGTACTTTTGACTTTATTAACTTTCGACTTTTTATGGTTTAATATTTTTTACTCCCCAGGCTATTGCTCCAACTATGGTCAATGTTATTGCCGAACCCAATAGAGTATAGGCTACTTTAACATTTATAATTGGTTCTGCAGGTTTATTTTCGATTTGTGATTGATTGTTTTGTTGCTGATTTTCGGGTAATGGAATTGGAACTTTTTCTGATTTTTGTTCGTTATTAAAATTACTGTCGTGATTCGTTTCTAAAATATCCTTATCTGGATGAAGGGCGATTATTCGTATAAAATCTTTATCGCTGCCATTTTTTGCAATATATTTTAAGCCATGTGCTATTTGTGCGGGTGTTTTGGGTTCCGGAACATTTATCCCGTAACTTTTTAAAAAATCTATTGCTCCATTTCGATTATTACATGCAATGTAGTATGTAATTGGAATTACGTTTTGATAATCGGTTTGTTGCATTTTTATAATGTTTTTTAAAATTAAAAAGGGCAAGGCAAAACTTTTGCTGCCTTGCCCTTTGGCTTATTTCTATTCTACTAATTACGAATTATTAGATTTTTTTTTAAATCCTACGGGTTTGCTGGGTTGCCATAATTGGCGTACCTGAGTGCATCGGTTTTGCAAAAGTGCGGCCATTTCCGAGGGCTGCAATTGAACTTCCAATTTTTCCGGGATACAGGTAAAATGTAATTGCAGAACTTGCGGCTAAACTTGTTAAGGTAAAGCGGGTTGTTGCCTGCAGAACAAATTCGATATTTGTATCAAACTGGTCTGTAGCCTGTTGAAAAGTGTTTTTAATCGGAAAAACGGTATCCGAAAAATCCTTGCCCGAATAGTTATAGGTGTAAATCTTGTAACTCTGGCGAAGGTTGCTTGCTGTATCTGATACGGTGGTTATCTGCACTATTTCATGCGGAACTCCCTGTAAATATTGCAGGAAACCAGCATAATCCATATTCGGGTGATCGAACGTGGCGGTAACTCCGGTTGTAACGCCATTGTTTGTTGCTCCGTTTTTAATTGATTCTATTACATCTAAAAATACAACGTTTGTAATTGCCGATCCTGTATCGTTTGTAAGGGTTATAATTAAAGGAGGTCCCGACTGAATTGTTTGCGATGACGCTTCGCCACCGGCATAAACTTCTTCGCTGTTAAAGCCTGACATTGAATGAAAATCTTCGTTTTCATCTTTTTCTAAAAATATCTGGCGCAGATCTTCTACGCTCCGATTTTGGTTTTTCATGGTAAAAAAAATATTTTAAAAATTTTTGTATCTGATTTAAAATTTTAATACTGTGCTATTCATCTGCCTGCTGATTAGTGTTATTGGCGGGAGGTAAGGCTGGAGCCGAAAACTTACTTACAATATAAGGTATGCCTTTATTATAAGTAAAAATTGCAGCAATAGTGCTTACAAAAACAACTCCGGCAACGACAAGTGTGCCTGCATAATCGAATTTTTCTTTTGGGACGTCCATAATAATATGGTTTTAGGTTTTATGATTATAGAATCGGAAACAAAGTTAGGTTGCTATTAGGGCATAAAAAAATATGCACTATAAAGATGTGCAGACTTCTTTAATTATAAATAATTAATATTTAATTATTTATAAACTTCATTAGAACTTTTTATTTAATTAAAATTACTGTGTGTTTTTTGTAATTTTAATTATTGCAGGTTTTGCAATATTATGCTTAAATTTGTTAAATTTTTTAATTAATTTTTCGTTACCACTCATAGTTACATGGCACTGTAAGCCCCATAATATAAGATTTTGTGCAATTTTTGTAAAATCGCTTTGGTAACTTACTAATTTATTATATACTGAATAATTTACAAAATGCTCGCAATTATTTTCTTTTAAATGAAATAATTTATTTTTTCGTTCGCAGGCCCTTATAATAATTTCGTTTTTATTTGAATTATCGGTGCATGGATCAATTTCAAATGATGTGTGATGTTCAAGATAATCGATAAACGAAATACATTCTACTCCGTATTTATCGTTTTGAATTACCCAGGCAACATTATTTTTATCAATTCCATAAAAAAAACAGTAATGGTTGGTTATTCCAAAAGAAGTT
>Ga0209518_1002691_pt1 | contig 16190 bp, 30 predicted proteins | sample RifGroB1_FD_183993 | JGI IMG/M metagenome (GOLD analysis project Ga0209518, IMG submission 183993) | Groundwater microbial communities from Rifle, Colorado, USA - Groundwater B1 (SPAdes) (version 2) | ecosystem: Environmental > Aquatic > Deep subsurface > Groundwater | place: Rifle, Colorado...
AGAAAAATTAAAGAACTTGAAAATCAAGAATGGGCAAACTCATGATGAATTTAGATGCACATTATTTTGCGGATGGGACTTTATTTTTTACCGATGAGCATGGGGTGGTCTATTATCCCGATGATATTGTGTGGGAAAACGACATCCCTATACGATCAAAAACCGCAGAGGAAAAAGAGAAGGAGGATGCCTCATGAAATTCATTCCCGTCAAAAAACTACCCATGACTAAAGAACAAGGTTGTTGGTTTATTTTTAAGCGATCCAACGTCAAAAAACACCCCTACGTTCTTGGACATTGGAATCCCATGATTAACCTATGGGTCATTGCCGGGAACCTGGTTGAGCACAAAGAACTCCACGCCGAGGGCTACACCCACTTCGTCAAGATCGAGGAAGAATGAACAATCAGGGAAAAACCAAACGACATCAAATCACAATAGGCAACAAATACTGGTGGGTGAAAATCGATCCGGGTAGCGGCCATTACTTTGTATCTCCCCAGCAGGAAAAAGAAATGGCGAAACAGTTTTTCATGACGGACAGTGGAGTCAAAGATATAAACCTTGGTATTTATGTTTCTCTCATGGAATTCATGTCCGCGCAACGGTATGATTATCACAAGAGGAAAAACTAAACCGTGAACTACGTCGACGCCTGCTCCTACTTCGCCACCTTCTACAGCCAGGAAATCCTCGACTCCATCTCCTCTCTCGCATTCTGCGAGCGCACCTTGGGACTCAAACCCTTACCTCTCCTCGACCAGGTCCACCAACGCGCTTACAACAAAGGGTATCAACTCGCAATCGAAAAAATAAACCGCCAGGCCGCTTCGATCCCCTGGAGTAAAATAACATGCTGATTCAACGCGCCTATAAAACCGAACTCGACCCCACCCCCGCACAGCGCGAGACATTCAAACGCTATGCCGACGCCGCACGATTCATTTTCAACTGGGGGCTGGGGAAGAGAATTGAACTCTACGAAGCAGAGAAAAAATCCATCTCTCTCTACGATCAATCCAAAGAGATCGTGCGCCTGAAAGCGTCCGGAGAGTTGGCTTGGCTACTGGAGATCAGCAATCGCGTCCCCCGCTGGGCGTTGCGGTCGGTGGACTATGCCTTCAAAAACTTCTTCCGCCGCATCAAAAAAGGCGGGAATGGAAAACCTGGATTTCCCCGCTTTAAATCATGGCGCGATCACATCCAGAAATTTAAACTCGACTCCTGCATTCGCGTCACTCTCTCCGCCATCCGACTTCCACGGATCGGTTGGGTAAAACTGAAAGAAAAATCCTATCTCCCCGGACACGTCAAAATCAACAGCGCCACGGTCAGTAGTCAGGCGGGGCGTTGGTTTGTCTCCATCCAGGTCGAACTGGAACATACCATCCCGCCGCCCAACCCAGACCACGACATCTCCATCCATCTCGACTTCAGCCCGGAATTTAACCCCTACTACCTGACCTCAGACGGCCAAAAACTCGACCCCTGCAAACCTCTCGAACGCGCCCTGCGCCGTCTCCGCAAACTCTCCCGTCGCCACCAGCGCAAAGTCATGGACTCCAAAAACCGCGACAAAGCACGACAACGCTTGGCTAAACTTCATTGGCGTATCGCCGAAAAAAGAAAGGACTTCCTCCACAAGGCCACCACCAGACTCGCTAAAAATTACTCGATTATCACTGTCGAAAAACCTGACCTAGAAAGGATGCTTCAACATGCGCCGACACCCATTGCGCGCGCCACCGCCGATGCCGCCTTCGGCGAATTCGTCCGTCAATTGACCTACAAAACTAAATGGTATGGTTCTGAATTAAAAATTATATGATCAGTCTAAATGTCTCAAAAACAACACTTTAAGATCAATTGCCCATGAATTTATGATCAGCAGGAACAGCCTAAGATCAAACGCCTACAATAACCATGATCAGAGAAATGAATTTATTATCAAAAATCCGATGTCGAAAACCATACCAGAAAATCTTCCAACTCTCACTACCGCCGGATCGGTGGAAAGTTACGCCTGGGGAGATCTACGGTCGATGAACCAGGAAAAAAACAAAACGCTTAGGCCGTGACCTCATCCGTTAGGATCAACTTGGTCTTTTTATCGTCTCAACCTGCGCCCGGAAGGACACGGCGCAGAAGCAAAACTCCGTTCAGTTCGACGGTCGTAATGACGCCTCCACACAATCACCGAAGGGGCTCATCTTTTTTACTCGAACTCCTTCGTCATCTTGAGCACCTTCGAGAGAAACTTCCAATGAACTACCCCGAACGCCTTCTCTCTTTCATTATGTATTCCTATCCTCCTCCTCTCCTCTCCTAAATCCACTTACTCTAACTATTTCAACCTCTTACCAATGTAACTCCTTGCACTTCTCCACCCGCTCTATAACACCCGCAAAAGAAAAAATCCACCAAAATTTTCAGAAAACTTCCCAAAACCCCTCACACAAAAAAATCCCACCCGCTTATCCCTATCCCCACAAAAAAAATCCCCCAAAACTACAAAAAAAATCCCACATCTCTCTCCCGCAAAACCACCTCTCCTCTCTCACATACCACTATCATTATCAACCGCCGGGGGTCAACGCGTGGGGGTGGGGGGGGGTAGGGGTAAGTGCTGATGCGGTCGATCTCCAATAGAATCAATGCTTTAGACTCCATCATCATACCGCGCAACGCTCAACGGCGGCGCATTGGCCGAGACTGATGGAAAGCGGGCTGAAAGCGGTCTGAAAGCGGGCGAAAAGGGGGCTGAAAGCCGACCGGGGCCGCTCCTGCACCTGGGCCGCTCCACTATAATAGCGGTTGCGGGGCCGGAACCGGCTCCAGAAGCGGCGCTCGATCTACTGGAGTACCAAAGTGGCGGGTGGGAGACTTTCGGGGCTTAGGATCAATCTACGGGGCTGATCTTTCCTGGGGCTTTAGAGGGGCTTTGGGGGCGCTTTTCAGGAGCCGTTGCTCACTCCTTGCTCACTCTCGAAGGTAAGATCGTCACTATCTTCTGATATTTCAGCCGGTTTGACTTCTGTGCCACCTGATAGGCATTCAGGCAACACGCTTTTTAGTGGACGCCCCGGCGGGCGGCGCCCAGGGAATCCCGGTAATGTCCCCGCCGCCTCCGCTCGCTGCAACGCTTTTTTCACTTGCTGGGGATTGACCCACTCTCCAGCGGGGCTATTATGGCGATTCTGCGTTTCGATTCGGAGTAACCGCCGTGCAGCTTTAATCCGCTCAATTCTCTCGAGTTCCGTCTCTTCAGCCCCTTCTTCGAGCGCCTTGAATTCCATCGGTTCCGGGGCCGGAATGTCCGCCCGCTCCTCCCTCTCTCTAGCTAACAGAAGATCTTTTAAATCAGCAAGTTGAGCCGTTAATTTCTTGTTTTCGAGCAGGCCCAGCGCTTGGCAAATCGTCCCCAGCGCCCGCACTCTAGCCGTGTCGGCACGCGCCGTAAGTGACTCAATTTTAAGCCGTTCCAGCGCCCATTCCGCATCCGGCGGCAAGGACTTTTGAATCTCCCCTATTCTCGATAGGATTAGTGGGCTTTTGAGGAGTTGTTTGGCTCTTGCGATTGCATTACTCTTTTTATATCCGGCTTTTACGGCAGCGTCCTCTAAATTAGGTGATCTTGCGAAGGCCTGTGAGAAGGCTTCCTCTTTTTGCCGGAGTATTCTTTTCTCGGATATTGCTGGAGAAGGGATTGATTTATTTTTATTTATTTTTGGCATGATAGTTTATTTTAGCGAAGATTAGGAATGTTAGCAAGTTTAATCTCTATCCACTCTATCCATTTTTTCTTTTTGGAAAAAATGTCCCTCACGCACTTTATTCCCCCGCTTCTCTCTTACACTACATAAAGCCTATAGCATACTGAATAAATTCCCCTAACCCCCTTTTACTCTCCATCCCCCCTTTATCCCCCCTTCCTCTCTAATCCCCCTTCCCCCGTGTTGGGTTTTTGCTTGTTTTTGGGGGCCGGGTTTTTTATTTTCTGGTGGAGTTGGGTTATTTGGCGCAGGGCGGAGTGTTCCGAATTGGTACGATTGTGAGTGTTGAGTTAGATTTGGTTGGGTTTGGGTTGGGTTAAAACTCTCAGTGGGTGGGTGAGATGGCGCAGGTGGATATGATGAGATATATGAGTAGGATAGTGAGATAGTATATAAGGGTTGGGTGAAGGAGTTGGGTTATTTGGGGGTTTTTTCTGATAATCCATCCTTAATAAATAGGATTAACTTTGCATCTATTTTACGCTCAATTCATTAAACTTATGGTGCCATTCCACATTATTTATTGTATTTTGGCACAAGTAATGCTACTATATATTTACCAGATGTGCCACACCAAAAAAAGGAGAAAGACGATGCATTTGGACCAAATACCTGCAAAGTGTTCCCCAATCTCCCGACCAGTGGTTCAGTTGTTTGCAACCTCACCTATTTCTAGCCAGATAGACGCATTTAAGGAATCAGCAGAAAAGACATTAGGCGGTGAAGTGAGAATTGTCATGGATACCTTTGGCGCTGGTTATTTAATGATTGCACAACGCGAGTAGTTTTTCCAGGGAGCTCCCGAATCTCGGTGAGCTCCCTGGAAGTACTACCACTGATAGAGGGAGAAAGAAATGTTTACCACAATTATCATGATTTTGATCTGGTGTGGCATGGCTTTCGAAGCATTCCAGAAGGTTGGGCGATTATGAACCAATTCCCCCGATTTCACCAGCAGTTTTTGCACTGGCATTTTATTGACCTATTTGCATCGCGTTGTGAATATCCGACAAAACATCAGAGCATGTCGAAGTTGGTCTGCAAATTGGATTTGCTTTCTTGGGCTCTTTGGAACAGGAGAAAATCATGAATCTCTACGAGAAGTATCGTCCGTCTTCCCTGGAAGACTTTATCGGAAACGACAAAGCCATTCAGAAAGTCAAAAAGCTAATGCAGCGCGGCGTCGGTGGCCGCGCGTATTGGATAACCGGCGCTTCGGGGACCGGGAAGACCACACTTGCTCTAATTTTAGGGAAGTCAATTGCTTCGGACTGGAACATCAAAGAGATTGATAGTACGGGGCTGTTCCCGGCGCACATTAAAGAGATCGAAGACACCATTCGATATCACGGCATGGAGATCGAAACAGGTAAAGGTGGACATTGCATCATCATCAATGAAGCGCATGGATTGCGCCGGGATACGATCAGGCAGCTGCTGGTCACCTTGGAGCGTATCCCAAGCCATTGCATTTTTTGCTTTACGACCACGAAGTTAGGGGAAAAGGACCTGTTCGAAGATCAGATCGACGCTTCCCCGTTGTTGTCCAGGTGCGTTGAAATATCGCTGACGAACCAAGGCCTTGCGCCGTTGTTCGCTTCCAGAGCGCAAGTAATCGCCGTAAGTGAAGGATTGGACGGGCAATCTCCAGAGGAATATTTGAAGTTGGCAAGGCGTTGCAGCAACAACATGCGGATGATGCTCCAAGAGATTGATAGCGGGGCGATGATGGCTTGATTTTTCCACGTAGCCGGATTGGCAACCGGCTATGTGGAGTAACCAAACTTGATGGGAGGAACGACCATGACGAATATTAAAACGCAAGTGCAAGGCAAGATTCTCACTATCACCATCGATTTATCAGAGGATCACGGACCGTCCAAGAGTGGAAAGACGTACATCGTAGCAACGACACATGGGTTTACGACAATCGCCGCGGACGGATTGGGAGCGTTTGGCTTATCGGTCAACGTGACCACATCAAAGTAATCTCGCTTAGTAGGCTTGATTCTTCCACGTAGCCGGATTGGCAACCGGCTATATGGAGTAACCAAACCGAAGGGAGAAAGACGATGAAAAAATATTACATCACGTGGAGTATGTTCGGAGAGATCACCGAGGTGGTGTGCGCCTCGTATAGTGAGGCCTGCCGGGTACAACAGGCCAGGACATCGGAAATTTTATTAAATGCGGCCGGTGAGGCAGCCGAGGAGGACAAACGGCGGGATTGGTATAGTCCGACACTATCCCGACCCAGCAAACGCAACCTGCCCGCCAATGGACCGGGAGACAATATCCCATCGTCTCCGACGACAGAGAAAAATGAACTTGCGCGTTGCCACCTGACCGCGCAAATGTATCTGACGTTTTGGACCGAACGGGGTTGGATCTGGTCGTAGTCCCCCCAGATCCCCGCTACGACGGCGGGGAGCCGGCGGGATTACCGCCACACCCAACACCAAGATGGAAGGGAGAAACGACGATGCGTCAATTGACAAACAGGTACGAAGGAGAGTGCCGTAAGTGCGGAACTTCTCTGCCCGTTGGAACAGAAGTGATTTATGAGAAGCGAGTTGGAATCTTCTGCCTGACCTGCGCACCAACGGACACGGAGGAAATCCGAGAATACCGCCAGAAAGCCGCCGACCGGAAAGCTGACCGCCTGGAAGAGTGGGCGGAGAAGAGAGAGAAAAAGGCAACCGCTCAGCTGACCAGCCATCCGGAGATTCGCGGGGATATTGCCTTCATTACCCAACCTGGGCACATTCCATTCAGATCCAAAATGATTGAAACGGACCGGCGGGCGTGCGAGAGCCTGGACACCGCCAAGCGTTTCAGAGACAAAGCGGACAATCTGCGCCATGTCCGGGTGAAGGGAGATGCCGAGCGCGGATGGCAAGCGAAGCGGGAAGCGGTCCTCTCATGGATCTTAGTGGGAATGGAAGTAGAAACGGTATTTTTCGGACGGGCGAGGGTGCTAAAAATCAACAAAATAACCGCGCTGGTGTCGGGCGGACGAGTGGAGAGCAAAGCAAAAATTGATCTCGCCTTCCTACGACGGGTGGAGTAGTCTCCCCAGGCTGCTGCTGCGACGGCGGGGAGCCGGCGGGATTACCCCGCCACAACCAAAAAAAGAGGGAGAAAAGAAATGTTCTACCAAAGCCTCTCATTTCCCTATTCCCACAAACCTGGAGAGAATTATTCAATTCGGCAGGAACCCGCCGACAAAAAACCGTTTTTGCTCGATGAGGGAATCCTCATCTCGATGCATCCGACCACCAGATCGGCGTTGGCAGAATTTCAGAAAAATAAATATCCACGTATAAATTTTTACAGTACTGGCGGATACTACATCATGTGCGAGACTACACATCGGCTTGTAAATATTGATGATCTGCGCCCGGTCGATGCACCTCCACTGCCCCCGTCCCCGATCTGGCGGCGCATCAGATAGAAGTAGTTCCCCCAGGCTGCATCTTGGCGGCAGCCCGGCGGGATTACCGCCAGACCAAAACGAAAGGGAGAAAAAAGATGAAAATCACGATGGAATTGCTGGAAGCCTGGTCCGCCTGCCAGGAGGGCATTGATTGGTATGGCGAGCGCCCGGAATTAGAGGGCGCAGAGCATGTCATAGTCTGTGCCGCCCTGGACGCAGACCATCAGCCAGCATGGTCTGCGTGGGTGCGCCTGGCGGTAGCCAGCCGGCTGGAGGATCAGACCCGCTTGTTCGAGATGCGCACTGACGAGGACTGGTGGGTGCGCGTGACGGTAGCCAGCCGGCTGGAGGATCAGACTATTCTCGCTGAGATGCGGAATGACAAGTCTGCGTGGGTGCGCCGGACGGTAGCCAGCCGGCTGGAGGAATTGAGCAAATGACCTCCCGGTTACCAGCCGGGAGTAGGCCAGGATGCGCCTGGGCGACCGCCCGGATTTCTCCCCCGGACGGTCAGCAGGACCATCCTACCAGAGAGGAAAACGACGATGGCAACGTGGATCTCGATTGATATTTGTAGCGCCGATAAACTCGAATGGTTAGCAATCATTCGGCCACGAATTTATGGGCGCGACGGCGTGCTCATCTTATCAAATGGCCAAATGAAAAAGATCAATGATTTATGCAAAGTCTATGGTCGTCTCCGGTTTTATAATTTTGACATCGAATATGTTCAGGATGGAGATGAATTGATCCCCTAACCAAGGAGGAACACGACGATGGAATTGATTGTAGCGGAAATGGAAGATGCAATTCACTTTTTGGAGCGGTTCCGTGACCGGAACTACGAGACAATCATGGGTAACAGGCACACCATGAAAGAGCGTATCCACGCAGATTACCTTCCAAGGATGCGCGAGATCATAGATAGCTTTGATCCAATTTGTGAGGAGGAAAACGACGATGTTGCCTAAAGTTCATAAAAAAGATTTACCCGAAGCAGATTTTTGCATATTCTGCGGGGAAATCGTCGAAGATTCTGGTTTTTTTGTTGAGTACCCTTGGGTTTTAGAAGGACCATTTTGCAACATGGATTGCATCACCAGGATGGCTCAAAAAGATCGAGGAATAAATCAGAGAAAGGAAGAAATACCATGACGAACTGCATGACGGGGTTTCATTGCCCGATTGCCGATTACATCGAGAACGTGTTGACTTCCATTCCCGACAATCTGCGGTGGGCCGGGGCGAACGAGCCGCCCTCTTACACCAAAGCAGAGAAAATCCATTTGCAAAAGAGACGAAACACCATCCGACGGCGAAAGGCATGAGATATGCTCCTTTATCATGTCACCACAGCAAAGCGTGTCCGGCAATATCATTGTTCAGGGTTAATTCTACGCCCTGTTCGAGGATTCACGACGTTAATGGGCGCAATGGCCTGGGCAATTCAGACCGGCAGAAAAGTCATTATGCAGGTAGAGGGGGAACCCGCATACAAACTCCCCGATCACCACAATGATTACGGGGAGGCTTGGTGGATCGACCAGGATGTACCGAAAGATAAAACCAAGTGCATTTTTTCGGCGGATTCTTCGTTTGAACCAGAAGAAAAGAAAGAGGATTGGGGCGTTTGGGAAAATATTACCATGCTGTCTGTAAAGGAGGAAAAGCCATGACCGGAAAAGCCATCACCATCATTGATTTTCAAGCCGTGTTTGACAATCTTCAAGAGGCTATGCGCCGTGCGAGCGAATTAGGCGCATTGGTGCATGAAACATGGGGCCTAGGTGGACACCAGTATAATATCCACCTGAAGGATTATATGGTGAAAATAAAGGAAGAGGAGGAGAAGACATGAATCTTCAAAAACTCGCAGCAGAAAAGGCAAAAAATGAAGAGGCGTACAAAATTTACCAAAAGGTAATGGAGCAAATCAAGGAACAGATTGACAAAGAATTTGCTACCTGGGGAACGAAAAATCCGAATGGAAACTTCGTGGGGTTTTTCAACTCTCTAACCCGTAATTATATTGAGGAATTAAATAATTTTTTATTGGATTTATTCACCAAAATGAACTATATCTCGAAGGAGAAGCCATGAACAGCAATGGAGTCTTGCTTGACGCCATCCGCACAGAAGCCATCCGGCAGAAAGTTACGCCTTACCGCTTGGCAAAACAAACGGAAATTTCCACCCGGACGGTCTATGATTTTTTCCAGGGGAAGAACGTCTCCTACCGGACGGTGGAGAAGTTGATGGAAGCGTTGAATCTGGTGGTCATCCAGGAATTTACCACTCAAGCCGTTCCGGGACTCACGGAACTACTCCTTAATTACCAAACCGGGAAGGAGTGAGCATGGTCACTCTAATCATACAATTGCGGGAATTATTTATCAATCGTTCAGACGATAGGTAATCACATGAACTTTATCTTTAGTATCAAATGTTTCGTCCCCCTCATCAATGGTTGTAATACTGATGGGTTTCAGTATATTTGGGGGTAATATAAGAAACGATGTTTTTTTAAACTCTTCGTTCCAGGCACTTATTAAACCTTCTTCCATCGAGAATTCGCCCGCCATCGTTTTTACCTTTCTCTCGGAATGTATTGAGAGTGCACGGATCTTTCCAGACAAAAAGAACATTCGCTACATTTAGTTACAAGTACTATTGTATTTTTAAGATTTGGGTGAGCGTAAACACGGAGAAGCGGTTTTGGGGCGTGAGAAAGATCCTTGGAATGTGTTTTATAAAAATCTTCAACAGACCGCTTAAAATGTTCTTCGATTATATCTGGACTCAATTCTCTCAATCCGCTAAGATATTCATCTCTTTCCCTCCTTTCCCTCTCGACCACCTGGTTTGCCTCAATCCCATCAAGCGCCTCAATTAAATCAAGCGCCTCTTTCATTCTGGCGGATAATTTTTTTAAAATATCTTTAGTGGTTATTAAGCAGATTGCCATAGTTTTTCTCCTTCTTTCTTCTGCGTTACTGGTAACACAAATTCGAGAAAGATCTGGTCAATTTCCGCCTTGGATAAATACATTGGTCTTAGCCTTTCTCTTATATTGTCGGTTGCCGAGCCGGAAACGTCTCTTCCTGCAACTTTATTTCTGAAGTAGTGGTTTGGTATGGTTGGAGCATTTTAGGGGCCTTAAAATCAATTTAAACGGCTATTTTTAAATCAACCCGCCGCCTCGACTGCCTGATTCGCCGCAATCGCTGGTTCTTCCTGGTAATATTCCTCTTCTTCCGCCGCCAAGCCGGTATAGCGGAAGTCTGCTGGTAGTTCCCCGTCGTGCCACTCTTTGGCCTTTTTCTCCTGTTCCCACTTCGCTTTCTGAATCTCCGCGTGGTGCTTGATCTCCTCATTCTGTAATTCATCCAGGTTAGAGGGGCGGTCAGGATCATCCCAACGGTTTTTGAAAAAGGCGACCCATTTCTGATACACTTCCCAAGCTCTCGGTGAAAAATCTTCTTCGTACAATTTCACGTCCCGATAATATTCCCACTCCGGCATGTTGAAATAATACCACAGGTTGATCGCCCCTTTCCTCTTCCCCTGAAGCATGTATTTCGAGTCCTTCTCTTTCATTTTAAAAAACTGAATCCGTTCGGGTATTTCGCGGGCGACCGCTTCCCGATGGTTCTGCTCTTTCTCCGCCAGCCGCTTTCGTCCCTTGCCCAGGTAGTGTTGCCCTGTCTGCGCGTCGAGATCCATGAAAGTCGGAATCCCACGCTGTCCCCAATAATCCGAGTCCGCCATGATTCCGAGGGAGAAGGTAATTTCTTTCCCCAGGTAGCCGGATCGCAGCATGTCCAGAATGGCCTCGACCTGGGCCGGTTTGTTTTTTCGCGTGAACGTAATGTGGTACACGTAATTGTACCAATCCAGAACGTCGTTGACCTCCTCATCCTCGGCGCCGACTGGGGAAGAAGGGATAGAGTTCTGAATAGAGCTCGTGGCGGGTTGCTCCTGGATTTTTCGCATGTATTTACTGGCGTTTGCATTTAGATAAACAAAATCTGGTTTCCATTTACACTCACTGCGCATTCGAAGAAAGCCTTCCATCACTTCTTCGACGGTGTATTTATAATTTCCTTCTTTCCCACGTAGAGATCCTAGAGCACCCACTTGTTTTTTTGCTTCTGTCTCACTTAATTTTCCCTCATTCAATTCTGCGAGTTTGTTAAGAAGTAGTGTTACCCAATTATTCGAAGATTTGTTGTCCGCCGTCTTCGGCGGTTTTTTTGCCGAAGCGGAAGTCTTTAAAGCTTTTTTACTATTAGTTAAATTCCTATTAGTTATACTTCCTACTAGTTCAGGTATCACTTCGATACCACCCCCTGGTATCACTTCGATACCACCCCCTGGTATCACTTCGATACCACCCCCTATCTTATTATTAGTCATAGGGGTATCCGTTTCGTCCTCTTTTATCTCTTGAGGGGTATCCGTTTCGTTATGATTTTTCATGGTTGATAATACTAAATCATCGTACCAAGAGATGTCATAGACGTTTCTACCACCATCTCCCACGGTAACAACCAACCGTCTTTTTTCTTTCATACCTTCAATTGTTCTGAGAATTCTGGGGCGACTCCACTTTAAGTAATGTTCTATAGTTCTAAGACCAGGAAAACAAACATGTTTTGTTATGGCAAAGAGTTTTAAAAATTGGTAAAGTTGTAGTTCTTCGGCGGAACAGGAAACCACAAGTGAAAAGGTGGAAAGGGTAAATTTATTTTTTAAATCTTTTATTTCAATCATTGCTATTAACCCCCTAAAATATCTATATTTAAATATATTTTTCTTTCCATTCCACGTTTAGTTTGGTTGGTTTCGCGCCTGATATACTCATGATCCTCTAACTCTTTAAGAATGCGCTGTATAGAAGATCTCTTTTTTCCGAGTGCATTTGCCAATTGTTGATCTACCCCGGCATAATATTCCCGTCTATCGTTTTTACAGGCATCATATAGGATTACAAGTAGCAGCCTTGCGGCAGCGCTCAGATCCTTGATAAGGATAATTTTGATTGGAAAAACAATTAACCCATTCATTGTATTATTTCTCCCAGCCTTGGCGGGTTGTGCTCGATCTCAATTGTCTATCCAGAGGATAGCCATGGCTAGTCACGGCTAGTCACTTCGGTTTGATTACTTGAAGGGTTGGCATGGGTCACTCCGATCTCAATTTTTCCGGCGAGCCAGTCTCGCCAAAGCAACCGAGTCAAAGAAGAGAGGGTGATGTCTTCCTTGGCGGCCTTGGCGTGAAGCCCCTGGAGAAGATCCACCGGGATATAAACTTTAAGGCTTGCGTTGTTTTTCATCTTTAACCTCTTGGTATCATTGTATCACAACTATAGGATAAAGTCAACCCTTAGTATATTTCCCCGACGGTGGGCTAGGCTCCTGTCGTACTTCAGGATGGAGCACACGGTTGCTTGATTCTCATAGGGACCGGCTTTTACCCACCGCCAGGGGGGTTATCGTTCAGTAACACGTCACAGGTACAATCTTCCTCGTGTACCGCCAAGACTATCCCTTTCCCTTTTTCATCAGGCCCCGCGTAGCGCGCAGAATAGACCCTACCGTCTGTTGCGAAGCAAACGGATTCTCCGACTTCTGGCCGGCTAAGCCAATCCATCTTTAATTTGAACACTCCGGTTATTCGAACGGTTCCGTCATCCATGAGGGGTTTCTCGTTCAACTTCTCGTTTAGCCGCTTCAGTTCTTCCAGCATGGCGGCCATGACCTCGTAGATGGACTCCTGCACCGCACACTGTCGAATCTGCCACTGAGTCGGCATCGTCTCGTCCCGATTAGGGCAGATCGGGTTTACTTGGGACGCTGGCGGCATATCTTCACAATCAGGGCAAATCCAACGGTTATGAGAGGGTTTTCCACAGCGCACGCAACGTTTAATCAGTTCCATCGTCTTCTCCTTCGGGTGGATCTTCGGGGTTTCCCATCTGATACGGTTGGGCGCGGCGGTGGAGACGGCGTCGATAATCCTTCTCGTCGCACTCCACGCCAAAATCGTCCTCAATCTCTTGTCCGGTTACGTGGTCAATCCACACGGTGAAATCCACCTATCCGCGCCGCCACGTCCACCGGGTCCGTTCCGCCCGCCTCGATGGTCACGCCCGCCAGGTGCTCGTGGGTCATTCGATCGATCTCCGCCTGGCGGGCATTCAGCTCGGCTTCCGCCTGGCGGGCGTCCAATTCGGCTTCTTTTACCTTGAGCTGGTTCCACCTTTCCAGCATCGCCGCCGGCAGATCCCCATCCCAACACCGGGGCCAGTCCGGGAACATGGACGCCGCGATGATCTCCAGGAGGCAACGGACAAATTGGCTACAATCACAGCGATCCCACTTCTTGTCGCCATTGAGATCGATCCCCGTATTGGTTTCCATCCCGATCGCTTTTCGATCCAGGTCAATCGTGATGCGGTAATCAAAAGATGAAACGAACGCGCTATGCAAATCCTCTTTCATTTCGGGCGAGTCTTGACAGAATTGAATTTTCTGCTCGTACTCATCCCGTGCTCGGTACACCATGCTAATTAAATCATTCATCGTCATCTTCCTTTCTATCCAAGCGCTCCTGGTTCTATCTCTTCGCCGCAGCACCGCGCACCCGCACGTTGGAATCATCTAGTAGTGCCAGACAATCCTCCTCCGAACCACACTCCGCCAGGGCATAACGCACCAACGAGCTAGGATCTCCCCGCAGTGCCTTACGGTCCTCGTCCGATCCATGCTGCGCCACGTTACAGCGTACCCACACGCTCCACAAGGAAGCCCCGTCCGCTTCGAGAACGGAGCACACATGGGTATGTTCTGCGCCCTCTAATTCCGGGTGTGCGGCAAACCGATTTATTCCATCCGCATCGGCGTTCCAACTTTTCATCAGTTCCAGAGTGATTTTCATCGCCATCTTCCTTTCTATCCAAGCGCTCCTGGTTCCATCTCTTCAAATAGTGGGGCGTCATGGTCTTTAGATTGTGGTACCTCTTGAACTACATTAACTATTTCATCATCTTTTTCGTTGTTCTTTTCATACCACAATTGAGGCTTTGGTTTATTGTGTTTTTCGCGTTCCGGCGGGGCTTCCTGATGCGCTGAGCAAACGAATCGAACCAAGGATGGCTGAAAATCAAGATAGACTATTCCGGTCTTTCCGGTTCGATTTTTGGCGATGCGGCAAATGACCGGCCAGAAATCCTTGGTGTCGTCGGGCATCTCTGATTCTCGATGCAAAATAATGACCACGTCTGCGCCCTGCTCAATCCCTCCGCTCTCCCGCAAATCGTCCAGCTGTGGAGCCTTGGGAAAATCGTTACGCTCGAACTGCCGGCGGACCTGGGAGAGGAGCAGAATCGGCGATTGCAGCTTGCCGGATAGGATTTTCAGTGACCGCACCATCCCGTCAACTACCGTAGACCTCGTCTGGTGGTTACTGGAGCCTTTCTCCGTGCTTTCCGGGATGAGTTGCAGGTAATCAACAATGATAATTGTCTTCTTGTTGGTCTGCGTGGATAGCCAGCGGCGGGCACGCGCTTCCAGCTGCTCCAACTTTGGGCAGGTGGTGTCTATCCAGATATTCCATCCGGGCACTTGTTTCAGAACGACCTTGATTCGGTCTTCGATCTCCGGGCTGTTTGCTTCTTTGAAATTTGCTCCGGTCGCCAGAGTAACCAGTCGGTCCTGGAGTTCGGAGAGCGACATCTCGTAGGAGAACAGGGCGACGGGGTGTTCGTGCTGGACGTGATGGATGATTGTGGTAGCCATGGCAGATTTTCCCACCGAGGTCCGGGCGGCGATGATGTAAAGTTTACTGGGCTGTAACCCATTGATCTTCGTATCCAAGTCAACCAGCCCAGTAGAATACCCTTCCATGCACTTCTTCCCGCCTTTAAGCCCCTTCTGAATCTTTTCAATGCGGTCCTCTACGGCAGTTATATTTTCCTGGATATGGACGAACCCGCCTGATCCGGTCGTATCGGCTGCGTTTTCGATATCTCGGTGGTGCAGAGACAGAATTTCTTCCATCTCCTGCCCGCCATAGATCGCTGACTTGGTCTTTTCGCAAACCGCCAGGACTTCCCGGCGTACCGAGTAATCCTTGACGATCCGGGCGTGGTGCGCGACGTTGACGGACGTGGTGACGCTCTGGACCAGTTCGGTTAGATAGAACGATCCCCCAAATTTTGCCAACTCCCCCCTCTTCTCCATGCAGTCGGCTAGGGTAATCAGGTCAATCCGTTGGTTGGCAAAAGACAAATGAACCAACGCCTTGAAGACCGCCTGGTGTCGCGGTTCATAAAAATCGGACAGGGCCATGGATTCCATGGCAATATCCCGCGCATCCGCATCGCGAATCATGGACCCCAACACCGCCTGCTCGGCCTTCAGATTGTATTGTGGAGATTCTTTCATCCACTTTTTTTAGTACGGGGTTTTCGCTTGTTTAATAATTCCTCGGCTTCACTCGACAACTCTATATTGCCAATCACGGCGAAACGTATCCAAAACAAATCATTAAGAGGAGCGGACATGGAACATATCTGAACTGGATCTGCAGCTGCCATTTCCAGCAATTGATCTGCCAAGGATTTATTTGAAATGGTTCTTCGCTTTTTCGTCTCGACTTGGATGCGCGTTGTCTTTTGAACCGACTTTGGATCGGCCTTGATTACCTCGGCAATCTTCCGCTCTGTCTCTACCTCGATGGAATTTTCTTCCTCAGCAATCTTTTTGCCTTTTAATCTCCCAAAGCCAAACCGTTCTTCCTGAGACCACCGGTTGATGGTGGTGAAGTGAATCCCCATCTTGTCCGCTACTGCACGCTGCGTGTTTCCCTTATTCAATAACGATATGGCCGCCTTCTTTTCCTTCTCACTGTACTGCTTGCGTTCTCGTTTCATGGCTCAAGTGTCCTTTGATATTTTTTATTTCTTACTGTCGTTCTC